>OLQE01001111.1_pt1 | contig 16164 bp, 12 predicted proteins | sample 1643161 | NCBI WGS metagenome assembly OLQE01 (sample SAMEA3136650, study PRJEB25190) | human gut metagenome | reverse complement strand
GCTACCGGCCCCGATCGCGAGAAAAGCCCCTCAACGGGGCTTTTCTTTTTGCTCTGAGTAGTTCCGGCGACTTTCAACCGTTTCCTTCTTCCTCCTCCCTCCACCGCGCCAGAACGGAACGCGACAGACGCCTTGGCTCCAGATATGCGTCGACCCCGCGTAAGGGGGAGGCGGGGTCGACTCGAAAGGAGGGGAAAGAGAGGGTTGGTAAAGGATGAGGGGCCGCAGCGGAGCGCACGGTCACGACAGATCGCGCGCCATCCAGTGCCGCTGCTGCTAGGCCTCCACGGAGTCCAGAAGCTCGCGCAGGACGGCCTCGTCTTCCTGGATCGTACCCAACGTCAGCTGGCCCAAGCCCTGGTAGAACAGGGTGCGGGCATGCATGCGCATATCGGCGACCAGCATGGGAACCCAGTTCAAGAGGTGGTTCTCCAGAAAGTCGTAAGAGGTGCGCAGGTAGGCGATCGCCTCGTCCTCGGCGTCGTCGGACAGCGCGTCGGCGGCGCGCAGGGCCATACGCTGCATGAACTCCAGTTCCAGCGCGATGTGGTCCTCGGCCTCGTTCCAGTTGCCGCGCACAAGCTCGTTCTCGCGCAGCGTGGCGAGCACCTCGGCGCGGGCCTCCTGCATGAGCAGGCGGCGCTCGGAGGTGTACACCGATTCGTACGGATAGGCGGCGGAATACCCGTTCACGCCATGGCCGATGAACGTGCTCACGTAATCAATGGCGAGCTCGGTCACCGAGTCGTCCCAGGCACGCTTCAGATAATCGTAGAGCTGGTGGTACCCCTCGTCGGCAGCCGCGTTGCCCGTGGCCTGAGGGAAGCGCATCTGCTGCAGCTCGCGCAGGGTCGGCAAATCCACCTCTTCGCGGAACAAGCGCGCCAGCATACCGTAGGATCGGGCGCGGGCATTCATCAGCTCGACGAGATTCACCTCCTCGGGAGCGGCAACTTCCTCAACGGCTTCTTCCATAACGACCATAGCGTTAAGCCTCCTTCGCGCTCTTCAGCTCGGCGAGCATAGCCCGCCCCAAATCGGTCAAGTTCCAGGCGCCATCGCCCCAGATGACGCAATCGCAGGTTTCCAGCACGTCGATGAAATGCTGGCCGAAGCGGCGCGGCGACTTGGTGATGTCCATGATGTCGGTCAGGCTCTCAATGGCGTCCAGCTTTCGCGGGGCCTTTTCGAGGGCTTCCATAACCGCCGCGTACACCTCGGCGTAGCGCGCCTCGTCGGATCCCAGCACAACCGCGCGGAAGCTCTTGCCGGCGAGGTACTCCGCGCGCAAGGCCAACGCCTCGGGAGTCGCACGCCACACCGGATCCACGGTCTCGCAAATCTCCAGATACGCCACGCCTTCCTCGACGCTCTCGTGCTCGTCGGTCACCTCGGGCATCTCCAACACGAGCGCCCCGGCGCGTTCCAACATGCGGCAAAGCGTCATGGGGGCGTACACCGACCAGTTGTCGCGCTGCCACTCATCCACGCGCTCGGAAATGATGCTCGAGGCGCAGCCGCCCTCGCACAGGCCGATGATGTTCAGCAGCACGGGCCGACGGTTGGGGTTGCGGACAATGAGCGCCTGAAGCGCCTCGGTGGCACTACCTTGGCGTGCCGGCGAGTACACCGGATCGTGGTGCACCGTCTCGGGCATGTTGCGCATGGTGGGGTAGTCGATGGTATCGTAGGGGTTCTCGTCGTCCATCCATTCCTGATCGATCTCCGAGTCGTCCACCGCCAAGGGGTCGAACTCGTCGTCGAAGGCGAGCAGCTGGAGGGTGTCTTCCGCGCCCGCGCCAGAACCCTGTCGGTAAGCCATAAGGTTCCTCTCTCGTAGCGTTTCGCGATGCCTCCCCAAAGCTCTGCGGCCTTACGCCGTGCGCTTCGCCGAGAACGATCCGGCAGCCATCGCTTCCTATCCTCTTCGCTCTCTATTTTAGGAAGCGCCGCGCCATCCGGCTCATACGGCCAGGCCGTTCTTTGGCGGCGTCGGCGCGAAACAGCATCATCCTCTCATGATGATTTCGCCCTTCTGCGAGGATGATTATGCGCTGCACCTGGGGTTTTGCTCTTGACCTTTTCCGTGCGCGCGCCATAATGGGGCTGCGTTGCGAAACTGCGGGGCGACCACGATTGAGGGAGCACTTATGACCAACGCAGCATTCGGCAAGAAGGTTCTTGCCATCGCGGTTCTGGCCTGCCTGTGCGCAGCCCTGATCGCTGTCCCGGCGTACGGCTTCTACTACGTGCACGACGACAGCGTGTCGGATTCCTCTGACGGTCTGGGTAGCTACGAGGTCTTCATGGTGGTCGACGAGACCGCCGTGGGAGGCGACGTGCACTCCGACCTGATGTTCGTTCCGGCGGGCAGCACGGCCGATGTCGTCCTTACCGAGGGCATCATCTCCAGCGAGAACCAAAACGGGCTGGACGCCATTCACAACTATGACGTTCAGTCGGTGGCCGACTACCTCGCCGCCAACAGTTACAACGCTGAGATCAGCGTGTACCCCACCGGCGATGTGCAGGCCTACAAGGACGCGGAAGGCGCCTACGCCGCCACGTCCCAGAACGTGAGCGAGGCTTACACCGCCCCCGCGAAGGGCGATGGCTCGACCGTTCTCGATCGCTACGACAACGTGGTGATCACGGTGACCAAGTAGGTCGCCGACCGTCGCGGGGCCATCGTCGACCAGCGGTGGCCCCGACCGCAGCGCGCAAGAGCACGCCGATGGCAACGGCATAGCAGCGCGCCGAACAGGAGGTTTTACGGGCCAGGGGATCCGTGAGCAAGTTGACGAGGCACCGTCCGCTATCTATAATCCCCTGACTCAGCAATAATGCGTCATCCCGCCCGGCGAGACGGCGGGGCCCGCAGGAGGGGGATTATGGGGTTTCAGGTTCCTCGCGTCACCATCAACATCGACTTCAAAGAGGGCACATCCTTCGGCGAGTTGAGCATCATCTCGCTCGGCTATGGCCTGCATCAGGCCTGGATCTACAGCTCGATGTTCGACAAGGGCGGCATCTTCGGAACCAGCGGCCTTCAGGCCGGGCCCTTCAACGATCAGCTGTCCATTCTCGTGTACGGGCTCTTGCTGCTCGTCGCGAGCGTTCTCGATACCAGGCTCATTCGCCCGCTGCACGCCACGCCCACCCTCGTCATCGCCGCTCTGCTCGGTTCGACGGGGACACTGCTCTTGCTCGCGCCCGACGGATCGCTCCTTAGCTCGGAAGCGCTGCAGCTTGCCTCCGGCGTGCTCACCGGCGCCGGATCGTCGGTGCTGCTGCTGGCCTGGGGCATCGCCTTCTCGCGCCGCGATTCAGCCTCCGTCGTCATCAACGGAGCACTCTCCATCGCCATCGGATTCGGCATCTACGGTCTGGTGCTGCATCAGATCCCCTTCCCGTGGGGAGGCGTGGCAAGCGCGCTCATTCCCTTCGCGGAAATCGCCCTGCTGCTCGTGCTTCGTCGCCACGTAAGCCTTGATTTCGATAATCGCCAGCTCATCTTCCAGCCACTGCCCATCAACCACGCGCGCTTCGTGCTGCGCTTCGGGTTGCCGGTGTTCTTCCTCGGCGTGGCCTTAGGGATCATGCGCCAGACCTCCATCGAGACCATCCTGCCCGGCAGCGCTTTCGAAGACCAAGCACTGCTGTTTGTCACCGCCTGCGCCGCCACGGTGCTTATCATGGTGACGTTCCTGGCGCTGGGCGGCGACGAGCGCTGGCACACCTTCTTCCGCCCGCTCATCCCGTTCATCGCCGTGACGGCCGTGTTCATCCCCTTCACCGCCGGTGGCGCGTCGTTCTGGGGAACCTCGGTGGTGCTCGTCGGCTACATGTCCTTCGAGGCGCTCATGTGGATCTTCTTCTCGGAGCTTTCCCAGCGCTTCCGCCTCTCCCCCATCTTCGTGTTCGGCCTCGGCCGCGGCGTTATGGCGCTGGCGGCTCTGGGCGGATCCACCCTTCCCCTGTTCACCGGCGCCCTCGGCGCGCCGACGGGTCTGGGGGAGATGGGCACCGTGCTCATCGTGCTGGTCGCCATGATGCTCGCCTACGCGCTTCTGCCCGACGAGCGCGAGATGGCCTCCATCGTGGCCGTAACACCGAGGAAGGTGGCCGTACAGAGCGCCTCGCGGGCCCCGCTCATCGTGGTGAACGAGGGGAAAGCAGATGCGTTGGAACGTGCCCGGGAAGGCGCGGTCCCCTCTGCCCCCGAGCAGGCCGACGTGCGCACCCAGGTCCCTGCAAACTGGGAGCACGCCGTCGTGGCCGCCCTTGCCGAGCTGGGCGAAACCTCCGGCGCGGCATCGGGGCAGATCGCCTCCGCATCTTCTGTCGTTTCCGCCGCAGATGGCCCGACCGCCGTGGACGCCATGCAGGACGATGCATCGGATGCAAGCGCCGCTTCTGACACCGCAAGCTCTGCCTCCACTGCCCCCTCCCCCGCCCGTCAGGCCATGGACTTCTCGCGCTCCATCTTCGCCGAGGAGGCCGTCGCCCCCGCGCCCGCCGACGACACGCCCGCCGCCCGGGGCCGCTTCCGCCAGCGCTGCGAGATCGTCGCCAACACCTACTTGCTGTCGCGCCGCGAAAGCGAGGTCATGTACTACCTGGCCCGCGGCTACAAGTCCTCCCACATCCAGCAGCAGCTCTACATCTCCGAAGGCACGGCGAAGACCCACATCCGCCACATCTACCGCAAGCTGAACATCCACAGCCAGCAAGATCTCATCCACCTCATCGACGAAGTGGAGCTGTAACCCCGTGCGGAGCTGCGGCCGCCGCGCATCTCCTGCCGCAACGGCCGCAGAATCTCCTAGGGACTCACGCCGATGCCCCTTGCTCACGATTTCGCTTCTGTTGCTTTAACCATTGCGGAAGCGAACCGAGATTCACTTCCGCTAATTTAACATAGCGGAAGTGAACCGCCATTCGCTTCTGCTCATTCCGCACAGGGGAAGCTGATTTCATCCCAACCCGTAGCCCGGCCCTACATTTTGCCGCGCTCCTTTGAGTTCCCTGACATTTTCCTTTCCCTGGCTACGGGTTCTGTTCCAAAAATCCACCTCGGGCTGCGGATCGCACGTTCGAATCCGCAGCCCGACCTAGCTTTTTGCCGCAGTTCTTCAGAGTTTCTGACATTTTCCCCGATCGGGCTACGAATTTTGGGGCATTTGTGGCGATCGCGAACTTTTTCTTGATTAATTCGGTCATGAAAAGTATTATTTGATTCTATTAATAATTTCGGCTTTCAGAGAGAAAGGAGAAGTATGGCCTGTTCATTCCGCTATTTCCTACTTAAACGCTGCCAAGGTTTGACCGGTTTAAACACTACAAGCACGAAGAAGTTCTTCGCCGCCGCCGAGGATGCGCATCCCGAGGCATTCGCGCCGCTTCTTCTGCTTGCGATCTGCGACGGACGTGAGGAATACCTGCTCCGGCGCGCGGAGGGCACGAAAGCGGCCGAAATGTTCGACGAGTTCGTCGAACACTGGCATGCGTCGGGGCGTCCGCTGGAGGTGTACCTGGGCATGTTGCCCGACGGCGACCCGTTCAAAACCATCCTCGTCGAATGGCGCACCGATTCCTCGCGCATCGAGGTCGACCGCAAAATCCTGAAGTACGTCTCGACCGCCTTCGGCGATCTTCTGGCAGACAAGAACATGACCCGCGCCGAGGCCTGCCGCGTCACCCGCCTGAACAAGGGCAACTTCTACGCCTTCCTCAAAGGGGACACGTCGAAGATGAGCCGCAAGACGGCCATGAACGCCTACCGCGAAATCGCCGCACTCTAGCACCCGCAAGGCCGAGCAAAGCCGAGCAAAGCCGAGCCCCAACGCCACGGGCCCGCAGCCGCAAAAGGGCTGCGGGCCCGTTTTCATTGCGGAAGAGCGCGACCTCGGCAGCCGACTCTGCCCTCCCCTCTCACACCTCTCCGGAAACAGGAGGAAAGATAAGGGCCAGGGAAAGCTCGTCGCCTTCCAAAGAGGCCTCAACCTCTATGTTCTGGACGGCGGCGAGGCTGGCCACCACAGCGAGACCCAGCCCCGCCCCTCCGTGGGCACGGGCCGCATCAGCGCGGTAGAAGCGCTCGAAGAGGCGATTGACGTCGATAGCCGTCGGATCGGGCACCTTGTTGGAAAAGGTCAAAGTGCGACCCCGCTGAATGATAGACGGCGCGGACGTCCCATAGCGCAGGGCGTTGCTCACCAGGTTCTCGAACATACGAGCCAGCGCCTCGCTGTCGGCCTCGACCACCAGGGACTCGTCGGGAAAGTCCACCGCCGGCTCCCAGCCGCGCTCTTCGAAAGCGGGAAACTGGCCAGTGAGCACATCGGCGAGCACGGGCAGAACGACAAGGGGGCGCCTATCCAGATCGGACGCGGCATCGGTGGCGCGGGCGTAGGCGAACAGCGCGTCCAGCAGGCCCTCCATGTCGGCCAGGCGCGCTTCGGCTGCCTGCAGGTAATGGGCGCGGCGAGCATCGTCCGGCTCCTCGGCGGCCAGGGAGACATAGCCCTTCGCACCCATGAGCGGCGTGCGAATGTCGTGGGACAGGCTCGCCAGATCGCGCTGGAACTGGCGCTGCTCGGCGGCGCGCTCGCGCTCGCGCCGGTCGGCGGCATCCAGCGTGCCGTTCACCGCACGAGCCAGATCGGCGAACCCGGGTCCGGGCATTTCGGTGGTCAAGCGGCTATTGGAGCGCCCGTCGCGATTCCGCAGGAAGCGGGCCATGCGGCGAAGTTCGTGGCCGTACAGCAGCACCAGCGCGAACCCGCAGAGCGCCAGGCCCCCGAAGCATATGGCAAGCGTCACAACTGTCCTTTCTCGTTTCGTTTGTTGCAGAGCGCCTGTCGCATGGCTCTAGTTGTGGCAAGGGGCGACCGAGGTCGCCCCCTACGGAGACTAGCATGCAGTGAGACGTTGCCACGCCCCTCCACCGGATGTCTCCTACAAATCGCGCTTCCACAGCGGGCCGAACGTCAGCACGGCGCAGAGGGCGACCGCGGCGGTGCCCACGATGAGCACCTGCACAGCGAGGGGCGCCATGGTCAGCGGGGCGGCAGCAGGCGTCGCGAGCAGCGTCGAGGCGTGATTGCCCACATTCTGCATGCAGGAGGCGAGCATCCACGGCTCCAGCGCGCCGATCCAGGGCACGCCCCGGCCCAGCAGAAGCAGCACTTGGCCGAGAAGCGAGCCGGCGATGCCGGAGCTGACCACGAGCGCCCAGGCCACCCCGGCCCCGGCGCTGCGGCTCGCCCACACGATGACCGCCGTCGTGCACCCGTAGACGAAGGCCAAAAGCCAGGCCAGCCCGAGGAAGAGCGCCAGGTCGCCCAACGGGCTTGCCGCCGCATAGGTGAAGCCTGCCGCCGCGAAGGACGCGGCTCCGGCCAGGGCGGCCACGGCCAGATAGAAGGCCGCGAGAAGACCGACGAGCACCAGCTTCTCGCCGTAGTAGCGCACGCGCCCCCGGCGATCCATCACCAAGTTGCGCGCGAAGCGCATGGAGAAGTCCTGGGCAAGAAAGAGTGCCGTCACCAGCGAGACGACCATGGCCAGCGCCCCTCCCGACACCGCCATATCTCCCAGCATATCGGCCGGCGAGGCCAGGGTGCGCATGTCGCGGGACACTCCTTCGAAATCGGCGTCGCTGAGCGCCTCGGGATTGTCAGCGACGAGATCCCACAGCTCGCTCGAGGCGAATGCGGAATCGCTCGCCGTCTCATCGTCGCGCACGCTGTCCTCTTCGGATTCGGCCGATCCGGCGGCCTCGGCAGCGCCTAGCGTGTCCAGCTCATCCAGCGACAGGCCGCGCCCCGAGGCGCCGGCCGCAGCCGCAGCTTCCGCCGATGCATTCGCAGCGGCAGCATCTCCTTCGCCCAGGACGCCGGCCCCGCCGGTCACCCCGTCGCCGACGTTCACGGTCATCTCGAAACTCGTCGCCGTCATGCGCAGAAACTCCGGCGAGGACACCCAGTGCATCATGCCGGCGGCCAGAGCGGACAGAGCCACCAGCACGATAGCGGCCACCCAGAGCATCTTGCCATGCACGAGGCGGTAGATATCGCTCTTCAGCAAGTTAAACATACTGCGCGCCCCCTTCCATCAGTTCCACGAAGTACTCTTCCAGATCGCGGTGGTCTTGGGACAACTCACGCACCACCTCACCGGCGCCGGCAAGCAGACGGCTGATAGCACCATCGTCGTAGTCCCCCGTGATAACAATGGCCCCATCCGGCTCCGCTTTGAAGGCGAGCGCGGGATACGCCTCTTCCAAAAGTGCCAGCGCCCGGGCCGGGTTCTCGGTGCGAACGCGCAGGCTGCTGCGACACTCGGCGGCCACCTCTTCGGCCGTCATTTCGCGCACCATGCGCCCGTCGGCGATGACCCCGTAGCGCGTGGCCATGCGATCGAGCTGATCGAGCACATGCGAACTGACGACCACTGTGATGCCCAAGGTTTCGTTCACGCGCACGATGAGATTGCGCATGGCGCGCGTCGCCTCCGGGTCGAGCCCGTTGAACGGCTCGTCTAGCAGCAGCACGTCGGGGCTGCCGAGCAGCGCCATGGCGAGCCCCAGCCGTTGCTTCATACCGAGCGAGAACCCGCGCACCTTCTTGTTGCCAACCGAGGAGAGTCCCACGAGCCTGAGCACCTCCTCGCAGCGGGCCGGGCCGTCCACGATGCCCCAGGCAAGCGCCTTCGCCATGAGGTTCCGGTAGGCCGACAGGTTCACAAGCAGCCCCGGCTCTTCGATCAGCACGCCGATGCGCCGCACGCCGCCGTCTTCGGGCTCCCCGTCCCCCGCCGAGGCTCGATCGCTTTCGAACAGTACGACCTCGCCAGCCGTCGGAAGGGCGTCGCCGCAGATCATCTTCATGACCGTCGATTTGCCCGCGCCGTTTTTTCCGACGAAGCCGTAGATGTCCCCCGCAGCCACGGTCATGGCGAAATCGCGCACCACAGCCCGGCCGTCGTAGACCTTGGTTAGCCCGCGCGCTTCAATGACATTCACGGCCGTCTCCCTTCTCTCACAGATCCCATCGCTTCCGTCCTTTCTCGCTTATACCGCATTTCCAGCGACTTTCAGTGTGGACGCGGGAATTAAAGAAAGTTCTGGCGAAGCGTTAAGATTGTTTGAAGATGCCGACGCCAACGCACCCGCGCGTATTATCCTGCTTGCCATGGAAACCGTCGCCGACATACTCATCATCGAGGACGACCCCTCTATCAACGAGGTGGTCTGCGCGCATCTGGAGCGTCGCGGCTACCGCTGCCGCCAGGCCTTCTCGGGCACCGAGGGCCTCTTGCTTCTGCGCGAGCAGCGCCCGGACGTCGTTATCACCGATCTCATGCTGCCCGGCGTGCCCGGCGAGGAGATCGTGCGCGCCATCCGCGGCACCGATAGCGCGCTGCCCATCATCGTCATCTCGGCGCGCATCACCGCCGCCGACAAGATTTCCCTTCTGCAAGCCGGCGCCGACGACTACCTGACCAAGCCCTTCGATTTAGACGAGCTGCAGGCCCGCATCGAGGTGCAGCGACGCCACCATGCCGAGCGCGCGCATGCCAGGACGGCCGTGGGCGCCGCGAAGGCGGACGGCTCCTCGCAGCTGCTCGCCTTCCGCCGCTGGGAGCTGGATCCCGACGGGCGCGTCTTTTGCGTCGACGGCGAGGAGGTGGCCCTCACGCGCACGGAGTTCAACATCCTAGAGCTGCTCATGGGCCGGCCGCAGAAGGTGTTCACCAAGCAGGAGCTCTTCGAGCTGGCTTGGGGCGAGCCCTACTCGGTGGAGGACTCCACGGTGAACGTGCACGTGTCGAACCTGCGCCGCAAGCTAAAGCCCACGGGCACCGACGGCTACCTGCAAACCGTGTGGGGCATGGGCTACAAACTGCACAATGCCTGATCGACGTGGGCCGAAGAGCCCTATTCCTGACCTTCCCACGCAGCTTTGTTATTGACAATTTCCTTGCTCAGTCAATTGGGACGAGAAAACCCCTGAAAACCGTGATGGTCTGGCAATTTCTCCCAAGTTGACACGGTGAAACGCCGCGCACTGTGGGACAATGGGCAGACTTATCCAGCTACTCCGGTGAAAGGTTCCGCCGTGTTCGACTTCTTCCGCAAAAAGGGCAACAACCCCGAAGGCTCCGCCAAAGACGGCGGCTCCCAGAACGCGGCCGGCGCCACCGCCTCGGGCCGCACCACCCGCGACGCGCTGGCAGAGTTCACCGCCACGCCCCTGCCCGACGCCATCGACGGGCTGCTGTTCCGCGTGTCCATGGCCGATCCGGGCGACCCGACGTCGTCCTCGGGCTTCGACGCTTACGCCGCCCGCCTGCTCTCCGAAGCCGAGGCGCCCAGCCTGCGCGCCATCGCCGTGGAGCATCCGGTGGAGCTGCGTCGCCTGAACACCACGGGCCTGTTCTGGTCCATCTTCGACGACAGCACGATTTCGGCCGGCAACCGGGGCACCATTTTGCGCATCGAGTCCGTGCTCGATCGTTTGGCCCTCATTTCGAAGGCCTTGGAAGGCGACGAGGGCACCGCCTTTGTAAGTGCCACGACCGAGGGCGCCTGCAGCGAGCTGGACTGGCAGGTGCTGCGTTCCATCGCCAACGACGCCAACGACTACCTGACCGCCGCCGAACGCGACAACAAGCTGGACACCCAGTACGGCACGACGGGCACCCGCGGCGGGAACTGGGATCTCTCCACGCGCCTGGCCGCCGCCTGCGAGGCCATGGTACTCCCCTTCCGCTTGGAATACCGCTTCGCCTGCGATGCCGGCACGGGCACTATTGTGGCCAGCGTGTCGCTGCCCACCCCCGACGTGTTCCCGAAATCCCGCTTCAGCAGAGATGCGGGCCAGTGGATCGACTGCACCGCGCAACGCCCCGCCGCCGCGGCCGCTTACGCCCTGCGCCTGGCGGCCCTCATCGCCGCCGCGGCCTTCGGCACTTCCGTCGGCGTGACGCGCGTCGTCGTGAACGGGCGCGAGGGCTCCATCGCCGGGGCCAACGTGCTGTCTCTGGAGTTCGGGCGCATCCCCTTCACCATGGGCGCCATGGCGAAAATCCGCAGCGGCGAGTTCTCCGCGCCGGCCACCGAATGCGACCCGGCAACGCTGTTCGATATGCTGCACCTGACTCACATCGCCGCCAATATCGACGGCGAGGGCAACCTGCAGCCCGTCGAGCCGCTGGCCGTGGAGCTGTCGGTTCCCTACACCCCCGTGGCAGAGGACACACGTCCCTTGCCGGAAGATCTTCGCGGCATGCTGCACGCCGACATCGTGAGCGACTTGGACGTCATGAGCGAGCAGGACGCCGAACTGGGGGCCCGCTACCGCGCCATCATGGAGGAGAAGGACGACTCGCTGCTTCTGGCCGTGGCCCAGCTGGAGGATATCGTGGCCGAGACGAGCGCCACCGCGGCGGCCGATGTCGTGGCCGACGACCTCGCCCAGCCTTCGGAGCCGCGCCGCATCCTGTACTGCGAGAACGTCTTCGCCCGCTATCTGACGAGCCTCGTGGAAAGCGACCCGTCCGTGCGCTACGTGCGCGCCTCGGACATCGGTCAGGCGGCCCGTTCGTCGCTCTCGCGCATCTACCGCGACATGGGCGATTTGGATGCGGCCGAGGCCCAGGCCCGCGCCTGCATCGAACTGGCCCCCACGAGCGCCCCGGCCTACAACGACCTCATCACCTGCTTCGCCGAGGGCGACCACTACGATCGGATCATCGACGTGGCCCGGGAGGCCCTGCGCGTGGCCGTCACTGGCAACGATATCGCCTACGTGTACTACCGGCTGGCCTTCGCCTACTGGCAGACGGGCCGTCTGCCCGAGGCTTTGGCCTGCTACCTGCGCGTGCCGGAGGCAAGCCCCATGGGCGAGGCCGCCCTGCGCGAACGCAACGACTTGGTGAGCGAGATGGGCAACAGCGTGCCCGGCAGCGACTGGGACCCTGTGGCCTGCCTGCGCACGGCCGGCGTGCCCCTGGCGCCCTTGGACGACGTGATGGAAGTGGTGGGCCGCGCGCTCATCGAGCTGTGTGACGCCAACATGCCGCTGGCCGCCGCTCCCCTGGCGAGCCTCGTGGCGAGCACCCAGCGCAACGATATCCTCCACGCCGTAGCCGCCAGCCTCCGCCAAGGGGTGTAGAGGATCCCTAACTTAGGCTGTCCTCGATAAGGGATAGAAGCTCCTGCTGGGTGTGGATGCCTAACTTGCGGTAGAGGTTCTTGCGATGGGTGTTCACGGTGTTTCGAGAGATGAACAGCGTCTTCTCGATATAACCTACGTCGCGGCCACGGGCCAGCAGCATGAATATCTCGTACTCGCGCTCCGTGAGGCCGAAGGCGGCGGCCACATCACGGCAACGGTCGTCCAGCGACTCGTGGGACAGCTTCAGCAACCGCGGGGAAAGCAGGAGCAGGGTGCGCTCGGGCAGCACGAAGACGTAGGCGACCACAAGCACCGTGACGGCAGCAAACCCCACATAAGGCAGAAGCTCGGCGCCGATGTGGCCCGCGGCGTACCACTGCATGAGCTTCGCCGCCGCGAACCCGCAGGGCAGCGCCAGGAACTGAAGCCCGAAGACGCAGCCGATGACCCGGCGCGGAGCTAGCTTGCGCATGAACACCACGGCCCAGGCGAGAATCCACATGGTAGCGCTGATGAGCGCATAGGCCACATACACCACCGCGTAGGAGAAGAACAGGTGGTGATAGGACAGCGGCAGCGCCACCGATCCCATCACGGCCAAGGCGAAGGCAGCGCGGTAGAACAGCTCCATGCGGTAGGCCCGCCAGCGCTCCATCAATCCCAAAATGACGCCCATGACGAGAATGGCCGCCCCCAGCACGCAAACATAGACGAGCCAGAACAGCCCCTCGTCCAACGGCTCGCTCGTCATGACCACATTGCAGGTCCACACGAACTCGACAGTGAAGGCGAAGCAGAAAAGCGCCCCGGACAGCCGTGCCGTCACGTGATCCGAACCGACGTCCGCGCCCGCGGGTGCCGTCGGGCGCATCGTGGACGCTGGACGAATCGCAACCGCGGATACTATCTCGGACAGCTCGTCACCGAACCCGCGCAAGCACCACCACGACAGCAGCGGCAACACTCCGGCGAGCACGCCCTTGGCCACCGCCCCCATGAACCCCACAGCCACGAAGGGAACCCATTGCACGCAGAGCGCCGCGCACAGCGCCACGAGAATCTCCCGCATGTCGAAGACGGCGATGACCGATCCCCAGGCCAGAGTGAAGACGGCGATGAAACAGCCGGCGCCCGCTCCGAGCACCGTGGCGAGAAGCCACATGCCCGGACCGTTGGAGGTGGCCAGGGCGCTGAGGGCCACCCCGCCCACGGCGCAGGCCGCCCCGAGCACGGCAGCGGCGGCCAGGAAGCGGCGCCAACGACGCGGACATCCCTCCCCTTCCTCGGCAACCCGTTTGCGGGGGCCGGGCCAGAGCGCTGCGGCGATGAGCCCCGTCGCCGCCAGGACGCACGCGGCGACGAAGAACGGATCGCGCACGACTCCGCCGCCATAGATTACGGTGTCGCGCAGAAGCCCCTCGAAGCAAATGAGCAGGTTCGTCCAAGAAACGAAGGCGGCGAGCCCGACAAGCAGCCGCGCCTTCGCACCATCGAGCGTCACAACGAGAAAGGGCTCGCGTGTCGGCGCGGCGACATTCGGCGCCCCGGCCATACATCTTCCGCTTTTCCCCTCCCGCTCTTCCATGTCCGGAACCTCATCGCTGCTTTGCGTCTCAGCCATGATTCGCGCCTCCCTCGCCCGTTCCATCCATTGGCTCCCCTCGCCATTATACGTCGTGCACCCGTGCGGGGCTGAAATTTTCTTGCGCAATCTACCAGGGAAAATGGAAAATTCACCTTCTCGTGGTGAGGGAGATTTGCCCCATTTCACCACCTCGTCGGTATGGATGGGAGCCGCTGGGCCGTGCATAGTCGATTGCGGCCGCGCCGGAAAGGCGGCCACGAACCGAGATCGCGCGAGAACCTGGTCGTGCAGATCTGAGAAACCGAAGGAAAGGGGATGGGACGATGACGAACCATCATGACGACGGCCTGCGCGGGCGCATTCCGCTCAGCCGCCGCAACTTCCTGGCCGGGGCCGGCGTACTCGCCATGGGTGCCGCCAGTGCCGGCATGATCGCCGGATGCAGCCCGGCACCTGCCGCCGAGAGCGACGCTCCGGCCAAGGGCGGCGCGGCCATGGCCGAGACCGGGGCTGCCGCAGCCGCCACGGGCAACGAGGGCAAGACCATGGGCGAGGTGCTCGGCGCCGGCTGGCTCGGCGAGGAGCCGGAGATCGCCGATGACGCCATCGCCAGCGTGACCGACGCGGACATCGTCGTCTGCGGCGCGGGCCACGCCGGCACCGCCGTGGCCCGTCGCGCCAGCGAGCTGGGGAAGAAGGTCGTGGTCGTGGAGATGCAGCCCGAGGACACCTTCAGTGCTCTCGGCAACGACATCGGGCACCTGAACTCCTCCTGGCAGGTCGACCGGGTGGGCATTCCGGAGTACTCCGTCGTCGACTTCATGAACGAGTACCAGATGTACGCCGCCGGCCGCGCCCAACCGACGCTGATCTCCCAGTTCGCCAATCGCTCCGGCGAGGCGCTCGATTGGTTCATCGACGGGTATACCGAGCAGGAGAAAGACGAGCTCATCCCGCTCAACTGGCCGGTGGTGGACGGGTACCAGTACAAGAAGAACGGCTTCACCTCCTACGTGGGCACCTGCCAGTTCGGCGGCTCGGTGGGTATGACCGACGCCGTGAAGCGCTCCCAGGACAAGGCGAAAGCCGCCGGGGCCCAGTTCGTGTTCGGCCAGGCCGGCGTGCGCCTCGTGCACAACGAGGACGGCACCGAGGTAACCGGCCTTATCGCCAAGGACTCCAACACCGGTGAGTACCACCAGTACAATGGCGACGCCGTGGTGCTGGCCTGCGGCGACATCGGCAGCAACTCCGCCATGTACAACGCCATCTGCCGCGAGAACTACGAGCTGGGCGAGTACAAGGACTGCGCGGCCATGTCCGGTCGCGACGGCAGCGGCATCGCCATGGGCATGCGCATCGGCGCCAAGGTGGAGATTGCCACCGGCGGCGACATGGGCAGCCATGCCTTCATCCCGCTGTCCCCCATGGAGGGCATTGAGTGCCTGTGGCTCAACAAGTACGGCGAGCGCTACTGCAACGAGGCCTTCGGAGGCCCGCTTCTGTCCGGCTGCGCCGGAGCCCGCGAGCCGGGCGACCGAGCCTATCTTATCTGGGGCGGCGATTGGAAGGAAGTGTTCCTGAACCAGCTGGCGGGGCACCTCGCCCCCAAGGAATGGGACGCCGAGACCGTCGCGAACATGGAGGCCACCATGGAGGCGGCCATCGGCTCGGGCGCCGAGGGCGACGACACCTCCGGCAAGTTCCTCTACTGCGCCGACACCCTGGAGGAGCTCTGCGACTTCATGGGCATGGAAGAGGGCGTGAAGGCCAACGCACTGGCCGCCGTGGAGAAGTGGAACGCCGCCGGCGACGCGGGTGCGGACACCGAGTTCGGCCGCGACCCCGAGACCATGTGGCCCATTAAGCAGGGCCCCTTCTACGGCTACCCCTGCGGCAAACGCATCGGCGGCGGCTCGCTCGTGGCCACCTCGGGCCTGCTCGTTACCGGGCGCCAGCAGGTGCAGGGCCAGGGCTTCGAGCCCATCAAGGGCCTGTTCGCCTGCGGCAACAATTCCGGCGGCCGCTTCCCCATGGGCTACAACGGCATCATGAACGGCGTATCCATCGGCATGTGCCTGTGCCTCGGCTACACCCTGGGCGAGTTTTTAGCCACCGAGGACTTCGACCGCTACTGCACCCTGGGTGCCGGCAACGCCGACATCAAGCAGTCCGACAAGGGTATGCAAGGACCGCCTCCCGGCCAGGGCGGCCCCGGTGCCGAGGGCGGTGCCCCTGCCGAAGGCGGCGCTCCTGCCGGCGACGGCGGCGCACCCGCAGAGGGCGGCCCGACAGGCGGCGGCGCCCCAGCCTAGGCGGAACAACGCTGACATCACCCGACATTCCCCCGTTAACTCGGGGGCGCTTCCCCCCCTCCCCCCTCCAACCGCCCCC
>OLQE01001110.1_pt1 | contig 16180 bp, 8 predicted proteins | sample 1643161 | NCBI WGS metagenome assembly OLQE01 (sample SAMEA3136650, study PRJEB25190) | human gut metagenome | reverse complement strand
GGCCTGAAGCCCCTGCCCCCTGCCCCCGCCCCTCAACATGCTGGCGGCCAAGGCCATCATGGCAACCATAATGGTAATGACAACAATCAATTCCACCAGGGTAAACCCCTTGCTCCCCGGCGAGGAACAGCGCGGAGCCATTCCGGAATGCTTGGAAAAATATCTCATACAGATGATGCAGGATTGAACAACGATTTTTGGCATGCTACCCGTTTCAGACGGACACGGCAATCATTTTTTGAGGAACTGGAATGCCTGATATGTTCCTGGCCAAATAAAACTCATTGCCATTCGGTAATCCTCTCCCAGGCCATTCGTCCGTAAGAGAAAACATCCGGCTGACCCAATGGGTACACCTCAAGCAAGATAGGGTCAAACCGGCCTGGGATAAAATCCGGCTCATAAAAAAGAGTCCCAAAAACAAAGTTAAAAAGGTTCTTTTTTACCCCGCGTTCATCTCATCAATCAAATCCTGATAGGTAGCCACTTTGTGATACTTCACATTTGCCGTTGAGATAGAGTTGAACAACTTCTCCGCACATGCGATTTTTGCCTTTTCGATGGCACTCAAATCCATTGATGACATGGAGCCTTTGGTCTCGGCAATGAAAAAGATGTGTTTCACTCCGTCTTTCGTCATAGCGATAGCCCAGTCGGGGGCATAGTTGCCTACCGGAGTGGGTATTTGGAAAGTACGGGGCAGTTTGGCATAGACCACCACTTCATGGGCCTCGTCAAGGTCATGGGCGAATTGGCGTTCCCCCTTGCTGTCGCTGAACACATAATCGGTGATATGCTTCTTCGCCTCGTATGCCCGGTCAAAATCCATTCTGCTCTTCACGGTGAAGATGCTGCTGTCGTATTTGCCTTCCGTCATGTTGTAGCGGATGGCCTCCACAATCATCGTGGCCTTCTGCTCCTTGATGATGCTTACAGCCTTGCGGATAAACTCCTCGGGGTTGTTCTTAAACAGGTAAAGCTTGCTCGTCTGGATGCCTTGCAGTATCTTCACCACTGTGCGGCGGGTGAGATTGGCGCCTTTGGCTATGTCGCCCACAAGGTCGTAGCGGACGGTGGAAGTGCAGACATCGGTCAGTTGCCTGGATTGGGAACGGGTGTCTCCGAAGTCAGTTACCTGCTCCTCATCCTGCGTTCCCTCCACCATCACATAGCGGAGCCGCTTTACCTCCAGTTCAGCATTGATGTGCAGGATGGCTTTTTCTATCAGCTCGTTGCTGTCGTAGCTTACCGTATAAACATACTGGTGGTTTATCTCGTTCCACAAAGCTTGGAATTCGGCTTTTTGGAAGTTTTCGTTAAGTTTGTTGTCCGGTGTGGTTGTCTTCTCCTCCACCACCATGTCGTCGAGTGCCTTCGGGTCGAAGATAGAGTTTATCAGACGGACTACCCCCTCAGCTATCGGTTGCAGCCTGGGCGGCAATGGAGCCACCGTGCCGTTTGCCACGGCCTCACGGTAATCCGGCGTGATGTGCTTGTCCTCGTCAATATAGCCGTTGTCTTCCAGATAGATGATGATGCGGCTGGCTTCCGTTTCGGTAATGGTATGTATTTCCTCCCCAATCTTAATCTGCCTGTCTTGAAAATAGGCGACTGTTGCCTTGGCTGCGCGCTCACGCAACACTTCCCGTGTCTCCTTTTGCAGGGCTGTGGTAAAATCCGCATAGCTCTCGTTGGCTATCACGGTCAGTTTGTTCACCTCATGCATGTCTTCCCCCAGCAGTTCCTTGTCCATGCGCACGCCGTTCCTGTCCACGCAGATACGCAAACCGCGCCCTACCTCCTGACGTTTGGCGGTGGAGGAGTTGGAATGGCGCAGCGTGCAAATCTGAAATACATTGGGATTGTCCCACCCCTCACGCAGTGCCGAGTGCGAGAAGATGAAGCGTGTCGGCTCCTCAAAGCTCAGCAGGCGTTCCTTGTTCTTCAGGATAAGGTCGTAGGCGGAAATGTCGTCTGACAGTCCCGTCTTCTTTTCCACCTTGCCGTCAATCACCCGGTTAGTCTTTTTGTCTATGGAGAAATAACCCCGATGCACGTCCTGGGGCAGGAAACGGCGGAGGTATTCGTTGTAGTCCTCATCCCAGATGTAGAACTCCTCATTCACCAACCTCGCATATTCCTCCTCGAACATTTTCTGGAACACGCCTTTCACTTCCTCCCCGTTCTCATCGTAGCTCTTGTACTTCGCCACCTCGTCGATGAAAAAGAGGGACAGGCACTTGATGCCCCTCTTGAAAAGCTGGCGTTCTTTCTCCAAGTGCGACATGATGGTCTCCCGGATTTGCACCCGCTGCATGTCCAGCTCATCCGGGTCGCCCATCACCTCGCCCCTGCGTATGGTCACGCCGTTGAGAAAGGTCACATAGCCGTTCATGTTGATTTCCGACACCACAAAGTTGTCGTACTCGGCCAGCCCGGACTCTTCGCGCAGGTTGTCGCCCACGCCGAATGTTTTTATCTTCCTGACGATGCTGCCTGAAGCATTCTTCACTTCCAGCTCAATGCGCGCTTCCGGCGGACGTTTGGGCGACAACACGATGTTGTCGAGATAGAGATACCCGCTCGTTCCCCGGAGGTTCTTCACTTCAAAACCTTTCACATGAATGCGCTTCACCAGCTTCTGCCGGTAAGCGTCCAAAGCATCCAGCGCATAGATGGTATCGTGCCTGGTCGTATGCGTAGCCGAATAGTTCAGCACGAACAGTGGGTTGAAGCGTTTGATGCCCGCCTGCGTGGCATCGCCCTCCATCTTCTGCGGTTCGTCCATGATAATGATGGGACGGTTGGCGGCAATCACGTCTATGGGACGGCGGCTGCCGAACTCATCACGCTCGGAGTAAATAATCCTGCTCTCCTTGCTCCTGCCGCCCTCCTTCATCGAGGAGGCGAAAGCCTGCGTGTTGATAATCATCACGCTCAACCCGGAATCAGATGAAAAACTGTCGAGTTGTTGCAGGTTGCCGCTGTTGTAGATGAACCACCGCGCTTTCTTGCCGTAGTGTTCCATGAAGTGCTCCTCCAACATACGGAAACTCTTTGCCACGCCCTCACGGATGGCGATGCTCGGCACCACCACGATGAATTTGCTCCAGCCGTACTGCTTATTCAGCTCAAACATCGTCTTGATATAGACGTATGTCTTTCCCGTTCCGGTCTCCATCTCTATGTCGAGATTCACCGTACCGATACCCTTTGAAAGGGAAGAAGACGGCGTGATGTCATACAGGTTCTGAATGGTATTGATGTTTTTCAACAGGGCTTTCCCGTCCAGTTCCACGCTGTGGTTTCTGTATCCTGTTTCACCATCGAACTCCAACTGTCGTTGTGCCTGCCGTCCGCGGTCGAGGCGATATTCCTCTATGGCGTGCGAGGGCTGCCCCGTGAAGACGGCCACGGTGTTCTCCACCGCCTCCGTCTGATATTGTTGTATCTTAAACTTGAATTTCATGGCTACAGTATTCTGCAATTCGTGTCGGGCGAGTAGTGGCGGAATATCTGCTCGAAATTGTCTATCACGTTGTCGTTGGCTGCCGAAGCGTCGCGCATCACGAAATATACCGGCTTCAGTCTGGCGATTTCCGTAATGGCGGATTCATTCACGTCCTTGTCGAAACAGGCTATCAGATAGTTCCCGTCCACAAAATGCACGTTCTTTCCTGCCATTTGCCGCGTCTCAATCTTTGCCGAGAGTTCAATGCCGAGGTCGAGCATCACTTGGAACAGCAAATCTTCGCTGCTGCGGTCGGGCTTCACATTCTCATTGAACAGGGATTGCTCGTCAAACTCTTGCGGAGTGTAATAGACATCTTCCATATTGCTGCTGTCGAGTTTCAGCACGCGGAAACCGGTGTCGAGCTTATCAATGCCTTCCTTGTCGGCATTCTCTTCCTTGATTTTTTTTCCGGCACGGCGGATGCGTTCTTTGCCTATCTCACAGATATTCTTATATCCGGCTTTATAGGCCTCGCTCTTCTCATCAGACAATTCGGGAAGCTGCACCATGATGAATTTGCGATTGCCGCCGTCCTCGGCATTGAGTTTCATCACGGCGTGAGCAGTGGAGGCGGAGCCGGAGAAGAAATCGAGGATTGTGTCTGAACCTTTCGCTATAGAATTTATTAATCGTTTTGCTACATATAACGGCTTAGGATTATCAAACGGCAATCCCATTGCATTATCTGAACCACCAAAATATAATAACGACGATATGGCTTCTTCCATATTTTCATGGAGAAAATATTTTTGTCTTGGCTGCGTTGTTTCGTCTTTTCCAAATTCTATTTTGTTTTGAGATAAAATCTCATCCATTTTTACGTCCGTGAATCTCCAGCCTTTAGCTGGTACTGGACATGGTTTACCTATAATAGGATGTAATAATGGTCTGTGTGATCTTGTCTCGGGTCTATCTGGCGCCGCCATTGAGACAGGCTGATATATCAAACCATTGTGGTCAACTAAAGAATATGCTAATTCGCCTCCACTTAGTTCAGACTTATGTCCCTTGATCCAATTTTTATATTCTAAACGAACTTTCTCTGTTACTTTTCCATACTTTTTTATCAAATCCTTGACTACCTGTATCATTGTCCTCGCATTTTCTTTTTCTCTCTTAAAAGGAGTATTTAAGGCGAATACGGATACGTTTTTACAAAAAGCAAGTATCGATTCATGTTGATATGCTATCCCTGTAACAACCCCTTTCGGATTCCTTTTATCCCATACGATTGTACCTAGATAATTATGTGGCCCAAATATTTCTTTAGCAATGATTTCCAAAGTAGCAACTTCATGTTCATCAATGTGAATCAAAACTGCCCCATCTTCCGCCAGCAAGTCCCTCGCCACCTTCAGCCTCGGATATATCATATTCAGCCAATCCGTATGAAAACGCCCGTTGCTTTCCGTATTCCGCAACATCGGGTCAATCGTCTGATTCCCCTCTTCATCGAACAAACCACTGTTTTGTTCAAACTCCGACTTGCCTTGTGCAAACTCGTCATTGTACACAAAGTCGTTGCCCGTGTTGTAAGGAGGGTCAATATAAATCATCTTCACTTTGCCGAGGTATGTCTCACGCAATACCTTCAGCACATCAAGGTTGTCACCCTCAATATAAAGATTTTGCGTGTTGTCAAAATCCACCGATTCCTCCCGGCACGGACGGAGCGTCATTGTCGTGGGAGTGTTCGCCAAACGGTTTGCCGCCCGCTTGTCCGGCCAAGTGAACTGATAGCGTTCCTCCCCTTCTGCAAGAATATTGTTGGATAACTCCGCTTCCAATTTTTCAAAGTCGATAGCCAGTTCCGGCTTGCCGTTCTTACCTAACCGTTCCGTAACGCAGTTCGGGAACAATCGCGCTATCTTATTTATGTTGGAGCCTGTCACATCGTGGCTCTGCATTTTCAATTTGTCCATTTATAGGTTTGATTTTAGTTTTTTGATTATTTCAAAATACTCCCGTTTGCGCCGAGGCTGTTTCTCACTTGCCATCTTCCGCGCCAAAGCAGCAATCTGAGCAAGGGTTTTCGCTCGTTGTTCATTGGTTTGTATCTGCTGTGTAAGAGTCTTGCCCTGTTCCATCTCAATGCCGCCGATGCTCTTCACGATATTCTCCCAAACGGCATCCATGCTCAAGCCCGAAAGCGCAATTTTCGCTTCCCCTGTCGGCATCCATGCGGAACGGATAAGCCTGTCCGCATGATAAACGGCGAATTGCGTGTCCGCCTCAAACTGCAAGGCAAATAGGATATTCTGCGGAATGAGCCGGGATAACAGGACGATGCTCTTGCTGTCGTAATCCTTCCGCTTTAGCTGCACAGCAAGCACATAGATGTTCTTGATGTTTTCTCCCGCCGCAATGGCCGGCAATGTTGCCGGAGACAAGGCCGCCACAATATCCATGCGGCTCACATCGACATCGAAGCCGTCGCGCTGCGAGGGCTTCAGGTCGAACTTCGCATATACGGCTTTTTTCGGCAATTGCTTCTTGCGTTCCGTAGTGATGGGCAGTCCGTACATACTCATTTGATGACGAGAAAACAGATTAATTCAAAGTCGTCCAGCCCGCGTATCTCCTCCGTGAAGAGCGAACCTTGCACGCCGCTCAGGAAACTGTTGATGTCGCTCTCTTCCTTCACATGGATAATGGAGGAGATGGCATTGCCCAACAGTTCGGAATACCGCCGCATGTCCTTCCCGTTGGAAGTGGCCTTGTTGAACTCCCGGCATAGCTCCATGTCCGGTGCGGTCTTGCCTTTGCACAGGAAGCGCAGGCGATCGAGCATCTCCTTGGGTGAAAGATGATTGACCACCACTTCCCCGCTTTCCGAGATATAGACCATATAGAAAGGATGCAGGCGGTTCCTGTGGTCAATATTCACGCCGTTGTTACGGTTTTTCAATACGAACACCGCTCCGGCAGGCGCACCGTCACTTGCGGGCACCACGGCATGAAGACCGAAAGGCGTATGCTCCAGGCCGGGAGCGTCTTTCAGGCTGGCAAGCAGGTCAAGACGGAACTCATTCAACCCCAAATCCATGATGGAAATGCCCGCGTTCATATCCTCCATGTCCACCACCTCGCTCTGCAGACGTTTCAGTTGCTCGCGCCGATATTCAAGGTCGCCTTTCTCTTCAGGCGATATGGGATTGTCATCGCCCGTACTTGTCAGCACCGACACCTTCATGCGGGCTTCCACCCGTCCTTTCAGGTCAATGTATTCGTCAAGAGTCACGTCCGGCCAGTAGTTCACAAGCTGAATCACCTCGTTGCGCGAGCCGATGCGGTCGATACGCCCGAAACGCTGAATGATGCGCACGGGATTCCAATGGATGTCGTAATTGATGAGACAGTCACAATCCTGCAAGTTCTGTCCCTCGCTGATGCAGTCGGTAGCGATAAGCACGTCTATCTCCTCCCGTATGTGCGGATAAATGGCAGACTTCTCCTTTGAAATTGGAGAGAAGAGCGTAAGCACCTTATTGAAGTCGAGCTTCTCGCGTTGTGGAAGGCGCAATGTACTGCGTGCTTCCACGTCTCCGGTGACGAGTGCCGTATGCAGCCCATACTTTTCCAGAATGGGAGCAGCCAGACAACCGTACAGGTATTCGGCGGTATCGGAGAACGCCGTGAAGATAATCACCTTCCTGTTGCCTGCATTGATGGGGCAGGCAAACTTGCCGCGCAAGTCGGTAATCAACTGTTGCAGCTTGCGGTCGTGTTCCGGAGTGATGGAGCCAATCATGAGCAGCAGAAGATCAAGGTTCTCCAAATCCTTTTTGAGGTAGCCGCGCCATGTGATGTGGTCAAGATCCTGCAGGGCAATTCTTGTCTTCTTGCCACCGATGAACATATCCGCCTCTCGATCATCGGCATCGAGATTCCGCGAAATATCCTCCCATTCAATGGAAAAGCTGTCGCCCTGATTCAACGCATCAAGCTGTCCGATGGTTGACGCTATCAACTTCCTGATTCTTTCAAGGGTGAGGCGGAAAGAATTAACCGAACTTTCCAGACGTTTGAGCAGGTTGATGCTCATCAGGCGGCGTATGCCCTTCTCGCGTCCGGCTCTGCCGCGACCGTGGAAGTCGTTATCCTCGTCCATGTATTTTTTCCTCCGGCTTGGCAGAATGAAATCGGAAGGGGTATAAATGGCAAGGTTGAGGCCGCTGACAATTTCGTAAATCCCATTATAGTTGATAGCCGTGTCAAGGTCGGTCAGGTTGGGACGGCGTGACAGCGGAGCCAGCCGCATGGGAAACTTGCCGATGTCCGCCGTATTGTAATACTGCTCTATATGCTTGCGGCTGCGGGCAATAGTAACGCTGTCGAGCACTTCAAAGAAGTCGAAGCTCAACCGGCTGAGCAGTTCTTTCGTAATGCGCTCTTTCGGCGGGAGTTTCGTCCATATGTTGTATTCCTTCTGAGCCTGACGGAAAATGTCGTCAATGCCGGAAGACGTGTTCAGCAGGGAATCCATCCTGCCGCACTCACCTTCGTAGGCAAGCTGTATCTGATTCTTCAAATCGTTGAAACGGTTGTTCACGGGCGTGGCCGAGAGCATCAGCACTTTTGTCTTGACCCCCGCCCGGATAACCTTGTTCAGCAGTTGCAGGTAGCGGTTCTCGCGCGGGTTGTCGTCATTCCCATCCGTTGTCACCTTGCCGCCGTTTCGGAAATTATGGCTCTCGTCTATGACCACAAGGTCGTAGTTGCCCCAGTTGATATGGACCAAGTCCTGCCCGTTGGTCTTTCCACCCCGGCGTGACAAGTCGGAATGGAAGAACACGTCATAGCGCAGGCGGTCACGGGCGATGGGGTTGTTCAAATAGTTGCTCTTGTAGGTTATCCAGTTGTCGTTAAGTTTCTTCGGGCAAAGCACAAGCACTGACTTGTTGCGGTTCTCGTAATACTTGATGACCGAGAGGGCGGTAAACGTCTTGCCCAATCCCACGCTGTCGGCAAGGATGCAGCCGTTGTACTTCTCCAACTTGTTGATGATGGCAAGGCAGGCATCCTTCTGGAAATTATATAGTTTGTTCCATATCTGGCTTTCCTTGAATCCGGTTGCCTCGTTGGGCAGGTCGTCTTCGGAGAGGTCGTCAAGGAATTCACGGAAGATATTGTACAAGGTGACGAAATAGATGAAGTCGGGGGCGTTCTCCTTATAGACATTGCTGATGTTGTCGAGTATCTTGTCCGTGACTACCTGCATCTTCGCGCTGTCATTCCAAAGCTGATCGAAAAGGAAAAGGTATTGCTGCGAGAAAGGAGCCTCGAACTTGTTTATCACCGTGTAGGCGTTGTCGCCCCGCTCGCATCCCAACTCCACCGTGGTAAATCCGGTGACGGGCATATACGCCTTGTCGTCAACGGTGGCGAAGCCCATCATGTTCTCTCCCGTATAGTTGGACTTGAAGCAGGCTTTCCGCCTGATCCATTCGGCGCACTCTTTGGCAATGGCCTTTTGCGAAAGCTCGTTGCGCAATTTTATCTCAAACTCAGAGCCATAGAGATTGCGCTCCCTGTTCAACCGTGGAATATAGAACTCCCGCTTTTGCTTGTTGGCTTCCTCGGTGACGAAAGTCGGGGAGGTAAAGATAAAGCGCAACTCCTCAATGTCTTTAAGCTGCGCTTTCAGCTCCTCAAAGGCGTAAATGGAAAAGCACGAGGCGGCAATGGCAACTTTGCTGCCGTCGTGCAACTCCTTGGTCAAATCCCCTTTCAGGGTCTTGTTTATGTTATCTATAAACTCCATTCTGTTATTATCCCTAAGAAGAGATTGAATTCCATCCAAAGTTTAAATTCAAACTTTTACATTTTCGCAAAACCCTAATTTTTTAGAACCAACATTTAATATCAGACAATAGATATTTGCAATCCGATAAGAGTATCTGAATATTTCATACATAACTATGGTAAAAAATGATTTGCCAATTCAACAAAAGAATCCCAATAAGAAACATTAAATGAAAGCAGTCCATACTTTTACGAGATTATTCAGAATAGTCTTACTGTAAAATTTCAACATCATTCAAACACCAATATCTGGAAATATATCCAGCGAAAGGAAGAAAAAAAATAACCGAAATAAAATTAAATTAAACTATTCATTTTTTATATTTTAAATCCTCTAATTGCATGGATGAGATATATCATTAGAATTAATTAAAAAAATCCATAATAAATAGTTATCAGTTATGCGAGAAGGTAATACTGCGGGATAGCTCTACAAATTTTATTCTCGTTAGCAATATTATTTTTTAGGTTTTTACAAGTGTATGTTTACATCACAAAAATATCAATTCGATCAAATAAAAAAACCTAATAAATATTTATTACGCATTCCATTTATAATAAATCATTTTTATCTACCTTAATTCCACCCACACGCCGCGGTGGTCGCTGGCCTGGAGCGAGGGGGGAGAGTCAAGGATGCCCATGGGAGGCTTGCGGCCGAGGCGCTTTTTCAGAGTATTGTTCAGGAAAAGATGGTCGAAGGAATGGTAGGTGTCACCGTCTTCGTAGTAAATGGTCCAGGTCTCACCACGAGAATCCCTGGGCTTCAAACGGTTCAGGCGGTATTCCGTTTTGGCCGGCCCCTGGATGACCTGCACGGCGCTGTCTGACGGGCCGTCATTAAAATCTCCGTACAGAAGCAGAGGCATGCCGTCCTGAGAGGCAAGAGCTTCATTCAGGTAGTCCCGCAGGGCGTAGGCTTCCCTTCTCCGTGTGTCCTCTGCGGAACCGTCACGGCTGAGGCGTGATTTCAGGTGAATGCCCACCAGGCGGAACAGCCGTCCGTCCGGCATGCTGACCGTGGCGTCCAGAATGCCCCGCAGCATCGTCTTTTTCCGTTTCGCCTCTCCGGATACAGGCATGTCCGTTACGGAACGGTCATCCGCGATGCGGTATTTGGAAAGAAGAGCCAAACCACGGTCTTCCCCGTCCCGCATGACAAGAACTTTGTACGGCAAATGAACTCCTTTTCTTTTCAGCCGCATTTGCAAGTCACGAACGGCAGCCTCCCCACCCATTTCACACAGCCCCACGATTTCCGCCCCCGATTGGCGAACCAGCTCCGCCACGGCTTCACGGGCTTCCACAGGCTTGTATTTTACCTGAAAATTGCTTCTCCTCGGGTCTTCCGGCACAAAGTAGTTACCGGCGTTCATGGTCAGCAAACGAACGGGCTCCCCCTTGTCGGGGATTTCCACCTTCTCCCGAACCGTCTGCCGCTCTTCCCTCTGGCGGGAGGGAACCGCCTGCGGTTCATTATCCAGCGGCGCCCACTCCGTCAAACCGTACCCCACCACCGCGCACAACGCAATCAGGGCCGCAATGACGGAGGTTCCCCTGCGTTTTGACGTTTTCCTGATCATGTCCGTTTCCCTGAAAGATTTTCTCCACGACGGACGTAGTGAATGAACAGGCCGGACCGTGCAGAATTTTCCGGCCTATTACTCGGCTTTCGCTTCACTTCCATCCGTAGTTCATGATAAACCATGAATGTGCCTCCATTGCAACCCCATAACGAGTCCCAGCCTGACGAGCAGACACTTTCCCAATACGCGGAACATACCAGGAAAAGCCTGATCGCGCGTTTGGAAAACTGGGAAGACCAGCGTACCTGGGATGAATTTTACCGGACATATTGGCGGCTTATTTATTCCGTCGCCCTCAAGGCCGGATTAAGGGAAGACGAGGCCTGGGACGTGGTACAGGAAACCATTCTTTCCATCGCCAAGCAGAGCAGGAAAAATATTTACAAACCGGAACAGGGTTCCTTCAAACTCTGGCTATGGAACATGACCCGCTGGCGCATCAATGACCAGTTCCGCAAGCGGAAAAAGGACACGGCCATGCTGATGAACCCTGATGCCACGGATACCCTGGAACACCCCATCGACAAAATCCCGGATGAAGGGAAGAATAATTTTGACCAGGTATGGGAACGGGAATGGCAGAATAACCTTCTTCAGGCGGCTCTGGAACGCGTCAAAGCAAAAGTGTCGCCCAAGCAGTTCCAGATTTTTGACTATTATGTCCTGCGGGAGTGGGACGCGGCCAAGGTCCGCCGGCAGCTCGGCGTCACGATTGCCCAGGTCTATCTGGCAAAGCACCGCGTAGGAAGCGCTTTGAAGAAAGAACTGCAATTTCTTCAATCCCAGGAAAAGGAAAAAGAAAAATAGGAGTCCATCTTAAAAACCAGCCGGTGTCCTTCATACGCGTTCCCCCGGCCAGGCCTCCTTTCAGAAAGGATTCCTTTATTTTGCCTCTTGCCAAGACAGCGGTTTTGTCGTTAGATTAAGGGCAACTGCAATGCCGCCCTCACGCAACAGACATTCCGCCCAGAGAGTTTTTACCTGGGACAAAATCAAAATGGCCCTGGCGGCGGCGGAAGAAGGATTTTATATCTGGAATATTAAAACGGGCGTCATTCATTACACGGACCGCTGCCTGACCATGATGGGGGCCAGCCGCAAGGAGAAAGCCCCCAATATCTTCACCCAGCCGGAGCTTACCATACACGAGGAAGACCAGGCTTTTTTTTCCCAGGAAGTGCGCCGTTATCTGGACGGCCACTCCCATGTGCCCATGCGCATTGAAATCCGGATGAAGAAGCTGAACTCCAAAAGCTGGAGCTGGGTCCGCGTCAACGGCCTCGCCCGCAGGGACAAGCAGCGCCGGCCCGTTATGCTGGTGGGCGTATGGGTCAATATTACCCGGAGGAAAACGGCGGAACTGCGTGCTGCGGAGGACAGGGACCTGTTTCATACCCTGATTGAACACATTCCCGACAGTATCTATTTCAAGAACCGGGAATCACGTTTCGTCCTGGCGAATACCGCCACAGCCAATAAGCTGGGCGTACCGACGCCGGCAGACCTGACCGGACGCACGGACGATTACTTTTTTGACCAAACGATGTCCGATATTTCCCGCAAGGAGGAAATGGACATCATGGTTACCGGACGCCCCATCCGCGCCCGCCTTCATCATGAGACATGGCTCCACAAGGATGATTCCTGGAGCCAGATCAGCAAGTTCCCGTGGTACGGACGCAACGGAGAGCTAAAGGGAATTGTAGGTATTTCCAGTGATGTCACCAAACTGGTGAAGACTGAAATCAAGGCCACGGAAACGGCCCGCATCCTGGAGGAACGCAACAGAACTCTGGAAAAGGAAATAGATTTGGCCAGGGAAATCCAGTTCGCCCTGCTTCCCTACGAAATTCCCTCCCGCTCCCATACGGAACACGGCCTGACCCGCCATGCGGATTTTCACCATATTTTCACTCCTTCGGAGGGGGTTGCAGGAGACTGGTTCGATGCTTTTCCCGTAGGCAGTTCCGGCGTCGGCGCCATCGTCTGCGACGTGATGGGCCACGGCATCCGCGCCGCCCTGATCGCCTCCATGCTCCGCGGCCTGATGGAACAGTTGTCCCACCTGGCGGATAACCCGGCGGCTTTCCTTACTTCCCTCAACCACCAGCTCGCCAAAATCCTGCAACGGGCGAATACCACCATGTTTGCCTCTGCCGTTTATATTTACCTGGATCTGGAAACCGGGGTCATGACGGCTTCTACAGCCGGGCATCCGCATCCCATCATTCTGGGACCGGACGGAGTCGCCCGCAAAATGCCGCTGCCCAAAGGAATCGCCCTGGGGCTGCTGGATGACGCTACGTACCATAATGCCCAGTTTTCGCTCCTGGCGGGGTCCCGCATCCTGATGTACACGGACGGCCTGACGGAAGCAGCCAACCAGGACGGGGAAGAAATGGGCGTGGAAAGGCTGATTGACTATTTCAATAATTCCTCCCCCCACAGCACCAAGGATTTTGTCCATCAGGCCCTTACCTGCGTAGCCAAATTTACCGGCTGCACCAATCAGGCCGACGATATCTGCATGCTGGGCATCAGCTATTCCGAACACGAGGCAGAAACGGACGGCTAACAGCCGGTTCCTGCTCCTGACGTTTCCAAAACCTGCTTCCTCTTCCCTGGCCGGCTGCATCCCGGAATTATCCGCGGGGGGGAAACCCTACATGCACCCCTTTTCCCCGCAGCATGAGGACCGACAGTCTTCCCCTGCCGCAAATGGAAGGGAAAGCGCTATGTCGTCTCTGGACAATCATCCGGAGAAAATTTGAAATGACGCCAAAATGGAACGCCCAGCATCCAAATGGAAAACAAGGCTTCCAGCCCCCCCGCCACGACAATCGTCATCTGGACACCCCAGGCATCCACCACAGCTCCCCACCCCATGGCCGCCAGCGGCTGCACACCGATGGTGACAATGCTGAACAGCCCCAGAATGGCCGACTTGCGTTCCGGGGGCGACAGAAGCTGCACGGCGGATGAAGAAGTAACAAAGAGGGAAGAAGTGGCCAAACCGGCAAAAAAGAAACAGAGGGCCTGCACTTCCACCACCGGGATGGCGCCTGCCACGCACAGTGCGCATCCCATCCACAGGGTGCCTGAGGAAAGCTTGGCTCCCACCCTGTCGCTTTTGCGTGCAAACGGCAGGACAAAGAGGATGCTCACCATGGCTCCGGCTCCGACCGCGCCCAGAATGAGGCCGGTATTCCTGGGATTTCCGTGCATCAATGCCGGAACAATCTGATAGAGAGATTGCCCGCAGATATTCTGAATCAGAGCGCTGATCATGATGAAAAGCAGGCTGCGCGTGGCAAGCACCGCCTTGAGGCCGGATGCTTTCCTTCCTGCGCCGCGCTGTTTTCTGGGAGCGGAGGTATCCGCAACGCGTCCCTTTAAGGCAACCAGGCAGCCAACCAGCGGAAGGCTTGCCGCCACATTGCCGCCAAAGGCGGTTCCGGCGCCCCATTCCGCAATAATGTAGCCGGCAAGCGCCGGCCCTATAGCCCGGCACGTATTAAATACCAGAGAATACATGCCCACGGCCTCCTGTAATTGCCGGCGCGGTATCAGGTCTCCCACAAAAGCCTGCTGTGTGGGAAAACCCACCGTCTGATTGACGCCCATCACCAGCCCGGCGGCGTATAAGTGCCACAGCTGGAGCATATCCAGCACAGTCAGCAGAAACAGGGCTACAGCCACCAGCCACTGGACGCACTGCACGGCTATGAGGAGTTTCCTCCGGTCAAAACGGTCCCCCAGCCCGGCAAGCAGCATGCCGCCCAGAAAGAAAGGAAGAGCGTTCAAGGCAGCCAACACCCCCACTGCCGTGGCGGAGCCTCCGGAAATATCGTACACAAGAATACCCATGGCCGTCACCTGCAACCACATTCCAATCAGGGCCGAAGCCTGCCCTGACCAGAATATTTGCAGGTTCCGCACCTGAAGGGGCTTGAAAAAGCCCAGCCAGTCATTCAGCCATTTCACAGCTCCGCCATCCTAGCCCCAGCCGGCGGAACCGTCCAGAAGCGAGTGCGGCAACGCCTCCTCCCCCCTGTTCCGGAACCTTCTTATTCCTCTGCGGTATAACAGGCCGGATAATCCTTGGAAGGAAGCCAGGCGGGAAGGTCTTTCATTCTGCCCGCAGCGCGTTCGGAAACCGGCGTACGCCAAATCTTAAAGAAAGGCCCCATGTTCTTTCCCGTGACCTTGGAAAAAGCGTTCATGACCCATTCCCATTTCTTTTCATCACTCAGTTCGCCGTTGTCATAAGGCTTGTCATGGAATTGAAGAGCCACCTGGCGGAAGGCGTCAAACCCCAGATAGTACATCAGCTCCACCCAGAAGAAGAGCTGCACCTTGTTGGGAGCCTCATTGTAAGTCTGGGTGCCTGAAAAATATTTTTTCATTTCCGCGCTCATGCCGTACGGCCCCATGCCGTCGCCCCAGCAGGATTCAAAGTCTTTTCCAGTCCCCATCACTTCACACACCATGGAGAATATGTTGACGGATACCTCCGTCTGGCCTTCCATCGTAAAGGGAGGGGATTGGTGGTTATGCCCCAGTTCATGCCACAAACCCCAGCTTCCGGAATGGATGATGGAACCGGTGGCAATGGAATTCGTCCAGTCCTTCGTGGCCATGGCGGGATAACCGGAATGTCCGGCCCCGGCGGATATCTGCCTGTCCACGACAAAGCGCATCGGATGATGCAGGCGGTCCGGCTTGGTATCCCATCCCATAATCCAGTCCTGAAGAGCCATGTTTTTTTGCAGAAATTCCGCCGTCTTCTGAACATCCGGACACTGTTTCAGCTGTTCCACGGGCATCGTGACAATAAGCCGGGGCATGCGGATTTCCCCCCACGGGGCCTTGGTATTTTCCAATTGTTCGGCCCATTGTTCCGGAGTGGTCTTCCCCATTACGAACAGAGGTGAAGGCACGGCTCCGGAAATCTGAACCTTGAAGACCTTTCCCCGTCTGGGACGCTGGCCTACATTCACATAAACAAGGCCGCCCATCGGATTCACCATTTTCACGCGCCCACGGCCAGCCGGAACCTGCATGGTTATTTCCGGCACTCTTTTCCATTCATCCAGCTTATGAAGGCTGTCCGTATGGCATCCTATGCGGACGCTGATCGAACCGTCTTTGGGAGCGCCGGACAGGGAACACGAAATTTCCGCCCCGGGCGGCGCATACAGTCCCGTACTATGCCAGCCTCCAATATTGGAATCTATCTCCACCGTCCGCCTGACCGTCTGGGCCCCATTCTCCG
>OLQE01001108.1_pt1 | contig 16210 bp, 14 predicted proteins | sample 1643161 | NCBI WGS metagenome assembly OLQE01 (sample SAMEA3136650, study PRJEB25190) | human gut metagenome | reverse complement strand
AAGGGGGAACAGGGCTGTATCGAACGCGATGCAGCCCCGTTCTCATGGTTCGCCGCTAGAAGGAAAGCGTCTGCGACGCGTCAGATTCCTCGCGATACCCGCCGAACGATGCTTGGTACTCGTACTCCGTCAATCCGCGCAGCTCCTCGTCGCTGGCCGCGTAGTAGGAGGTGATCAGCAGCAGCTCGCCAGTCTGGTAATCGTGTTTCTGGTACCCGATCGCCGTGTGGTAGCCCCAGCACTTCTCCCCGGTCTCCTCGTCGATTGTTTCGACCTCGCCGTTGCGTACCACCATAACGCATCCCAGCTCGGAGGTCGCGAAGCGCTCGATACCCATGGTCTTCTTGCCCTCGCTCGTGGCGAACGTGAGATCCTGTGAGCCCGACTCGCGAGGCTGGGCCACCGTGCCGAGGTCGGGGCCGAAGTCGAATGTTAAGGGCTCGTCGCCTTCCTCGCAGGGCTTCCAAGTCGCCCATCCTTCCAGCTCGACATCCACTGGCGATCGGGCACTCGTCGCGAAGGTGACCGCATTCCCCAGACTGCCCCCTGCGGACGACGATCAGGGGGCGGCACCGGAGGGGATGGCCGGGTGGTTGCACCCCGTCGGCAGCTTCGGGGCCCTCAGCGTTTCTGGCCGGTGACGCCGTCGATGCCGGCGGCGCCGAGAAGCTGGTCGAGGGTGTACTCGTCGAAATCGTCGTAGCGGTAGAACATGCGGTAGAACTCGACAGTCTCGTCGCGCAGGTTGATGTCGGCGGCATAGGCGGGGTAGAGGACCTTGAGCACCCACAGGCAGCCGAGCACGCGGGCGGCCGAGGGCGGGCGGCCGAACCACGAGAACGGCGACTGGGGAATGCGGTAAATCTCCCCCGCCTTCACGCAGGGCACGTTGCTCCAGTGCGCGTCCTGCCGGATGGCGCCGTAGATATCGGAGCTTTCCGAATCGCTCATGTTGAACTCAGCAACGAGCACGGCGTCGGGATTCCACGTGATGACCTGCTCAAGGTTCACGGAGGGCATGCCCATGCCCTTGCCCTCCGTGCCGGGCATGTCGGCCACGTTGCCGGTGTTGATGAGATCCAGCGCGTCGGTGACGTGCATGGATCCCACCGGATCGGTGGTGAGGCCGTCGTTGCCCTGCGCGAGGAAGACGGACTTGCGCTCCTCCTTGGGAATGCTGGCGGCGACGCGCTCGATGACGGCGAGCTTCCGCTCGCAGAACGCGGCCAGCTCCTCGCCGCGCTCTGCGCAGCCGACGAGGTCGCCCACAAAGCGGAACATCTCGGGCGCGTGGCGCACGTCGTAGTCCACCAGCACCACGGGAAGGCCGGTTTCGTCGCGGATGTCGTCGGCCATGTCGCCGCCCACATCGTTGGCCGTCCAGTAGCACAGCAGCACGTCGGGATCCTGCGCGGCGATCTCCTCCGCGTTGGGCACCGAGCCCGCCCCCATCCACACGCCGAGCGACGGCAGCGCGAAGTACTCGTCGGGGATGTACTTCTTGTTGTCGCCGGCCGGGCGGAAGTTCCAGCCCGCCAGCTTCTCGGGCGCGAGCGCGAACAGGTCCACCGTGCCGATGGGGTTCGTGCAGAAAACGCGGTCAATCTGCTCGGGTACCATGACGCTGCGACCACCCATGTCGGTGATGTTGGCGAGGTTGCCCTGCGCGAAGCCGGCGTCTGCGCAGCCGGAGAGCAGGCCCCCCGCTGCCGCGCTGGCCGCGGCGACGACCGCCCAGCCGAGGAAGCTCCGGCGGCTCAGGGCACGCGCAGGGCGTACGGGGCGGGCCGCCTGCGCGGCGCGCGAAGGATGCGCGTATTGGTCGGATTGCGCAGGCTGCGCGGTGTGCTTGGAATGCGCAGGCTGATCGGGCTGCGCGGGCCGCAAAGGCCGCAGTTGCCAGTTCTTCATAGGATGATCCTCTCGCTTTCCAAAAACGGCGTGCAGGCCGTTCCCGTCTTCCCGTGGAGGCCGCTCACTTTCCCCACGCCCACCTCGATACCGTAGAGCGAACCCAGCGCCTCGGCCGTGAGCACCTCGCGCGCCGCGCCCGCGCGAACGCCGGAACCGCGGCCCACGCACACCACGTCGCTGCCCAGCAGAAACGCGTGGTTCGGATCGTGGGAGGTGATGACCACGGCGAGCCCGCGCTCAACGAGCGCGAGGATGCGCCGAAGCACGACGACCTGGTTGCCCAGGTCGAGGTTCGCACAGGGCTCGTCCATGACCAGCAGGCGCGGCTGCTGCGCGAGCGCACGGGCAACGAGCACCATCTGGCGCTCTCCGCCCGAGAGCGTGGTGCAGTCGCGGTCTGCCAGCGCCGACAGGCCCAGCTCCTCGATGGCGGCATCCGCGATGCGCTCATCGTCGCGGCGGGGGCCGGCGAAGCCGTCGAGCGACGGCGTGCGACCCATGAGCACCATCTCGCGCACGGTGAAGCCGAACGCCGACTCGTGCGTCTGCGGCACGTAGGCCACCGAGCGCGCGTAGCGCCTGCGCGTCCAGCCGCGCGCATCCTCGCCCTCGATGAGCACGTCGCCGGCAAGGCGCGGCAGGAAGCCCAGGATGGTTTTGAACAGCGTGGTCTTCCCCACGCCGTTGGGGCCCAAAAGCACGAGCGCGCGGCCACGGGCGAGTGCGAACGACACGTCGTCGAGCACGGGGACGCCCCCGTATCCACAAGCCAGATGGCTCACCTCGAGGGCCGGGGCGCCAGAGGCCGCAACGGGTGCGGGCGGGGCGGCGGGGGTGGCCGCACGGGCGTTCACAGCGTCCTCCTCTGCCGGCAGACAAGGTACACGAACAGCGGGGCGCCCAGGATGGCCGTGAGGATGGACAGCGGTATCTCGGTCGTGTAGATGCTGCGACACACGTCGTCCACCAAAAGCAGGAACGTACCGCCCAGCAGCATGGACGCCGGCACGAGCACACGGTGGTCCGACCCCACGAGGAAGCGCGCCAGGTGCGGCACGATGAGGCCCACCCAGCCCACCATGCCCGCCACGGCCACCGAGGCCGAGGTGAGCAGCGTAGCGCAGCTAATGACGGCCAGGCGCGTGCGCTTCACGTTCACGCCGAGCGACAGCGCCTCCTCGTCGCCCAGCGCCATGACGTTCAGCCGCCAGCGCAGCACCATGATGCCCACCGTGCCCACCGCGAACGCGGCCAACAGGCCCACGAGGTCGCCTTCGCGCACGGACGACAGGCCGCCCATGAGCCAGAACGTGATCTCGGGCAGCTGGGAGTTCGGGTCGGCCAGGAACTTCACCGCCGACGTGAACGCCTGGAAGAGGTTCCCCACCACCAAGCCCGACAGCACGAGCACCAGCACGCCGCCCATGCGCCGGCCAATGACGCTGGAAAGGCCGTAGCTCACGAGAACGGCCGCCACACCCGCGACGAACGCGGCCGCCTCCACGCCCACACTGCCGAACGACAGCAGGATGCCGAGCGCCGCCCCGAAGCAGGCGCCGGCAGAGGCGCCCAACAGATCGGGCGACACCATGGGGTTCTTGAAGATGCCCTGGAACGCGCAGCCCGCGCCCGAGAGCGCGGCCCCCACCACGAGGGCCGCCAGCACGCGGGGCAGGCGGATGGTGAGGAACACATTGGCATCGGCCGCGGACGCATCGGCCGCGCCGGAGAACGGGGCCGCCACGAGCGCGAGCACCGAGCTGTTCTTCACCAGGTTGAGCGCCTGGTTGCACAGCGGCGGGAGAATCACCTTGAACGTCTGGGGCAGGATGATGTAGATATACGCTTGCACGCGCGTAAAGCCCTGAGAGAGCGCAGCCTCCATCTGCCCGCGCGGAACCGCCTCGATGCCGGTGCGGATAACCTCGGCCACATACGCGGCGTGGTACAGGCCAACGCCCACGAAACCGAGCACTACAGATGGAATGGCCACCGGCGCGGCCGAGCCCGTGGCAAGCTGCAGAAGCTGCGGCCCCATGAGGTACATGAAGATGACCTGCACCGGCAGCGGCGTGTTCTGGTAGAACTCGACATACACGCGGCTGATGGCGCGCAGCACGCGCGAGCGCGTGGTCGAGAACACGCCCAGGATCGTGCCGAGTGCGAGAGCCAAGATCAGGCCCCAGACGACCACCTGCAGCGTGACAAAGAACCCGTCCCAAAACGCATCGATCGAATCAAAGGTGATCTGCCAGCGCCGGGGATCAAGTAGGCTTTCTAGCATGACGTTCCTTTCCCGCATGTTCCAAAAGGGGACCGGCGCGTATCGGCATATCCTGTGCGGCGCGGCGGGCGCAATCGTATGGGCCCGCGCGCCGGCCTCCTTTTGGGACACGGAGCGGGCCCGCGGCCAAAAGCCGAGAGCCCGCCGTCCATTACCCTGTAATCGTTAGACGAGGCCCCAGGTCTCGATTTCCTCGTCAATCCAGCCGCTCTCGAGCAGCTCGTTCACGGTGTCGTCCACAACCTTAGAAAGGTCGCAGCCCTTCTGGGTAGCAACGCCGTAGTCCTGCGTACCGAACTCAATCTCGGGCTGAAGCAGCTCGACGGTGTCGTCCATATAGGTGTTGAGGGTGGAGCGATCCATAGCGAAGGCCTGGACCATGCCGGCGTCGAGCGCGTCCTTGATCTCGGGGTACGACTGGTACTCGGTGAAGTTGGGCGTGCAGTTGAAGCCGTTGTCCTCGATCATCTGCTCAACGAGCTGCTGCGTGGTGGAGCCGGTGGACACGCCGATGGTCTGGCCGTCCAGGTCTTCCATCGAAGTCCAGCCGTTGGCCGACTTGACCATGATGCCCACGGAGTCGGTGCGGTACGGCGTGGAGAAGTCCCAGTCCTCCTCGCGCTCGGGCGTGATGGTGTAGGTGGCAGCCACGATGTCGAGCTGGCCGGAGTCGATGAGCGTACCGCGGGTGGAAGGCGTCACCGTGGTGAACTCGCACAGCCCCTTCTCCTTGGCCTCCTCGTACGTGGTCTCGAGCACGGCGGCCGCGATCTGGTAGCACAGGTCGATCTCGAGGCCCTCGTACTCGTTGGTCTCGGTGTTCAGGTAACCATAGCCAAGAACGTCGGCCTTAACGCCGCAGTTGAGCACGCCACGGTCCTTGATGATCTGCAGCTTGGAAGCGCCATCGCCCGAAGCGGAGCCCGAGCCGCTGTCGCCGCCGCTGCAACCAGCGAGCCCGAGGCCCGCCACCGTTGCCGCTGCGCCGAACGCCTTGATGAAGTTGCGACGAGTCATAGCCATGATTGATACCCCTTTCGTTCGGAATCGGGTGCCAAGCCGGCGATAACGTGCACCGGCCGGGCGTATATCTATCGGCACCGAGACATCACGACGCCGAGAGATAATCGCGTTCGCTAATGCAGGATCTTATTGAGGAAGTCCTGGCAGCGCGGGTTCTGCGGGTTGGTGAAGAAGTGCTCCGGAGTGCCCTCCTCCAGAATCTGGCCGTCATCCATGAAGATCACGCGGTCGGCAACCTGCTTGGCGAAGTTCATCTCATGCGTAACGCAGACCATGGTGATGTTCTCGTGGGCGAGCTCGATCATAACGTCGAGCACCTCCTGGATCATCTCCGGGTCGAGGGCCGATGTGGGCTCGTCGAACAAGATGATGGGCTGCTTGGTGCACATGGCGCGCGCGATGGCAACGCGCTGCTGCTGGCCACCGGAGAGATTCTGCGGGTATTCTCCCGCCTTCTGCGCGAGGCCAACGCGCTCGAGCGCAGCCATGGCGGTCTTCGTGGCCTCTTCCTTGCTCTTCTTCTGGAGCTTGATGGGAGCCAGGGTGAGGTTGCCGAGCACCGTCATGTTCGGGTAGAGGTTGAACTGCTGGAACACCATCGACGAATACTTGCGCGCCATCTCAAGATGGTTTTTCTTCGTCACGAGCTGCCCGTCGATGAGCACCTCGCCTGTGGTGGGCTCCTCGAGCCAATCGATGCAGCGGATGAGCGTGGACTTGCCGGAGCCAGACGGTCCGATGACCACGAGCTTCTCGCCCGCCTCGACGGTCAGGTTGATATCCTTCAGCACGTGAAGATCGCCGAAGTACTTATTGAGACCGCGGATCTCGATCATATTTGCCATGGACGAGGTCCCTTCCTTTCACGATACGCGCGCCCAAGCCCGAAGCCCGAGCCTCAAAACGCACAGCTATGCGATTTGAATACGCCCTATTGTACGGGTGCGCGCCCTATCACTCACCATATACCGTTAGCTCGCAATAAACATGAAACCGAGCAGCAACACGCCGTACATCTGCAGTAATGGAATTAAGTATACCCAATTTGGTTTCATTCTGTCACTTTGATACATTGAACGACAGGGCGGGCCCGTCCGGACCCGTCCCGCTTTGGTCTTTATAGGAGGGGTTCATAAGCGCTCGCAAGGTCTATCGACCGCCTTCGAGAGCCCGAATCCAACGCCTAAACGTCGACTCCGATACGCCGCACGCCTCGGCTGCCTCGGCGCATGTAAGGCCTCCAGAACTATAGAGCCCCCTCACCGTTTCGAATGCCTCGGGGCGCTCGACGCGCGGCCGACCGAAGCGCACGCCCCGCGCCCGAGCCGCCGCGATGCCCTCTGCCTGGCGCTGCCGGATATTGTCGCGCTCGATATGCGCCACGTAGCTCAGCAGCTGCAGCACCATGTCTGCAATGAACTCGCCGGTCACGCCATTCGCCTCGCGGCGAGTGTCGAGCAGCGGCATGTCGAGCACCACGAGGTGCGCGCAGCCGTTCTTGGTAAGGCGACGCCACTCCTCAAGGATTTCGTCGTAGTTGCGGCCAAGTCGGTCGATGCTTTTGATGACCACCGTATCGCCCGTATGCAGTCGCCGCACCAGGCGCTGGTAGGCGGGCCGATGGAAGTCCTTGCCGCTCGCCTTATCCGCGAAGATGCACGCCCGTTCTACCCCGAATGCCTCCAACGCGTCGATCTGCCGCGCGAGGTTCTGATCGCGTGTCGAAACGCGCGCGTACCCATACGTTACCTGCTTCGTTCGAACTTCCCGTTGCGTCGTGGAACGCTGTGCCATATACCCTCCTTGCTGACGTGAAACCTACAAGGAGCAGCATGCCCATTGCCCCAGGGGCGCACGTACAGGCGAGGGCAGAGCGAAGCAACGTTAACGGTGCGGATCGCCCTATCCAGGACCGGCATTCTCACTGGCAATGCGAAGCAGGAGCTCGCCAGAACGGGACGAGTAGTTTTACGCGTCTGTTCGACCCTTTTCCCGCATTGCAAACCAAGCGCCGTGGGGTCTTCGCATTGTTCGTTCCAGTTTTGGGAACTTCTTTTGGAGGTTGCCGAACACAGTCTAGCCCGCGGCGGCATAACCGCAGGTTTTTCTGGACCAGTATTGCGGCTGCCCAAGAGGAACGGAAAAGAAGTTCCCAAAACTGGAACGAATCTTCTCGAGCGCCCTTTTCCGTCTCTGTTTTCCACAAAATACGGGCCCGATGAAGCGGATGCACCGCCCCAACGGACCCGTTTCAACAGCGCGGAGGCATGTCGTCCGCGCTGAAACCCGCGTGCGAGCCGATTCCTTACGCGAGGCGGGCGCCGACCTCCTTGGTAGCAGCCGCCTTGTCGAAGTTTCCGCCCGTCGCCTTGTTGAGCGCACCCATCACGCGCCCCATATCCTTGCGCGTCGCAGCCCCAACCTCGGCGATGGTCTTCTCGATAAGCTCAATCAGCGCATCGCCAGAGAGCTGCTCGGGCAGCAGACTCTCCAAAATCTCAACCTGCTGGGTCAGGGTGTCGGTGCGCTCCTGGTTGTTCCCAGCTTTGCGCGACATCTCGAGCGTCTCGGTCGTCTGCTTGATAAGGCGCTTGATCATGGTGTTAACGTCTTCTTCGGTTGCATCGCGGCGCTCGTTCACCTCGAGGTTCTTCACCTCGCCCATCACCTGGCGAACGATGGAAAGGCGCACCTTGTCCTTCGCCTTCATCGCGGCAACCATCTCGTTATGCAGCTCTTCGTTGGTCATCGATATCTCCTCACTCGCCTGCGGGCCGTGCCCGGGCGCTGCCTGCCTGTCGTGTCTGGACGGTGTTCACCCGTCTGCCGTGTCTGGACGGTATTCACCTACGGACCCAGGCCTATTCGCTTGACGAACCCTGCGCGTCCTCGCCGGTAGAAGCCTCGTCGGTGCTCGCATCACTCGAGCTCGCCGAACTCATATCAACGTTATACGGCACGTTTTCCGGCATATCGTTGATCTGGATGTCGGCCTCTTCGCGCGCGGCCGTAAGCCAATCGTTGTACGCGGTGCGCTGGTTGGTCGACTTAACGCTGCTCGAGAACGTGTCGCGCAGGTCCTCGGGAATCTGATCGATCGACGTCACCTCGCCGTCTACGCTAAAGACATCGGTGCACTGAATGATGTGGTACCCGTAGTCGGATTCCACCACGCCGCTGATCTGCCCCTTCTCAAGCCCGTCGAGCGCCGTCTGGTACGCCTCGACAAACGAGGAGAGCTTATCCCAGCCCACGTCGCCGCCGTTGCTAGCAGAGCTGTCCTCGGAGTACTCCTTCGCGGCGTCTTCGAACGAGATCTCGCCCGCGTTAATCTGGTCGAGGATGTCCTGCGCCTTCTGCTTGGCTTCCTCCTTGGTGGCGTCGTCGGCCTCGGAGTCGACCTTGATCAGAATGTGGGACGAGCGCTTGGCGCCGTTATAGGTGTCGAGGTTCTCGTTCGCGTAAGCGATGATCTCGTCGTCCGTGGGATCCTCGACCGGCGCGACCGCATCATAGAGCTTCTGGGTCATGAGGTTCTGGCGCAGGCTCTCCCGATACGTCTCCTCGGTATACCCAATCTGCGACAGGAGCTCGATAAAGGCGTCCTCGGAGTCGTAGTTGGCAACGGCCTCCTGCCACGCCTCGTCGACCTCCTCGTCGCTGACCGTAATGTTGTTGTCGCGCTCGGCCTGGCTCACGAGCAGCTGGTCGGCGATGCTATCGATAACGCTCTCGCGGTAGCTTTCGGGCGTCATGCCGCTGCTCGCAAGATAGTTGGCCCAGTCCTCATCGCTGTCGTAGCCCAACGAAGAGCGCGTGCTCATGATCTGCTCGGTTACAGTGTCTTCCGTAATCTTGACGCCATTTACCGTTGCCGCAACGCCACCGGTAAGCTCGTAGCCATTGCCGTTGGACACCTGGTTAAGGATGCCCGAGCACGCAACGCTTGTGACCGACAGCACCATGGCGAGCACTCCGATCGCTACGAGCACGTACTTGACGCCCGTGCCCATCTTCTTGCGATTCTCACGCTTGAAATCTGCCTTCGTGGGCTGTTTGACCTGCTGGGACGCGGTGCGCGGATGAGCGTTCTTGTCCGAGCGCTTGCGACTCGTGGCCTTCTGCGCGCCCGGCATGTTGGCTTTGTTCATAGACATGAGGACATTCCTTGCCGTTCAAGCGGAAATTGCTAGGGCCTATGATACTACGCTGCTCGCACCCGCATGCAAGGTGCAAGAAAGACTCAGCCGAAGCACCATGCTAAAGGTACGGGCCCTCCCCGATTCTGAACTGCCCCCCCTTAGGCAAAAGCCCGAGAGTGGGAGACAGCTCATTCCGGAAAGGGCCCGCCGATTCAAACCGCGAGCGAGGGTTATATGAGAGCGATCGGCTACGACCGATCGACGGAAACGGTAAGGTCCTCGCGCACCTGAACGCGTCCCTCGGCGAGAAGCTCGACAACCTGCGGATACAGGCGATGCTCGACCGCGTGGATAGCCGCTTCGAGTTCGTCGACCGACCAGCCCTCTTCGACGCGCACGGGCTCCTGCGCGATGATGGGCCCCTGGTCGTAGACGGCGTTAGCGAAATGCACCGTCACGCCGGTGACCTTGACGCCGCGATCGTAGGCATCTTGGATGCCGTGCGCGCCTTGGAAGCTCGGCAGCAGCGCGGGATGCAGATTCACCACGCGGTTGGGCCAAAGCATAAGCAGCGGCTCGTGCACCTTGCGCATATAGCCCGCCATGACGATGTACTCCGCGCCCGCGCGCTTGAGCTCGGTGGCGATGACCTCATCGGCGTCCCAGGGATCGGCGTATATCTCTTTGGAGAGCGCGAGGGTCTGGATTCCTGCCGCCGCGGCACGCTTGAGCCCCACCGCACTCGGCCGGCTCGAGACCACGAGCACGATCTCGGCATTGAGGTTGCCGGAGGCAATCTCGTCGATAAGCGCCTGCAAGTTGGTGCCCGACCCCGAGATGAGCACGCCGATCTTAAGCGGCGGAAGGTCCTCGCCCGCCGCACGCGCGGCAGCACGACGAGCCTGCAGCGCGTTTCCGGCCTCCACGTCGAAAGCCGCCTCGAGCTGCTCGATGCGTCGGCGCGCCTCGGCAAACGCGGCCTGGTAGACAGGGCTTGCCGCAAGCGTTTCCGATGGCTCGGAGGAACCCATGGCGGCAGAGCGGGCAGCGGCGACCGCCTCGGCGCGGGCGCGATCGACCTCGCGCTCAACGGAGGGCGCGAAGAACGAATCGCTCGGAAGCGCCTCGGGCGGAAGCCCGGCCTCCTCGACAGCGGCGCGATATGCCTCGTCCCCACCTGCGGGAGCCGTAGCCTCCTGGCAGGTGGAGCGATTCTCGTTATCGCTCATCGCTGTACACCACCTTGCCGGAGCCGGCAACGCACGTGCCCACGCGGAACGGGCGCTCGCCCTGGGCCTCAAGCTCGGCTACGACCGCGTCCTCGGCATCGGCCGGGCAGATGACCATAAGGCCGGCGCCCATGTTGAACGTCTTGCACGCCTCGTTGGGCGTGAGGCCCGCGGCGCGGGAGATATAGGAGATGACGGGCGGCACATCCCAGCCCATCGAGAAGTCCGTCGGCGACACGGTGCGCTCTACCACGGCGTCCACATCCGGCGCGAGCGCGCGATTGAGGTTTTCGGTGATGCCACCGCCCGTGATGTGCGCAATTGCGTGGACGCGGGCGCCCGCCTCGGAGCGCAGAAGCCCGAGAACGGGCTTGACGTAGATGCGCGTGGGAGCGAGCAGGGCGTCGGCCAGGCTCTCTCCACCAAGCTCGGACACAGGCTGCTCGAGTTCGGCACGCTTGGCCTCGGCCTCGGGCGTTCCCGGCACAAGGCCATCAACGCCAATCACGCGGCGCACGAGCGAATAGCCGTTGGAATGAATGCCGGAGCTGGGCAACCCGATGATCACATCGCCGGGGCGCACGTTGGCGGGATCGAGCATCTTGGGCCGATCCACCACGCCCACCGTGAAGCCCGCCATATCGTAATCGTCCGGACGCATAACGCCTGGGTGCTCGGCCATCTCGCCGCCCACGAGCGCACAGCCCGCAAGCTTGCAGCCATCGGCCACGCCCTTTACGATCTTGGCCATGTGCTCGGCCTCGATATGACCGATGGCGACATAGTCCAAGAAGAAGAGGGGCTCGGCGCCGCTCGCAAGAATATCGTTCACGCACATGGCAACAAGATCCTGGCCCACGGTCTCGTGGCGATCGAGCACCTGCGCCAACACGAGCTTGGTGCCCACGCCGTCGGTGCCGCTGATGAGGATGGGATCCTCCATGTCTTTGAGGGCCGCAGCGGAGAACAAGCCACCGATGCCGCCGATAACCTCAGGGCGAGACGTCTCGGCAACCATCTGCTTGATGGCGTCGACGGCACGGCCCCCTTCGGCAGTATCTACGCCGGCATCTTCATACGTGATGTGCCTAGCTGTCTCGCTCATACGCGAATCCTTTCCGTGGAGGAACGTTTCCTCCTGCCATCATACCAGCTCGATGCGGGAGCTCGCAGGAGTCGTGAGGATGCACGCAAGCCACGTGGCTGCCTTCTTTCAAGTTTTGGGCACTTCATCTGAGAGAGCCCGAGTAGACCGCGCACCAGACGCAAGAAAACCGCAGGTTACAGAGGTGGCCGAACGGGATCTACTTCGTGGTCCCGCATTCAAGTGCCCAAAACTTGCAACGACGTTGCCCCGGGGGGGCCATTGACGGGCCTTTCGAGCGGGCTCGCGCACAAGAAAACCGCCTATTTTGCAGTTGATGAGGCGCCAGCAGCCGGCGTTTCCTCGGCAATGGTGCACACCATGACCGCACGGTGATCTGCGGGAGCCATGCCGCTGCAGGTAACGAGCGATAGCACCTGCTCGGTCTGGGAAAGGCGCTCGTCAACGTCGGACGCCTCCGCCTGGGCATAGGAGCGGAGGTCCGTCAGGTACTGCTGCAGAGCGGCCGTGTCTCCAAAATTGGCCTGCCGCGCCTCCACATAGCTTTCCTCCACGCGCGCGGTGAACAGCGGCGTGAGCTCGTAGGTAGCGTCGGGCGTGAGGTAATACACGGTATCCATGGCATCGAAGCTTGCCTGATCGAGCGTCTGCTCGATGGGCTGGAACATGGAGCCGTCGTTCATATGGTGGCCGTAAACCGTGGTCTGCTGGTCTACCATGCCGGGCGCCGTCTGGTCGCAATCGAGCATGATGCTGCCGTTGTTGTTCCACGTGCCATCGGGCAGCGTGCGCAGGTATTCATCGTTGGTCTCGCCCTGCACCACGGGATAGCTGATATCGGTACCGGGCACGTAGATCCACGCGACGATGTCTTCGTTCTGCGCCTTGAGCGCGTCCCAGTCCACAACGGGAATGCCGTCGCCCTCGGAGTCTACCGTGACGTACTGGGTGAGGTTCGAGTAGGTCTCGGCGGCCTGACGGTAGCCCAGCTGCGCCCAGATGAAGATACCGGCGGCAACGAGCAGCAACACAACGCCGATACCGATGAGAACGTACGAGACGATGTTGCGCTTGCTGCGCCCGCCGCCCGTTCCCCCGCGGTCGTCACGCCCCGATCCGCGCCCGCCACCCGGCCCGCGGCGGCCACCCGAGGAACCACCCCGAGCATGAGCGGATGCCGCACCGCGGGAAGCAGCTCGCCCGCGCGGAACGGCAGAGGAGGCATAGCTCTGCGCCGCGCCCTCCGGCTGGTACGAAGCATGAGCGCGATTTGTTCGCTGGGAGCGCGAAGTCTGAATGCGCGCAGGGGGATGAACAGCGGGGCGCGAAGCCCCAGACGGACCCGCAGCGTGGGGAGCTGAGCCGGGCTGCGCGGCATGGCGGGCGGACGCACCCACGGAGGCCGCACCGTCGCCCCTCGAAGATGCACCCGAGAAATGGCTTCCCGGCCGGGTGCCGCCGGCAGCCCCTCCCATGGACGACGGCCTCTCGCCGTCACCGCGAAAACGCTTTCCCTCGTATGACGCCATGGGATCTCCCTCGTAAAGCCGAGGCCCGCGCCCCGGCGTTCGCATACAGCCCAGCCATCAGCATCGAGGCGCCGCACGCACCCCAATACCTTGCGGCTCGCTTGGATTCTACCATCAGCGGCTATCGAACGCCGTGCTTCTCTTCCCAGCTGCGGTCGCGGTCCTTGGAGGTCACCGCCGCCTCGCCGATTGCCTCGGCCTGCGTGAGGTTGCAGGGGTCGTAGCCCGCCATGAACTTATCCCGGCCAAAGCTCGACGGTATCGCCACCGGGTAGACTCCTGTAAAGCACGCCGTGCAGTAGCCGCGCTTGGGCAGGCTCGCAAGCAAGCCCTGAACGGAAAGGAAGGCGAGCGAATCGGCCCCGATGTATTCGCAAATCCCGTCAACCGACTTATTCGCGCTGATGAGCTGCTTCTGTACACCGGTATCGATGCCATAGAAGCACGGCCACTCGACCTCGGGGCTGTTGATGCGCACGTGCACCTCGGCCGCGCCGGCCTGGCGCAGCATCTTCACCAGCTGCACCATGGTGGTGCCGCGCACGATGGAATCGTCGATCACCACGAGCCTTTTGCCTGCGATGTTGTCGCGCAACGGGTTGAGTTTCATGCGCACGCCCATTGCCCGCAGCTCCTGCGTCGGCTGGATGAAGGTGCGCGCGACATAGCGGTTTTTGATGAGCCCCTCGCCGAAGGGGATGCCGCTCTCGCGCGCATAGCCCTCCGCCGGCGGCAAGCCGCTGTCCGGAACGCCGATGACCATATCGGCATCGACGGGCGCCTCGTGCGCAAGCTGCCGGCCCATGTCGTAGCGGCACGCATAGACCGACTTGCCGGCCATGATGGAATCGGGGCGGGCAAAGTACACCTGCTCGAAGATGCACTCGGCCGATTCGCGCGCAGCGGGAACACCCTGCTCGGAGACGAGCCCCTCCTCGCTGATGCGAAGTATTTCGCCGGGGCGAATGTCTCGCACGTATTCCGCGCCAACGATATCGAGCGCGCAGGTCTCGGATGCAACGACCCAGCCCTCGGCCCCAACGGAGGCTTCAGCGTCACATTGTGAGCTGTCCCCCTTTTGGCATTCCAGCGGCAGGCGGCCGAGCACAAGCGGGCGAATGCCGAACGGGTCGCGGAACGCGTAGAGCGCATGCTCGTTGATGAGCGTCATGGCATATCCGCCGCGCACGAGCTCCATCGTTTTGCGAATGCCTTCGCGCAGATGGCTCGTCCGCTGGGTGAAATACCCGATAAGGCGCGTCGCGACCTCGGAATCGGAGCTCGACATGAACGAGACGCCCAGGTCGATGAGCTGGCGGCGCAGCTCGTCGGTATTCACGAGCGTGCCGTTATGCGCCAGCGCGATGATCACATCGTTGATCGTCGAGAGATGCGGCTGCGCGGACTCCCAGCTTTTTGCGCCCGCCGTGCCGTAGCGTACGTGTCCGATGGCGAGGTCGCCCGTGAGCGAGCTGAGGTCTGCGTTCGAAAACACCTGGTCGAGGAGGCCTAAGTCCTTACGGACCATCACCGTGCCGCCGTCGCCCACCGCGATGCCCGCCGATTCCTGGCCGCGATGCTGCAGCGCCTTGAGGCCAAAGTATGTGAGGCGCGCGACGTCGAGGCCGGGCGCCCAAACGCCGAAGACACCGCACTCCTCATGGAGCGCATCATTTTGGCTGGAGCTCGGCAGCGCCGCATCGCAAGGGGCTGAAGCAAGGGCAATCGATGCATCTACGTGGGACATAGCGTCCTCTCTGTTGTTCGGCTGATACCCGCCTATTATGGCACAGGCCCACCAAGGCAGAAGCGCGACGGGAGCGCTCAGCAAAACCGTAACGTTCGCGCAAGGAACGCGTTCCCCCCAGGCCCGGCACGCCGCGCGGTGTGCCCCTCCCCGGCCCCGGCCCAGCACGCCGCGTCGCACGCGCGGCACACCCCTCCCCGGCCCCAGCCCAGCGCCCTGCGCTACTCGTCCGCCCTCATCGCATCGATCTCGGCGTCCTCCTCGTCGGAGTACACCGCATCGAACGAGGAATCGAATGCGTCTTCGAGCGAGCTCGCGCCCAGATCGTTCTGTGCGAGCTCCTCCTCCAAACTCTGCGCGTGGCGCTCGGCACGCAGACGCTCAACCTGCGCCTCGGACATCACGCGCGTGTTGGAGATAACACCGTTGAGCATCACGAACGGGTGCTTGAAGGCCGAAAGCGCCGCCCGGAGCGCGATAGTTACCAGCCAGAACAGGTAGACGCTTGCCAGCACGGTCTCTATCGCGGTCGCCCCGATAGAGACCTCGTCCGCCCCGGCATGGAGCGTAACTCCCCCAGTTGGGAACAGAGCGCTCACCCAGTTGGGCAGCAAGAGAAACACCCAGAACAGAAGGCCGTAGCGCGCGATGTACTGCCAGCTGCGCGCGCTCGAGCCATCGGGGCGCACAACGCGCAGCCGCAACACCATATGGCCGATCGTCTGGCCGCGCGCAATAACGGGGATGGCCATGAAGGTGACGAACGTGGCGACCAGCGAACCAGCCAGCACGGCGAATCGCTCGCTTGCAACCGACGGCCCAGCCGGCACCACGATGCCATACAGCCAAAGCACGACGGCGGTGGCAGCCATATCGATTCCAAACGCGAGCAGGCGACGCGAGAACGAGGTGTGCGCCGCGCCGCGCGCAATGGACCGCTCGTCCACGTCGCGCAGGTCAGGCAGGAAGTGGCAGAGCGGAATGGAGGCCCAGAACCCAAGCATGGCGCCGAGCGTGTTGGTGATGAGGTCGTCGACGTCGAACAGGCGATACGGATGCTCGTAGATGCCGAAAAGCCCCGTAATCTGCGATACCTCGAAGAACAAGGTGAGCGCGAACCCCAGCACGAGCGCCTGCCACCAACGGCGATGAAACAGATAGCGCAGGTAGACGCCGAACGGTACGGTAAGCAACACGTTGAAATACACCGTGTAGATGTCGGGGCGGCGCAGGAACG
>OLQE01001101.1_pt1 | contig 16288 bp, 11 predicted proteins | sample 1643161 | NCBI WGS metagenome assembly OLQE01 (sample SAMEA3136650, study PRJEB25190) | human gut metagenome | reverse complement strand
TAAGGAGAACATCACAATGTCACGCAAGAGGCCGCAGCCGCCGGTCAAGCCGTTCAAGAAGAAGCCGAACCCGCTGAAGGCTGCCAAGGTTACCGAGATCGATTACAAGGACGTCGCGCTGCTGCGCAAGTTCATCTCCGATCGCGGCAAGATTCGTTCCCGTCGTATCACCGGTGTCACCGTGCAGGAGCAGCGCGAGATCTCGAAGGCGATCAAGAACGCCCGCGAGATGGCTCTGCTGCCGTACGCCACCTCGGGTCGCTGATCTGGATTAGGAGGATTGCATCATGGCTGAAACCAAGGTTATTCTCACCCAGACCGTCGCCAACCTCGGCCACTCCGGTGACGTCGTCGCCGTCAAGGCCGGCTACGCGCGCAACTACCTGATCCCGCAGGGCATGGCCTTCGCGTGGACCAAGGGTGCCGCCGCCCAGATTGAGGCCATGCGTCGCGCCCGTCTGGCCAAGGCCGTCGCCACCCGCGAGGATGCCGTCGCCGCCAAGGCCGCCATCGAGGGCACGACCGTCGAGATCGCCGCCAAGGTGTCCGAGTCCGGCAAGCTGTTCGGTGGCATCTCCGCCGACGCGATCGCCAAGGCTCTGGCCGACAAGGCCGCCGTCGATCCGAAGGCCATCACGGTCGAGGTCATCAAGACCACCGGCGAGTTCCCCGCCACCGTGGCCCTGCACCCGGAGATCACCGCGTCCTTCACCGTGAAGGTCGTGGCCGAGTAAGACCGGTCCTTGCCGGAATCCGCGTCGACGCGGTCACGCTGCATGGCAGTCCCGCCGGTTCGCTGGCGTGTGCGCGTGCACGACGAGACCGTACGACGACGTGAGATTCCGGACCCCAGACTGAAACGAGTCTGAGCTTAAGCATGTGAACCCCGCCCTACACCGGTTACACGGTGTACGGCGGGGTTTCGTCATATGCACACACGGTCATGCGCCCACACGGCCTGTGAATGATCGTGTGGCATCGAGGCCGCCGAATATCGGTTGGGAGAGTCGGATAACAAGGCCGTGTCGATCTGCGGGGAGATGCTGACGGACACGGAGGAGCTCGTCTCCGCATGGCAGCTGCTCGGATCCGTCAAGACCGACAACAGGCTCGACGCGCGTGACTCATGGCTGCTCGCCGCGGAATCCTTCGGCTGCGATCTGCAAGCGATATCGGACGCGACGGATGACTGGCTGCTCGTGGACTGGCTCATGCGCAACACCGACCGCCACTACAACAACTTCGGTCAAGATGCCCACCGCGCGCAGGCAACTCGCGCTGGTCAGGAACTGGGACAGATTCGACCTGGATCTACTCGACGATTGGCCAGACGAAACGGCCCGTAGACTCTCCTCCTATGGCATGTACGCCCCTACGAGGATCGAAGCGGTTCGCGACGCCTTGCGGACTAAAGTCGAAGCCGCGAGAATTGCGAAGCAGCAATCGGACCGGAGTCGCGACGCCAATTTTGAGGACAGACGCATTGCCGCCCTGAATACCCTAACCGGAATCGGGCCTCTGGGAGCTGAGCGTGGTGCCTAAGATACTCGCCGGCCCTTGTGACTGTAGGCGTGTCGACATGGTCGTAGCGGATGGGTCATTAGGCGCGACGGTGCCGACGACGCGCTGCCATAGCCGGATAACAAAAAATCCCGGTCGAAGACCGGGATTGTGGGGTGCCCCCTCAGGGACTCGAACCCTGGACACGCTGATTAAGAGTCAGCTGCTCTAACCAACTGAGCTAAAGGGGCTTGCTCAGCGACTCAATGTTTTCTTGAGCCGAGTGATTACTATACTCGGAATTCATTCACGCGCAACCTTCGGCGTGTCGCGCAAGGTACCCTATTCGAGGTAAGGTAGTGGGGAATCCGTGACCATTCCGTTTCCGTTGCGAAAGGCCATGGCCAATGAGACCCGGGCGTGCCATCCCAGTGTCTGCCCGGTCGGACCGCAAGAGAGAAGATTAAGGACTCCGTATGGAATACTCGCTCTTTACCAAGCTCGCCGCCGAGTTCGTCGGCACCGCCATCCTGATGGTGTTCGGCAACGGCGCTGTGGCGAACGTCGAGCTGAAGAACACCAAGGGCCACCATGCCGGCTGGCTGACCATCGCGATGGGCTACGGCTTCGGCGTCATGTTCCCCGTGCTCATGTTCGGTGGCGTCTCCGGCGCGCACATCAACCCGGCTATGACCCTGGCGCAGGCCGTCAACGGCATGTTCCCGTGGGGTGAGGTGCTGCCCTACATCATCGCCCAGTTGCTCGGCGCGTTCGTGGGCCAGCTGATCGTGTTCGTCACCTACTATCCGCACTACCGTGACACCGAGGAGCCGGAGGCCATCTTCGGCACGTTCAGCACCACCGACGCCTACAACTCGCGCGTCAACTACTTCGTCAACGAGTTCTTCGGCACCCTGATGCTCGTGCTCGGCGCGCTGAGCTGCCTGAGCCTGCCGTGGGGCGCCGCGAACCCGGCCGCCGCCTCGATCGTGGTCGGCTTCATCGTGTGGGGTCTAGTCACCTCGATGGGTGGCCCGACCGGCCCCGGCCTGAACCCGGCCCGCGACCTGATGCCGCGTCTGCTGCACCAGCTGCTGCCGATTCCGCACAAGGGCTCGTCGCGCTGGGCCGAGGCCTGGATCCCGGTCGTGGCTCCAATCCTCGGCGCCATTGTGGGTGCTTGGCTGTTCTGCACGCTGTTCGCCTGATGCCGTGTGCCGCGCAGACGGCCTGAGCCGCTTGCCGACCGCTGCCTGAGATCGGCGCAATAGGAGAATCGCCCGCTTCGGTCATCCGAGGCGGGCGATTGCCGTATGGGCCGCCCCGATGTGCCTTGTCCTGATGATCCCCTGCCTGATGCGTCCTGTCCTGCACTACCCTGCCCCATCTGACGCAGTCCGACGGTGCTCGTGCGCCAGATGGTTCAGTTGCCACCCCAGATTTGGCCCATCTGCTGCATCTTCACGGCGTTCATGCCGCAAATGGCCCGGTCGCCGCCCCGTCGTGCGACATGGTGATACGCGTGTACGTGTGAGCGCCCCAAAAGATGCACAATAGAAAGGCAGAAAGAGGTACGAAGGGAGGCGTCATGGTGGCTTCGCGCAACTCCGACGGTCATGGCGATGATCGCCGCTCCGATGCGCCGCGTCCCACCGGTGACCGCCCCTCGGGTGCAGGGCCCGGTGCTGATTCCAATGCCGGTGCAAACCCTGACGCCAACGCCAATCCCAACGCCAACTCCACTCCCAACCCTAATACCGGCCGTCAAGCCATCGCTGTCGCAAAGCGTCTGATGGCCTCCATAGCCGCGGCGTCGCGCTCCGCCGCCCGTTCATTCAGCCGGTTCGTTTCGCGCGCTGTGGCCCCGGCCTGCCGTTCCGCCGTCCAAGCAGCCGCCAACATGTTTCACGCGGTGTTCCACGGACTGTCGACCGTGTGGACGCGCTTTGTCGCCGATATGCGCCCCTCGGAGGCCGAGTCCCGCCCGTCCGGTAAACCCCGCACGTCGGCCGAAGGCCGTGCATCGGCCAAGGCCACTCCGCGCGCCGGCGCAGCCGCATCCGCCGCCCAATCCGAATCCGCCTCTCGATCCGCGTCGTCAGCCCGTGGCGTCTCGTCCAAAAACGCCGCGCCCTCCCGCGATATGGCCCATGTCTACCTGGTCCGCCGAATTGTGGTGTTCGGTGGCGCGGCCCTGGTACTGCTCGCCGTGATCCTGGGCGTGGTGTTCGGCGTGCATGCGTTGACCGCCGGCCCCGATGCCGGCGATGGGCCGCAGTCCATCTCCCGGTCCGCTGCTTCCGATGCCGCTGAAACCCCGGACTCTGACACATCTGCCGACTCGGATGCGGAAGCCGACTCCTCCGATTCCGCCGCCGATGGGAAGTCGGACAACAAGGACAGCAAGGCTGACCAGGACGCCGATCTCGCCGATTCCAGCACCACCCCCCTATCCGCCGACCGTCGCGCCGCCATCCTCGCCGAAGCCCAGCAGACCGCCGCCGACAGCGGCAACCCCTTGGTCGAGTTCACCTACTGCGTCGCCTCGAAGGGCGAGGTCGGCGACCTGACCGACTTCGCCAACACGGTGTTCACCACGCTGAACGACTCTCGCGGCTGGCCCCGCGCCGGCGCCACATTCCAGGAGTCCGACGACGCCGACTCCTGCGACATGACCCTGATCCTGGCGTCCGCCGACCAGATGACCTCGTTCTCCGCCGACTGCAGCAGCGAGTACAGCTGCCGCGTGGGTAACGACGTGGTCATCAACATCGACCGTTGGAACAACGCCACTGAGGATTGGCTTGACGCCGGCGGCACGGTGCCGCGCTACCGCACGATGGTCATCAATCATGAGGTGGGCCATCGTCTGGGGCATTACGATAACGAGATGACCTGTCCTGCTCGCAACCAGCCCGCTCCGCTGATGCAGCAGCAGTCGATGGATTTGTTGGGGTGCGTGCCGAACGAGTGGCCGTTGGATGACGAATTGTGGGTGGTGCAGTGACAGCCATTGCATCCTCCGAACCTGCAGCGTCCGATAAAGCTGCGGTGTCTTCCGAATCCGCCGCGACCCCCGCACCCCCTGTGCCGTCCATTTCCGCCCCCGCCCCCGCTCCGGTGGTCGGCCGTTTGGCGCCGTCGCCCACGGGCCGTATGCATGTGGGCAACGCGTATGCCGCGTTGGCGGCGTGGCTGGGCGCGCGCGCCGAGGGTGGTCGGGTGCTGCTGCGTATCGAGGATATCGACGCGCCGCGCGTGGTGAAGGACGCGGATCGTTGGATCATGGATGATTTGGCGTGGCTGGGGCTTGATTGGGATGGCGATCCGGTGTATCAGTCGGAGCGTCTGGACCGGTATGAGGCGGCGTTGCGGGGTTTGCGCGAGGTGACGCTGGATGATGGTTCGCCGCTGGTGTATCCGTGTTTCTGTTCGCGTGCGGATATTCGTGCGGCGTCCGCGCCGAATGAGGGCGACGGGTTCCTGCTGTATCCGGGGACGTGCCGCAGGCTGTCGGAGTCGGTGCGGCGTGAGCGTGTGGCCCGGGGGGATAGGCATTCGTGGCGGATTGCGGTGCCGGGGGCGGACGCGCCGGAGTCGGAACGGATGGTGGGGTTCGTCGACCGTGTGTTTGGGGAGCAGCGGTTTGATTTGGCGCGTCAGCTGGGTGACGTGGTGGTACGCCGGTCGGATGGGTTGTTCGCCTACCAGTTGGCGGTGACGGTGGATGATCTGGCGATGGGGGTGACGCAGGTTGTTCGGGGGCGTGACCTGCTGCGGTCCACGGCGATTCAGTTGTGGATCAGGCGATGGCTGCGTGTCGCGGGCGTCGGGGGAGACGGTTACGACGGTGTTCGGCGTGAAGGCGCCGTGGGTGGCGTCGGAGATGCCGGGGTGACGGATGCGTCGGTGGAATTCGCGCATGTGCCGCTGGTGGATGCGGCGGATGGCCGGCGGATGGCGAAGCGGTTGAATTCGTTGGATTTGGGGACGTTGCGTGAACGTGGGGCGGATCCGCGCGAGGTGTTGGGGTATTGCGCCTGGCTGTTGCGGGTGATTGATGAACCGCGCCCGGTTGGGGTGGATGAGCTGGTGGAGCGGTTCTCATGGGGACCGATTGCGGCGGATCGTGCCGATCGGGTCGTGTCGTTCTGACGTTTTTGTCTGATCTATGATATTCACAAACCCCTTAAGGGGGCATGTAGTGCAACGATGAAACATGGAATATGCCACCTTTGTACCCCCTTTACGAGGGGGTAAGGGGTTTATTACGGGGGTGTGTGTTGGGTATCTCGTTCCTCTAACGTCTCGTCCCAGAGTGGCCTTCAGTGGCTTACTTGGTGACCCGGAAATGGGCGAAAACAGACAAGAGAGACAGTCCGTTTCCCGGTGGAACAGACCTGAACGAGGAGCACTACAATGCGTGGAACGAAGCATGATGCCAGCCAGCATCAGAGAAGGGGCATCCGTTCGCGGCTCATTGCGTCCGTAGCGGCCGTGGCCATGCTGGCCACCTCCATCGCTGCCGGAACCGCCGTGGCGGCCGACATCGACGAAACCGACCCGACCCAGCAGAACACCATCGTCGAGCAGCCGCAGCAGGGGACTGAGAACGCCGGCGAGCAGAACACCGAACCCGAGGTCGACCAGACGGATCAGCCCCAGGAGTCGGATGGCACCGAGGCGGAGGCCGAGTCGGATAACACAGCCGAAGCTGACGTGACTGAGGAAACCACTCCGAAGACGGATGCGGATAAGACCGACACCAACCAGTCGTCCGAGAAGCAGTCCGCTGCGGTCCCCGCGCCGCAGGCGGCCACTCAGTCGAGTAGGGCAGGGCAAGAGCTGCCCGAGTTGGTGGAGAACGTGCCGTCTACCAGCGACAGCATTCACGTGAATCTTTATGATTACACGGCGACAAGCTCTCCGCAGAATAACGTGAACTACCAGTGCACAGGGAAAAGGTGTACGAACCGTCCGTTCACGTTCACAACGAAAGATGAGCGTGGCCGGAATAATCAGTTCAGCTGGAATGCCTACACAGGCAAAGGCGGGGGTGTTTCCCAGAATATTGTTGCCAGTAATTTGGGGGAAGACGGGTATCCCGTTCTTAACACCGATAGCAATGTCAATAAGTCTCTGTCGTACTTGTTCAACGACGATACTCCGGGAGTAGAAGAGAAAGGTACCGATGTCGACGGGTTGTTCCGTCAGGATAGCGACGACTACTACTATTTCGACAGTCGGAACACCTTCGCTCAGTTTGTGGGGAACAAATTCAATTTGTACGAGCCGGGTCGTTTTTACGAAATCGGGGAAGACGATCATGTTCCTGCTGGGGCCGGCGCATTCATGCCGTTCAATTCGCTGAAAGGCGGAGACGACAACACTGCTTGGTATGAGTATGAGGGTAATGACGGACAGAACGGCTACAGGTTCAACGAGTCCGACAACTATTTGTTCGGAATGGATTTGTCCGCGTCTTTCTTCATGCCGAAGGATGGACAGGTCAATGGCCAGGACATGATCTTCGAATTTGAAGGCGACGACGATGTGTGGGTGTTCATCGACAACGTTCTGGTGCTTGACATCGGCGGCATTCATGATTCGTATAGTGGCTCCATCAACTTCTCGAACGGAAACGTGTCCGTTGAATCGGGAGACGATACGACCCTTGCCAAGATGTTTAAAGAGGCGGGAAAGACCTGGAACGACTCTGATTATGCGCAGCACACAATTCGGTTCTTCTACTTCGAACGTGGTGAGGGCAGCTCGAACTGCAAGCTGAAGTTCAATCTTCCCACCGTTCCCTCGGATGTAATCGATGTGGGTAAGGCGATCACCGACTCAAACACCGACGATTTCTCCCGTGCTGAGTTCACGATGCGCGTGGACGTCAGTGATACCGAGAATGGCGAGTATGTCCCGTATGACGGTTTCTATGATCTGTACGATAACAATGAGCTGCTTGCGGAAAGGCAGAAAACTAATCGCGATGGGACTTTCACTCTCCGTAACGGCCAGTTTGCTCGTCTTACCGGTGGTGAGAACGGTTTCAGCGCCACGTCATATTACAAGGTGTATGAGCTGAATGCGGACAACTACGATAAGAACGACTACGTGTTTGACCTGTCCGAAACGAAAATGGTGGACGACAATGGTGACATTCAGACCGATTTGATCGGACAGTCCAAGCCGATCATGGTCGGTAATGTGAACCATATCATCGTGTACAACAGGTTCAATGTCAATGGAAAGTACACCTTTACGGTGTCGAAGCGACTGGCCTCCGGCACGGCTCCGGGCCAGCAGTTCGAGCTGAGGGTCACCAACGATGAAGGAACGCCATATACCGGCGAATACTATCTGCGCACGGATGGCAATCTGGACAGTGTTGCCAAGCAGGCGACGGATGGCGTAATCAAGCTTGAAGCCGGGCAGGATGCCGTCATTATGAACGTGGCCCCCGGTACCACGTTCAAGGTTGAGGAAGTCAATCTGCCGAGTGGCTATTTGGACCCGACGTATTCGTGCTCGACGAATGCCGCTCAGCCGTGTGATTCGGTTACGGTCGACAATACCCATGCCAAACCTTCCGTCACGGTGACCAATACGCTGAAGAGGTTGACGGCCAGCCAGATGCTGGAGAAGTCGATTGACGGGCGCAAGTGGCGGGAGGGCGACTCGTTCACCTTCCTCGTCAAGCCTTTCGGCGACAGCGCCGGATTGGCGCCTGCCCCCGTAAACGCCGCGGAAGGCGGGAGCGCCAGCAACGGCTGGCAGGTCGTACTCCGATATGACCAGGACAACTGTAATTCGGATTCTGGTAGTCTCCCGACGTGCTGGACGACCATTGATTTCGATGTGCCGTATCCGGATCAGGGATTCAAATACGACTATGAGGTGACTGAGGTCGTTCCGGGGAACACTGAACCGGGCATGGTGTATTCGCAGGCGAAATGGATTTTGTCGCTGCAGACCGAGGAAAGCGAGGGTGTTTTCCAGTTGTTTGCTGTGACCGATTCAAGACCGCAAGTGGATGACGACGGCAACCCGACGACAACGTCATCGACATCCCCTTATGCGTCTGATAATTCCCTGACCTTCGTGAACCGCGTGGTGAAAGTCTCCAGCCTCCCGTTGACCGGCGGCAACTCGACGGCGCGCACCCTGCTACTCGCGGGTGGTGGTGTGTTGCTGGTGGCCGGTGCGGCGTGGTTGCTGGCGCGTCGTCGCCGGGTGTAGGTCTTGGCTCTTGCGTCCGGGCGGGTCGGCCCGCCTGGACGCCCTGGGGGCTGGTTTGGCTCCTTTGGATAACCGAATAGAGTTTCCCGCCTGTCCTTTGCTCTCCCGGATGGGTTGGGGATCCTAAATGGGAGGGCGCAGAGTATTCCGATTAGCCCCGGGTGTTTCCGGGGAGGATAGGAGAAGTAATTATGAAGGGCATGTTCAAGCGGGCCCTTGCGGGTGTTGCGGCCGCCGCTCTTGCGGTGACCGGTCTGGCCCTGGGCGCCGGCGCCGCCAACGCGGCCGGAATGACCGGTGAGCAGACCATCACGCTCAACGCCACCGACAAGCAGCAGTTGGAAGGTCGTACGTTCGCGGTGTACAAGCTCGCCGACTACGTGCAGTACGGCGAGGAGCCGAACGTGGTGTACGGCGTGCAGACCGTCGAAGGGATCGAGGATGTCGTCCGTGCGGCCGTGAACGACGCGGTGGATCCGAATGTGGCCGGTGACGCCGATCCGCTGGCCGAGGTGATCAGCCGCGAAAGCAACGAGGGCGCGCTCAGCCAGGACACGGACGCCCCGTATTCCGGTGTGACCCGTAATTTCGTGAACAACCTCGACAAGGCCGAGCTCGGCTCGCCCGTTGACGTCACGGCTTCCGGGGTCACCGGTTCGGATGAGGCCGGCTATGTGATGACGTTGACGGTCCCGGATCCGGGCATCTACATCATCTACGACGTGACGAATCCGGCGAAGAACAACGCCATCCCGATGCTGGTCGGCACCGCCCCGGTCTACGAGCAGACCGAGGTCAACATGAAGAACCAGACCGTGCCGGACAAGCCGGGCAAGACCGTTACGGGCGACACCAAGGGCACCGTGACGATCGGCGACGAGCTGACGTACACGGTGACCGGCACCATGCCCGACACCGTGAACTACGAGACGTACACCTACGTGTTCACCGATACGCCGAGCCAGGGCCTGACCGTCAACCGTGAGGGAATGACCATCAACGGCAAGCAGATCGGCAGCGGCGCAGGCCAGGTCAACGCCATTGTGAGCTTCGACGCCACGTTCGACGGCGACGGCAACACTCCGTTCACCGTGACCCTGGACAAGGATGCGCTCGCCCAGGTCGGCGTCAAGGCGGGCCAGGAGTTCAAGCTCGTGTACACGGCGACCGTGAACGCCAACGCCCCGGCGTCCGGTGTGAGCAACAAGGTGACCGTGAACAACAACGGCGTCGTGTCCGGGGAGGGCGAGACCCCGAAGCTGCACTACAACGACTTCACGTTCAACAAGCATTACGCGGACGGCACCCCCGCCCCGAACGCCGAGTTCGTGATCAAGAAGGCCGACTCCTACATGACCTATACGGACGGCGTCTGGGCCGCCCTGACCGGCGATGCGAACACCAAGGAGAACGCCACCAAGTTCACGCCGTCCAATGGCGTGGTGAGCGTGCACGGCCTGGAGAACGGCACCTACACCGTCGAGGAGTTCAAGGCCGCCGACGGCGCGCAGAACATGCTGCCGTCGTTCACTGTCACCCTCGAGCACGGCAAGGACCCGGTGTTTGCCGATGCGAACGATCCGTGGGACCTGTTCGACCCGACGACCGCTACCGTCACGAACGTGAAGAGCCTGACCGAGCTGCCGCTGACCGGTGCCGCGGGCACCGCCCTGTTCACCGTGCTCGGCCTGCTGATTGCTGGTGTCGGTGTGACGGTCTACATGAAGTCCCGCAGCGTCAAGCATATGCTGCGCGGCTGAACTTCCCACACCGCATGATTGCGCAGTTGCCTGAAACCGGTTCGTCCGGTGCCGTGCAATTCGATTCGTCGGGTTGCACGGACGGCCTGCCGCAGTCACAACGGTAACCCGTATAGGCCGATGCCCCGCTCGAAGGGCATCGGCCTATACACATATTCCCGCCGCGTAAACTTGAGAACGGGGGGAACAAGAGGTTAGGTTCGGCTATTGCCGGTACAATTCAAAAACTCAAGAACCGCAAGCAATGAAAGGGGGTTGGCGTGACTCGGAACAGCAGTGCATTGGGGGGAGGCATATTCAGTATTCGCGAAGTGGAATACCTGGAGTCGCTACCCGCCGTCGATCGCGTGCGCAACGGGCGCATCATCTACAATGACGCCTTCAAACGCGAATGCATCCGCCGCTACCAAGCCGGAGAATCCCCCGCGGAAATCTTCCGCAGCGCCGGACTCGACTCGTCGCTGATAGGCTATAAACGCATCGAACGCAGCATCGCGCGCTGGAAAGACACCATCGCCGTAGATGACGCGAACCCCGTTGCGGACGCTTCAGCCTCACTCTTCACCGTCCGCCCCACCCAACGCTGGACGCCCACCTTCCGTCGTCGCATCGCCGCCGCATCCGAAACCACCACCCCTCACTACATCGACGACACCAACGACCAAACCCCCATCACCGAGCAGGACGCCGACAACGCCACACAGGCGGACGACCGGTCCACCATGCTCAGCCTCATCATCGAGCAGCAGGCCCACTACATCTCCCAGTTCGAATCCAAACTCGGCGAACTCGAACGCATGCAGAAGATGGGCATCGAACCCGAACCGGAACCCGAGCCCGAACCGGAGGCGCCGCCCCAAGGCATCCACCGCCCCGAGACGGCGGAAGAACGGGCCGCGGTCAAATCCCTCTCCACCACAGCCTGACCCACAACCGGCCGCGCGAACCCAACGTCCGCGCGGCCCAACCATATCCACACGTCCGCCGAACGACTACGATGGACGGGGTATCAAGACATCGGCGGGGAGCAGACAATGGCCGCATACATGGAGCAGAAAAACCTGGCGAACGAGATCATCGACCCGGCGCGGGCGCAGCAGATCGCCGACGGCGTGCACCGCGTGCTCGACCGTATCGCCACGGCCACCGACGCCTCCGGGCGTGAGCAAGGTTCGGTGAGGCTGCTCGCCGCCACCAAAACCCGCGACGTCGGCGAAATCGTGGCCGCGCTCGACGCGGGCGTACGCATGATCGGGGAAAACAGGCCGCAGGAAGTCGCCGCCAAAGCCGAAGGACTCGCGCGGCACTGCAGTGAGCGCGGATGGACGCTCGGCGCTAGCGAACCTGGCGGCGCAACCATCCCCTTCCACCTCATCGGACAGCTGCAAACCAACAAAATCAACAAGGTCCTGCCCGTCGTCGACGTGATCGAATCCGTCGACTCCGTGGAGCTCGCGGAGAAAATCGCGCGTCGGGCCGTTGCGCGCGGCATCACCGTCGGGGTATTGCTGGAAGTCAACGAATCCGGGGAAGCGTCCAAATCCGGCTGCGACCCATCGCACGCCATCGATATCGCCCGGCAGATCGGCGCCATGGGCGGGCTGCACCTGCAAGGCCTCATGACCATCGGCGCGCATGTGAACGATGAACGGGTCATCCGGGCGGGCTTCGCGCATCTGCGGCGACTGCGCGAACAGATCCTCGAAACGGGGGCGCCGGGCACCACGGACTGTCGGGAACTATCCATGGGCATGACCAAGGATATGGAACTCGCCATCACGGAGGGCTCGACCATCGTGCGCGTGGGCACCGCCATCTTCGGGGAGCGGGCATTCAAGTAGCAGGTCGTACCGGGTGTGGTTTCGGGGTCGAACCGGGCGTTTGACTGCGAAACGCGCGCGTGAAACGTGCTGTGAAACATGCTGTGGAATCTTGTATGAACCATGCCGTGGCACGTGCGGTGCCGGCGTTCCCGGCCGCGCGTAGACTGGGGAACCATGAGAATCGCACGCTTTTCCCTGAACGATGTTCCACGGTACGCCTTCGTGCAGTATGACGAAGCCGAGGAACGCGACTATCTGGTGGCACTCGACGGATACCCGCTCGGCGGCTCGCGCGTCAATCCTACCGGCGAACGGTACGCGCTCGACGCGGACGGCATCCGGCTGCTGGCGCCGATCATCCCCTCGAAGATCTACGGGCTGGCCAAGAACTACGAGGCGCACACGCAGTTCATGCACGAGGCCGGACATTCCGACATCGCGCATGCGCCCGAGGACATGATGATCTTCATGAAACCGTCCACCTCGGTGATCGGGCCGGATGATCCGATCGTCATGCCCGGGGCCTCGCGCGACATGGGGTACGAGCCGGAAGTGGCGGTGGTCATCGGGCGGATCGCCAAGAACGTGCCGGTGGAACGGGCCATGGACTACGTGCTCGGATTCACCTGCACCAATGACGTGACGCTGCGCGACCTGCAGAAGCTCGACCCGATGTGGACGCGCGCCAAGGGCTTCGACACGGCCTGCCCGCTCGGCCCGTGGATCCAGACCGAGCTCAACTGGCGGGACGCGCGGATCTCGTTCAGCCTCAACGGCGAGGACGTGCCCGAAGCCAGCGGCACCACGGCCAACCTGATCCACGGCATCCCCGAGCAGATCGCCGCCATCTCCAGCTATGCCACGCTGCTGCCCGGCGACGTGATCCTGACCGGCACGCCGCACGCCTCCGGCTCCCTGAAGCCCGGCGACGAGGCCGTGGTGAGCGTTGAGGGCATCGGCTCGCTGCGGAATGTGGTGGTGCAGGGCTGAGGGCCCAAACCGGGGTTCGCACTACTTCGGGTTTTTGATGGGCGAGGGCTGATTTTCCGCCATTTGAAAATTCAAACCCGATGTAGTGCGAACCTCGGTTTTGAAGCATTCGGGGCTCGCCACCTTGTTCGCCACTTGTAGCTAAGAAAACCGCATTCCTCGAAAGATGAAGTGCCGGGGATAACCCCCGGCGTCTTGGGCTCCGTTCTAGAAACAGAGCATGCTAATGATGTCGGTTGGTGCGCTGACATGTAAAAGGCGGGGCGTCCCTGTTCGAGGCAGCGACGGCAACATAAGATGCAAACTTGAGTCAATGTCGCTCAAGTTTTGGGAATAGAATGGGGTCGTGGTCGGTTGACCATATCAGACAGCGGGAATCGCGCCCGAAGACAGCCCGGCAGCAGGCCGCGGCGGGGCGCGACGCATGGAGGATGATATGGAACAGAAGTTCACGACGATGGCCCAGGAGGCGATCGGCGACGCGATCCAGAGCGCGTCCGCCGCGGGCAACGCGCAGGTTGAAACACTGCATCTGATGGACGCGCTGCTGCGCCAGGAGAACGGTGTGGTCCCCGGCCTGATCCAGGCCGCCGGCGGCGACCGCCAGCGCATCGGGGCCGAGATCCGCAACGCGCTGGTCTCCCTGCCGAGCGCCAGCGGTTCGAGCACCGCGCAGCCGCAGGCCAGCCGCCAGCTGACCGCCGCGCTCGCGCAGGCCGAGAAGGAAATGCAAGCGATGGGCGACGAATACGTCTCCACCGAGCACCTGCTCATCGGCGTCGCCGCGGCCACCCCGAACCAGAGCGCCGACATCCTCAAGCGCAACGGCATCACCCCCGAGGCGCTGCGCAAGGCCGTGCCCGGCGTGCGCGGCGGCGCGAAGGTCACCAGCCCGGACGCCGAAGGCAACTACAAGGCGCTGGAGAAGTACTCCACCGACCTGACCGCCCAGGCGCGCGACGGAAAACTCGACCCGGTGATCGGCCGCGACCAGGAGATCCGCCGCGTCATCCAGATCCTGAGCCGCCGCACCAAGAACAACCCGGTGCTGATCGGCGAGCCCGGCGTCGGCAAAACCGCCGTCGTGGAAGGTCTGGCGCAGCGCATCGTGGCCGGCGACGTGCCGAGCACCCTGCAGAACAAGCGCCTGATCTCGCTGGACCTCGGCTCCATGGTCGCCGGTTCCAAGTACCGCGGCGAATTCGAGGAGCGCCTGAAGAGCGTGCTCAACGAGATCAAGAACGCGGACGGCCAGATCATCACGTTCATTGACGAGATCCACACAATCGTCGGGGCCGGCGCGGCCGAAGGCTCGATGGACGCGGGCAACATGCTGAAGCCGATGCTGGCACGCGGCGAACTCCGCCTGATCGGCGCGACCACGCTCGACGAATACCGTGAGAACGTGGAGAAGGATCCGGCGTTGGAGCGCCGTTTCCAGCAGGTGTTCGTGGGCGAGCCGTCCGTGGAGGACACGATCGCCATCCTGCGCGGTCTGAAGCAGCGTTACGAGGCCCATCACAAGGTCACGATCGGCGACGACGCGCTGGTCGCCGCCGCCACGCTGTCCAACCGGTACATCTCCGGCCGTCAGCTGCCCGACAAGGCGATCGACCTGGTCGACGAGGCCGCCGCGCACCTGCGCATGGAGCTCGACTCGCAGCCCGAGGAGATCGACGAGCTGCAGCGCAAGGTCACCCGCCTGGAAATGGAGGAGATGCAGCTGAAGAAGGCCGAGGACCCGGCGTCCAAGGAGCGTCTCGAGAAGCTGCAGGCCGAGCTGGCCGACACCCGCGAGAAGCTGGGCGGCCTGACCGCCCGCTGGGATGCGGAGAAGGCCGGCCACAACAAGGTCGGCGACCTGCGCGCCCAGCTCGACGCCAAGCGCGTGGAAGCCGACAAGGCCGCGCGTGAAGGCGACCTCGAGAAGGCCAGCCGCATCCTGTACGGCGAAATCCCGTCCATCCAGAAGGAACTCGCCGCCGCCGAACGCGCCGCCGACGAGGCGGACGCGGCCGAAGCCGCCAGCGAGCCGATGGTGCCCGACCATGTGGACGCCGACTCCGTGGCGGAGATCGTCTCCGACTGGACCGGCATCCCCGTCGGCCGCCTCATGCAGGGCGAAAACGAGAAGCTCCTGAACATGGAGGAGTACCTCGGCAAGCGGGTGATTGGCCAGAAGGAGGCCATCCAGTCCGTGTCCGACGCGGTGCGCCGCTCGCGCGCCGGCATCTCCGACCCGAACCGCCCGACCGGCTCGTTCCTGTTCCTCGGCCCCACCGGCGTGGGCAAGACCGAGCTCGCCAAGGCGCTCGCCGACTTCCTGTTCGACGATGAGAAGGCCATGGTGCGCATCGATATGAGCGAGTACATGGAGAAGTCCTCCGTGTCCCGCCTGATCGGCGCGGCGCCGGGCTACATCGGCTATGAGGAGGGCGGCCAGCTGACCGAGGCCGTGCGCCGCCGCCCGTATTCGGTGGTGCTGTTCGACGAGGTGGAGAAGGCGAACCCCGAGGTCTTCGACGTGCTCCTGCAGGTGCTCGACGACGGCCGTCTGACTGATGGCCAGGGCCGAACCGTGGACTTCAAGAACACGATCCTGATCATGACCTCGAATCTAGGCTCGCAGTTCCTGGTCCAGCCCGATCTGGACGAGGACGCCAAGCGCAAGGCCGTGATGGACGCCGTGCACATGCAGTTCAAGCCGGAGTTCATCAACCGTCTCGACGAGCTGGTGATCTTCCATCCGCTGACCCGGGACGAGCTCGGCGGCATCGTGGACATCCAGGTGGCGCAGGTGGCCGCGCGTCTGACCGAACGCCGCATCACGCTCGACGTGACGGATTCGGCGCGCGAGTGGCTGGCGAACACCGGATACGATCCGGCGTACGGTGCCCGCCCGCTGCGCCGCTTGGTGCAGAGCGAGGTCGGCGACCAGCTGGCGCGCATGCTGCTGGGCGGTCGCGTGCA
>OLQE01001100.1_pt1 | contig 16291 bp, 13 predicted proteins | sample 1643161 | NCBI WGS metagenome assembly OLQE01 (sample SAMEA3136650, study PRJEB25190) | human gut metagenome | reverse complement strand
GGGTCGGCGGGCGGCCTGCTGATGGGCGCCGTGGCGAATCTGGCCCCCGAGCGCTTCGCCGGCATCGAGGCGGATGTGCCGTTCGTGGATGCGCTGACCTCCATACTGGACCCTTCGCTGCCGCTGACCGTCACCGAATGGGACGAATGGGGCGACCCGTTGCATGATCCGGAGGTCTACCGGTACATGAAGTCGTACACGCCGTATGAGAACGCGCCGGAATCGCCCGACGACCCGCGCGTGGCCTACTTCCCGAAGATCCTGATCACCACGTCGATGAACGATACGCGCGTGCTGGTCGTCGAGCCGCTCAAATGGATGGCTCGGCTGCAGGCGGCCGGCGTGGACGTCATCGCCAAGATCGAGGTCGAGGCGGGGCACGGCGGCACCACCGGACGGTACAAGCAGTGGGAGGAGGTCTCGTTCGAGAACGCCTGGTGCCTGCGGACCATGGGTGTGGCGTAAGGGCAGGGTGCCCTGTCCACTTGCTGAACCGTTCGGGACGGCCTGCCCGCAACCGGGGTAGTGTCGCTCACTATGAGCGAAACAACAACGAAGTATCGCATCGCCGTCATCCCCGGCGATGGCATCGGCAAGGAAGTCACCCCTTGGGCGCAGAAGGCGCTTGAACAGGCGGTGCAGGGCGCGGCGGATTTCGAATACGAGAACTTCGATCTGGGCGCCGAGCGTTACCTGCGTGACGGTGCGATCCTGCCGGACGAGGAACTCGAACGCATCAAGACCACCGACGCGATCCTGCTCGGCGCGGTCGGCGACCCACGCATCAAGGCCGGCATCTTGGAGCGTGGCCTGCTGCTGCGTCTGCGTTTCGAACTCGACCAGTACGTGAACCTGCGCCCCTCCAAGCTGTATAAGGGCGTGACCTCGCCGCTCGCCAATCCGGGCGAGATCGACTTCGTCGTGGTGCGTGAAGGCACCGAAGGCCTGTACTGCGGCGCGGGCGGCGCGGTCCGCCGCGACACCCCGGCGGAAGTGGCCACCGAGGTCTCGATCAACACGGCCTACGGCGTGGAGCGCGTGGTGCGTTACGCCTTCGACCTGGCCATGAAGCGCCGCAAGCATGTGACCCTCGTGCACAAGAAGAACGTGCTTGTCAACGCGGGCGACATGTGGCAGCGCATCGTGGACCGCGTGGGACAGGAATACCCCGAGGTCACGCACGACTACTGCCACATCGACGCGGCCACCATCTACATGGTCTCCGACCCCTCGCGCTTCGACGTGATCCTGACCGACAACCTCTTCGGCGACATCCTGACCGACGAGGCCGGTGCGGTGGTCGGCGGCGTCGGCTATTCGGCGTCCGGCTGCATCAACGCCTGCAACGAGTTCCCGTCCATGTTCGAGCCGATCCACGGTTCCGCGCCGGACATCGCCGGCAAGGGGCTCGCCAATCCGACGGCCGCGATCCTGTCCGCCGCCATGCTGCTGCGTCATCTCGGATTCGACGAGGATGCGGCCCGCATCGACGCGGCGGTCGAAGCCGACATCGCCGAGCTCGGCTCCACGCCGCGCAGCACCGACGAGATCGGCCGCGACATCCTCGCGCGTCTGTAACGCCGCGGAGTCGCCAACCCGTAGCAGACAAACGTGTGGAGACGCGCTATCGGCAAGTCATGCATGATGGCAGCCTCCGTCGCACATGAGGGCCATGCGCCGTGTACCACCATGGACACGGCGCATTGTCATATGAATCGTGGCCGATTATGTCTATGGATGGGGCGGAACGCTGAATCGAAGTTTTCTGATTGGGGCACCCACCCTTGCGTGGCACGCAATCAGATGAAACGTTTTATACTGATTCCGTACCGTACCACGCCCGTGTGGTACGGAACAGAACGTTGAAAACAAGCCATTTGCTGGCTGAAGACTGCCGTGTGGTACGGTACGGAATCCACAAAAGGGCCTTTGGTCGGTTTCGTACCACATCGCGGCAGCGGGATTACCAGGGGGTGCCATGGGCGTTCGGCGTGGAGTGATCAAGACGCCCGGCGGGAAACTCGTCGCCGTCACCGTGGCAACCGATTCGATGGGATTGGTGAACGAATGCCGGTTGGACGGCGACTTCTTCATCGATGGCGATGAGGCGCGGTCGCGCTCGCTGCTGGATGACCTCGAGCGTACGTTGCTGGCATGCGCCCGCGGAGCGGCTGCCCGCGTGACCGGCACACAGGACGGGGATGCGCCGGCGTCTGCCGGGAAATCGCGCCTGCCGCGGGGAAGGACCGCACAGTCCGAAACATATGGCGATGAGAAATGCGCGGATATCGATGGCTGGAGCGACGCGCTGCGACGGACTTGCATGCGGCACGGCGGGGCACGACTGGTCGGCACCGATGCCGGGGCCATGGCGTGGGCATTGGCTCGGGCGATGGGATTGGAACCTGTCGCCAGGCCGGGATTGAACGGCGCGTCGGACAAGGTCGCCACTGAAACCGGTAAGGCGGTGGAATCGGCAGATGGCCGCGAATCCGATCCGTCATGCGCCGTGTTGCGTCCGAATGCCGATTGGCCGGCGGATTGGCGTGACCGCTGGCGTGCACTCGCACCGGTCGTCATCCACGATCGCCCCCGCAGCCCCATCGAACAGATGGCGATCGACCGGCAGTGGGCTCGCGAGGTGGCGGCGGGGACGCGGCCGCCCAGCGTGCGTTTCTGGGAATGGACATCGCCGGCAGTGGTGGTCGGACGGTTCCAGTCGATACCCGACGAGGTGCATACGGACGAGGCGGAACGCCTGGGATTCACGGTGGTCCGCCGATGCACGGGAGGCGGCACGATGGTGGTCCAACCACACGGTGCGATCACGTATTCCCTGTACGCGCCGCAGTGGTTCGTGGACGGGTTGGACGCGGCGGAGGCCTATCGGCTATGCGACAGCTGGCTGGTCGACGCTCTGCAGGGGTTTGGGGTCGACGCGCGATTCCAAGGATTGAACGATATCGCCGTGCCGGTTGGCGGAATGGTTCAAGGGTCGGCCGACGGTGATTCCATAGCGTCCGTTGTGCCGTGGGGCAAGGCGGGCGGGGCCGCGCAGCGACGGTTCCCCGCGTCGGCGGGCAGCGGCGGGCCGGGCGCGGTGCTCCATCATACGACGTTGGCCTTCGACCTGGATGGCGCCCTGATGGCGCGGTTGCTGAACACGTCACCGGAGAAGATGCATGACAAGGCCGTGCGTTCGGCGGCTAAGCGGGTGTCGCCGCTGTGCTTGCAGCCTGCGTTGCGGAACGTTGGACGGGACGTGCTGCTTCGTACCCTGGCCGATTCCTTGCGGCGATTGCTGTCCGTTGACGGCTGACCCATACCGCCGTCCACTTTTCAACTGTTGACTTGTGTGCGTGGATGGCCTTGTTTCCGCGGGTTTTTCAACAGTTGGGGGTGGTGGTTGTGCGTGCTGGCTCGTCCGCCGCCTTTTCAACTGTTGACTTGTGTGCGTGGATGGCCTTGTTTCCGCAGGTTTTTCAACAGTCGGCCAACATGTATGGGTGGGAGGGTTGGCGGATGGGGATACAATATTGGGCAATGCGAATGAGGACAACCGTCGCCGGCATGCCGTGGGGCTGATCGGGAGCCGGCACAGTAACGGGCGGGAGGAGCGACTGGCAATGGCGACACCGAATGCGGTTCCCCATGACGAGAACACGTTGCTGCACACGGCATTGTTCAAGCAGGTCTCCCCGGAGCAGGCGGAGGAGCTGCTACCCACACTCCGCGAATCGGTGTATGACAAGGGCGAGCACATCTTCACGCAGGGGGATACCGATCATCGCATGGGGTTGTTGGAGAAGGGGCGTGTGAAGCTGACGCGCGAGTCCAATGACGGTCGGGTTCAGCTGCTGAGCATCCATGGACGCGGCGAGGTGCTGGGCGAGATTCCGGTGTTCGACCCGACCGGTGGCCCGCGGACGGCCTCCGCGGTGGCGATGGTGAACGGCACCCGCGTGGTGTGGCTGGAGCATGATGCGCTGTTCGCATGGCTGGACAGGTACCCGCGTGTGGCCGTGGACATGCTGCAGGTGTTGGCGAACCGGATGCGCAGCAATAACGAGCGCATCGCCGACCTGGTGTTCATGGACGTACCCGCCCGTTTGGCCAAAACGTTGCTGGATCTGGCCTCGCGGTTCGGCGAGCCGGTGGAGGCCGGCCTGAAGGTGCCGCACGATCTGACGCAGGAGGAACTGGCCCAGTTGGTCGGCTCGTCCCGGGAGACCGTGAACAAGGCGTTGATGGATTTCTCGAACCGTGGGTGGATCGCGCGTGAGGGGCGGTCGATCGTCATCTACCAGCCGGGTATGCTGATTCGTCGTTCGCGCCGGTAACCGGTTCGGCTGGTGGTCGCCCTGTGGCGGACCCGGTCCGATGCCCGGCGCATCGGCGACGAGCCGGCGACCGGGGCGCCGGTATGGCGCGTTCGGGGCAGTGGGGGATCCGCCCCGGTCCGGATGCCGCCGCGCATGTCGGATTCGGTGGGCTGTTTTTCAGCCATTTTCCAGACATTCCGGCCAGTTGTGATGAAATGGCAACGGACGTGGACGGTGCGGGGCGAGGTAGAGGGACCTCTTTAGAATGGGCACCATGCCGAAGAAGAAATCGATGACCATCCGTCGTGCCCTCTCGCTGGTGCTCGCCTATATCGTGCTGTGCGTCACCGGCGGCGTTGTGGCGAGCCTGCTGTTCGTGCCGGCCGTGTTCGGCGCCAACACCGTGGCGAAGGCCGTGATTCCTTCCCTGCAGGTGGAGGGGATTGATTTCGACGTGACGAGCCTGCCGCAGCAGTCGCGCATGTACGCGTCCGACGGCTCGGTGATTGCGACGTTCTATTCGCAGAACCGCATCGTGGTGCCGATCAAGGACGTGTCCGAGTATATGCAGAAGGCCATCGTGGCCCGTGAGGACCGTCGTTTCTTCGAACATTCGGGCGTGGACGTGCAGGGCGTGATGCGCGCGTTCGTGCAGACCTACATTGCCGAGGGCGATACGCAGGGCGGCTCCTCGCTGACCCAGCAGTACGTCAAGAACGTGCTGATGGTGCAGGCGCGCGAGGACGACGACCCGATCGCCGAATACCATGCGCAGGAGCAGACCATCGCCCGCAAGCTGCGTGAGATGCTGATCGCCGTGCAGATGGAGAAGATGTATTCCAAGCCGGAGATCCTTCAGGGGTATCTGAACATCGCGCAGTTCGGCTCCAACAACCTGTACGGCGTGGAGACGGCCGCGCACCGCTATTTCAACGTGAGCGCCAAGGACCTGAACCTGGTGCAGTCGGCCACGATCGCCGCCATCACCAAGAACCCGTCGGAGATCGACCCCTCGATCCCGGAGAACCAGGAACGCGCGCAGGACGAGCGCGACATCGTGCTGCAGCTCATGCTGGACCAGGGGCTGATCGAACAGGCCGAATATGACGAGGCCGTGAACACCCCGCTTGTGGATACGCTTGATATCCAGTCGGTGAACCAGGGCTGCCAGTCGGCCGGCAACGCGGGCTTCTTCTGTGCGTACGTGACCACCAAGATCCTCAATTCGGAGGAGTTCGGCGAAACCGAGGAGGACCGCCAGAAGCTGCTCAACGAGGGCGGTCTCGACATCTACACCACGATGGACGTGGAGGCCAACAACGCGGCCATGCAGGCGGCGAACGACACGATTCCGGCCGACGACCCCTCCGGGCTGGAGGTCATGATCGCGGCGATTAAGCCCGGCACCGGCGAGGTGCTCGGCTTCGGCATCAACCGCACGTATGACGCCACCGACGCGGCGGCCAGCGATCAGACCAAGACCTCGATGAACTACATGGTCGACCAGGTCGACGGCGGCGGCTGGGGCGTGCAGGTCGGCTCCACCTGGAAGCCGATCAACATGGTGGCCTGGATGCAGCAGGGCCGTTCGATCAACGAAAGCCTGCGCACCAGCACCCGCTATCCACAGTCATCGTTCAGCTGCGGTGAGTATAGTTTCAGCGGCCCCGACTGGGAGGTTGAGAATTCAGGCGGTGGCACCGTGAATCCGGAGACCCCGTTGCAGGGCCTGATCCGTTCGCATAACACCACGCAGGCGTCGATGGCCTCGCAGATCGGCCTGTGCGCGATCGCCGACGCGGCCACGGCCCTCGGCTACCACAACTCGCCGTCCTCGGCCATGGACGTATACTCGTCCAACTCGTTCAACCCGCCGATGACCATCGGCGCCGTACAGGCGTCCCCGCTGACCATGGCCAACGTCTACGCCACGTTGGGCGCGAACGGTGTGGCCTGCACCCCGATCGCCATGACCCGCGTGACCGATAAGAACGGCGACGAGATCGACGTTCCGCAGGCCGACTGCCATCAGGCCATCGACCCGGAGATCGCGCAGACCACCGCGTACGCGCTCAACCAGGGCGTCGTGACCGCCGGAGGCGAGGCCGCGACGACCCAGCTGGACAACGGCCGCAAGACCTTCGCCAAAACCGGTACGAACGAGAACACGTACATGCTGACCGCCGGTTTCGTGCCGAATGTGGTGTCCGCGTTCGTGGCCGTCGGCGACGCGCAGGACCCGCTCCACAACACGTTCGACAACAAGACCATCAATGGCGTGTACCGCTCCGAATGGTTCGGCATGTACATCGCCACCCCGGCGTGGAAGCAGTTCATGAACACGTATCTGAACGCCATCGATGCGCCGATAGATAACGACTACGGCCAACCGGCGCAGAAGTACCTGACGGCCGGCGGCGTGCAAGCCAACACCAATGCCAACGCCAACGCCAACCGGAATCAGGAACAGAGCCAGAATCAGAACGTTCAATAGTTCCGATTCAGGATTACGTAGTTGACGAACGCCCGCCGGTTCCGGTGGGCGTTCCGCATACAATGGATACATTGCTGCGAAGGGAGGCAGAGCGATGCAGGACGATATCACCCACGACAATTTCGACTTCCGGGGATTCTCCGTGGAGAACCGGCACGAGACCGAGCTGCGGCGCGACGAGGAGGAGCGTTCGGCGAAGAAGAAGGCCAGGGCCAAGGCCGGCAAATCCGGCAAGGCCGATAAGCCCGGCAAGGCAGGCAAGATCAAGTCCGCGAAAGCCAAGGGAGGCAAGGACAAGGCCGGCAAGGGCGGTGACGTCTCCGTCGCCCTGCCCGACAAGTCCGCGGATCGGGCCGCATCGGACAAGCGTCCGCTGCTGTTCACGCCGATGCAGCTGCGCGGCCTGACCATACGCAACCGCATCTGGCTGCCCCCGATGGACATGTATTCGGCGTACGCCCGGGACGGCAAACCGACGCCGTTCCACTACCAGCATTACGTGTCCCGCGCCCTCGGCGGCTTCGGTCTGATCATTGCCGAGGCCACCGCCGTATGCCCCGAAGGACGCATCAGCCCCAAGGACGTGGGGCTATGGGAGGATTCGCAGATCGAGGCCTGGCGTTGGATCGTGCAGGGCGTCAAGGATGCGGGCGCGGCCATGGCCGTGCAGCTCAACCACGCCGGGCGCAAGGGGTCCACGGGCTGCTTCGGTGTCGGCCATGACGGCGAAAGCGTGCCGGTTGAGGAGGGCGGGTGGCAGACCGTGGCGCCCAGCCCCAACGCCTATGGCTCCTATGCCGTGCCGCGCGAACTGAGCGTGGACGAGATCCATACAATTGTGGGCCAGTTCGCCGCAGCCGCCGGGCGCGCGGTGGCCGCCGGATTCCAGGCCGTCGAGATCCACGCCGCGCACGGGTATCTGATCTCGCAGTTCCTCGATCCGCTGGTCAACGAGCGTACCGATGAGTACGGCGGCGACCTGAACGGGCGCATGCGGTTCCTGGTGGAGATCGTGGACGCGATCCGTGCCACGATCCCGCAGGACATGCCGTTGCTGGTGCGCATCTCCGCCACGGACTGGGCGGCCGGCGGCTGGGATCTGGGCCAGACGGTCGAGGCGTCGCGCGTGCTGAAGGATCACGGTGTGGATCTGGTCGATGTCTCGACCGGCGGCATTGTGCCGGATGTCACGATTCCGGTCAAGCCGAGCTATCAGGTGCCGTTCGCGGCCCAGGTGCGTGCCCAGGCCGGTGTGCCGACCACGGCGGTGGGGCTGATCACCAAGCCGAAGCAGGCCGAGAAGATCCTGCGGGCGGAGCAGGCCGACGCCATTGAGATCGGGCGCGCCGCGCTGCGCGATCCCGCATGGCCGATGCGCGCCGCCCACAAGCTGGGGCTTGCCCCGGCCGATCTGCCGTATCCGGACCAGTACATCCGCGGCGCCTACTGATGTGATGGGCGTTTCTGGCGTGGCCGCCGGGTTGCACCGACCGTATCGGAGCGACCCGGCGACCACTGCGCGTCTCAGGCGTCGACGCCCACGGCCTCGGATACGTGTTCGAAACCGTCCCGCTTGAGCAGGGCGGCCAGACCGCGCTTGAGCACGGTGATCTGCTGCGGTCCGCGGTACATCAGTGAACTGATGAACATGACCAGGCTGGCGCCGCTGCGGATCTTGGCGTAGGCCTGCTCCGGGGTGAACACGCCGCCGATGCCCGCGATGGCGAGCTTGTCGCCGAATTCGCGGTAGGTGCGGCGGATCAGGTCGTTGCTGGCTCGGTAGGTGGGGCCTCCGGACAGGCCGCCCTCCCAGTCGCGTGGAATCTCGAGGCCGGTGCGGTCCTTCTGCAGGTTGGCGATGCTCACACCCTGCACGTTGTGTTCGGCGAGCACCGCCACCAGGTCGCGGAATTCCTCCCAGCTCCTGTTCAGCGGCATCTTGACGAGCATGGGCTGCGGGCGGTCGACCGTGTCGAGCGCGGTGAACAGCCGGTCGAGGTTCTCGGGGCTTTCGGTGAACGGTTCGCCGGCACGGGTGTTGGGGCAAGACACGTTGACCTCCACCATCGCGCTGCGGCCCGCGGCGCGTTCCAGGGAGATGCGGTAGTCTTCGATGCCCTCGTCGATGTCCCCTGCCAGATCGTCGTTGGTGCGGGCAATCGAGATCGAGACCTGCATCGAACGGGCCTTGGTCCACGCCTGTTCGGCGCGGGCGATGACCTTCTCGCTGCCGTCGTTGGCCAGACCCACGTGCACCATCATCGAATCGTATTCGGGCAGACGGTGGAACCACGGCTTCGGATTGCCGGCGCAGGGACGGGAGGTAGTCGAGCCGACCGTCTCGAATCCGAAGCCGGCGTTGTCGAGCAGCACGGGCATGTCGCAGTTCTTGTCCAATCCTGCGGACAGTCCGAACGGATTGGCGAATTCCACGCCCATCACCGAGGTCTCCAGCACCGGGTCGGTGTAGTCCAGCATCTCGTGCAGCAGCCACATCAGCGGCGGGATCTTGCCGGTGACGCGGCAGAACTGGATCATCTGGTCGTGCGCCACGTCCGGCGTGTGGTTGAACACGAAGTGCGGTTTGATGACGTGCTTGTATCCGAACGTGAACAGGTCGGTGGTGGCTTTGTTGACGGCGTCGTGCCAAAAGCTCTCGGAAACGTATGTCATGCATCCATTGTGTCACTTCCGGTGGGCGTACGCCAGCGGGCGACTGCCGGATGCCGCTTCCTCGCAGTCACCTTTTGCTTGACAATCGTCAAGTACTTGACAATCGTCAAGCAAAAGGTGATGACTGGGAGTGTGGTGGTTGGGCTGCGGTGGTAGGGAGTGCGGTGGTTGGGCTGCGGTGGTTGGACTTCGGTGGTTGGGAGTGTGGGGGTGAAATGGCGACGGTTTGATGTCTGTCGGGATTCGGTGGGCATGTGGCGTCGGACGACGTGAGACCCGGACCGTCGCGGCCGGTGCCGGCCAATGGGTGCCGGCCGGCAGCCGGGGTGAATGTTCGATTTTGATTGATTTTTCGATGGTTGTGGTAGTTTCGGCGTGTCGTGGTGTGAATTTCACTGTCGAAAGTTGTTGTTTTGGGTGAAGATGTGCGATAATGTTCGCATGATTTCATCGCAACGACAGCATCTCATCCTGAGTCGGCTGCGCACCCGGGGCGCCGTGCGCATCACCGCATTGTCCAAGGAGCTGGGCGTCTCCGCGATGACCATCCGCCGTGACATCGCCGAACTCGCCGATAAGGGTCTGCTCAAACGTGTGCATGGAGGCGCCGTGACGACCAGCACCCTGCTGAGCGAGCCGCTGTTCTCCGTCAAATCGCAGATGGATGTCGGCTTGAAGGACGCCATCGCACAGGAGGCCGTCGCCTACGTCGCCCCCGGCGACGTCATCGCCATCGGCGGCGGCACCACCGCGTACGTCTTCGCCCAGCACCTGCTGGAATCCCAGCAGGCCAGCGGCATCACCATCCTGACCAACTCGATCCCCGTCGCCGAGCTCGTGCAGGCGCTGGAATCCAAGGATGTCGAGGTCATCGTCACCGGCGGCGTCATCACCCGCTCGAACTCGCTGGTCGGCCCCATCGCGGACAAGGTCATCGCATCCCTGCGCGTGAACACCGTGTTCCTGGGCACCCATTCGGTGTCCGTGCCGCGCGGCTTCCTGATGCCGAACTCGCTGGAGGCCGCCACCGACATGGCGATGATGGACATCGCCGACCGCACCATCATCCTGACCGACCACACCAAGTGGAGCAGCACGTCGCTGTCGCTGTTCGCCCGTTTCGACCAGGTGGACACGGTCATCACCGACGATGGACTCGACCCCGACTCCGTCGCCAAGACCCGAGATTTGGTAAAAGAACTCGTTCTGGCCCACCAGAGCGAACCTACCGAGGAAAGTGAGTGATCACCATGAGTGAATTCGCGAATTACACTCCCGGCGCCTACGCTCAGGAGCATATTCGCATCACGCCGACCACGTTGGCGGACGGCCGTGATTTCTTCTATCTGGACGACGATCCGGAATACGTGAGCGGCGCGAAGACGCGTGAGCTCAACGATCCGCGTCAGCTGGCGTACCGGTTCGCCAACCAGCTGAACGCGGCCGGCGAGGAGGTGCCGTACGCGGCCCCGGAGATGCGCCGCGACCCGCTGACCGGCGACTGGATCCCGATGGCCACGGCCCGCATGAACCGTCCGATCACCGCCGGCCCCGGCGCCACCGCCAAGGGCAACCCGCTGGCCGCACGCAAGCCCGGCGACCCGTACCAGGACGGCGAGGTGCCGGACACCGACTACAATGTGGTGGTTTTCGAGAACCGCTTCCCCTCGATGGTGCGCGTGCCCGGCCGTTCCGACGCCGTGGAATACGTGGACGGCAACCCGCTGTGGGAGAAGAAGATGGCCGCCGGCCGCTGCGAGGTCATCTGCTTCGACCCGGATGAGGACGGGCTGCCCGCCAACCTGCCGGTCAAGCGTCTGCGCACCGTGGTCGAGGCCTGGGCCTTCCGCACCGCCGAGATCTCCACGATGGAGGGCATCGAGCAGATTTTCCCGTTCGAGAACCATGGCCAGGAGATCGGCGTCTCGCTGGCCCACCCGCACGGCCAGGTGTACTGCTATCCGTTCATCGCCCCGAAGATGGAGGCCGAGCTGCAGCACACCGAAGCCTACTTCGAGAAGACCGGCGGCAACCTCCTGAAGGACATTATGAACGCCGAGATCGAGGCCAAGGAGCGCATCGTGTTGCGCAACCACAGCTGGGTGGCCTACGTGCCGGCCGCCGCCCGCTGGCCTCTGGAGGTGCATGTGGCCCCGGTGCGCGACGTGCTCACCCTGGATCAGCTGGACGACCAGGAGCGCTGGGATCTGGCCGAGATGTACTCCGCCCTCTTGAAGCGCGGCAACGCGTTCTTCGACAAGGGTGACGGCCTGGGCATGGACCTGCCGTACATCGCCGCCTGGCACCAGGCCCCGATCCACGACGCCCGCCGCGAGCACTATCGCCTGAACCTGCAGTTCTTCTCGTTCCGCCGCGCCGCCAACAAGATCAAGTATCTGGCCGGCTCCGAATCCGGCATGGCCGCCTGGATCTCCGACACCACCCCCGAGCTCATCGCCCAGCGTTTCCACGAGCTCGGTCCGATCGACATCGCCGACTGAGACAGAAAAGGAAAAGGGACGATTCCATGACTTCCGTTGAATTCATCGAACCGATCAGCCGTGAGGACGGCGTCGCCCGGGCCACCGAACTGTTCCGCGCCACCTTCGGCGAGGAACCGGCCGGTGTGTGGGCCGCGCCGGGCCGCGTGAACCTGATCGGCGAGCACACCGACTACAACGCGGGCCTGTGCCTGCCGATCGCGCTGCCGCACCGCACCTTCCTGGCCCTGAAGCCGCGCGAGGACACCGCGGTCCGCCTTGTCTCCGACGTGAACCCGACCGCCGTGGCTGAAACCGAACTCGACGGCCTCGAGGCCCGCGGCGTGGACGGCTGGGCCGCCTATCCGACCGGTGTGGCCTGGGCCATGCGCGAGGCCGGATTCGACCAGGTGCGCGGCTTCGATGCGGCGTTCGTCTCCTGCGTGCCGCTCGGCTCCGGCCTGAGCTCGTCCGCCGCCATGACCTGCTCCACCGCGCTCGCGCTGGATGACGTGTACGGTCTGGGCTACGGGGCCACCGACGAGGGGCGCGTCACGCTGATTAATATGGCTATCAAATCGGAGAACGATATGGCCGGCGCCTCCACCGGCGGCCTGGACCAGAACGCCTCGATGCGGTGCACCGCCGGCCACGCGATCCGCCTGGACTGCATGCCGGGCCTGAGCGCCGTGGACAGCGTCTCCCAGCAGGAGTTCGACCTGGACAAGTACGGCCTGGAACTGCTGGTGGTCGACACCCAGGCGCATCACCAGCTCAACGACGGCCAGTACGAGCAGCGCCGCCGCACCTGCGAGCAGGCCGCGGAACTGCTCGGCTACGAACATCTGCGCGCCGCGGCCGAGGCGGTCGCCTACTCCACCGATTCGGAAGGTTCGCTCGCTGCGCTGCTCAACTGCCTGAACGATGAGACGATGAAGAAGCGTGTGCGCCACGTCATCACCGAGATCGGCCGCGTGGATGAGTTCGTCAAGGCATTCGCCGCCGGCGACATCGCCGAGTCCGGTCGCCTGTTCAACGCCTCGCACGATTCGCTGCGCGACGACTACGAGGTCACCGTGCCCGAGCTCGACGTGGCCGTGGCCGTGGCCCGCGCCAACGGCGCGTATGGCGCCCGTATGACGGGCGGCGGCTTCGGCGGTTCGATCATCGCCTTGGTCGACAAGGGTCGCGGCCGCGAAGTGGCCCAGCTGATCGCCGACGAGTTCGAGGTCCGCGGCTTCCATGCGCCGCGCGCGCTCGCCGCTGTCGCCTCCGCCTCCGCCAGCCGCGAAGACTGAGTTCCACCTGGTATCCCGAGGAGTCCACGGGATTCTACGGGAATACGGGGTCTCCGTCTCGGTGTTTGCGGATTGATGGAATCCTGTGATGATTTTCGGGTTTCTACGGCTTTTGCGCTGAAGTATGCGACTGGGGAAGGGCCTGATAAGGTCCTTCCCCAGTCGTTTTCGTATGTGTTGTGCCTTGGGCTCGTGGATGTGTGCCGTCTGAGTCCGCGCTTGCGTCCGAGTCTGCGACTGCGGCGATACGGCCTGTGCCTCCGACGTGTTGTGAATCGTCAGGTGATATTCTGGTGTATTACACGTATTACAATACTGTGTGGGGTGATTGCTGTGACGATGGCGATGGTGACGGCCCGCGTGGATGCGGAGCGCAAACGTGAAGCGGAGGCAGTGCTCAAGCGGCACGGTCTGACATACTCCGACGTGATTCGTGATCTGACGAATTATCTGGCGGATACCGGGGAACTGCCGGAATTCGAACGGATTACGTTGGACCTGGTGCGTCGGCGGGAGATGGAGCGCAAATTGGCGATCATCGAAATGTTCGCCAACGCCGAGCTGCCCGCAGTGGAGGGTGGCCTGTCTGATGAGGAGATCATCGAACAGGAACGTCTGCGCAAGGCGGGTGAACCATGGTGAAGCTGTTGTTCGATACCAATATCCTGTTGGACCTGTGTAATGCGAACAGGGCGCCGTTCCATCAGGATTCTTTGGATCTGCTGGGCCGTTGTGTGCACAGAGGGGACGTGGAGATGATGGTGTGCGTCGCCTCGCTCAACGACGTGTATTACGTGCTGCGTCGCCATTATGGTAGTGAGAGGCAGGCTCGGCAGTATGTGGGCAAACTGATGGAGCTGTTCGACGTACGGCCGCTGTTGCCGCGTCATGCGCGTCGTTCGCTGGCATCGGACGAGCCGGATTTCGAGGACGGTCTGATTCGTGCCGTGGCCGAAGATGCCGGGGTTGATGTGATCGTCTCCCGTGACGGCGCGGCGTTTGCGGGTTCGTCCATTCCCCGCAAAACCGCGAGGGAGTGTCTGGAGGCGATGCTGTAGCGTTGTCTTCGGCTTGACGGCGGCAGTCCCTATACTGGGGGCATCCAACCAATCGGCATCTCGCGAGAACAGGGAGTCCATCGCATGAACAAGGCCATCATCACCGTCGTCGGTCAGGATACGGTCGGCATCATCGCCCGCGTCTGCACATATCTGGCCGAGCACCACGTCAACGTGCTCGACATTTCCCAGACCATCATCGACGGCTTCTTCAACATGATGATGATCGTCGACTACGCGAACGTCGACACCGAATTCGGTACCATGGTCACCGATCTGGACGCCCTCGGCGACGAAATCGGCGTCAAGATCCGCTGCCAGCGTGAGGAGATCTTCACCAAGATGCACCGCGTCTGACGGCTGTCCGGTCCGGCAGCTCGTCACGCACCCATCCAATCCGAAGATCGCACCGAAGGGAACACGCACATGCTGAACATCATGGAGGTCCACGAGACCAATCAGATGATCGAGCAGGAGAAGCTCGACGTCCGCACCATCACGATGGGCATCTCGCTGCTCGACTGCGCCGACGCCAACGTGGACGTGGTCGCCGACAACATCTACCGCAAGATCACCACATACGCCAAGGACCTGGTCACCACCGGCGAGGCCATCGAACGCGACTACGGCATCCCGATCGTCAACAAGCGCATCACCGTCACCCCGATTTCGCTGGTCGGCGCCAGCGCCTGCAAGTCCTCCGAGGACTTCGTCAAGCTCGCGCACGCACTCGATCGCGCAGCCAAGGAAGTCGGCGTCGACCTGATCGGCGGATACTCGGCGCTCGTCTCCAAATCCATGACCCCGGCCGAGGAGATGCTCATCCGCTCGCTGCCGCAGGCGTTGAGCGAAACCGACATCGTCTGTTCGTCGGTCAACGTCGGTTCCACCAAAACCGGCATCGACATGAACGCCGTCGAACTGCTCGGCCACATCATCAAGGACATCGCCTACAACACGCGTGACAATGACAGCTACGGCTGCGTCAAGTTCGTGGCGTTCTGCAACGCCCCGGATGACAACCCGTTCATGGCCGGCGGCTTCCACGGCGTCACCGAGGGCGACGCGGTAATCAACGTCGGCGTCTCCGGCCCCGGCGTGGTCTCCCGCGCGCTCGACGAGGCGAAGGGGCGCGACTTCGAATTCCTGTGCGAGACGATCAAGCGCACCGCGTTCAAGATCACCCGCGTCGGCCAGCTCGTGGCGCAGGAGGCCTCCCGCCGGCTCGGCATCCCGTTCGGCATCATCGACCTGTCGCTGGCACCCACCCCGGCCGTCGGCGATTCGGTCGGCGAGGTGCTGGAGAAGATCGGCCTGGAGCAGGTCGGCGCCCCCGGCACCACCGCGGCGCTCGCGATGCTCAACGACCAGGTCAAGAAGGGCGGCATCATGGCGTCCTCGTACGTGGGCGGCCTGTCGGGCGCGTTCATCCCGGTCTCCGAGGACAAGAACATGATCGACGCGGCCGGCGCCGGGTGCCTGACCATCGAGAAGCTGGAGGCCATGACCTGCGTGTGCTCGGTCGGCCTGGACATGATCGCCATCCCCGGCGACACCACCGCGGCCACGATCTCCGGCATCATCGCCGACGAGGCGGCCATCGGCATGGTCAACCAGAAGACCACGGCCGTGCGCATCATCCCGGTGTATGGCAAGGGCGTGGGCGATTCGGCGGAATTCGGCGGCCTGATGGGCTACGCGCCGATCATGCCGGTCAACCAGACCAGCTGCGAGGCCTTCGTGACCCGCGGCGGCCGCATCCCCGCCCCGATCCACAGCTTCAAGAACTAGTTAACTTGCTGTCCAGCGCGGCGGCTCTCGTACGGGTACCTGTCTGCGCCCTTCGAGGGGTTCTAAATGAGCTGTGCGGTGCGGTTGCAGCTGTAGCCTGACGCCTTACTCGTAGTTGCGCTCACCTTTTGCTTGACGTCGGTCAAGTACTTGACCGACGTCAAGCAAAAGGTGA
>OLQE01001097.1_pt1 | contig 16311 bp, 13 predicted proteins | sample 1643161 | NCBI WGS metagenome assembly OLQE01 (sample SAMEA3136650, study PRJEB25190) | human gut metagenome | reverse complement strand
ACTGACATAAGCATCCCCCTCACCCGCCGCTTAGTGCTCCGCGCACTTGAAGCGGTGGAATGCTTATCTGCGTTCAAAAAGTCAACCAAAATTTTACTCGGTAAAAGTGTAGCGTACGAAAGATCCTTGATTATCTCCTGTTACGATTACTGTATCTCCGCTTTCATTGCGTGTGGATTCCAGAACCGGAAATCTTCCATTTTCCTTTACATACGCTTCCGGACTTTCTGCTTCCGCCTCGATCAAAGTTTTTTTACTGTATTTTTCTCCTCCACACGGATTTATTTCTTCAATAAAAATTTCATAATCATGCATGTATGGTTCCTCCTGAGATTCCTTTTATAAAACGAGCTGCATATCGGTTGCATTCCCACACCATTACACTGCCCGTCATTATTTTTATTATAAGACCATTCCATTTTTATTTCAAAAGCGTTTTTCACCAAAAATGTATCCCCTATTTTTAGGTATTATTACCCAGGGACGCCGCAAAGCGTTCCATACCCCAGCCGCGGATCCGGGTAGTTTTTGACCACAGGCAGCGGACGGGCGCCTTTGAGAAGCCAGGCCTTCATTTTGGCGCCGTAGAGGTAAGGATCATGAGCGTCAACAATTCCCCACTGCATGAGAAGAGCTGCGGAGCCAGAGACAAAGGGGGCTGCAAAGGAGGTGCCTGTTCTTGGTGTGTAACCTCCTCCCGGAGCCGTCGCCATGATATCGACACCGGGAGCAGACAGATCCGGCTTCACAGTTCTGCCATCTCTGGTATATCCCCTCCCTGAAAATGCTGCATAAGTCATCAGCCTGGAATCATACGCCCCGACTGAGATAACTTTTCCTGCTGTAGATGGAATGGTCAACGTCGTCTCCGGATCCGGCCGGTAAAAACAGGTCTCCTGATTTCGCTCTTCTTTTGACGGAAGCCAGAGGTCATAACGGCCTTCCACAATTTTTCCCGGTGTCAGACGGATTTTCCAGATACCGCTGTCGATATATTTTTCCATGGGAAGAAGATCCATATAGATTTCCTGAGCTATGCTGTAGGGACTTGGTTCTCCATAGTAGACCAGAACTTCTGTTCCTTCCACCCGGTAACGCTGACTTCCCATATTTTCCCGGAAGGGGCCGATGGTCATACCCTCCGGAGAAATCAAAGAAACGGAGAAGTTATCCACATAGGACTTCCAAAGCTGAATATTTGTCCCCGTTTCATACTCCCCGATCGCCAGTTCTAGTGTTTTCTCTTCTCCTTCTGTCAGCCATCCGCCTGTATGACCGCCTGCCTCCCCTTCATTTCCTGTTCCCACTACCATACAGCTCCTGCCATAACCGGAGATGTCATCCAGGAAGGTTTCAAGAAGAGAGGTCCCGTCATGTGAGCCATAGGTGTTCCCAAAGCTCAGATTGATCACCAGAGGCATGGACAGTTCCAGAGCTTTCCGCACCGCATAGTCCACACCCTGGATGAGTTCCGTCGTCCGCGGAAAAGAATCCGGCCGTGGGATTCCAAGCTTCACCACCAGAAGCTCACTTTCCGGCGCCACGCCTCGGTATTTTCCCTTGGAAGCTCTTCCATTTCCTGCCGCGATCCCCGCAACTGCCGTTCCGTGACCGGAAAGATCCCGGCTCAGAACACGATTTTCCCGGAGAGACTGATTCAGCTCCTCCCTGGTAAATTCCGTTCCGATCCGATAGCCTTTTGGCGGCATTCCTTCTATCGTCTGATCCCACAAAGCCAGAAGTCGGGTAGTTCCATCAGCGTTTCGGAAATCCGGATGGGTATAGTCGATACCGCTGTCGATGATCGCCAGAAGCACACCTTTCCCCGTCAATCCCAGCGGAGCTCTTGAAAGCCCGTTCATACAGGAGGCTGCCCTTCCCTGATCAACAGCGAAAGACAGCCTCTTTGGTTTTTCAATATATTCGACCTGCACCCGGGATGCCAGCCAGGGAATCAGCTCCTGATCGATCGTCACGATCGCATACTCATTTACCAGTGGTGTGAAAGCAGCGCCTTCTCTCTCCAGTCCTGTAAGGTCTCCATGATATTTGATGATGAGATCCCAAGTGTTTGCCGCCCGGTCATAACCTTCTGCAAGACGTTCCGAACGCTCGATTTCCTCCGGCGTGGCATCCAGCGCCAGATTCAGGAGATTTTCAAGTTTTTGATCATTCATACACTATCGCCATATATGGTATTCTTTTTAATATATGCACGATCCGCAACTCTCTAACACTGACTCAGTTTCTTATACATCTCCAGCACGCCTTCGTAATTCCCTCCATAAATAAAGTAGTAATCCAGCTGCTTCCCTTCCATATAGAGGTAGGAACCATACATGGGGATCGTGCAGCAAAGCGCTGTGCCCTCCGAGGCCAGACTGATACCATAACCGTGCTCCGATACCACCAGCGGCATGCGGAGTGCTTTCTGGCCGAAGCTGATGTAGCGGGCTTTCTGATTCATGGGCTCCAGCTTGCTGTCGAGGACGCCTTTTGCGTAGAGCTTCTCTTTCTTGGGCCAGTCAAAGTAAAGCCATCCTTCTGCGATGGAGCGGTACTCCATTTGTCTCGGAAGGGCCGCTTTCTCGGCCAACAGGCATTTTCCAGTCTTGTCCAGAAAAGTGAGAGCCCCCGTCTTCTTGTCGATCCGCACCGTGAGCTTCTCTGTCGTGAGCTCTGCCAGATTCTTGCCCTCTCTTGCGGACCACTTCACAGGGCTTTCCGGCTGGTAATCCCAGTAGCCCGGCTCAAATTCCGCCCGGATACCCTTCTGGAACTGTACTCGGATCAGGCTGTCCTCCAACGGAATCAGATGAAGGATTCCATAATTGCTGATGATCTCCAGATATTTCTTTGTTTTCCGCAAAATACGGACCGCCGTATCGATGCGGCTGTGGCCTTTCGGCCGTAAAACACTGCTGTTTGGGATGCCGCCAAAGGAATAGGGAGAAGCATTGATGGGCGCTGTGGTCTGCACCTTGCTCTCCAGTATCTTTCGCACCGGCACCTCTCGTTTCAGCGGCTGTTCGGTCTTCGGAAGTTCCAGTTTGAGCGGCGCAGGCTGCTCTCCCACAAAGTCCAGCTTCATCGGACGGCTGTAGGAGGATAGAGCCTTCTCTTTTCCGGCCTCGGACACCTTCATGCCGCCGGAGATCTCGACCTTTTCCTCCGTTCTGTGAGCCGCTTTCACCAGAAGGCCCCGTTCTTCTGCTGTAGAAACCTTCTCCGTTGCCGGATCAGCTGCCTTTTTCTCCACAGGGGCCGGCTTTTTCCGGAGTGCCTGAGACTCCTTGTGGACCTGATTTTCCAGCGAATGGATCCTTTTTTCCTCGGAAACCTTCGTACCGATGAGGTCCGTCAGATCTCCTGTATGGACCACCGCCAGCTCATGAAGGGCACGGGTGGCTGCCACATAGAGAAGCTTCACATAGGCATCCTCGCTGGGGTAATGTTCCTCGGAAGGATGGTAGAGAAGAACCGCGTCAAACTCCAGGCCCTTCGTGTACTCCACGGGCAGCACCATGACGCCGCTTCCAAATTCGGCCGTGGAAAGATCGCTGTTTACCAGAGGAATCTTTTCCCCCAGCCGAACACTGACTTCCTTCGTCTCCTCCTCGTCCCGGCAGATCACAGCGATGGTCTCATGGCCCGCCTGCTGCCATTTTCTGATAAGCTCCAGGGTCTTTTCCAGCATGGCTTTTTCATTCACACAATCGCAGATTTCTACTGCGTTTCCGTGACGGATCACCGGCTCTACCGGGTAAATGGGGAAATTTCCATGGCGAAGGATCTCCGTCGCAAAATCTGAAATTTCCACGGTGTTTCGGTAGCTCTTTTTCAGCAGGCCGAAGCTGTCAAAGGGGCCTGTGAGGATCAGCTCCTGAAGATTCTTCCAGTCGTTGAGACCATAGCCAAAATGAATATTCTGGGAAACGTCCCCCATGATCGTGTAGGTGCAGCCCCTGAGACAGTAGGCCAGCACACCGTAGGCCATCATACCGAAATCCTGGGCCTCATCAATGATCACATGGCTGGCCTCCCGGATGCCGTCGTTCTCCTTGATCCGCTTATAAAGGTAAGCAAGCGCCGCCAGATCATAGAGGTCAAACTCATTTTCCGTGAAGGGAACCTTCTTCCCTCTCTCCTTCTGTACCTCCAGAAACTCCTGATATACCTCAAAAATGGAACCTTTCCACTCTTTTTTCCCGAAATGCCACCGGTACAGACGCTGAAGCTCTTTTTTCTCCTCATCCGTGTAGGAGACAAATTTGCCTGTCAGTTCATTTTCCAGCCTTGCATGGAGCATCTCATTGAGCATGTCGATTTTTCCCTGGACGGAAACCGTGGGATTGTCTTTCCGGTAAGTGCGGATCACATTTTCATCCATGAGAAGCACGCCGTTTTTCTCGATCCGGATCTCCTCCGACGGGATTGTCCGCTCCTCGTACTCCTCGCAGAAAGCCTCAAGCTCATGGAACCAGTCGTAGCTTCCCTTCACCCAGGCTTCCCGTTCTTTCGCATCCAGAGCCTTGATCCGATGAAAACGCGGATCCCAGTCCTCATAGAGAAAGCGGACAAACAGCTGCTCCATCGTCATCTGAGAAACACCGTAGACATCCAGATCCGGAAGAACACTGGTAATATAATTGAGCAGGATCCGGTTACTTCCGATGATATAGAAATCCTCCGGACGAAATCTGTCCTCGTAATTGTAGAGAATGTAGGAAATCCGGTGCATGGCCACCGTAGTTTTTCCGGAACCGGCCACTCCCTGAACGATGATGTTTGTCTTCGGTGAGGTCCGGATGATCGCGTTCTGCTCCTGCTGGATCGTGGCGATGATCTCGCCAAGTACCGCTTTTTTGCTCTTTGCCAGGTACTTGGTGAGGAGTTCGTCGTTGGCCACTACGTCTGAATCAAAGAAATCCTTCAGCCGGTCATTTTCGATCTCATACGTCCGCTTCCGTTTCAGGTCCACCTCATAGCTTCCGTGATTTTTCACCTCATACTGACAGAGTCCCGTACGGTTCTCGTAATAAATGGAGGCCACCGGAGCCCGCCAGTCAATGACGATGGGCTCGGAACCTTTGTCAGAAATGCCTACCCGTCCCACATAGTAGGATTCTTCCTGAGGAAGCTTTTTGTCGCGGAAGTCGATCCTTCCGAAATAAGGCTTTTTTCTCGCCTTTTCACAGCGCACCAGATTTCTTCTGCTGTCCTGCAGCTGAGCCTGGGTATTCCGAAGCAGCGAAAGTGCTTCTTTATCTTTTGGTCCATAGGTCTCCATAAGATCATAGACTTCTTCAGAAAGAGACCGGATCTGTTCCCTGGTGTGCTCCAGATTGCTCTGTGCGATGGTAAGAATGTCAGCCAGCTGTTTTTCTTCTTCCTCCCGGCTTAATCCCGGGATGGAACGAAAGGTCTTTTTTTCTTTCATTTTCTTCTCCTTTTTCGATAGATTCATCCCGATAAGGAATATCTTACCATCCCTTGCTGAGAATGTATATATATAACGTAACTATTCAGACCCCATCTCGATGTGGCTTCTCACCAAATAGATTTTCAATCAAAAGTGTTCATTCATGCGAGCATGACTCACACTTTTGACAGAAAATCTGCTTGGCTCTGAATAGTTATAAAAAGACACCGCAGTATGTTTTCTACTGCGGTGTCCCTGTTTTTATCTGTCAAAACGGATTTTTACATAATCTTTGATGGCCTCCACACATTTTTCAAAGCCCAGCTTGCTGCTGTCCAGGCAGAGGTCATAGTTTCTTGCATCATTCCAGGTCCTTCCTGTGTAATAATGATAATAATCACCACGGAATTTATCGGTCTTCAGAATGAATTTTTCCATTTCTTTTTCAGAGGTGATCGATGAACGTTCCAGACTGCGGGCAATGCAGTAATCCATAGGTGCATGGACGAAGACACTGACCACATTCGGATAATCCTTCAATACAAAGTCAGCACAGCGTCCCACAAGAACACAGGATTCCTGCTCCGCCAGCTGCTTGATTACCTTCGCCTGATAGTTGAAGAGATTCTTGTCAGATACAAAATCATCACTCTCCGGCGGGATCAGATCTCCCTTGTAGACCTTCTTGGCCCAGCCGAAAAGTGTGGTCCCTTTCAGGCGCTCATCCGCCTGATTGAACAGCATCTCATTGATCCCGCTGTCGTCGGAAGCCATCCTAAGGATCTCTCTGCTGTAACAGTTGATCCCCTGATCCTTCGCGTACATCTCACCGATAGTCTTTCCACCGCTTCCATACTGTCTTGCAATGGTTACGATCACATTCTCCATAATGAAATCCCCCTTTATTCACCCAGGTATGCCTTCTTGATGGACGGGTCGTTCATCAGTACATCTGCTGCTGCATCCAGCACGATCTTTCCTGTTTCCAGAACGTATGCCCGGTCTGCGATCGACAGAGCCTTTTTCGCATTCTGTTCCACCAGAAGTACCGTTGTGCCACTGGCACTTACCTCTTTTATTATATCAAAGATTTCGTTTACAAACAATGGAGAAAGTCCCATGGACGGCTCATCCATCAGAATGATCTTCGGATGGGACATGAGCGCCCGGCCCATAGCGAGCATCTGCTGTTCACCGCCGCTTAAGGTTCCTGCCACCTGATTTTTTCTCTCCTTCAGACGTGGGAAGCGTTTGTAGACCATCTCTAAGGTCTGGCTGATCTCATCCTTGTCTTTTCTGGTAAAAGCTCCCATCAGAAGATTTTCGTAAACACTCAGGTCAGCAAAAACTCTTCTGCCTTCCGGCACATGAGCCATCCCCAGAGTCACGATCTTGTGTGCCGGCATTTTTGTAATGTCTTTTCCCTCAAATTCGATCTTTCCGGACTTCGGTGCGATGAGACCGGTCACTGTATGAAGGATCGTTGTTTTTCCGGCTCCGTTGGCTCCGATCAGGGCAATGACCTCTCCCTCATTGACTTCGAAGGAAACGCCCTTGATGGCCTGGATCACGCCGTAATTTACTTTTAAATCTGTAACTTGCAACATTGCCATACTGTCTGTTCCTCCTTATTCACCCAGATATGCCTTGACCACTCTCGGATCATTCAGCACCTCGGAAGGCGTTCCATGTGCCAGCTCCGTACCGAAATTCAGCACATACAGGTATTCGCAGATGCCGGATACCAGCTTCATATCATGCTCGATCAGAAGGATCGTTACCTTGAACTCTTTCCGGATCAGTTCGATCGTATCCATCAGTTCCTTCGTCTCATTAGGGTTCATGCCGGCCGCCGGCTCGTCCAGGAGAAGCAGCTTCGGGTTTGTTGCCAGAGCCCTTGCGATCTCCAGTTTCCTCTGTTTTCCATAAGGAAGATTGGATGCATTGGTATTGGCAAAGGAATCCAGTTCAAAGATTTTCAGAATCTTTAATGCTTCCTCATCCATCTCTTTTTCTTTTGCAAAATAAGCCGGAAGATGGAGAAAACTGGTTGCCAGATTATATTTGATGCTGTTGTGAAGGGCTGCTTTTACATTATCCAGAACACTCATCTGTGTGAACAGACGGATATTCTGGAAGGTACGTGCCACACCTTCCTGACAGATCTCTGCCGGTTTCTTTCCCACCAGGCTTTTTCCATCCAGCATGATCGTACCGTCTGTAGGACGGTATACACCGGTCAGCATATTAAAGGCCGTTGTTTTTCCGGCTCCGTTTGGCCCGATGAGCCCTACCAGAGCACCTTCGTTGATCGTCATATTCAGTCCGTCTACTGCCCGGAGCCCTCCAAAGGAGATACCCAGGTTTTTCACTTCCAATAAAACACCCATGTCTTACACCTCCTTCGAAAGCTTCTCTGCCTGCTGCAGATTCCGTTTTTCCGTCAGATTCCGTTTAAAGGAAGAGTTATTGAAAAGCATCATTGCGATCAGTGCGATGGCATAGATCAGCATCCGGTAATCAGAAGCGCCACGAAGGAGCTCCGGCAGAAGAGTCAGGATCACGGCTGCGATCACGGAACCCTTGATGCTTCCCATTCCACCCAGGACTACCATGACCAGAATCTCAATGGACGCATTATAATCAAAGTTTGCAGGCTTCAGGATACCTAAGTTTGCACCATATACTACACCAGCCATCCCCGCCATAAAAGCAGCGATTACAAATGCCATGATCTTATAGCGGCTTACCGGGATACCGACAGCCTCTGCTGCGATATAATTGTCACGGATGGCGCAGACCGCACGGCCGTGACGGGAATTTACCAGATGTGACACCAGAAGGATGACAAGGAGCATCAGGATAAACACAAAAGTAAAATTCTTATAAGTGGCCACCAGAGGGATTTTGGAAAGACCTTTGGCTCCTCCGGTAATCTTCAGGCTGTTAAAAACGGATTTGATGATCTCACCAAAACCCAGAGTTACGATCGCCAGATAGTCACCTTTCAGACGAAGGACCGGAATACCAATGATGACTCCCAAAAGGGCTGCGGCTACTCCGCCAATAAAAACAGCCAGAAGCAGGCTCACCAGAACTGGCAGGATATCCTTCGTTGCAATCAGGAAAAGGCAGCCGGTGTAAGCGCCAATGGACATGAAAGCCGCATGTCCCAGACTCAGTTCACCCAGGAAACCAACAACCAGGCTTAAAGAAACAGACATCATGACATAAACGCAGACCGGGGTGATCAGTGACATCATCTGACGGCTTAAAACACCGCCCTTTACCAGTCCCATAACAGCTGCATAAACCACAAGGGCGATCAGTGCGTTGACGATAATTTTTTTGTCGATCTTCATTTTGGTCACCTACACTTTCTCGATCTTCATCTTGCCAAGAAGCCCGGAAGGCTTCACCAGCAACACGATTACCAGTACACTGAATACGATAGCATCCGAAAGCTGTGTGGAAATGTAAGCTTTTGCAAGGCTTTCAATGATCCCCAGGATCAATCCGCCAAGCATGGCTCCCGGAATACTTCCGATACCACCTAAAACAGCTGCCACGAAAGCTTTGATTCCGGGAAGAGCTCCCAGAGTAGGAAGCAAGGTCTCGTACTGGGCAATGAAAAGAACTCCTGCCACAGCCGCAAGAGCCGAACCAACAGCAAAGGTGATGGAGATCGTCTGATTGACATTTACGCCCATCAGTTCTGCTGCGCCTTTATCTTCTGATACCGCTCTCATGGCCCGGCCGGCCTTGGTCTTGTTGATAAAAAGCGTCAGCAGGATCATGGAAATGGTCGTCACGATCAGGGTCACGATCGTAAGCCCTGAAACATGTACGCCTCCGATCTTGATGGAGGGCACTTTAATAATAGAAGCAAAAGGAATCGGTGTGGCTTTAAAAATCAGAAGTGCCAGATTCTGTAAAAGATAGCTGACGCCAATGGCAGTGATCAGAACAGCCAGCGGCGGCGCCTGTCTCAAGGGTTTATAGGCTATTTTTTCGATGACGACTCCCAGCAGTGCACATACCAGTATGGTAATGATCACAGCCAGGATCGGATGCAGATGCAGAAGAGATACGCAGACATACAGCGTATATGCGCCAACCATAATAATATCACCATGGGCGAAGTTGATCATTTTGGCAATACCGTAAACCATTGTATAGCCAAGGGCGATCAGTGCGTAAATACTTCCTGTTCTCAATCCATTCAATAACTGTTCCAGAATTGCATTGATCAGACTCATTTTTCTCCACCTTTCTCTCTTTGAAAAACGGAAGGGAGACAGCCGATGCCGTCTCCCCTGCAAGTATCAGAATCTACTCTTGACCGCTTCTATTTACTCAACATATGTATACTGACCATCTTTTACGGTTACAAACTTAACATCTTTTACAGCTGCACCGCTTGCATCAAAGGTGATGGGATCACCGGTCAGACCAGATACAGAGATCTTGGTCATAGCGTCGATCATATCAGCACTCTCAATGCTGCCTGCTTCTTCTATAGCTGCCTTGAAAGCATAAACTCCATCGTAAGCATCTGCTGCGAACTGATCCGGAGTCTCACCATAGGCATCCTGGTAAGCTTTTACAAAGTTTACAACCTTCTCATCATCGACAGATGCACAGAACGGGCTGGTAAAGATGCATCCCTCTACGGTAGCCGGATCGGTAACGGTCTTCAGCACACCATCCCATCCGTCAGAACCAAGGAACGGAAGCTCCATGCCAAGTTCACTGGCCTGTTTAGTGATGTAAGTAATATCCTGATAGTAAGCCGGAACATAGATGGCTTCTGCATCGGTTCCCTTGATGCTGGTCAGCTGAGAGTTAAAATCAACGTCTCCTGTATTGAAGGACTCTGCATCTACAATCTCAGCGCCTTTTGCCTCAATCTCTGCGGTAAAAGCATCGTAAATACCGGTGCTGTACTCATCAGCTACATTGTAAAGCACTGCGATTTTCTTATATCCAAGAGTATCTACTGCATAATCTGCCATTGCAACACCCTGCTCCGGATCAGAGAAGCAGATACGGAATGCATTATCCGGCTCGATACAGCCCTCTGCGGAACCGGACGGGGTGATCTGAAGGATACCGTCCTGCTGGCTCAGCTGAGCTACTGCGATACAGGAGCCGCTGGTGGTACATCCCAGAAAACCATTGATTCCCTTATCCATCAGTGTATTGTATGCCTGAACAGCTTTATCTTCGGTTGCCTCATCGTCCTCAAAAGCAAGCTCAAATTTATAAGTATCCTCGCCAACCTGTGCTCCACCTGCATCGTTGATCTCCTGAATGGCGATCTCCGCTCCCTGTTTTACAGAGGTTCCATAAGAAGCTGCTGCTCCTGTCAGAGGACCGCTTCCACCAAGCAGAAATGTTTTCTCGTCCGCGGACACTGCCATCGGAGCTGCTACCAGAGATACCGCTGCCACTGCACTGACGAATTTAGTAAATTTTTTCATAAAAATTCCTCCTTCTTTTGCGTTTCTCTTTTATAATAGTAGAAATGCAATGTGCTAAATTCTTGGTGTTAATCATACGCCCCGATTTTTTATTTGTCAACAACTTTCTGTAGCTTTCCAGCGTATTTTTGTCTTTCTGCCGCGGATTTTATAAAACTGCTTTCCTTTTTTGTCATTCTGGCTTTTAGGGCTATCTCTTTTGTGGCTTTTATGCTAGAATGGATCAGAGGTAAAAAGAACAGAAAGGGGTTTTTTCATGAAAAATCTGATTGTCGGACAATCCGGCGGTCCCACCGCCGTTATCAACAGCAGTCTCTACGGAGTGATTCAGGAAGGCCTGGCACAGAAAGAAAATATCGGCCATGTTTACGGCATGATCAACGGAATCGAGGGATTCCTGAAAGGAAACTATACGGATCTCGCCGAACTGGATCCCCAGACCCTGAATGCCTTACGCACGACTCCCGGCGCTTATCTCGGTTCCTGCAGATACAAACTTCCGGAGGATCTTTCCGATCCGGTCTATGCGGAACTTTTTCAGAAATTTGAAGAGCTGTCCATCGGATATTTCTTATACATCGGCGGAAATGATTCCATGGATACCGTCAGTAAGCTCTCCCGTGCTGCCGAGGCTCACAAAAGCAGCATTCGTTTCATCGGTGTTCCCAAGACCATTGACAATGATCTGATCCTGACTGATCACACCCCCGGTTTCGGAAGTGCTGCCAAATATGTTGCCGCTTCCGTCTGTGAGATCGGTCTGGATGCTTCCGGCTATAAAGCAAAATCTGTTACCATTATCGAGATCATGGGGCGCCATGCCGGCTGGCTTACTGCCGCATCTGCTCTTTCCAGAAAATACGAGGGCGATAATCCCATTCTCATCTATCTTCCCGAGGCAGATTTTGACCAGGAAGACTTCATCCGCCGCATCGAGGATGCTTTCCAGACAAAAAACAGCCTGATCGTCTGTGTTTCCGAAGGGATCCATGACAAAGACGGCAAATTCATCTGTGAATATACCGGTGCTGCCGGAACGGATACTTTTGGTCACAAGATGCTCACTGGCTGTGGAAAATACCTGGAGAATCTGGTCCGGGAACGCCTGGGCGTCAAAGTACGTTCCGTAGAACTGAACCTCTGCCAGCGCTGTTCCATCTTCTCCCAGTCTCTTACCGATGCCAGAGAAGCGGCTCTCGCCGGAAGTTCCGCTGTGGAAGCTGCCCTTAAGGAGGAATCCGGAAAAATGGTTTCCTTTGTACGGACCAGTGACGAGCCTTACGAGCTTGTCTGTGGTCTGGAAGATGTAAACAAGATCTGCAACCAGGAGAAAAAAGTTCCTCTGGAATGGATCACCAGAGACGGTACCGATGTTTCCGAAGAATTCCTCACCTATGCCCGTCCTCTGATCCAGGGCAATCCCGCCATTCCCATGAAAAACGGTCTGCCGGATTATGCATATCGGAAATAGAATGAAAAAAAACCACGGACATCCGTGGTTTTTTTCATTCCTCTGTTTCTATTAATAAGCTTTGCCCCAGTATACCATTTTCTTGGCCGGTTTGCCGCAATATACACAGGTATCAGAAATTTCTTCCTGGTGGAAGGGCATGCAGCGGCTGGTCACGCCGAATTCTTCCTTCATGGCATCCTCACACTCACGGCAGCCACACCACATTGCTTTGATGAAGCCAGGCTTATTGTCAGCAATGTCTTTCATTTCTTCCTTGTTGTGTGCCTCATACGTATGGGTGTCACGATGTTTCTTTGCCTTCTCAAAAAGGTCATGCTGGATCGTATCCAGAAGCTCCGGAAGCTTCGCAGCCAGCTCGTCAATGGCGATGGTGATCTTTTCTCTGGTATCTCTTCTTACTACTACCGCCTGGCCTGCCGCAATATCCTTGGGTCCGAGTTCTACACGAAGCGGAATACCTCTCATCTCCTGCTCGGAGAACTTCCAGCCCGGGCTCTTCTCGGAATCGTCCATTTTTGCACGGATGCCTGCTGCTTTGAGTGCATCCCGTACCTCAGCGGCTTTATCCAGAACTCCCTCTTTTTTCTGCTGGATGGGAATTACCATAACCTGTACCGGAGCCACCTTCGGCGGAAGCACCAGACCACTGTTATCGCCGTGTACCATGATGATCGCACCGATCAGACGGGTCGTCATTCCCCAGGAGGTCTGATATACATATTTCAGCTTGTTGTCTTTATCGGTAAACTGAATCTCGAAGGGTTTGGAGAAATTGTCGCCAAAGTTGTGGCTGGTACCGGACTGAAGTGCTTTTCCATCATGCATCAGGGCTTCGATGGTATAAGTTGCCTCTGCACCGGAGAATTTCTCTTTTTCTGTCTTCTGTCCGCGGATAACAGGCATTGCCAGATAGTCTTCACAGAAATCCGCATAAAGGTTCAGCATCTGCTCAGTTCTTTCTTCTGCTTCTTCTGCAGTCGCATGCGCTGTATGACCTTCCTGCCACAAAAACTCTCTGGAACGGAGGAACGGGCGGGTCGTTTTCTCCCAACGGACAACGGAACACCACTGATTGTAAACCTTCGGAAGGTCACGATAAGAATGAATGTCATTTTTATAAAAATCACAGAACAGAGTCTCGGAAGTCGGACGCACGCAGAGACGCTCCTGCAGCGGCTCCAGCCCCCCCTGTGTGACCCAGGCTACCTCGGGGGCAAAACCTTCCACATGATCTTTCTCTTTCTGAAGCAGACTTTCCGGAATGAACATCGGAAGATATACATTCTCCACTCCATTCTCTTTGAAACGACGATCCAGCTCATTGCGGATATTTTCCCAGATTGCAAAGCCGGCCGGTTTGATGACCATGCAGCCTTTTACGCTGGTATAATCGATCAGTTCTGCTTTTCTTACCACATCCGTATACCACTGGGCGAAATCTTCTTCCATGGATGTGATCGCTTCTACAAGTTTCTTGTCTTGTGCCATGTTCTTTTCTCCTTTTCTTTGTTAATCAGAAACGCCGGAGGATTTTCGTCCCCCATGCATCCTGCAAGGGACCGAAAATCACTCCGGCGGTACCACCCTTTTTAACAGCCTGAGGCTGTCCTCTCATTCTTCCGTTAACGCCGGTTCTACGCCGTGGTTCTTTCACGGGGCTCCGGGCCCGGTTCCAGGTGCTTATCTGCGAAAACCTCTCAGCCGGCGGGTCTTCTCTCTGAAGCAGCAGTCACTCTGTACTATCTCCCTTCAATGCCAATCTATGAGCATTTTATGTCAAAAACCGCTTTTTGTCAACCCTTGAGATCAGGTCCGGCGACAGATCACTGGTATTTTATCTGCAGAGACCTTCCGGTTTCATCAGGGTGACAGAACCGTCACCATAACGCTCTTCAAAAGTAAATCCATAGAGTGCATCCAGTTTTTCATAAAGCCTCTGCTCGATATTTTCTTCGACCTCTTTCCCGGAAAGATAAAGAAGCTTTAGATTTACGCTAAACTGACAGGTATACAGGCTGGTATCCTTTACTCCGTTTCTGTGGTAGAAGGCCATTCTTCTGCTCCGGATCTCCCGCTCCTCTTCATTGGAAGCAGACTCGACATCTTCCACCTCCAGGATCCAGAATTCCGGATGCAGGAGCTGAAAAAGTTCCTGGATAAATTTACTTCCGGTTCCCTTATCTCTTCCGCCTCTGCATACGGCAAAGAAATCCAGAAGATAAACCGGATCGTCTTTTTCATGGATCAGAAAGGCATAGGCAGTCAGCTCTTCTCCGTCAAAATTTCCAAATGCCAGATAGCGCCCTTCATCCTTCAGCCGCCGGATCAGCTCCGGCGATTTCAGTTCCTCCGGTGGAAAATCCACGGACATTTCCTCTCTGTAGACCTTTTCGATTTCCTGCATCTCTAATTCACGTATCATATCTTCCTCCCAGAAAAATACCCCGCAGCATTTTCTGCCACGGGGCAAAGTAAAGCGGACATTCGCGATCTGCGTTCAAAATCTTACTCTGCTGCGGTCTCGGTTTCTGCTGCCGTCTCGGAAGCTACCTCCGTCTCTGCTTCAGAAACTGTCTCTGTTTCAGAAGTGCTCTCTGCTTCAGAAGCTGCCTCTGTTTCAGAAGAAGTCTCGCTCTCGTCCTCTCCCTCTACTTTTACAGTGGTATTTTCTTTCAGGAAATCCAATGCCTTATCCATGATCAGGCTTCTGCGGATTTCTGCCTCTGTGTACTGGGAAAGAAGAGTTTCTTTGCTTTCCGCACCGGTACTCTTAACGTATTTCTCGATACCTGCTTCATACTCTTCATCGCTGATCTCCATATTTTCGGACTCGGCAACGGCTTTCAGCAGGAGTTCCTGGACCATGCTCTGCTTGATAACAGCCGGGCACTGCTGGTCAAACTGCTCCTCCGTCATCTGAAGCTGATTGCTCAGGAAATCCGCAAGCGTCATATCGGACTGTTCTGCGACCTGGGTATAATATGCTTTCATCTGGGCGGTACGGTAATTTACCACCTCTTCCGGATAACCGTTGATCGTGGATGCACTGTAGATCTGATTCAGGATACCATTGATCTTATCGGAATTCTGCTGTGCCTCTTTATCTGCCTTCAGCTGCTCTTCGACTCCTTTGCGGTACTCGTCCACCGTCTTATGATCAGAGATCTCTGCAACGATGTCATCAGTCATCTCCGGCGCTTTTTTTACAAAATTAACCGTCACCGCAAAAACCGCATCTTTTCCGGCAACATCGGTATTTCCGTAGTTCTCCGGAAACGTTACGTTTACATTGATTTCTTTTCCGATGGCTGCTCCGATGAGTCCGTCCTCAAAGCCCGGGATAAAGGTACCGGAACCGATCGTCAGATCCACACCTTTATCTGTGCCGCCGTCAAACTCCACGCCATCGATGCTTCCCACATAATCAATATTTACCACATCGCCTTCTGCAACCTCTCCTTCTGTTACCTGAAGAAGTTTGTCATGGCTGCTGCAGTCATCATAGAACTGCTGCTGGATCTCATCCTCTGTCACATCCAGAGAGCAAACAGTCACTTCCAAGGCTTTATACTGACCCAGAGTCACATAATCCAGTGCCTTATACTCTGGCTCTTCACCAAGCTCCTCTGTCTCAGCGGTCTCGGAGGCTGCTTCACTGGAAGTCTCGGAAGCTGCTTCCGCAGTATCTTCTTCTGCTGCGGTTTCTGTCTCTGCTGCGGTTTCTGTCTCTGCCACAGTTTCTGTCTCGGTCTCAGAAGCATACGCACCTGTATATCCGGTTGCTGTTACACACAGGCCCAGCAGAAGGGCCATGATCACTTTCTTTTTCATTGATTTTATCTCCTTTTTCTATAAATAATGATATGAGTGTCAAAAAGTCTTTTGACACTCATTTGATACCCGGATTGCTACGCAGCTACGCTGCTCCCGCA
>OLQE01001096.1_pt1 | contig 16316 bp, 12 predicted proteins | sample 1643161 | NCBI WGS metagenome assembly OLQE01 (sample SAMEA3136650, study PRJEB25190) | human gut metagenome | reverse complement strand
GATGGGGGAGTTTGAGGGGGCCTGCGGGCTCGCGACTCGGAGCGGGCCCCCTCAAGTATATTTCCTCAGCTTTCCATCAAAGCTGCTCTCTAATATACCCGAGCAGTTCCCCTGACGGATCACACTTATATTCCCAGAACATAATGCCGCCCATTCCCATTTCTTTGAGATACTCGATCTTGCCGGCCAGAGATTCTTCATCCTCATAGCTCACAAAGGTCTTTCCATCGAAGAGATACGGCACTTTCGCTACATCATCCCAATATCTTTCAAATCCGTTTTTTCCGATCCAGTCGGCTTTGAGCTCTACATAGTCTCCGCCATAGCCGCCCACACTGTCGGCTTCCATACCAAGACCATGACGGCAGCCTTCTCCCTTGACCCCATTCCACTGTCTGGAATAGAACGGTACACCAAGGATCAGTTTTTCCATGGGAATACCTGCCTCATGGAAGACTTTCACAGCCTTGTCCACGCAGACATCCAGAAGATTTCCTTCAGAATGATAAAGAGCCGCATGGTGACCGGTCACCTTCTGGAAACCTCCCTGAAGATCATAGGTCATGAGCTGTACATAATCCAGATAACGACCGGCTGCTTCCATATCTGTCTGAAGGGCAAAATACACATCACCGCCTACGGCAACAGAAAGCGTCTTTTCTCCCTCCATATGATCCAGTGATTCCCGGAGTGCTTTCAGAAGCAGCGTATAATTTTCCTTGTCATTTTCATGCGAACCGATACCTGCCAGAGAGGTACCCGGATACTCCCAGTCGATATCAATACCGTCCAGACCGTATGTCTCCACAAGAGAAACCGCACTGACTGCAAAAAGTGCTCTTCCCTCTTCTGTTCTTGCCGCCTGTGAAAAACCATCAGCTCCCCAGCCGCCTACAGACAATACGATCTTGATATCCGGATTGATCTCCCGGATCCTTGGCAGATATTCCTCGTTTCCGCAGGTGTTCCAGACAACCCGGTGGCGCTCAATGAGTCCGAATGCAATATTGATGACATCCAGGTTTTTAATATCCTGTTCTTTCAGTGTTCCAAGGTCTTTTGTGCTTACATAGCCGATTACTTTTTTCATATGTTATCCCTTCTGTTGTTATTCCTGCCTCTTTGCTCTTCCGGCCGGCTTTTCATCCGTTTCCTGTCTTGCACACAGATGACTCTTCCTGCATTTACTTAGTCATTGCAGGTCACTACTTCTCCATGTCCCAGGTTGTAGGTGATCTCTCCTTCCAGTTCTACTTTCAGAACCGTTGCAAAAGGATGTTCCTTCATTCCCTCTGCCCAGATCCATAAGGTTCCGGGAATGCCGCTCCACGGAAGGGCTCCCGTATAGGAGAAACGAAGCTCCTCACCGGTATGAAGAACCGTTACCTTTTTCACCGGTGTCTTCACGCCTTTCACGCAGAGCGCCTCTCTCGGTGTATCATAGACAAAGAGATAGATCGTCTTCTTGTCTGCGGAAAGAGTGCTTCCGCCCAGGAACTGTGCATAATTCAAACCTTTTTCCGTGCCGTGCACCGCTTCTTCATGATCGGAGATCCAGGTTCCCAGATCCTCCAGGACTTTTTCCTGTCTTTCATCCAGCGTGCCATCCTCCTTCGGTCCTACGTCAAGAAGCATCCTTCCCCCCAGAGTGATGCAGTCGCAGAACATCCGGATGATCTGACCGCTGGTCTTGTAATCGTTGTCGGACGGACGATAGCCCCAGGAATCGTTGATCGTCGTACAAAATTCCCACTCACCTTCCGGTCCGTAAAGGGGAATTCCCTGCTCCGGTGTCTCATAATCACCGTAACCCTGCATGCGGGAATTCAGGATCACATTGGGATTCAGAGAATGAAGATATTCCCGGAACTCCTTCATGTGCCACTGGCTGGCGCTGCGCTCCCAGTCTCCGTCAAACCACAGAAGATCCACGGTGCCATAATTGGTCATAAGCTCACCCAGCTGATCATTGTTAAATTTCAGGAACTCTTCCCATTTTGCGGGATCTTCCTCACCGCCTGCCGGTGAGCCGTAAATGTCGTTCAGACAATCCTCTTTTTTCATTCCCTCCGGATAAATGCTCCGGTATCTGGGATCTGACCAGTCAATAAGAGAATAGTAAATACCCACCTTCATTCCGGCCTCACGGACTGCTTCCACGTACTCTTTCACCAGATCACGACCGGCCGGCGTCTTTTTCAGCACATTCAGATCACTGTATTTTGTGTCAAAAAGTGCAACACCGTCGTGATGTTTGGACGTCATTACTACATAATCGGCTCCGGCTTTCTTAAAGAGAGCCGCCCACTTTTTCGGATCATATTTAGAAGCTGTGAAACCCTCACACTGCTTCATATAATCTTCATAAGAAATGTTTCCGTTGTGGAAGGACCAGGATTCTGATACATCCCCCACTGCATAAATACCATAATGAATAAAAATTCCAAGTCTTGCTTCTCTGAACCAGTCCTGCATCATAATGTGCGCTCTCCTTTCTCATTTAAAGCAGCAAGCCGCAGACACGCACTTCACGCTATTGCTGTATCCGCAGCTTCTGTCTGTGGCTGTCGGGCGTTCCGCCCAACCCAAAATGAAAACGCAACCGATTGCAGACAAGTCTGCATCGTTTTCCTTTTCATTTGATTGCTGCTCTTAACTTCATGGAAAAAGGCATATTACACGTCAAAGTATAATATGCCTTTTTATTCCGGACTTCCTCGTCCGTCTGATAAATCCCGGATCAGTCCCCACTTACCGGGTACCGGCCGGCCATCCCCCGCGCAGGAGACCGGCCTAACGGGCTTACGCCCGGTTGTTTCTGTTACAATTACTCAGCGATGGTGTCGATACCCTGAATAGACAGCCAGTCCTCAAGACCAAGAGCGTACATACCGTCTACATATGCCTGCCAGGTAGCGTCATCATTGATATCCTGCTCGCCTGCTACGAACATAGCCTGCTGCTGCTCAAAGTAATCTCTGATAGCGGTAGTGATGTCTGCATAAGTATCGATGCTGTCCATATCGATCCAGTTTTCCTCGATCACACCCTCAGTCAGGTTCGGCTCATAGGTCTTCTCTACGGCATCTTTCTCATCGTAGTTCGGATTTGCCTCTACCAGACGGAAGCCAGCCGGCATATATTTGGAAACTGCCTGCGGCCACAGGTTTGCCCAGGAATATTTCTCCTGATCCTCTTCGGACAGAGTGGATTTATCGATTACATGATAGCCGTCATCCTCTTTGGTAACGATGGTGCCAACCGGACCGGTGGAGATTCCGATACCGTTCTCAAGAGAGAATGCATTATCAAACCAACGGCAGATCAGTTCCGGATCCTCTGCATTGTCGGTTACAACAACCTGGGTTCTGTATACGCTGAATCCGCTGGTATCACGCAGCCAGATACCGCCGTTCTCGGTGTTCAGTACCGGCAGAACGTCCCATACACTCTTTTCCGGTCCCTGTGCAATACCGGAGAACTCGTTGCTTCCGTAAGCGATGGATACGCCATACAGATCTCTGCTTCCTTTTCCTTCCCAGGTGGAGCTGTCCTGTGTATAAAGTTCGGTATCGATCAGACCTTTCTGATACATGCCGCTGAACCAGGAAAGGAATTCACGGTATTTGGAGCTGACACCGCCGTATACGGTCTCACCGTCAACAATTGCCAGACCTTTTTTGTTCATCGGCATTCCGAAGTAACCAGCCATTGCCTCGATGTGTTTGTTGTTCGGGTCTGTGGAGAACGGGATCTCATCGGTGGTGTCTCCGTTTCCGTTGGCATCCTGGTCTTTGAAGGCCTGAAGAACTGCCTCAAACTCATCGGTGGTGGTGGGCATCTCAAGACCCAGGTTTTCCAGCCACTGACCGTTGATGTACGGTGTGTAGCCAACAAGATCATCCTCTACTACATAAGGAATGCTGTAGATATGTCCGTCCGGAGCAGTCATTTTCTCTCTGACACCCTTAAGGTTCAGGATCTCGGTGATCTTCGGGCAGGACTTCTCGAAATACTCCTCCAGGGGAACAAATACACCCTGGTTTACGCCGTAGCTCAGGATCAGGTTATCGCTCAAGGTCCAGCCGGCGATAACGTCTGCATAGTCGCCGGAGTTCAGATCCAGGTTCAGTCTCTCGGTAGCGGTCTCGTACGGGAACAGACGAAGCTCAACGTCTACATTGGTCTGTTTCTTCAGCTCGTCCATCATTACGAACTCACCAGTAGCACTGGAATCATCTACGAACATGGAGAAGCTTGCATCTCCCTCGTTCGCTACCAGCGGAAGCTCCTGTGTGGTCTCAGCGGTGGTTGCTGCGATGGCCGGATCCAGATCCTCTGCCTTGGTGATCGGCTGACTTGCATCTGCCTCAGCTGCTGCTTCTGTAGCTGCTTCTGTAGTAACTTCTGTGGTTTCCTCGGTGGAATCACTTGCTGCTGCGGGCATTGCCATGCTTAAGATCATGGAAGCTGCCAGTAAAGCGACAACGGTTTTTCTTTTCATTGTTTTGTCCTCCTCATAATAAAATGTTCCATTTATCATACCGCCCGACGTCTTTATGGGATGACCGGGTTTGTACTGCCAGACGCCGGCGGAAAATAAATCGTTAAAAGTTTCCGGTGTATCAGCCCTTTACGGAACCGATCATAACACCTTTTACAAAATGCTTCTGTACCAGCGGATACATGATCAGGACCGGCACACTACTGATGATGATCAGAGAATATTTCATAACATCAATGAGCTGCTGCTGTTCCTGCAGGGCTGCACGGGCTGCCGCGGTGGTAGCCGTCTGTGAAAGAGCCGTCTGGTTGGTGATCAGGATGTTTCTCAGTACCAGCTGTAAGGGATACTTATCCTGATCGGAAATATAAAGCAGAGCTGAGAAATAGCTGTTCCAGTGGCCAACTCCATAATAGAGGACCATGATCGCTATGATCGCTTTGGACAGCGGCAGTGCGATCTGGAAGAAGAATCTGGACTGCGTACAGCCATCGATCTCACCCGCCTCATAAAGCTCCTCGGAAATATTGGATTTGAAGAAGGTTCTTGCCACGATCATGTTGTAAACACTTAAGCAGCCCGGAAGCACCAGTGCCCAGATCGTATTCAGCAGGTGCATATTCTTTACAACCAGGTAAGTCGGGATCATTCCGCCGCCGAAGAACATTGTGATCATGTAAAATACGGTGATCGGTTTCTTTCCGGAGAAATTGTCACGGGAAAGCGCATAAGCAGTGGGAAGGGTAACTGCCAGGTTTACACAGACACCAACGAAGGTGATCACGATGGAGTTGAAGAAGCCCCGCATGACCTGGCTGTTTTTAAATACCTCTGCATATCCCTTCAGGGTAAAACCCATGGGACGGAGCAGAACCTTACCGGCAGATACGGCTGTCGGATCGCTGAAGGAAGAAATAATAACCCAGTAAAGCGGATAGGCCACAACAAACAGGATCAGCGTCAGGATGATGAAGATGACCGTATCGAAGATCACATCTTCCCTGCATCGCTTTACAGGTTTTGTTTTTATATTGTAATTTTCTTTTTTCATGTTCAGTTTCCTCCTACCACAGACTGTTTCCTGACATCTTGTCGGATGCCTTGTTCACAATGATCAGCAGCACCAGGTTTACAACGGTGTTGAAAAGACCAATAGCTGTGGAGTATGACATATCGTTATTTACCAGACCAACCTTATATACATAAGTGGAAATGATCTCGGATACGCTTCCGTTCAGGCTGTTCTGCAGAAGGTAAGCCTTCTCAAATCCGATGGAAAGGATGCTTCCGCAGTTCATGATCAGAAGGATCGTTGCTGTCGGAAGGATGGACGGAAGATCGATATAACGGATCAGCTGGAACTTGGTCGCTCCGTCAACCTTTGCCGCCTCATGAAGCTCCGGACTGATGCCCGCCAGAGCCGCAAAGTAGATAACGGAACTCCATCCGGTACTCTGCCATACGCCGGTCCATACATAAATATGTCTCCAGTACTCTTTCTTCGCCATGAAGTTCACGGCATCGATACCCATGGATTTCATGATCTGGTTGATGACACCGATCGACGGGGAAAGGAACAGGGTGATCATACCACACATAACTACGGTAGAAATGAAGTTCGGCGCGTAGGTTACGGTCTGAATGACTTTACGGTATTTTTTGAACCGGAGAGAGTTCAGCATCAGAGCCAGGATGATCGGAAGTGGGAAAGATACGAGCAGTCCATACAGACTCAGGATCAGCGTGTTCTTGATCGTCGTTCCGAAATACGGGGATGAGAAGAATCTCTGGAAATAGTAAAGACCTACCCACGGGCTTCCCAGGATACCGGCTTTCGCATTGTACCTCCGGAAGGCCAGCTGAATACCGTACATGGGAATGTAGCTGAAAATAAAGGTCAGCACCACACCCGGCACACAGAACAGCCAGAGCGACAGATCTCTCTTGAAAGCTCTGACCGTACGGCCTTTCTTTTTCACTTTGGTTTGATTTGCTTTCATGTGTTTCTCCTCCTTTATGGATTTGTGTTGCTTTTTGTTACTGCCCTCCGGCATCGTACTCCGTCAAGTGAACATTATGAACATTCTTGTTTTGTATTCTCTTTAGCAAATATATTGTTTTGTATAATGTTACCAATCCAGTTTACATTTTTTGTGGATTACTAGGGCTTTTGTTGTTTTTATTTTAAGTTTTAGTTCACTTTTTGTCAACTACATTTTATCACTTCTTTATACTTTTTGGTGTTTTTCACAAATTCAGTTATCACTTTTACACTATATTGCCCAAAGAAAAGAGTAAAAAATAAGGCGCAGAGAAGTTTTTACGCTTCTTTGCGCCCGTTTTTCCTGATGTTTTAACAGTTTGAACTGTTTTGTTCACTTATTGTTTTTATATTACCGCACTGTTTTGAACATGTCAACTGGAAATTTAAGCAAATACTGGAGGTATCCTCATCTCCACACGTTGTTAAAGTATCACTTCTTTTTTCCAGCACTCATTTTTTCCTTCCGTGAGCATCAGAAGCACCCGGTCCGCCCGGTCTGCTCTACGCCCTGGAACCTTCACCGGATCAAAAGCACTTCTCTTTACTGTCAGGAAAACTTCTTTTTCTTCTCCTGCCTTCAGTTCTACTCTGGTGAAAGCCTTCAACTCCTTCACTCTGGGAACAGGACTTCCCTGCAGCCGTCGGCTGAAGAGCAGGGGAACTGCCGTCCCTTCCTGGTCTCCGGTATTTTTTATCCGGAAGCTTACCCGCATCCCGGCATCCGCATCCAAATGTTTTTCTTCTGTTTCCACAAAAGCAGTCCTGACATCAGAAATGGAAAATTCCGTATAACTCAAGCCCTCGCCGAAGGTGTGGAGAGGCAGGCTTTCCATATCCCGGTAGGCCGCAGAGGAAGAAGACCTGGAATTGTAATAGACAGGAAGCTGTCCGACATGGCGCGGAAGAGAAGCCGGCAGTCTGCCGGAAGGACAGCAGTTTCCATAGACCAGGTCTGCCAGAGCTTTTCCTCCCATAGGTCCGGGATAAAAAGAATAAAGCACCGCATCGGAAGCTTTTTCGATTTCTTCGATACAATAAGGTCTTCCCGCGATCAGAAGCACCACCAGAGGTTTTCCCAGTCTGGAAAGCTCCAGGATCAGTTCCTCCTGGGCAGCCGGGATCCGGCACATGGCACTGTCCATCCCTTCTCCGCAGTCCATGGAAAGACTGCCGCTCTCTTTGGAGACCGCTCCGTTTCCATCAAAGACTGCTCCGCCGAAACGGGAAGAAGAGCCTCCGGCCGCCACGACGATAACATCACTTTTTTCTGCCAGCTCCAGCGCTTTTTTCCGTTCCTCCTCATCAGAAGAATTGAACCCGGAGCCCATGGCATATTCCACAGAAACGCCGGTGGGCGCCTGTTTTTTCATACCGGACAGGATCGTCACGCAGGAATCTTCGGATACCGGCGGCGTATAATCTCCAAGCATGGCATACCGGTCTGCCGCATGATAGCCGATCAGGGAGATCTTCTGATAACGGTCTTTCAGTGGAAGAACAGGTGCTGCTGTTCCCCGGGTCTCATTTTTCAGAAGAACCGCTGATTCTTCCGCAAGCTTTAAGGAAGCCTCAGGAATCCCTGCCTCATCTGCCTCCAGCATCTCCTCCTCCATATAAGGATGCTCAAAAAGGCCGCGTTTAAATTTCAGTTCCAGCACGCGCAGGACTGCTTCATCCAGAAGTTTTTCCTCTACCAGCCCTTTTTCTACTGCTTCCTCCAGTCTGGAAAAGGACTGATCCCAGAGCCCTACATCCACGCCGGCTTTGAGTGCCGCAGCACCTGCATAAAGAGTATCTCCTTCTGTATTTTTCAGGAAATCCACAGCCAGACCATCGGCCATGACAATGCCCTGAAAGCCCATCTCTTCCCGGAGCACATCCCTTAAAAGCCAGGGATTGCTGTGACAGTAAACGCCGTCGATCTCATTATAGGCAGCCATAACGCCGTCCACTCCGGCATCGCAGCAGGCCTGCATGGCAGGAAAATGGATCTCCCGAAGCTCCTGTTCTCCGATCCTCGCCGCACTGGCATTGACTCCTCCGGTGGTCTCTCCCTGGCCGCAGAAATGTTTGGCAACACAGCTGACTCCTTCCGACTGCATACCGGTCACCGCTGCTGCCGCCATCTGAGAAGAAAGATACGGATCTTCCGAATAACATTCCTCACTCCTGCCCCACCTCGGATCACGCAGCACATCCAGCGCAGACATCAGTGCCAGTTCCACATGGCCGGATCTCAGCTGCCGGCCGCAGGCTTCATAGCCTTTTTTCAAAGCCTCCGGATCAAAGGTCGCTCCGGCTGCCAGGTTGACCGGAAGCAGGCCGCCGCCCAGAGCCTGATGGCCATGCGGACACTCACTGCTCATCATCACCGGAATGTGCAGGCGGGAATGCTCCAGCACATATTTCTGAAGGGAATTGTAGGCTTTTTTTGCAAGTGCAGGTGTGATCCCGGTCTTCTCATCCTTATCTGCCCAGGGATCCGCCCGGTAGAAACCGTATAAAACGCCAAGACCTCCCATTTTTTCCACTTCTTCATAGAACTCATCGGTAAACGTGATCTTCTCGCCGTCTCTTTCATAAATACGGAAACCGTAAAGCCGCTGGTTCAGCTGGCCCACCTTTTCCTTCCTTGTCATTTTTCCAAGAAGATCCTCTGCTCTTTCCCGTGGTGAAAGAGCTGCATTCTGATATTTTTCCATGCTTCCTCCTCTTTCTGCGCTTCATACGCTCACATAATGGTGTCATCATACCTTTTTTTTAAGATTATGTCCACAAAAAATTTTTTTTCGTTCATTTTGTTGTTTTTCACGCAACAAAATGTTATGATAGCGTTATAGAAACACACGGGAGATATGCGGTTTTCCCACTCTGTAAAACCGCCTGCACTTCTGAACATCTACAGAAAACAAAGAGAGGTATTTCACTATGAGTCAGATTCGAATCCCCATCCCGGCAGTGGATTTTAAACCGCCGGTTTACATCTGCCGCAGAGCAGAAAAAACCTTCCAGCTGGACGGAAACATCAACAAACCCTTCTGGGAGAACGCTCCTTTTACGGATGCTTTTCTCGATATCGAGGGCAGCCACATGCCGGTTCCCCGTTTTCTCACCCGGGCAAAAATGCTCTGGGATGATGAAAATTTCTACTTTGCTGCCCAGCTGGACGGCAATGAGATCTGGGGTACGGTAACCAAAAGAGATGATGTCATTTTCCAGGATAACGATTTCGAGATCTTCATTGATCCGGATTCTGATACCGCCCAGTATTATGAATTTGAAATGAATGTATTGAATACGGTCTGGGATCTTTTCCTGCCCGTAGCTTACCGTGACAACGGCGATGCACTGAATGGTTATGATATCCACGGTCTTCAGACGGCTGTTCATGTGGAAGGTTCCATCAACGATCCGGACGCAGACAACAAGACCTGGAGCGTGGAGGTCGTGATCCCCTTCGCAGCCATCACGGAATGTCTGAAGGACCGCCGTGCTCCGAAAGACGGCGAGTATTACCGTGTAAACTTCTCCCGTGTCCAGTGGAAGACCGACGTGAAAGACCATTCCTACCAGAAGCGCACCGACGAGAACGGCAAGATCCTTCCCGAAGACAACTGGGTATGGGCTCCTACCGGTGTGATCAACATCCATTATCCGGAGCAGTGGGGCTTTGTCTTCTTCTCTGAAGATCCCGGCCGCAGCGATTACGCCATTCCCGAAGATGAATACCGGAAATGGGAGCTTCGGAAATGCTACTATGCCGAGCAGATCCTTCTGGATACAAAAGGAAGCTTCAGCAATGACTTGAACGAGCTGAAGGAAACACTGAAGAACTTTGCGCCCAACGAAGCAAATACTTCCCTTCGTGAAGATCTTCCCATCACCGTGGAGACCACCAGCCGTACCTTCCTGCTCTCCTGTCCTGCAGCCGATGATAACCATGTACTTCTTCTCCATTCCAACGGAAAAGTGGAATGTGTACCGAAAGGATCTGTTACCGCATGAAAAAAGTAACGCTTCAGGAAATCGCCGCTTCCCTCGGCATTTCCAGAACAACCGTCTGGAAGGTTTTCAGTGGACACGAAGGTGTTTCCGACTCCCTCAAAAGCCGGATCATTGCCAAAGCCCAGGAACTCGGCTATGAATTTCCGGAGGATTTCCCTCTGGATCCGCTTCCGGAGGATGAGCCTCCGGTAAATATCGCTGTTGCCGTCTGCCGTCCGGAGACTTCCCTCTTCTGGATGAATATCATCCATCAGATCGCAAAGGAATTCTCTTTCCGGAACATCAATCTGGTATACGTATATCTTCCTACTTCTATTGATGAATCCTACGTACTCCCACCAGCCCTCACCGGCGGTACGGTTCACGGAATGATCGTACTCAATGTATACAATCCAAGGCTTCTCCATCTTCTGGCAGATGCACGGATCCCCAAGGTTTTTCTGGATACGGCAGATTCCGTACCGCCGGAAGAACTGAACGGCGACATGATCCTCATGGAAAACAAGAACAGTGTATACAAGATTACCAGCCATATGATCGAACAGGGGCGCCAGTCCTTCGGCTTCATTGGCGATGTCTCTTATGCGAAATCCAACCACCAGCGTTATGACGGATTTTTGAAGGCCCTGGATGATCATGGCATCCCTCTGGATCCTTCCATGACCCTGACCACCCCCATCGGTATCGATACTTACCAGGAAGAGATCGAAGGCTTTCTGGTAAGCCTTTCCAAAATGCCGGATGCTTTTGTCTGCGCCAACGACCACGTAGGCTGCATTCTTCTCCAGCTTCTGAAAAAACGCGGACTTCGGATCCCGCAGGATATCGCAGTCTCCGGTTTTGACAAGAATATCGAAAATCCGCTCTCGGAAAGCCTAACCACTGCAGAGGTCCCCACTATGGGACTGGGACTCCGGCTGGCCACCCAGATCCTTTTCCGGATCCAGCATCCCGATGAACCCTTTGAGGTCATTTATCTGGCCACCAAGGTACTCTTCTGTTCTTCCACAGAATCATAAGATGATGCCAGTGGGATTTTTCCCTGTTATCAAAAACAGCTGCTTTCCCGATGCTCACTGAAGCATCGGGAAGCAGCTGTTTTTTTATTTCTGAGATCCTTTCATCTGCAGACGCAGAGTCAGTATCTCATAAGGTTTGATGGTGAAGGAAACGGTATGATCCGTCACCTCCAGTTTTCTTTCTTCTACCGGATTTTCCAGAAGATCCGTTTCCCGGGCTCCGGAAAGCGTTCCGGCAGAGGCCAGAGTCACCGAAGTTCTGGAATTATTCACTTCATACAGGCGGACGATGATTCCGTTTCCGTCCTCAGCCTTCTTCACAGTTTCCAGGATCACATTTTCCTTATCCACACTTAAGAAGGACCAGTTTTCCTTTTCTGCGGCTCCCTTTACGGCTCTTGCTTTCACATTCAGGTTCAGCGCTTCCCGGACTGTACCGCCAGTTTTCCAGGTTCCTTTATGAGGATAAAGGGAATACGTGAAGAAATGCTCTTCCTGGTCGGTGTGCGGATTGGGCTCGGTACCGGATTTGATAAGCGTCTGCGTCATGACACGATGTTTCATGGAGAAACCGTATTTGCAGTCGTTCATCAGGCTGACTCCGTAATCACCCTCGGAAAGATCCGCCCACTTATGGCCGCAGACCTCGAATTTCGCCAGATCCCAGCTGGTATTTTCATGGATCTTTCTTGTGAGGTTACCAAACTGGATATCATAAGTGGCTTCATCCGTATGTACATCGACAGGGAAATGGACTTTCAGAAGATGCTCACTGAATTTCCAGTCCACATAAGTCTCAAAATCGATCCTTCTGTCCTCACCATAGAAATGGATCTTCTGACGGATCACGGTGCCCATAAGTTCTCTCTCTACCTGAAGAGTTGCCCGCACCGGACCATTCTCCAACCACTCCATGGAACGCACATTTTCCACACGCCAGGATTTTTCCTGATGGAAAATATCGGTGTTCCAGTTGCTGTAGCAGAGCGGCTTGTCCTCGTAGATCCGAAGCTCGTTTCCGGCCTTGCCCTCCTGAAGCACCTGACGGTCATTCTCTTTATCAAACAGAGAAGTGAATTCCCCCTGATCGTTGATGGTAATCTCATAAAACGGAGTTTCCAGGCAGAAGCCGCCCTCCGGACGCTCGTCGATCCGGAACGTTTCTTTTTTCGGAGCCGTCTCTGCACTGCGGAGAACCACATACCCCTTGGAAGGAATGCCCTTCACATAGGCAACTGCCCCGTCTGCCGTCTTCTGAACCGGATAAACATCCGCACCGTCTGTCAGTGCACTGCCATTGAAAGCAGGAAGCTCTACCAGATCGTTTCTCTCATGGCCCAGAGTATTCCATACCGTAATGGCCTCTTCCTTCTCATCGGTAAGACAGGACAGGCGCTCGTCGATCAGCTCTCCGGAGGTCTTCTCGATATCGGCGTATTCTTTTTTCGTCTGGTCGTATACTTCTTTAATAGAAGAACCGGGCAGGATGTCGTGGAACTGGTTGGTCAGGATCATCTCCCACATGCGGTCCAGTTCGCTCTTCGGATAAGCAGGAGCCTCTTTTCCGGTCATCTCCGCCAAAACAGAGAGAAGTTCCAGCTCCATCATGGCATACTCACTCTTACGATTGGAGCGCTTGTTTCTCGCCATGGAGGTATAGGTTCCACGATGGTATTCAAAGTACAGCTCACCGACCCACTCCGGCAGTCTTTTGTTATCTTTGACCCGCTCCCAGAGCTCGTCAAAATACTGACCGGCAAAGGCCTGGCGGACCTTGGGAATACCCTTGATCCCCTTATCCATGCGGCCGGACATTTCCATCATGTCTCTGGTCGGACCGCCGCCTCCGTCACCGTAACCAAAGCAGACCAGAATATCGTTGTTGATATCCTTATTCTGATAGCGGTTCCAGCCGCCCATGATGGCATCCGGGTGGAGCATGCCGTTATAGGTCGTAAAGAAGCTGCTCTCTGACTGACCCACACCAAGCGTTGTGATCAGATGGGTAAAGATCCTGCTTCCGTCGATGCCTTCCCACAGAAAACTGTCATAGGGATGCTTATCAAACTCATTCCAGGCAAGCTTGGTGGTCATGAAATACTCGATGCCGCATTTTTTCATGATCTGCGGAAGAGCTGCGCTGTAGCCGAATACATCCGGCAGCCAGAGGATCTTGTTCTCCACACCGAATTCTTCTTTGAAAAATCTCTTACCAAACTGGAACTGGCGGACCAGGGATTCTCCGGAGGTCAGGTTACAGTCTGCTTCCACCCACATGCCGCCTTCCGGTTCCCAGCGTCCCTCTTTGACGCGATCCTTAATCCGCTGGTACATCTCGGGATGACGCTCTTTTACGAAAGAATAGAGCTTTGGCTGGCTGGACATGAAATGATAATCCGGATACTCTTCCATCAGCTTCAAAACAGTGGCAAAGCTTCTGCAGGATTTCTGACGGACCTGATCGACCGTCCAGAGCCAGGCCACATCGATGTGCGTGTGTCCGATACAGGTGGCAATGACTTCCTCATAACCACCCATTTTCTCATAAATAGCTTCCTGGATATGCGCCTCTGCCACTTCCACAGACGCATAAAATTCTTTGCTGTAAGGCATCCGAAGATCCAGAAGGTTGATCGTATCGGTAAGTGCCGTTTCCAGATCCAGACGGACCTTGTCATCCTCTTTCATCCGGTTGAGTCCATACATGGGAACGGCGATATCGTAATAAGCCTTGCGAAGCTTCCGGTCATGCTCCTCCAATTCCACAATCAGATGGAACTCCTTGTGAATGGTTCCTGTATAAGACTGAAGATCCATCCGGAAGCTTTCTCCTGCTTTGGCATCCGCCTTTACAAAAACCTCCCGGTGATTGATGTCCAGCCCCTGGATCACCTGCCCGTTGATAAAAAGAAGGAACTGGGGATTCCGTCCGTCATCCCAATCATCCAGACCGGTATGGATCCGAAGCCAGAGTTCTTTTCCGTCAAAGCTCTCCGGAACCGTCACCTCCGTCCGGAACCAGTAATGGCGGTCCAGGCCGTACCAGTGATCTCTTCCCATGTCAAAATTTTTCCACTCGCCCGGGGCAGCGTCAGCCTCCGCCGGAGTGATAAAGCATCCTTCTTTGACCTGCATGCTGTCCAGATGCACTTTCTGCACGATGGACCAGCCCTTCAGCTGATTGCAAATCAGATTTACCCGCTCTTTGGCAAATTTAATCATTTCAATATCTCCTGAGGACGTTCAGTGCAGCAGGCCACAGACCCGCGCATTTCATGCGCTATCGCTGCTTTCGCAGCTTCTGTCTGAGGCTAATGGGCGTTCCGCCCATTACAAAAAGGAAATTCAGCCTACTGCAAACAAGTTTGCATAGTCTGATTTTCCTTTTTGCTAATACTCTGAACTGTTATGCTAGATTATAAGCTGTTCTCTTTCATATAGCTGATGAGTTCGTCTACGGTGGTGAAAGCCAGACCGGTTACGCTGTCAGCGCAGCCATAGTAGATGGCGATTCTTCCGGTATCAGCGTCAGCCAGGGTAGCACAGGGGAATACCACGTTCGGAACGTCGCCCATGCACTCATAGGGCATGATCGGAGCCATGATGTAATCTTTGGAACGATATTTCACTTTCCAAGGCTCGTCGATGTCCAGAAGAGCGCAGCCCATGCGGTATACATAGCCGTTGCAGGTGGTCAGTACGCCGTGATAGATCAGCAGCCATCCCTCGTCGGTCTCGATGGGAACGGGGCCTGCACCGATCTTGGTGCTCTGCCATGCGGAAGCGTCTCCCTTGTAAGCGCCCATCATGTAACGATGATGTCCCCAGAACTCCATATCCTTACTCTGGCTGACGAAGATATCGCCGAACGGGGTATGGCCGGTATCGCTGGGACGGCTCATCATCATGTAGTAGCCGTTGATCTTTCTCGGGAAGAGAACGCCGTTACGGTTGAAGGGGATGAAAGCATTCTCCAGCTGGATGAATTTCTTGAAATCATAGGTGTAAGCCACACCGATGGTCGGACCATGATAGCCGTTACACCAGGTCACATAGTAACGGTCGTCGATCTTGCAGACTCTGGGATCGTAGCGGTATTCACGGTTTAAGATCTCCGGATCTGCTCCCTCAAATTTTACCGGTTCATCTTCGATGGTCCAGTTGATTCCGTCTTTACTTCTTCCAACAAAGATGTCCATGCTGATGGAACGGCTGTCGCAGCGGAACACACCGATATAGCCATCTTCAAAGGGAACGACTGCACTGTTGAAAATGCTGTTGGAGCGCTTCTGCTCGTAGCGGCCGATGATCGGGTTTGCGTCATAACGCCATACCGGCATGATCTCTCCGGCCGGCTTGTCCTGCCAGGGCATGTTCGGCAGGCTGTTGCCAATAATCTTAGTCATAAGTATTTTCCTCCGTTTGGTTGTTATAAGGTAATATTTATACTTTTTTTTGAAAAAGTCAAGTGCTTTTGTTCAATTTTGTAAACTTTTTTTCTTTTCATGTTCACAGAACTCTTTATACATCCCCGTCCCCGGTCTTTTCTACTTTGAGAAAAACCGATAAATCCAGGCTTTTTCAGGCTTTCCTGAATGTTGACTTTTTTGTTCATAAAAAGAAGCTGTCTCTTTTCCTGACATGTTTTTCAAATCAGCTACAAGTCTGAATTGACTGCACTATTTTATAATGATGTTGGGGTCAAAAGGTCTTTTGCCCCCAACTGATGCCTACGAATTGCTCC
>OLQE01001094.1_pt1 | contig 16374 bp, 14 predicted proteins | sample 1643161 | NCBI WGS metagenome assembly OLQE01 (sample SAMEA3136650, study PRJEB25190) | human gut metagenome | reverse complement strand
AAACACTTGATTTTACTGACTTTCTTCAATGTAACCTTATTATAACGTCCTCCCCATACCCCAGCTGATTATTCGGCCACCTTTCATATCCCGGCAAATGTCTTGCCCCTCTTCTCAGATACGCTTTCACCTTCTCCCCATACAGATATGGATCATTCCCTCGAATAATTCCCCACTCCATCAACAATGCCGCACTTCCTGTCACAAACGGCACTGCAAATGAGGTGCCTGAATATTCTCCATAACCGCCTCCCGCCTTGGCTGTCGTTACCCGCACTCCCGGTGCTGCAAGATCGGGCTTTTGCACCCACATCTCTGCATTCTTCTCCAGTGCGCCGCGTCCGGAAAAATCTGCATAGGAAACACTTCTTGCATCGTAAGCTCCCACTGTTACCACTCTGGACGCGGTTGACGGAATGGTAAGTGTATCACTGCTCACAGGGTTTAAAAAAGCTGTGCCCTGATTCAAAACACCCTGACTCGGAAGCCACATCTGATAAATACCGGTCACAACCTTTCTGGGTGTCAGCACAAACTGCCATACTCCGCTGTCGATATAGGATCCTGTCGGGATAAAATCAAAATAAATCTCCTGATTGGTCTGATATGGACTTGGTTTGCCATAGTAAAGCAGGATTTCTGTTCCCCCGATTCGAAATCTCTGCGTTCCGAGCCTTTCGGAAATTGGCCCTACACGAACCCCTGACGGCCCGATCACCGAAATATCCACCTCATCTACATAAGATTTCCAGAGCTGTACATTCAGAGCAGGTTCTCTCTGCTGCACTCCCAACTCTACTCTTTGCTCTTCCCACTCTTTTAACATGCCGGAAGTATGCCCTGCGGATGTTCCCTCGTTTCCGCTCCCAACACAGATCACACTTTTCCAGTAATTCGACATATCATCCAGATATCGTTCCAACAGAGAAGTTCCTTCATGGGAACCGTATGTATTTCCAAAACTGATATTGATCGCCACCGGCATCCGATATTCCAACGCCTTTCTCAATACATAGTCCACCCCCTGCATCAGTTCCGTTGTCCGCGGAAACCCTTCCCGTCTTGGATTTCCCAATTTCACGATCAAGAGTTCACTCTCCGGTGCGACTCCCGCATAAATACCACCGACACTTCCTCTTCCGTTTCCGGCTGCAATTGCGGCAACAGAAGTCCCGTGCCCCGACACATCCCGACTTGGTACAACCTGCTCCTGCCTGACTTTTGTCGGTTCCTGAAGTGCCGCATTGATCTGATCCTGCGTATATTCCGTTCCCAGAAAATATCCTTCAGGAGGATTTCCCTCTATACTTTGATCCCACAGTGCACGAATCCTTGTACTTCCATCTGTATTTCGAAAATCCGGATGAGAGTAATCAATCCCCTCTTGTGTCAAGTAGTTGCAGGCAATTTTCTTTTACTTTTTTTACGATTTTATCAGGTTTTCCAACGCTTTTGCTTCTAAATATCTACTTAGTGTTAAATAAATGCTATAAATCATCAAAAAGCGTTGATGAATAAATGCAAAATGATAGGAAGATGTTTTTTCAGCATCATCTACCTATCACATTTACCTTAAACCACTAATTGGCAGCTACCTCTTATTCTTTTTTATAAAATTTCTCAATCACATCTTGTACTACCCACAATAAAATCTTTATATTACTGATTATTCTATTTTACATCTACAATATGGACAATATTCTTCTTCGTGTATAGGTGCAATCCGTAAAATTTTATGACAGAGGGGACAGCGATTTTTAACTGCGATCAGAATTAAATCAATCACAAGAAGTATCATTCCCGTCAATCAAATCATAACTCATATCCAAAAAATCTAAAATTTTCGCCTCACTTACGGTTCCGTCCAACAGCATGGTGATCCAGTATTTCTTATTCATATGATACCCCGGTAAAAATCCATAAGTCTGTGTCAACAGTCCAATCATATCTGGATCACACTTTACATCAATAATGTCTATTTTCATATCTCCTTCTAATCCCAGTCTGGATTTTTCAACCTGCATTAACACCGCATACCAATTCCCATTCTTATGCCGAAGCACCGCACTTTCCGGTGATTTCTTCCAAAGATATTCCGGGACTGTTCCGTATTGTTTCTTCACATATTCATAAATCGCTTCTCGTTTCAAACATTTCACTCCCCAGTTCTTCTATTTTATCAATCGAGTGATTGTACTTTTCATATTTTAACAGGCAGGACATCCGCCCTGCCTTCCTTTCATATTATAGCATTGTTATTCAAACTCTACCATTCATTTTTTCCTACTTCTAATAAACCACCATTCCATATCCCGTAATAGTACCGAAACTGTTCGCATAACTGCCCTCTCTTACTCTGCGAGCATCTCTTTTCCTTATAATTCTGTTTCCCTTTACACCTCAATCAGCCTATTATAATTCCTCCACATATTTTAATCAATTTGCTTAAGATTGGAAGCTATCATTCTTTTCTAATCTCACTTATAATATTCTCTCTTCCCATCTTCCATGCTGGAATCATTACTGCCACTACTGCAATCATCACATTTAGCACCATAATTCCGATCAAAACCAGATTGGGAACATTAGAAGTCAGATGTAAAAATTGAAGCACATGAGCCATATAGTAATCCATTACCCTTCTAAGAACCAGATTATAAAGCAGGAAGATAAACACATCTGCCAACAATCCATACAGAACACCTGTCTGCAAAATCATCTTATAAAACCCACTATCCGTGATTCCCATTGCACGTATAATACCGTATTCTCTTTTTCTCGCAAGAATGGTATGGTTCATACTATTCACGATATGAAACAGACTTATAACCAGAAGAATAACGGCAATACTGGAGAAAAATATCTGCTGTTGCTTAAGATAATCTTTCTGTGTTTCGATTGCGGAAGTATAATCCTGCAATACTGCCTTTGGAACATCTCGAATCACCTGTAACAACTGATTGCTTACACTCTGGACATCTTTGCCATCAGTTGGCGACGCATTGATAAAACTGTAATCTGTAATTCCAAAGTTTTTTTCCATCTGTTCGCCAGTCATAATCACACTCTGAGCATTTTTCCAGACTTCTGTATTCAAGAAATCTTTCTCCTGCGCCAATGGTCTGTTTACGATTGCCGCAATCTCGAACTCTTTCTCAATGTAATTTTCTTCGTCACTTTGGAATTTTAACAGTTCATCTGTATAGTTCTCTGTCTTTGGAACACGAAGAGTAATCTTATCGCCCGGCTTCTTTCCGTAAAAATAGTAATTTCCCTGACCATCCATATTCGCCGTCACGATCACTTGATTATTATTTTTTATTGTTTCCGGCTGAATCTCTCCCTCCAAAATAAAATCCTGAAGCTGTTCTATCATCGCTTCATCGTAACCATACACATTATATTTAATCCGATAATTTCCATCTTCCTGCTGATTACAGATTCCATCATATCTCTGGATAAAATACGGCTCCTGATTTTGATATTTGAAATAATCACGCCAACCTTCTTCTGCCAAAAACTCATTTCTGGAAAGCTGCAATTCTCCCATTGTATACTTTGTCGCATATACATTCTCTGTTTCCGGCATGTTTTTAATCTTATCTGCTACCGCCTCTGGAATCGTATCCTTCAGCGAATCAGATTTCAAAGAAATACGGTATTCCGAACCAAGTCCGTCATCCGATATCAACGAAAGTTCTGCGTGAACCTTCAAATTTTCTACCATATAAGTCGTACATAAGAAAATACAACCACCGATAGACAAGGATAATAAAATTCCAATCACTTTCCGCTTATTGGCAAACATAAATTTCCGTACTACTACATTTGCCATATTTACATTTCGCAGAGCATATATTTTCCTTCTTTTTGTAAAAGAAGTATCTCCACTCATTACTGCTTTTAGCGAATGCTTCCGAAGTGAACGAACCACGATAAAAGCAACTAGCGCCAATGAAATCAGCAGAACTAGAAATCCAAATACCATTGCATCCACGGAAACAAAAAGCTTCGCTGCATTTGCTCCTTCTGCCAACGTATGGTCAGCGATGGATAGACCAGTCTCTGCGCCGCCAATTCCTTTTCCACCGAATACACCACTAAGCTTTTGATACATAAGGCTTAATATACCATTTCCTAAGAAACATCCTAACGGATACCCAATTAAAAATAACATCCAAAGTTCCAAAAGTAATGTACCGCCAATCTGCGCTTCACTGATACCTAATGTCTGCAATATTCCATACTCAGAAGTTCTCTTCGATACAGAAATGCTAAATACACTATATACTACAAAAAGGCTGAACAGACATAGCAGGAAGATCATCCCGTTATAAGCCAGATTATAGTCACTCTGCAATTTCAAAACGATATAGGTGAAGTTTCCTTCTTCATTGGTCAGACCAAACTTCACAATTTCATAGATGCTACTTGGTGCTTCTCCGCCAAGATACTGTATTACTTCATCATTTCCGACTACTGCTTCAGATGATAATTTTTGTTCCTGTAAAAAAGCATCCAACTGTTTATATAACTTCTCATCTTCGTTGAATCTGAGATATAAAAACGTCTGACTTCCTCGACCTTTAAATGAATCACTTACAAAAACTTCCATTTCACTGGAACTTGCCGCCCATTCACTTTTTAAAATACCAGTGACGATATACTCTTTTTCTCCAATGCGAAGAGAATCTCCCAGATTCCCTGAAAATCCGAGATTGCTAAGCACAAATCCGTCCGCTGCAATTTCATTTTCTTTCTCTGGAAATGTTCCCTCCAACAAGTCTCTGTGTGCCATTTGACGATAAGTTTCATCGGCATGGATAAAACAGATCAGAAATTCCTCTGCCACTACGTCACGGATTTCCATCTTTCCACACTGTTCCAGTGCATATCCTTTCCCTTTCTCACCGCTTTCTACAGAATTAAAAAGCGCCCTGTCCGTTTCTATATAATAATGCCAGTCTCCGTAAATCGTCTTGCTGTTCGCCAGATCACTTTTCTGACTGCTGTAAATCAAAGAAGAAATCCCGGAAAGCAATGACGCTGTTAATAAAATACTCGCAAAAATTGCAAACGTCTGGCTCTTGTAATACCGCATATATTTCCACGCCAGCTTTAACATACGACATCACCGCCTTTTGCCGGAAATCTTCTCTTTCCCGTAACAATCTGACCATCTTCGATATGAATTACTCTGTCGCAAGTCTGTGCAATGGCTTCATTATGCGTTACCATGAGAATCGTTTGATTGTACTTGCGACAACTCGCTTTTAATAATCCCATAACTTCAATGGTTGTAGCTGAGTCCAAATTACCTGTCGGTTCATCGCAAAGCAGGATGCTTGGTTTATTAGCTAAAGCTCTGGCGATTGCGACTCTTTGCTGCTGACCACCTGATAATTCGTTTGGATATTTCTTACGCTTTTCCCAAATCCCCAGTTCCCGTAACAATTCTTCGATATATTTACGATTGATATGTTTTCCACGGTCAAATGTTACCGGTAATGCCACGTTATCATACACATTCAACACAGGCATTAAACTGTAATTCTGGAATACAAATCCAATATTTCTTCTACGGAAAATCGTCAGCTCTTTTCTTGAAAGAGAACCAATCTCTTTATTCTTTATAAAAATCTGTCCACGTGTCGGATTATCCAAACCACCAATTAAATTAAGACAAGTAGATTTTCCTGAACCAGATGTACCTACAATGGCAACAAACTCACCTTCTTCTACTTTTAGATTGATATTCCGTAATGCTGTTACCTGATTATCTTTTTCTCCATATATTTTCTCAACATTTTGTAATTCTAAAATACTCATCCGTCATCACTCCTCTTTTCTTGATACATCCAGTATATCTGCTGTATCTTGCAATTTCTTTACAAACGGATGATTAGTTCTTACAGTTTTGTAAGAACACAGAAAAACAGCTTCCCTTTCCATACTCGGAATCTACCGTCATATATCCTTTTTCTTTTTCCAAAATCAGATTAGAAAGATACAAACCAATCCCAGAACCTTCCATGTTCTCAACTTCTGGACTTCTATAAAATCGTTTGAATATATCGGTCATTTCCTCCTGCCGGATACCACGCCCATTATCTGCAATCTGAATCTCTGTGTATAAATCATAACTTTTTACACAAATGGAAATGGTTCCTCCTCTATCGGTGTACTTCACAGCATTTTCTAACAAATTTACAAATACTTCTGCTGTCCATTTTCGATTATGATACAGTAATCTGTCCTCAAATGGTTCCAATGTAAAGTTGATTTCCTTTTTTTCCAGTTTCTCATAAAGCGTATCTACTGCGTCTGAAATCGTCTGCTTGATCCCTATTGCTTTTCCTTCAAAGCCATCAATATTTTGCTCCAGTTTTACCATCTTCGATAAAGACTCCACAATCCAACTCAGCTTGTCAATCTGTCGTTGCATTTTTTCAGAAAACAATGTTTTCCGTTCCGGTGTAATTTCCTCTTTACTTAAGATTTCTGCATAGAGAGAAATATTCGCTAAGGGCGTTTTTAATTGATGAGACATATTAGATACCAGACTTTTCACCTGCTCTTTTTCTTGTTCGGCACTATTCACGTGATTATCAAGCACTTCCTGTATCTGCTTGATTTTGCTGACAAGGGCAGAATATTCCCCTTCTTCCACATCAGAAGCTGCAATCATTTCCCGATTTAACACACTGTCCAACAAACGGTCAATCAGGCGATATGTTTTTCTTTTTTGATATATGCTATATCCAATCGACAAACACAAAAGCACTGCTAAAAGTATCGTAATCCACATCTCTTTATTCCTTCCAGATATATCCGATTCCATGAACTGTTTGAATCCATTTTGGTTTCGATACATCATCCTCTATCTTTGTACGAAGTCTGCTGATATTCACAGACACCGTATTGTTATCTACATACTTTCCATCACTATCCCATATTTTCTCCAGAATCTGCTCTTTAGAAAGGATATGGTTCTTATTCTCAATCAAATACACTAACAGACGGTATTCCAATTTGCTAAGTGAAATCTCTTCGCCTCGTTTATATACTTTACAGACACTCTGATCTATGCTTAATTCTCCTGAGATGATTTTCGTACTTTCAGATTTTTCCTGAAGAATCCGCTTCATTCTTGCCTTTAATACTCCAAGAGAAAATGGTTTTGACAAGTAATCATTTACTCCTAATTCCAAAGCCTTTATCTCATCCAACTCTGTATCACGAGCTGTCAGCATAATAATTGGGATATTGCTGTAACTGCGAACCTCTTTGCAAAATTCAAACCCTGTTCCATCCGGCAAGTTACAGTCAAGAAGAACCAGATCACAGCCGCCTTTCTTTATTTCCTGTAAACCTTCCTTTTTGGTTTCTGTCTCTATCACATCATATCCATCACTTGAAAAAGAGAAGGAAAGACCTTCTCTTAAATCACTGTCATCTTCAACTATCAAAATTTTATACTTTCCCATCATATATTCCCTTTATTACTTCACACTAAATAACGGTTTTTTACTTTACATATAATTATACAGCAACCACCTTCATTGTAAAGCAAAAAGCAAGTCATTTTCAGACTTGCTTTTCATCATGCTTTATTCCCTATCATTTCCCCCTGCTATCCCATAGCTATTCTTTTCCATCACTAAAGTTCCAGATAATCTCCATATGCTGTTCATCCCATACATGTATCTTCTTTATGAAAGTATCTACCACCTCTTGGTTTAGTTCATTGATCTTACATTCTTTCCAAATGATATGCGTATCCGGCAGTTCTGCATGAAGTTCTGTCTCCACTTCTGCCAATCGCATCTCCTGCTCTTGGATTTCACTTTTTATAAAATCTTCCTTTTTCTGCAATTCCTCTCTGAACTCTACATATTCTTCCCTTGAGATTTCCCGCTTTCCATATCTCTCATAAAGTGTGATCTGTTCTTTTCCCACAGCATCTAAGGTTTTTTGAGATTTTTGCAACTTATCCCTTTTCACATGGTACTTCTCTTTTTGTACTTCCTGATACTGACTCCACACTTCTTCCAATTCCATCTGTCTGCGGATTTCCTTTTGCAAGGCAGATAAAAGAACCTGTTCCAAAAAGAATACATTGACTTGGCTCACACAATTCTCATCACCTGTCGTATAACGTTCATTACAATAAAAATAAGGATTTTTTGCTTTACGATAACGCAAAGCCTTACCACACTCTCCGCATACAACCTTTCCCATCAGAATATGTGCTTTTTGTGGCTGATAAGGTTTCGATCTTCCCCTCGTCTGCTGTACTGCATCAAATATTTCCCGTTCGACGATTGGTTCATGATGATTATAAGTAATCTTCCATTCACTTCTTGGTTTTAAGTGATTTTTTCCTCCAACCTTATCCTTCTTATATTTTCCATATACCACATCTCCCGCATAAAAATGATTTTTCAGTATCGTACAAATTGTTGTATGCTGCCATGAAAATTCCTTGCCAACTGGCTTCCGGTGTGTTGCTCCTCTCTCTATCAGATATTCCACAGGTGTTTTTACCTTTTCTTTATGAAACTTCTTTGCAATGTCCACTGAAGTATATCCTTCTAATGTCAGTCGAAAAATTTCCCGGACAACCACTGCCTCTTCTTCTACAATCTCCACTTGATTTCTGTCATCTGATTTTTTGCGATATCCAAAAGGACAGTTCCCGCTGCAATAAATCCCCCGTTCTTTTTTTGAGTGTAGGGAAGAAGTCACCTTTACCGATAAATCCTTAGAATAGAGATCATTGATCAGCGTTTTAAATGCCAGATTCATCCCAATCGTTTTTTTAGTGACAGCTTCACTATCATAATGGTCATTCACAGAGATAAAACGGATTCCTAAAAATGGAAAAATCTGCTCTACATAGGAACCTGTTTCCACATAATCTCTGGCAAAACGTGAAAAATCTTTTACGATAATACAATCTACTTTTTTCTGCCGGGCAGCGGCTAATAATTCCTGCATTGCAGGTCTGTCCATACTGGTTCCGCTGTAACCATCATCCACAAATTCTAAAATCTCATAATTTTCAAAATTTCGCTCAATATATCCTCTTAACAACAAACGCTGATAAGAAATACTGTTACTCTCCTGTGCATTCCAGTCATCTTCCTTGGACAATCGCAGATACATTGCTATCTTCAGTCTATTTTTCATCGTCAGTTCCTCCCATCACCTTCGCAAACTCATCATTCCACTTCCAGATGATCTCTACTCGTTTTCCACGATACACATAAATTTTCTCTATCAGGTTTTTGACCAGTTCCGCATTTAGTTCGGCACAACTTTTGTACTTCACAATGGTACGGAGAAATTGATTCTGCTTATCTACCATTCTGTCAATGGAAGAATACTCTGTATGTAAATCACGTAATGTCTGCTGATCCTGTTCCTTTTTTTCTTCCAGCTTCTTCTTTGTTTCCAGAAATTGTACCTGTGAAATGCTCCCGTTTCGATACTCCAGATAATAGGAACTGATCTTCCTGTCAGCACCATCCACCGCTTTTTGCAGTTCATCCTGTGCTTTCTGTATCTGTTCTTTTCGTTTTTCTCCTGCCTCTTTATTAAATTCCATCAGTTTTTTCATCTGTGTACTGCTTAAAAGAAACTCTTTTTTCAGCAGATGAAGGATCACTTTCTGAATCTGAAGAAATGTAATCTGTTCATTTTCACATTTTTCTTCATCAATCCGTTTACTATTCGGACAGCTATAAAATACAAATGTTTTTACTTCTTTATAAGAAACCTTTCTCTCCGTCACCATACGGCTTAACTTATGTCCGCACTCACCACAATACAAAACCCCACGGAAGATATCTTCCATCGTATCCTTTCTAAGTGGTCTGCGGTTTTGTATTTTAATATTTTCTTCTATCCTTTCCCATACCCGATAAAACACTTCTTCCGAAACCAGAGGTTCGTGGGTATGCTCCGCTGTAATCTGTTCTTTCATGTGCTTACCGGACTGCACAAGATTCCCTATGTAGGCATCGTTGGTTAATAGAAACCGGATCGATTCTCTTTCCCACTGTCTTAACTGCTGCCCCTCCTGCTGATAAACCATTTTGTATTTTTTATAATCGCTTGGACGATGAATCTTTTGCCCATACAGCCATTTTGCAAGAGATACAAATGTCTCCCCGGAAGCATATCGGTTAAAGATTTCCCTGACAATCTCACTGGTCACAGGTTCCGGCACTAAAGTCCGTTTCCCGTCTATCTTTTCGATTTGAAAACCATACGGTGGAATGCTCCCCAGATATTCTCCCTGTTTCATCTTTGCCTGTTTACTTGCTGTGACCTTTTCTGCAATGTCCCTTGCATACAGCTCATTGGCAATATTTTTCAAATGCATGGAAAGCGCTTCGTTGCAGTCCGCCTGTTTGATGCTGTCATACTGATCTGTAATGGCAATAAAACGAACGCCTAAAAACGGAAAAATCTTCTCTACAAAATTTCCTGTCTCAATATAATTTCTTCCAAACCGGGAAAAATCTTTTACAATGATACAGTTGATCAATCCATCTCTCACATCTTGCATGAGCCGTTCAAAATCACTCCGCTGAAAATTTGTCCCGGTAGCTCCCAAATCTGAATAGCAGTCATACAGCGTAATCTCTGTGTGGGATTTTAAATATTCTTTCGCCATCTCAATCTGCGTTTCAATGGAGATTTCTTTCCCGTCATGATTATCCACAGATAATCTTGCATAAATACCTGCCATGTATGTTTTCACTGGTACATTTTCTTGCAGTAATTGGCTTTCTAACCGAACCTTACGTTTGGATGTTCTTGCCATTTAGATCACCTCCCTCACGACTTCCGATTGGGAAGAAAGAAATTCTGACAACACCAACATTTTTTCCATTTCTTCCTGACAGCAAAACTGTACCGATACTTTTTTCTCCTCGTACACTTCTATCCTGTCTACAAAGGTTAATAAGGTATCCCTATCTAATGTGGTAATCTGCATGGTCTCTTTCAGGCGTTCCAGCTTCACACCGGACTGCACTCCATTGTAAAACAGTTTCTTTAACATATCCTCCTGTCTTGTCAACGCTTTCTCTGTTTCTACATACTGCTTTTCATAGATTACGCTAAAATTCTTAAAGTCTGTCTGTGTGATGATTCCCGTTTTCAAATCTTCATAAAGTCCCGCCCGCAGCTCCAGATATTTTTCCTGCTCATTCCTTAATCGAGTAATCTCTTTATCAAATCCGACCACATCCTCAAAGTTCATTTCCTTTGTCTGGAGATACTGCATCTGCCGATTTACATCAATCAGAAGTTCAACCTGCGATTGTATGATCCGGAATACCACTTTTTTCAAATCTGCTTCTGAAATACTGTGTCTGCTGCACCCCTCACTCCGATTTCTCGTAGAACAGATATAATATATTTTTTCCGTTCCCTTATATCGGTTCATTCGACGAACCATCGGCTCTTTACAATCTCCGCAAAACAGAAGTCCCGAAAACATGTGCGCTTTTTCTTTTCCCTTCCCGGCTCTGGTATCGACTTTTAAAAGCCGCTGCACATTTTGGTAATCCTCTTTGGAAACGATTGCTTCATGGGTTCCCTCTACCTTAAACCACTCCGACTCTGGCTTTTCTAAAATCTTATCTACCTTATAATTGACTTTCTCCCGTTTTCCCTGTACCATCGTCCCGGTGTAAATCTCATTCGTTAAAATACGCTTTACCGCCACCGCAGACCATTTGGATACGATTCCTGCATGAAATCCTGTGGCATAATGCTCTCCGTGGGATTTCTTATATTCCAATGGAGAGAAGATTCCATTCTCATTCAAGCGTTTCGCAATGGCAAGGTTGCTCATGCCGTCCAGTTTCCATGTAAAAATATTTTTCACAATCTTTGCTGCATATTCATCTATGACCAGCTTATTTTTATCTTCATGGTCTTTCTGATATCCATAGACTGCAAATGCCCCGATAAATTTTCCTTTCTCCCGTTTTATTTTCTGATGTGATTTTACTTTTTCTGAAATATCCTGACAGTAGGAATCATTCACAAAGTTTTTGACCGGAATCACAAGAGATGTGGTACTCTGGTCCGCAGTCAGACTATCATAATGATCTGTGATCGCAATAAAACGCACAGAAAAAGCCGGGAAGGTCTTTTGAATGAACCGCCCGGCTTCAATATAATCTCGTCCAAATCTGGATAAATCTTTTACAACGACACAATTTACATTTCCATTTTCAATGTCCGCCATCATTCTTTTAAAATCTGGTCGGTCAAAGTTGGCTCCCGAATATCCGTCGTCGATATAAATATCGAACAACTCCATATCCGGCTGTTCTCTTACAAAGGAACGTGCCAGCTCACGTTGGGATGAAATACTGTCGCTTTCTCGTTTTGCGCTGCCATCAATATCTTCATCATCCCTCGACAAACGAAGATAGATTGCAGTATGATAACATACATTTTTCTGCATTTTGCTTCCTCCTGATTTTACTATTTTGATTTCAGTCAGTCGAACCTGTCCTACGAGATTCTTTCTTATAGTAATTTCAGGATTTCACTGTTTTGTCCTGCATCTAAATTACCATGACATCCTGATATTGTAAAGAGCAAATTCAACTTTAATATTTCGTTTCTGCAATTTTTGAAATATACTGTTTCATCCGGTCATTCAGAGTCTCTTTACAGTCAGAATATCCAATCTTCACAACATACTCACCCACCCGGACAAGATAAGGGTTATGTACCTGTTCCACATACTCTTTCACTCTTTTTTGTACTGACTGTTTCGTATCAATCTCAATTTCACTAATATCCACAAGCTCATCTGGATTTACTTCTTTTATATTTACACGCTTCAATTCCTGCAAAGTTTTCCCATCCAAAAGCATAACCCCCTTCCTATTTGAGATTCTATGCGTCCAGAAACTTGTCTCATTCTAAAAAATATTTTTCATTTTTCAAGGTTCATCCTTACATAAACCCAATCCCAGCGCATGAAAAAAACAAGCATCGAAAAGATTTTCTTTTTTCTGCTTGTTTCTTAACCTCTCCCAAACAGGGTTATTGAAGGGGAAAAACATTTCAGAGCAAGATTCGCCTATGTCCGACAATAACCCGTTTCCCGGTTTTTGCAGACTTGGCATTTCTTGATGGGGATTTCGGTCTCCGCTCCGCTACGGTCCGTGCTAAGCGGATGTCCACCGGACATCCAGCACCCCATTCCCTCGATATAAACCTGCACTTAAAATTTGCAGGTTGGCTCTCACAAAGAGTTGTGTTCGCAGCGCAATACCGAGGTATTGACGATGTGCATACGCACGAAGAAGAAAGGAGGCTTCCTATGGCAAGACCCAAAAAAACAATCTCCCGTCCGTATCGTATCACAGTCCGTTTTACAGATATGGAATATGGGTTAATAACAGATGCGGCTGAAGAAACTGGACTTACCTTATCCGAGTACATCCGCAAAATGGTGTTGGAAGGAAAAATAGCGATTCGCTATGAAGTAGTTGCTGATATCCCGGAATTACAAAAACTGACCGCTGAGTTTGGAAAAATCGGAAGTAACTTAAACCAGATTGCCCGCTATTTTCATACAGGCGGCGTCCGATCTAAAACCATGCAGGATGAAATTCAATCCTATATCTCTGAACTTTGGAATTTAAGAAAAGACGTGACAAGAATGGCAGGTGACTTTCATGGCAGTGTTGAAACATATCGTAAGTAAAAATGCCAATTACGGAGAATCTTTGGATTATCTCCTGTTCCAACATGATGAGCGAACAAAGAAACCGATTTTAAATGAACATGGGCAAATGATATTACGAGAGGAATATTATCTGGATGGATTGAACTGCGAACCAATGTTATTTGATAAGGAATGCGAACGTCTTAACGATCAATATCACAAAAACCAAACCTATGATGAAATCAAATCCCATCATTATATCATCAGCTTTGATCCTGCTGATCGTGACGAATGTGGATTAACCGGAGAAAAAGCACAGGAACTGGGACTAGAATATGCCCGTAAAAATTTCCCCGGACATCAGGCTCTTGTCTGTACTCATACGGATGGTCACAATGGAAGCGGCAATATCCATGTGCATATCGTAATCAATAGTCTAAGAAAATACGATATTCCGAAAGAGGGCTATATGGAACGAAACAGTGATTGTCTTGCTGGATACAAACACCATTTAACAAATAACTATCTAAGGCACTTGCAAAAATCTCTCATGGATATCTGCCACCGGGAAAATCTCCATCAGGTGGATTTGCTCTCACCTTCTGAAAATAAAATCAAAAATCGTGAATACTATGCCTCCCGGTACGGACAAGAAAAATTAGATAAATTGAATGAACAAATTCTTGCAGATGGACTAACACCTCGCAAAACCACATTTCAGACACAGAAACAATACCTGCGAGACGCTATTACAGAAATTTCCCATACAGCAAAAGATGTGGAAGATTTTAAAAAACAACTTTATGAAAAATATCAGATCGTTGTAACGGAACATCGTGGACGTTTCAGCTATCTGCATCCAGAACGAAAAAAGAATATTACCGGGCGTGCTTTAGGAACAAAGTATGAGAAAGACTATCTGCAACAGCAATTTGAATCCAACCACAGAACTCCAAATATTCATCCTGACATTTCCTCTGATCCTATGGACATCTTATTCATTAAATCTAATCTGCGGCTGGTCATTGACTTACAAACCTGTGTAAAAGCACAACAAAGCCAAGCCTATGCCCGAAAGATTAAACTCTCCAATCTTCAGGAAATGGCAAAGACCATTGCCTATGTGCAGGAACATGAATATGATACCAGAGAAATTCTGGAAGATAAATTTTCTTCTGTAAAAGAACGAACCTCTAATTCCAGAAAACAATTAAAAACTGTGGAATCGGAATTAAAGAGCCTCAATCAACAACTCCACTACACCGGACAGTATCTTGCAAATAAATCTGTCTATGCACAATTTCGTAAAAGCAAAAATAAGCAGAAATTCCGTCAGGAACATTCTGCTGAACTTACACTTTATGAAAAGGCTGTAACATCACTGAAAGAGAAAAACGGAACGCAGCCCCTTCCCACGATGAAGCAACTGAGAGAACAAAAGGAGAAACTTCTAACTCAAAAAGATACCCTTCAGAAACAATACGACTATTACCGGGATTACCAGAAAGAACTACATACTGTATGTCGTAACGTGGATATGATACTTGGATGGAATCCTCCAATCCAAACTACACATACCAAAGAATTTCAATTATAAAAGAAGTCTCCTCGGTCTTTCACAGATCGGGAGACTTTTTTAACGGGTAGTGTTCTTATTTACTTATGACCTTCAGTATTTATATGGAATCATCACATAAAATCCTTTGCTTTTTGTCAGAAAAACGTATAATATGTAATCATTCCAACAGCAAACAAATAAACTAAAAATTCTCCCCATATATTGATGATATGCTCCCTTTATGAGAGACAGTGAAAACAAACTGTCATCATGAAGGGAGCATATCATTTCAGATTTCCTGCTTAGTAAGCTGTAAAAACTTTTAATTCTTAGTTATTCTTCTAACAATATTTTTATCCCCTTTTTTTCTGCGTTATGCGAAAAATCAACAGCGAATCCCCATCCCATCTCTGCAAATTGCCACTTTTTCGTTTTTTTCGTAATTTTATAAATCTCAACTGTAGATAATCTATTTAATTCAGGGTATAACTTCTTAAGTATAAGTATTTGCTTATTTCTACTCATTTTTTCATTCCATATAATTGTTAATTTAACCTGTGTTCTTTCTCCAAAACCTGCCTTATATAAATCCTGCATAGAGGCTTCTGGTATTGGTATATCATTATTTTTTAACATGTTTCTCCTTAATCCAAATTTGTGACTTACATTATACTTTACCAATCTAAAGAATGGAAGATATTTTCTTATTCCCTAAAGCAAAAGCACCTGTCATTTTAAGCTATGAAGATTTAATTGTAGTTGGTCTGCCAGTTATACAAACTGGGATTTCTCGTATTTTATCCAAACATATTATCAATCATACTAAATTTAGCTTTTGATAAACATTTTCCATTGATTCCATCTTCTCGTTTTTGTCTACACCTTTATTCATATTATCTCCATTCAAGAGATTATTCCTATATACTTGTGCAAATAATTATACTTCATCAACCTAAAAAATGAAAGAAGTATATCCTTTGATCCGACAGGAGGGAAGATCACCGAAGCTGATTCCTTGCGGCTTTCTGTGCCAAGTAATATACCTAGTGCACTGTATTGTTGATATTTAACTAAATATTTATAGCTATTATAGCCGCTTCATGTT
>OLQE01001092.1_pt1 | contig 16385 bp, 16 predicted proteins | sample 1643161 | NCBI WGS metagenome assembly OLQE01 (sample SAMEA3136650, study PRJEB25190) | human gut metagenome | reverse complement strand
GTACGCACGGTGGTGTGAGAGGACGGCGGTTAGTCACTGCCTCCTACTCTATTTTCATGACTTGGTTCTGTCTGGGTCTTGTTATTTGACCCGGAAAAAGTCAGAAAGGTCTTTGAACTTCCCCAAAATATACTCCCTCATTGCCTGTTGTCAGTGGGATATCCAAGTGAAAATGCAGCACCTTATCGTCCTTGGCATGATGTATTCAGAGAAATGGATGCAATTTGAAATTGTTTATCTGAATAAAATATGTTACAATCAAGTTAGACAAAACTAACTATATTGCAAAAGAGGTAAATGTATGAGTGAAAGAATAAAACCAACTGTCAGTGGCAGTGCTGAGACAATGCTTCAGAGTTTCTATGCCAGAGCCCAATATTCCAAAAATAAACATAATAAATTCTATGATGCAAAGGCAGTAGAATTAGTTGATAAAATTGATTATGATTTTTCTACAGCAGCCAGGGATTCTACGATGGGAAAAGGGGTAATTGCCAGAACGGTAGTTTTTGATGAGTTAGTAAAGAATTTTATAGAGAAAAATCCTGATTGTACGGTGGTTAACATTGCATGTGGTCTGGATACGAGATTTTACCGCATGGATAATGGCAAAATTACCTGGTACAATCTGGATCTGCCAGAAACGATAGCAATCCGCAATCAGATTTTCGAGGAAGCAGGACGTGTTTTTACGATAGGAATTTCTGAACTTGATCCTGCATGGGCAAAAGAAGTAAAAGTGCGGAGGAAAATGCTCTTTATCATGGAAGGATTATCCATGTATCTGACAGCAGAAGAAAATGGTAAGATATTAAAAATAATAAAGGATAACTTTGAGAATGCCTATATTCTTATGGAATGTCTGGCAAAGACATGGGTAAAGAAAGAAGGAATCGAAAAATCCATACAGCAAACAGGCTCAAAATTTGTTTTCGGGGCAGATCATTTTGAGGAACTTGGGAATATGACAGAGGGATATCACAAAATAAAAGATGACAATATTCTTCGTGGCATGGAGTTATTTTCATCTGTATATAGACTTTTTGCGTTATTACCGATTGCAAAAAAGATTACGCAGAAGATTCTGATATTTGAAAAGGATTAATGTGGTCCATTTACTTTCGAGAGGTGATGTTTTTGAAAAAAGTGTTTTTTGAGACAGAAAAAAATGGCTTTTATGGTACCTATTATGCAAATCCCAATGGGGTGGACTGTGCGGTGATTGGACTTTTTGGAGATGATCCAAACGATTATATGGCAAAATGCGGCGCAAAATGGCTGCATAAAAATGGTGTCAATGCGCTCTGCATGTCTCCGGGAAAACACAATTACAGCCACGTAAATTGTCCGCTTGAAAGAATCGAGTCGGCAATCAAATGGCTGATGACGAATGGAAATAGAAAAGTCGGTATTATGGGGATGAGTACGGCAGGAATGGAAGCGATTGCTGCGGCATCCTATTTTCCAGACATAACGCTGACATTTGGACTGACTGCCAGTGATTTTGTATGGCAGGGATTTGAGCAGGGCAAAAAGGATGGATGCAGGGAGTGGCCTGTGCCGGAGACTTCTACCCTTTCCTATCGTGGGAAACCGCTTGCTTATATGCCATTTGTTTATGAGCATCCGATTTATTGGAAAAAGGTCGAAGAAGAAACGAAAGGCTCCGGTGATATTGAGCGTTCCACATGCCTTTTTATAGATTCTGAAAAAGATCGGAAGCATACAGAAGACGAAATGATAAAAATTGAAAATATCAAGGGAAAGTTAATTCTGCTTGGTGCAGATGATGACAGCTTCTGGGAGGCAGGTAAGTATGTCAGGCGTATGGATCGGAGGCTGCGAGAACATCCGCATGCGTGTGAGTATGAAGCAGTTGCATATCAATATGGCACTCATTTTGTGCTGCCTGAGTCTATGCTTAGAATGGCACTGCCGGTGGGATTGAAATTTGTTATGCGTTTTATATTCCGCTCAGCCAAAGAGCATCCGGATGAATGTGAAGCGACAAGAAAGGATGTAGACAGAAGACTTTCTTTGGCATTGCATGAATGGATTACGACATAATGCCATATTGCAAACGGATAACTTCCATTTAAGAGCCTCACAAACGTAGGCATCAGTAGGGTAAAGTATAAAAACGGCTGTATTGTGTATAGAAAAAGAGAAAGTCTTTTTTCTATACACAATACAGCCATTTGTCATTTTTTACAGCTATGGTTCTGTGTCAGCAAATCCAACGGATGCCTGTGAGTCACTTCAATCGGTGCTAAATGAGTCCCACCGTGACGCAGCCCCCTTCCAAAAACAAAGAATCAACCTACCAGTCTGACGTACGCCCCACTATATTTAAAAGCGGGCCCGGTTGGGGGAGTTTGAGGGGGCGGGCGGGCTCGCGACTCGGAGCGCGCCCCCTCATAAACTAAAATTTCAAAAAAAAATTTTTTAAACGATAATTTTTTTCAATAAAGTTCTTGACAACTAACAAAGGTTAGAATATACTAACCTACGTAAAAGATAATCCTTATCAAAAACTCTAAAAAACATAGAAAAGAGGTAAGAATGATGCCGTTATCTATGATAAAAGAAGGTGAGCCTGCCGTTATTAAAAAGGTAGGCGGAAAAGAAGAGACGAGACAGTTTCTGGAAAATCTCGGCTTTGTGGCAGGCGGTACGGTTACTGTTGTATCGGAGATCAATGGAAACCTGATCGTCAATGTGAAGGATTCCCGCGTGGCCATCGGTAAAGATATGGCTAACAAAATCATGGTTTGATCTATGACGATGCCTGCAGACATCCTTGATACTGGAAAAGGAGATATCCGGGAAGCGTTGTGAGAATCAAATAGAAAAGAGGAGAAAAATGATGAAAACCCTGAAAAATGTTGCCGTAGGGCAGACCGTCACCGTGAAAAAGCTGACTGGTGAAGGTCCTGTGAAGAGACGGATCATGGACATGGGAATTACCAAAGGTGTGGAAATTTACGTCAGAAAAGTGGCGCCCCTTGGAGACCCGGTGGAAGTAACTGTGAGAGGATATGAGTTATCCTTAAGAAAAGCAGATGCAGAAATGATCGAGGTAGAATAATTTTTTTTGCCTGTGCGTTAGATAAATCTAACAATAGTTAGCATGGACGAATCTAAAAAAGAAAAGGAGCGAAAAAATGTCAGTAAAGATTGCATTGGCAGGTAACCCGAACTGCGGTAAAACCACATTATTTAATGCATTGACAGGATCCAACCAGTTTGTTGGTAACTGGCCCGGCGTAACGGTAGAGAAAAAAGAAGGTAAACTGAAAGGCCATAAAGATGTCATCATCACAGACCTTCCCGGAATTTATTCCCTTTCTCCCTATACACTTGAGGAAGTAGTAGCCAGAAACTATCTGATCCATGAAAGACCCGATGCTATCATCAATATCATTGACGGTACCAATATCGAGCGTAACCTGTATCTGTCCACGCAGATCATGGAACTTGGCATTCCTGTGATCATGGCTGTCAATATGATGGACCTGGTTGAAAAATCCGGTGATAAGATCCATATCGATAAATTGAAAAAGAAACTGGGCTGCGAGGTTGTGGAGATTTCCGCACTGAAGGGAACCGGCATTCAGAAAGCCGCTGAAAAAGCAGTTGCTCTTGCAGAATCAAAGAAGAGCGTCACTCCGGTCCATGAGTTTCAGGAGGATGTAGAGGCTGCGATCCATGCGGTAGAGGAGCGTCTCGGTTCTTCTGTTCCGGAGTCACAGAAACGTTTCTTTGCCATCAAGCTTCTGGAGAAGGATGACAAGATCAAAGAACAGATGACCAATGTTCCGGACGTTTCCAGAGAGATCAAGGTTCTCGAAGACAAATTTGATGACGATACGGAAAGTATCATTACCAATGAGCGTTATGTGTACATTTCATCTATCATCGGTTTATGCTGTACCAAAAACAAGACGAAAAAACTGACCACCTCTGATAAGATCGACCGGATCGTGACGAACCGCTGGCTGGCACTGCCGATCTTTGCAGTGATCATGTGGCTGGTCTATTATGTATCCGTAAGTACGGTCGGCGGCTGGGCAACAGACTGGGCAAATGATGGCGTATTTGGAGATGGCTGGCATCTTTTTGGAATCGGAACTTCTTCCTATGAAAATGCGGCAGCTGTTTACAGCCGCGCAGACCAGATCGTAGCTGCCGTGGATGAAGACGGAAAGGTTACTTCTGTAGATATTGTTGATGACGAAGATAAAGTCATCGAGACTGTAAAGATCAGCGACAGCGTTGTAGCAGACGCAGAAAAGGTCGTTGAGGCCGGCGAGCCGGATCCTGCAGATTACGGTGTATGGGTACCGGGTGTTCCGGTTGTGATTGAGAGTGGACTGGATGCCATCGGCTGTGCTGACTGGCTGAAGGGACTGATCCTTGACGGTATCGTAGCCGGTGTCGGAGCTGTTTTAGGTTTCGTTCCGCAGATGCTGGTACTGTTTATTTTCCTGGCCTTCCTTGAGGCCTGCGGTTACATGGCCCGTGTTGCATTCATCATGGACCGTATCTTCCGTAAATTTGGTCTTTCCGGTAAATCATTTATCCCGATGCTGATCGGTACCGGTTGTGGAGTTCCGGGTGTCATGGCTTCCCGTACGATCGAGAACGACAGAGACCGTAAGATGACGATCATGACTACCACCTTTATCCCCTGTGGTGCAAAACTGCCGATCATCGCACTGATCGCAGGTGCTCTGTTTAACGGTGCCTCCTGGGTAGCTCCGAGTGCATATTTTGTAGGTATCGCAGCGATCATCTGCTCCGGTATCATCTTAAAGAAAACAAAACTCTTCGCCGGAGATCCGGCTCCCTTCGTTATGGAGCTTCCGGCCTACCATATGCCTACCGTCAGCAATGTACTGAGAAGCATGTGGGAGCGTGCATGGTCCTTCATCAAAAAGGCCGGCACCATCATCCTCCTTTCCACCATCGTTCTGTGGTTCCTGATGAACTTTGGCTGGGTTGACGGTTCCTTCGGAATGCTGGAGGCAGAGCAGCTGAATGACAGTATCCTTTCCAAGATCGGAAGCATCATCGCACCGCTCTTTATCCCGCTTGGCTGGGGCGACTGGAAGATGGCAGTTGCAGCCGTTACCGGTCTGATCGCAAAAGAAAACGTAGTAGGTACCTTTGGTGTTCTCTTTGGATTTGCTGAAGTGGCAGAAAATGGTAATGAGGTTTGGGGACAGCTGGCAGGCAGCATGACCCAGATCGCAGCTTATTCTTTCCTGGTATTTAACCTCCTGTGTGCACCGTGCTTCGCAGCTATGGGTGCGATCAAGAGAGAGATGAACAACACGAAATGGTTCTGGACGGCAATCGGTTATCAGTGCGGACTTGCTTATGTGGTTTCTCTTTGTATCTATCAGCTGGGTAATCTCTTTGCCGGCGGCGGTTTTGGTATCGGAACGGTAGTGGCCATCCTTCTTGTGATCGGTTTCATCTACCTTCTGGTAAGACCCTATAAAGAAAGCAAGACTCTTACGGTGAACGTAAAGACAACAGCAAGATAAAATCATCGGAATGAAGTGCCAAGGATCCGTCTGACGGAAAAAACAGATATGGAAATATGGAAAGTGAGGTGTCCTGCAAAATGGGAACAGTAATCGTAGGGTTGGTATTAGTGATCGTTGTAGCATTGGTGGTACGCAGTATGGTTCGTGACAAGAAAAACGGAAAGTCTCTGCAGTGTGGCGGTGAATGTAAACATTGCGGATGCCACTGTGGAAAATAAAGCATGTAAGCCTCTGGAGGTGTGAGAAATTGCCGAAGAATTCCGGAAAAAGGAAATCAGGAAATCAGGGAGATTATAAAAGAACACAGATGCAGAAGGATCTGATCATCCAGAAACTGAAAGAACAGGGGCTTCGCATTACCAAGCAGAGACTGATCCTTCTGGATATCATTCTTGAAGAAGACTGCTCCTGCTGTAAAGAGATCTATTATAAAGCATCTCAGAAGGATAACAGGATCGGTTCCGCTACCGTGTATCGAATGATCAATACACTGGAAGAGATCGGAGCGATCAGCCGGAAAAACATGTATAAGGTTGACTGCAGTCCGGAGTGCAGAAAGGAAAACGCCTGCACCATTGAACTGGAGGACAACACGGTGATCGAATTAAATGAAGAAAAGTGGAATCAGATCATCCGTACCGGTCTGGCAGCCTGCGGTTATGCCGCAGACGGTCAGAAAGTCCGGAGCATCACAGCCCGGTCAAGAACACGGGAATGTGTAGAGGCTTGACAAAAGTTTTCTGAAAAATACCGCAAAACCGATGAAATCAGGTTTTGCGGTATTTTTTTAAAAAACATATTTTCTAATCTGCAAAAGGATGTTACAATAAGAATACAAATGTCCGGTCTTGCCCGGGAAAGGGGAACAGGAAATATGAACGATGTGCTGATTATCGGAATTGCCGGTGGCTCCGGAAGTGGTAAGACAACTCTGACCAATCAGATCGCGTCACAGTTTCAGGAACATGTGACGGTCTTGAAGCATGACAATTATTATAAGGCTCATGACGATATGACGTATGAAGAGAGAACGAGTCTGAACTATGATCATCCCAATGCCTTTGATACCGAGCTGATGATCGAGCACCTGAAGGAACTGAAAGCAGGTCATCCGGTTCAGTGTCCGATCTATGATTATAAGGTTCATAACAGGAGTAAGGATACGATCACGATCGTTCCCAGCAAGGTTGTGATCGTAGAAGGAATCCTGATCTTTGAAAACAAAGAGCTTTGCAAGATGATGGACGTCCGGGTGTTTGTAGATACGGATCCCGATGTCCGCCTGATCCGCCGGATCCAGCGGGATGTCATGGAACGGGCCAGAAGTCTGGAATCCGTGATCAACCAGTATATCAATACCGTGAAGCCCATGCATGAGCAGTTTGTGGAGCCCAGCAAGAAAAATGCCAATATTATCATCCCCGAAGGCGGTTATAATAAGATTGCCATGGAGATGCTTCAGAATCATATCAACAGCCATCTGAAACAGACGGCGCAGGAAACACGGTAACGGCCGGCTTCTGCCGGATTGTTTATAAACAAAAAGGAGGAATTCAAAAAAATGAAAAAAAAGGTATTAGCAGCAGTTTTATCTCTGTCCATGATTCTTTCCACTGGCGTGGTTGCCATGGCTGACGAGGCAAAGGATCCTGCAGATGTAAAGGTGGGAGTTATTACTGATGTTGGCGGCGTAAACGACGGTTCCTTCAACCAGTCCGCATGGGAAGGCCTTACAAGAGCGAATGAGGAACTGGGCATCACCACCAACTATCTGGAATCCCATACCGATTCCGATTATATTCCGAACCTGGAGACCTTCATCGATGAAGAGTATGATCTGATCATCTGTATCGGATACCAGCTGGCTGATGCGATGCGTGAAGAGGCAGAGGCAAATCCGGATCAGAAATTCGCCATCGTTGATGATGCAACCTGTGCAGATTTGGACAACGTTACCTGCCTGATGTTTGAGCAGGCACAGGCTTCCTATCTGGTAGGTTATGTGGCAGGTCTGACGACCAAGAGCAATACCATCGGTTTCGTTCTGGGTATGTCTACCGGTGTCATGAACCAGTTCGGCTATGGATACTGTGCAGGTGCACTGGATGCAAATCCGGATGTCAAGATCCTTCAGAACAATGCCAACAGCTTTGGCGATACCGCAGCAGGAAAAACCGCTGCAAACAACATGATCGCTGATGGCGCAGATGTTATTTTCCATGCAGCAGGCGCAACCGGCCTTGGTGCGATCGATGCCTGCAAGGAAGCCGGTATCTGGGCAATCGGTGTTGACTCTGACCAGAGCGTGGTAGCTCCGGATACCATTCTGACTTCTGCCATGAAGCGTGTGGACAATGCCTGCTACGATGAAGCAAAAGAGATCCTGGAGGGCGGCTTTACCCAGGGTATCCAGACCTTCACACTGGCTGACGGCGGCGTGGATATCGCTCCGACCACCGACAACATTGATCCGGAAGTCCTGAAGAAGGTAGACGAAGTAAAAGAAAAGATCATTTCCGGTGAGATCGAAGTACCGACAGATAAAGAGTCCTTCGATGCAAAATATGGTGATGTTTACCAGCTGGATGACTGATGTTTTTTAAATAGAAGAAACGGATCCGGGCAGAGAGGCTTTTGTGCCATACTCTGCCCCTTTTCCGTGACAGGAGAGGATTTTTGATGAGAGATATTGATATGGAACGGGTAAACGGGACGAGAGAGAAAATGCTGGAAACGGTAAAAAGTCCTGTGCTGACGCATGAACAGAAGGTAGCCGCAATGGCAAACCTGGCAGATTCCCTGCTGGAGGTAGTGGATCTTCCGGAAGGGCTTCATGACCTGATGGATCAGCCGATCGACTCCAAATGCATTTGCGACCTGGCAGAGGGTCATGCACCGCTTCGCCCCAGGTATATCATCCCGGATTATAAGAAATTTATGAGAGAAGGAAGTAAATTTCTCCAGCTGGATCCGCCGAAGGATCTTTTTGAGGCGTTGAATTCCCTTCTGATCTTTTACAAGCATGTTCCCAGCGTGACGAATTTCCCCGTATATCTGGGTGCGCTGGATGAGCTTCTGGATCCATTTGTACAGGATATGGATGAAGAACTGGCGAAAAAGATGATCCGCCTGTTCCTGATCCATGTAGACCGCACGGTTCTGGATTCTTTTTCCCATGCCAATGTGGGACCGAGAGATACCAAGGCAGGAAGGATCATCCTGGAGGTGGAAGCAGAACTGGAACAGGCTGTACCGAACATCACGATGAAATATGACGAGGATATCACATCGGATGAATTTGCCCTTATGGGGATCAATACCACACTTCACAGTGCGAAACCAAGCTTTGCAAATCATAAGATGTTCAAAAGCGAGCTGGGTGAGGACTATGTCATTGCCAGCTGCTACAACGGGCTGAAGCTCGGCGGCGGTTCCTATACGCTCTGCCGTCTGCTCCTTGGCAACATCGCAAAACGCGCTTCCAGTGTGGAAGATTTCAAGAAGAACCAGCTTCCCTATGTCTGCCGGGTGATGGCTGACTATATGGACGCGCGGATCCGTTTTGAGGTGGAAGAGAGTGGTTTCTTTGAAAATAACTTTCTGGCAAAAGAGGGCTTTATTAGAAGAGACCGCTTTACTGCCATGTTTGGTATGGTCGGCTTGGCTGAGTGCGTCAACCATCTGATGGAGCTTCAGGGAAAGACCGGCCGTTATGGCCATGATGAAGAGGCAGACGCTCTGGGAGTAGAGATCATGGATGAGATCGATGCGTTCAACAAAGCCCATGTCAATCCTTACTGTGAGGCGACAGACGGCCATTTCCTCCTTCATGCGCAGGTAGGCATCGACAGTGACATGGGAATTTCTCCGGGAACCCGTATCCCCATCGGGGAGGAGCCGGAGGAGCTTATCGATCATCTGCGTCACTGCGAGAAGTTTCACAGATACTTCCCGTCCGGGACCGGAGATATTTTTCCTATCGATACGACGGTGCATAAAAACCATGACTTCCTTCTGGACGTCATCAAAGGCTCTTTCCGCGAGGGAATCCGTTATCTTTCCTTCTATGCGGCAGACAGTGATGTCGTCCGCATCACGGGTTATCTGGTGAAAAGATCCGAGATTGAGAAGCTGGAACGAGGAGAAAATGTCCTTCAGGATACCACGGCACTTGGCATGGGAGCCAAGAACAACAGCCGGGTCTTCCAGAGAAAAGTACGGTAAAACCATGGAAAAGAAGGAAAAGGTCCTGGCGGCAGCAGATCCGGGCTGCGTCCGGGTACCGGTAAATAAGATCATTCCTTTCAGCGCAGTGGATGGTCCCGGAAACCGGACTGCAGTTTTTCTGCAGGGCTGCAACTTTGACTGCCGTTACTGTCACAATCCGGAGACCAGAAATCTCTGCCGGAATTGCGGGAGCTGTGTGGGAAAATGCCCGAAAGGAGCCCTGTTTACGGATGAAGACGGCAAAGTACGGTTCTGTCCGGAAAAATGCTGTGGCTGCGATACCTGTATCCATGTCTGTCCCTTTGGCTGCAGTCCCAGGATCCGCATGATGTGTGCGGAAGAGGTCTTTGCCGAGGTAAAGAAGCAGCAGCCTTATATCCGGGGCATTACGGTGTCAGGCGGGGAATGTACCCTTTATCCGGATTTTCTTGAAAAGCTTTTTGTCCTGGCAAGGGGAGCCGGTCTTGGAACCCTTATCGACAGCAACGGAACCCTGGATTTTGAGAAGTATCCGCAGCTTCTTGCCGTGACGGACGGAGTTATGCTGGATATCAAGAGCTGGGATCTGGAGGATCATCTGCGCGTCACGGGGGCAGCCAATGAGAGGGTGCTTAAAAATTTAGAGTATCTGGCAGCTTCGGGCAGGCTTTTCGAAGTGCGCACCGTAGTGGTACCGGAGCTTTTCGACTGTGAAAAGACCGTCCGTGAGACCGCACGTCTGGCGGCATCTTATCTTGGCAGGGGAAATATCCGTTATAAGATCATTGCTTACCGCCCCATGGGGGTCCGGGAAGCTTATTCGCATTACCATGTGCCTGATCAGGCATTTCTGGATCACCTGGCAGAGCTGGCCTGCCGGGAGGGAATGACGGATGTACTCGTTGTCTGATACGGAAAAGGAACATGGTCTGACCGGTAAGGCGCCCGATGCGGCAGCACCGGAATCAAAGAAAAACTGCTGACCACGGAAGGTATCCGGTCAGATGGAAGAGAAGGAGGAATATTGGTGAGCAACGTTGATAAACATACGGTGGCCATTCAGATGACAGGGATCGTCAAGAAATTTGGCGATTTCACCGCAAATGACCACATCAATCTGACTGTCCACAAGGGAGAAGTCCATGCGATCTTAGGCGAAAACGGTGCCGGAAAAAGTACGTTGATGAATATTCTGTATGGTCTGTACCAGCCCACGGAAGGAACCATCGCTGTCAATGGGGAAGAGGTGGTTATCGACAGCCCGCAGAAGGCGATCGACCTGGGGATCGGTATGGTACATCAGCATTTCATGCTGATCCAGCCATTTACCGTAACGGAAAATATTGTCCTTGGCATGGAGCCAAAAAAAGGAATTGCGGTGGATATCAAGTCTGCGAGAAACCGGATCCTGGATCTTTCCGGGCGCTACAACCTGAAGGTGGACCCGGATGCGAAGATCGAGGACATCTCCGTGGGGATGCAGCAGCGTGTGGAAATCCTGAAAGTTCTGTATCGCGGAGCCAGGCATCTGATCCTGGATGAGCCGACGGCGTCCCTGACACCGCAGGAGATCACAGAGCTGATCGAGATCATCCATAACCTGACTGCCGATGGCAAGAGCGTGATCCTTATCACCCACAAGCTGAAGGAGATCAAAGCTGCGGCCGACTACTGTACCATTATCCGCCAGGGTAAATACATCAATACGGTGGATGTGGATGAGGTCAATGAAAACCAGCTGGCTTCCATGATGGTAGGCCGTGATGTGGAATTCCAGGTGGCCAAAAAGGAAATGAAGCCGGGAGAAACCGTCCTGGAGGTAAAAGACCTGCATGCGAAGGATTACCGTGACGTGGAAATCCTCAAGGGTCTGAACCTGAAGGTACGCCGTGGAGAGATCGTCGGTCTGGCCGGCGTGGATGGAAACGGGCAGAGTGAGCTGGTGGAGATCCTTACAGGACTGAGAAAAGGAATCTCCGGGCAGGTGGAGATTCTGGGAGAGGATCTTTTCGGGAGTACGCCGCGGAAATTTTTTGAAAAGGGCGTGACCAGTATCCCGGAGGACCGCCAGAAACACGGACTGGTTCTTGATTTTACGGTGGCAGAGAACCTGATCCTCCAGAATTTCGGTAAGGAACCTTATTCCCAAAAAGGGATCCTGAAAAAAGATCTGATCCGGAAACATGCCACAAAGCTGATCGAAAAATTCGATATCCGTCCCAGCGGCTGCGAAAACCGTCTGGCAGGTGAGCTTTCCGGCGGAAACCAGCAGAAGGTCATCATTGCCCGTGAGGTAACGAATGACGGAGAGCTTCTTATCGCCATGAATCCGACCCGCGGACTGGATGTGGGAGCGATCGAATTTGTGCATAAATACATTGTAGAACAGCGGAATAAAAACAAGGCAGTGCTGCTGGTGTCCTTTGAACTGGATGAGATCATGAGCCTTTCCGACCGGATCGAGGTCATTTTCGACGGACAGATCGTCGGAAGTGTAGCGGGCAGGGATGCAGATGAAAACCAGCTGGGCTTCATGATGGCAGGAGGTACAAAACATGAGCAGGAAAGATAAGATTTTAAACGGGAATGCACTCTATACATTCATTGCCATAATCATCGGCTTTGTTGCAGGAGCCGTGCTCCTGGCAGTTGCCGGGATCAACCCGGGACTTGCTTACGGAAAACTTTTAAACGGTGTTTTCGGCCAGGTGAAATACATTACCTGGAGCATTGTGTACGCAGCGCCGCTGATCCTCACAGGACTGAGCGTGGCCTTTTCCTTCCGGACCGGCGTCTTCAATATCGGGGCAGAGGGGCAGTTTGTAGTGGGCTCCATTGCAGCCTGTACCGTTGGTATCCTTTTTGATCTTCCGGCTCCCATTCATATCCTTCTCTGTATTGCAGCAGCAGTGGCAGCGGGGGCAGTCTGGGGCATCATTGTCGGTTTCCTGAAGGTAAAACGGGGGATCAATGAAGTGCTTTCCTATATCATGTTTAACTGGATCGCCTTTTACCTGTCCAATTATATTGTAAACCTGTCAGCCATCCACAGAACTGGCGGCGGAGAGGCAAGTAAAGATGTGGCAGACAGTGCCCGCATCCTTGCACCGGAATTTATCACGAAGCTTACCCGTTGTACCGCAGCCAACTGGGGGATCGTCATTGCCGTTGCGGCGGCCGTTCTGGTATGGTTTGTCATCAGTAAGACAACGCTCGGTTATCAGCTTCGTGCCGTAGGCTTCAGCAAAACGGCAGCGGAGTATGGCGGGATCAACACCAACAAAATGTTCCTGACCGCCATGGCGATCTCCGGGGCACTGGCAGGACTTGGCGGCGCTGTCCAGACTCTCGGCATGGCAGGCCGTGTGAGCCAGTTCGCCAGCCAGGAGCAGTACGGTTTCCAGGGGATCACGGTTGCTCTGATCGGATCTTCCCATCCGGTGGGCTGTATCTTCGCAGGTATTTTCTATGGAGCCATGAAATACGGCGGCGGTAAATTAAGTCTGGTAAAAGCACCGGCAGAGGTGGTTGATATCATTATGGGTATCATCATCTTCTTTATTGCCATTGCCCATATGTTCAAAGTGATCTTCAACCGGAAAAAAGGAGGGAAATAAAAATGGGTATCATCATTAAGGATCTTGGTCTTCTGATTAATGCAATGCTGATCGCTACGCCTCCTCTTCTTCTGGCAGCACTTGGTTCCTGCTTTTCAGAACGGAGCGGTGTGGTAAACATCGGAATTGAGGGGATGATGACGATAGGGGCTTTTGTCGGCTCTGTTGTCGCTTATTACACGGGAAACGGCTGGTTCGGCTTTTTCTGCGGAGGGCTTGCGGGAGCTGCCTTTGGCGTGCTTCATGCGGTGGCCTGTGTCAGCTTCGGGGCAGACCAGACGATTTCCGGCACAGCGGTGAACTTCATCGCACCGGGTCTTGCAATCTTCCTGTGTAAGGCGATGTTTGATAACTCCTCTGACTCACCGGCTCTTGAAACGGCGAGCAAACTGCCGAAAATGTTCAACGGCATTTTCCCGGCAGGTTCTTTTGGCTACAATGTTCTTTCCACCTATTCTGCAGCCTACTTAAGCTTTCTACTTGTCCTGGTGATCTGGTTTGTCTTCTACAAGACCCGCTTCGGCATGAGGCTGCGTGCTGTCGGTGAGCATCCGAAGGCCTGTGAGACTCTTGGAATCAACGTATTCCGGATCCGTTACATCTGCGTGATCCTTTCCGGCTTTCTGGCAGGTCTGGGCGGAGCCTATGTGACTCTGGCCACGGTAAGCCAGTTCCGCCCCAACGTTATCGTAGGACAGGGCTTTATCGCGATCTCTGCTGTGATCTTTGGTAAGTTTACCCCGCAGGGAACCCTTAAGGCCTGTCTGCTGTTCGGTTTCTGCAACGGTCTGAAATCCCTTCTCGGAGCCAACAACATAGTTTCTCCGTATCTGATCTCCATGATCCCTTACGTAGTGACGATCTTGGCCCTGATATTCTTTGTAGGAAAATCCAGGGTTCCGGCTGCTAACGGAAAACCGTATCTGAAAGCAAAATAAAAAAAGAGGTAAAAAAATGGAATATGAGAAATTGAGATCCATGCCGAAGGTGGAGCTTCACTGCCACCTGGACGGTTCCCTTTCTCAGACATTCATCAGTCGGGAGCTCGGTAGAGAGGTGGATCTTACCGAGCTCCAGGTGGCTTATGGATGCCGCAGCCTGAAGGAATACCTGGAAAAATTTGATCTTCCCATCCGGTGCCTTCAGACGGAGAAAAGTGTGAGAGAAGCTGGATATGATTTTATCCGGAGCGTAGCGGCGGAAAATATGAAATATGTAGAGGTGCGTTTTGCACCGCTCTTTTCCGCCCATGAAGGATTTTCCACAGAGCAGGTCATAGAAGCCCTGCTTACCGGTCTGGAAGACGGCCGGAAGGATTTCGGCACGGAATCCAATGTGATCGTCTGTGCCATGCGTCATCAGTCGGAGGAGGAAAATCTGGCCATGTTCAAAGCGGCCAGGTCTTTTCTGGGAGAGGGCGTCTGCTGCGGAGATCTGGCAGGAGACGAGGCTGCCTGGCCCATGAAAAATTTTGTCCGCCTGTTTGGTGAGGCGAAGAAGCTTGGCCTGCCTTTTGTGATCCATGCCGGTGAGTGCGGCAATGCGGAAAACATCCGGGAGGCTGTGGAGTGCGGGGCCAGAAGGATTGGCCACGGTATCGCTATGAAAGGCCATCCGGAGATCATCCGACTGATAAAAGACACCGGAACGGGCGTGGAAATGTGTCCCATCAGCAATCTTCAGACCAAAGCCGTGAATGGCCCGGAAGAATATCCTATGCGGGAATTTCTGGATCAGGGGCTCCTGGTGACGGTCAATACGGATAACCGGACAGTGAGCAATACGACGGTTTCCAGGGAACTGTCATTCATCCAGGAAACCTACGGGATCCATGACGAAGAAGTAAGGCGTATGATGGAAAATGCCGTGGAGGTATCCTTTGCGGATGACAGCGTAAAAGATCGGATCCTGAGAGAAATTCGGTTGTGGAAGTGAACATAAAAAGGGGGACTGACTATGAGTAAAATGTATGAAAAACTGCAAAAATGTGTTTCTGTGATCCGGGGAAAAACAGATTTTGTTCCGGAAGTGGCTCTGATCCTTGGCTCCGGACTGGGAGAATATGCAAAAAATATGGATGTAAAAGCGGAGGTTCCTTATTCAGAGATCGAAGGCTTTCCGGTATCTACCGTTGCAGGTCATGACGGCCGTTTCCTTTTTGGATATGTGGGAAAAGTTCCCATGGTCATTATGAAGGGAAGAGTGCATTATTATGAAGGTTACGACATGGAGGAGGTAGTTATGCCGATCCGCATCATGGGCCTTCTGGGTGCGAAAAAGGTGATCCTGACCAACGCGGCCGGTGGCGTAAATCTGGATTTCCAGCCGGGAGACCTTATGATGATCACCGATCACATCTCCACGTTTGTACCGAGTCCGCTTCGCGGGGAAAACATCGACGAACTGGGAACCCGTTTTCCGGATATGAGCCATGTGTATGCTCCGGAGCTTTGTGAAGTGATCCGCAAGGCAGCAGCAAAACTGAACATCCCGCTCAGAGAAGGAATTTATATTCAGTGTTCCGGTCCGAACTACGAGACGCCGGCGGAGATCAGAGCTTTCCGTGGAATGGGGGTGGATGCTGTCGGCATGAGTACGGTGTGCGAAGCCATGGCAGCCAACCATATGGGAATGAAGGTGTGCGGAATCTCATGCATCACAAATATGGCTGCAGGAATCCTCGATCAGCCCCTGGACCACAAAGAAGTGCAGGAGGTCGCTGACCGGGTGAAGACGACGTTTGAGCGACTGGTGACGGAGATCGTGACGCAGCTTTGAGGAAAGCCGGGGGAAATATTGCAAGGGGGAAAACCATCGGAGTTGCGCAAGTCCTGGTTTTCCCCCTTGTATCCCCCTTTCCAGGGCACGCAGAAAATAGGGGGCTTACGTCAGACTACTATTAATGGAAAAGTAGTCATATGCAAAATATGCAAGTATTAGTGAAAGAAAATTTTTTGTAACTGTTCAGAGCCAAGCAGATTTTCATGCAAAAGTGTGAGTCATGCTT
>OLQE01001091.1_pt1 | contig 16422 bp, 13 predicted proteins | sample 1643161 | NCBI WGS metagenome assembly OLQE01 (sample SAMEA3136650, study PRJEB25190) | human gut metagenome | reverse complement strand
AGCTCTGGCGCTTTAACAACGTCTGTTTCGCCTACGGGCGCTTCGGTAGCGTCGAATTCGTCAAGGGAAATAACGCTTTTGCAACCGATTGCTTATGATGATGTTGCTTCTGTTGCTCGTTCAGTAAGATTAGGCAATATCGTAGTGCTGTCGCTTCGATCCACAGATTCGGCTTTGGCAAAACGAGTATTGGATTTTTCGTTTGGTGTAGCTTCTGCGCTTGATGCCAAGGTTGATTGCGTGGCAGATAAAACATTTGTTATTGTGCAGGGCAGGGATCTTTCTCTTGAAGAACGTCATCGTCTTCAAAAGCAAGGTATTCTGCAAAGGTAAGGTAAGAGGACGATAAAGGGCGTATCGTTATTATGATTTCGTATATTCTTGTTACTCTGGCTGATACCTATAGTTTGGTTATCTTTGTTTATGTCATGATGTCGTGGATTCCTTCGAATTCAGGCATCATTGGGGACTTGCGTAACGTACTCGGCAAGATTTGTGATCCATTTTTGGATATATTTAGGCGTTTCATTCCCCCAATTGGAGGAATGATAGACATTAGCCCGATCGTTGCATTGCTTGTGTTACAGTTCGGGGTAAGGCTTATCGTCGCAATATTGTAGTTAATTTTGAGCTATCATAAGAGCAGCTCATAGCAAATAGGTAATACGTTAGGGGTATTTCATGGCGATCACTTCCGCTGACATCCAGAATCAGAGTTTTAAGATCGAGCGTCGTGGCTATGACGTTGATGAAGTAGATGTATTTTTGGAGCGCGTTGCTTCTGAGATCGACGATTTGAACGACGAAATTGCTCATCTTCGTGTTCAGGCATCAGAGGCATCATCTGCTGCACGTACCGAAGTTATTTCTCAGCCAGTAGTTGAAGAAGACACAGCAAGCAAAGAAGAGTTGGCTGAAAAGGATGCAAAGATTGCAGAACTCGAAGCTCGCTTGCGTGAACGCAAGAGCGACGATAGCGCAATTGCTCAGGCATTGATTGTTGCTCAGCGTACTGCTGATGAAATTATTTCTAAGGCAAAAGCTGAAGCAGAACAAACGCGCATCAATGCTGAAGAAGAAGGCAAGCGCATTCTTGATAAGGCAAATGCAGAAAAGCAGCGTGTCATTGACCATATCAACGAGCTTTCTGCTAGCCGTGAGCAGGTTCGCGAACAGTATCAGGATATGCTCAAGGAATTCATTGGATCTGCAACGCAGCGTTTGTCAGAAATTGGTGGCGAAGTTACTGCTGGTATTGAGCTTCCTGCAGAATTACTCGAAACGCCAAAGAGCGAAGAAGACAGCGCTTCTAAGGCAACCACTTCTGCTGCTCCAAGCACTGCTCCAAAGTGGGAACCAAGCTCTTCTGTTGCAACCTATACCACGCCAACCGTAACTCCTGTAGTAAGCGCTCCTGCTACTCCAAAGCCATCAGCAGCTTCTAAGGATTTCTCTGGTTATGGTGATGCAGACGATTCCTTTACTTTTGATGATGTAGATTAAGCAAAACGTCTACGAATTTGAACTTTTTTACCATAGGTAATGCAGCACTATCGCACTTTTGAGCGGTGGTGCTGCATTTTTCTTTGCTGCGCTTTCAGGGAAGATGAAGCTAAAGATGCGGGTTATAGGCCAAAGACGCAACAGGTAAGGGTAGCAGGAGTGAGGTCGCTAAAGATCCCAAGGGCTTTCTGGAAGAGTATCAAGAAAGAAAGAAAAAGAGTGGGTCTATAAGCCGGGTTCTGTAATCGGCAACCATTTATCTCGATTACGTGTCACCACGCAACTCAAGCACGCAACCCGAACGCGCGGAAAGGCGGCCGCATGGCGTTCCTATTTGCGCTTGCTTCAGATGGGGTTTACCAAGCTGCATTGTTGCCAATGCACTGGTGCGCTTTTACCGCACCGTTTCAGCTTTTCTCCCGCTGCCTTCAATAGCAACTGAATGTCCAGTTTACCATTGAGGGCAGCGGGGGAGTTTTCTTTTCTGTGGCACTATCCGTCGGGTCACCCCGCCCAGCTGTTAGCTGGCATCTTGCCTTTTGAAGCCCGGACTTTCCTCATGCATAGCACGCGATTGCCCGACCCACTCCGAGCAGCTATTGTATCAGACTGCAAGGAACTTACCCATAATAATGGGTTAGTATGAGGGTAGCTTTGGAAAGGGATGATTATGAAGCGATGCTTATTGATAGGAGCAGCGCCTTCGACAGGCGAAGGGCTTGACTATGTGCTGAAAACACAATCTTTTGATGCATTGTATGCCGTTGATGGCGGATATGCTCAAGCAGTGAAGCGTTCTCTTGTGGTGGATGCGGTGTTTGGCGATTTTGATTCACTTGGAGCTACTCCTGATCATCCTTTCGTGTATCAATATGACACCCATAAAGATTTTACCGATATGGATCTAGCAATTCATCATGCCATCCGTTGCGGATATGATGAACTGGTGGTTTGTAATGCTTTTGTCGGCAGGCTTGACCATACTATTGGCAATATGCAGCTTTTGATTCAGGCTGCTAAGCAGGGGGTTTGTATTTGGGGAATTGAGGAAGATGAAGCCATTGCTCCTGTGGTAGCGCCAGGACCCTTTTCGTCTCTTTCTTTTTCTGAAGGTGCAAGCGGTGTCTGCTCGGTACTTTCCCATAGCGATACGGCAATTGGCGTAAAGGAGGAAGGGCTTGAATGGACCCTCGATGGTGCTACCTGCACAAATAGAGCGCTCTGGGGAATTTCTAACGAATTGAAAGGAAGGCCTGCGCGTATTTCTTTAGAGGAAGGATCGCTGTGGGTAACGTTTCCTCTAAAAGAACTTCCCCATGTTTACTACGATCGTTTGTCAGAGCGATAAGGCTGTTTTGATGCGCGTGCCCTGCTTTCCCCCTAAGCAACATTTTTGTCACGTTCACAAACGCGCGTATTCTTTTATTGAAAATGGCACTACAATACCTACATTACATAAAGGGGAGCTTATTTTTGCTGAGAGGAAGCGAAAGCTTCGACCCTATGAACCTGATATGGATAATTCCAGCGAAGGGAGTCACTAATGACGCAGATCGATGCAGCGCGCGCAGGCATTTGTACGCCCGAAATGAAAGCGGTTGCTGCCAAAGAATATAAAACTCCTGAAGAAATTCGTGATGCAGTAGCAGCGGGACGCATAGCTATTCCAGCAAATATTAATCACACCACTCTTGATCCTGAAGGTGTTGGTGAAGGTCTTCGTACTAAGGTCAATGTCAACCTGGGTATTTCAGGTGACCTGATGGATGAAGAAATGGAGCTAGAAAAAGCACGCGTTGCCATTGAATTGGGTGCCGAGGGCATTATGGACTTAAGTAATCATGGTAAGACGCGAGAGTTTCGTCGCAAGCTCTTAGCGATGTCTCCAGCCATGATTGGGACGGTTCCTATGTACGATGCTATTGGCTATTTGGAAAAGCCCCTTATTGGTATTACGGCGCAAGATTTTTTGGACGTAATTCGTGCTCACGCCGAAGATGGTGTTGATTTTGTTACCGTGCATGCAGGTATGAATCGCCGCGTAATTGAGTCGTTTAAAGAAACAGGTCGATTAATGAACATTGTTTCGCGTGGTGGGTCTCTTATTTTTGCCTGGATGGAAGCAACAGGAAACGAAAATCCTTTCTATGAACACTATGATGAAGTTCTGGAAATTCTGCATGAATATGATGTAACCATCAGTATTGGTGATGCGATGCGACCAGGCTGCACTTATGACGCTAGCGATGCTGGTCAGATTGCTGAGCTGATAGAGATTGGAAAACTGACCAAGCGTGCTTGGGATGCTGGGGTTCAGGTTATGGTTGAGGGCCCTGGCCATATGGCGCTTGACGAAATAGCAGCCAACATGAAGATGGAAAAGCGCCTATGCCACAATGCACCATTTTATGTGCTAGGTCCTTTGGTGACCGATATTGCACCTGGCTATGATCATATTACGGCTGCTATTGGTGGTGCTGTGGCAGCATCAAGTGGCGCAGACTTTTTATGTTATGTAACGCCTGCCGAGCACCTACGCCTTCCCGATGCCAATGATGTGCGTGAAGGTTTAGTGGCAACTAAAATTGCAGCTCATGCGGCAGATATTGCAAAGGGTATTCCCCATGCACGCGATGTGGATAATCGCATGAGCGATGCTCGCAGAAGGGTAGACTGGGAAGAGATGTTCTCTCTTGCTATCGATCCTGTTAAGCCAAGAAAATACTTCGAAAGCGCTCCTCCTTCAAATGAGGGAACCTGTACGATGTGCGGAAAGATGTGTGCGGTTCGAACGGTTAATACCATCATGGATGGATTGGTAATTGATCTTGGTGACGAATTGGACACTTCGCGGGATAATAAGCCTCAAGATAATAATCCAACAGAGTATTAATTCATCCGAAAGCGAGTGCACGATGATTCCTTGCGTATTAAGTATTGCGGGCTCTGATTCGAGTGGTGGAGCTGGAATTCAAGCAGATATTAAAGCAATGACTGCGCTGGGCGTTTATGCTGAAACGGTAATTACTGCGCTGACTGCTCAGAATACCCAAGGTGTTCAGGGAGTGCTACCTACACCGCCAGAATTCATATCTCAACAGATAGAAAGCGTGTTTTCGGATATTCGTCCCGATGCAGTAAAGATTGGCATGTTGCCCAACGAGGAATCCGTTTGTGCCGTGGCACGTGCGCTTCGAGGCTGGCAAGCAGAACACGTAGTGCTCGATCCTGTAATGGTAGCCACTTCTGGTGCGTCTCTTTCAGAAGATGGAGCAGTAGCTGCGCTAAAGAAAGAATTGATTCCACTAGCTGAGGTAATAACTCCTAATATTCCAGAAGCGCAAGCGCTTTCTGGCGTGCCGATTGAAACAGAAGATGATATGGTCGCGGCGGGAGTTGTTCTTTGTAATCGCGGTGCCAAGGCGGTACTGGTCAAGGGGGGCCATCTTCAAACATGTGCCGATGATGTTTTGGTCATGAGTGAAGACGACACGGAATGGTTCCGCGCTTCTCGCGTGAAAACAAACAATACCCACGGAACGGGATGCACGCTCTCATCTGCTATTGCTGCCTATTTAGCAAAAGGTCTTCCTCTAGCAGAAGCGGTAGCTCGTGCAAAACGTTATTTAACAGGTGCGCTTATTCATGATCTCGATTTAGGCGAGGGATCAGGACCGGTTAATCATATGTGGGCATACGGCACTAACGGATAAGTTTTTGTGCATAGGTAAGAAGCGCGTTGCGTTCTGCCTCAATCTTTTCGTTGGCAACAGCGGCAAAAACTTCATTGAGCAATAAGCCAACTTGAGGACCTGCTGGAACCCCCAAATCAATAAGGTCTTTTCCCGTAATAGGCAGATCATGTGCTGAGAGACAGGCGCCTTCGTCGCGCATGTCATTAAAGATCTGCTCAACTTCGTTGATGGTGTTAACGCGTTTATGGCTAAAGGGTGCTTGACCAAGCGCATCGGCGCGCATTAAATCGCACATGACATGAAAGAGTTCGTCGCTTTCTTCCAGCTTGCCAAAGAGTATGCATACATCTTTACGGGTGGGCTTTGGGTGATCATCATGATAGCGGACAAGGAGTTCTAGATCGTGAAGCTTCTTTCGACTGAAATGGAAGCGCTTTGCGGCTTCACGAAGATGATCGATGCTCGCAAGAGGGTGTCCTGGCATGTGCCCAGTGCCGTTTTTGTCACGGAAAAAGGTATCCGGTTTGCCAGCATCATGAAAAAGAGCAGCCCAGCGAACTAAAGGCTTAGCTGGTGTGTTTTCTACAACGCAAGCGGTATGTTCCAAGACGTCATAGATATGCCAACGATTATGCTGATCGAATCCTTTCATTTTATGAAGCTGGGGGAGAATAGGGCTAAGCACCTCGGCATAGGTAACCAATACTTTGCGAATATTTTCTCCGCAAAGCATTCCTTCCAATTCAACCGATAAGCGCTCTCCTGCAACCTGCGTTAAGGTAGGAGCCTTTTCGAAAAGGGCGTTTTCGGTATCGATAGCAAGCGAAAAGGAAAGCTGTGAAGCGAATCTGAGAGCTCGCACAATGCGCAGGGCATCTTCTTCGAAACGCTGGAGAGGGCTTCCTACACAGCGAATAATGTGATCCTGCAAATCTTTTTGTCCGTTATACGGATCCACCAATCCGCGTTCAGGATGAAACGCCATAGCATTAATGGTGAAATCACGGCGGGCAAGGTCTTCAGTGATGGATGAAACAAAGGTTACCGCACTGGGATGGCGATGATCCTTGTAGGGCGCCTCGCTTCTAAAGGTGGTTATTTCGAGAGGATAGTTATCGCAGACTACGGTAACCGTGCCATGTTTGATACCAGTTTCGTATACGGCATATCCCTGATTGCGTGCAAGTTTAGCAACGGTTTCCCAGCGAGCATTAGTGGCGATATCAGCATCATGGGGAGTGACGTTTCGAAGCGCATCACGTACAAAACCGCCGACAATCCATGCTTCAAATCCCGCTTCTTCAAGGCAAGAAATAATGCGAGTCACGGGTTGGGGAATTTTGGAAAGGAGGGGATAGGCGGTTGTATGTAGTGAATTATCTAAAGACACAAAATCCCCTTTCCCCTCGCGTGGACTTATAGTATAAATCATGCCTGCTTATACATAAGCTTTGCATTTAAGTGTTCTTTTGTATTTCTGTAAGGTTTTCTGTCGTAGAATCAAACAAGCACACCACTATCGCACAATTGTTGGTAAGGGAATTTTCATGATTGATGAAATTCATATTCGTGATGTCGCGCTTATTCATGAAGCACAGTTTGCTCCGCATAAATCGCTTACGGTAATAACGGGTGAAACAGGTACGGGCAAAACAGCACTGCTCAATGCCCTTAAGCTACTTATCGGAGAACGTTCTGATGCGGGTTTGGTGCGTGAAGGGGCAGAGGAACTAAACGTTGAAGGGCGTTTCTTTTTTGAAGGTGAAGAAGAAGGGATAGTCGCTGCTCGTCGTGTTGGTGTGCAGGGCAGATCACGGGTGAGTATTGATGGCTCTTTAGCTTCGGTTAAAGAACTGGCAATGCGAATTGGTAGCCATGTAGATTTGTGTGGACAACACGAGCATCAGCATCTACTTTCTCCAGCATATCAGCGACAGCTGCTTGATGCGTGGGCAGGTGATGCGGTCCTTCCGTACCTAGAGAAATATCAAACAAACTTTGATCTTGTTAATGAAGCTCAGGCAGAGCTCGATAGATTGATTGAATTGGAATCAGCAGATAGTGTTGAACTTGATCGTGCTCGTTTTGCCTTGGATCAGATTGCTGCGATAGATCCTCAGCCTGGCGAATACGAAGACTTACAAACACAACTTCCCCGTTTGGAGAACGCAGAAATGCTGCGGATGGAAGCAGCCCAGGTTCAAACGCTTCTGAGTACTTCTGAGGGTGTTTTAGAAAAGCTTGAAGGCGCTCTATCTTCACTTGATCGTATTGCGGCGGTAGACGGGGGAGTCGAAGAGCAGAGCAACACGGTTCGAGAAGCGTATTTTGCCTTGGAAGATGTTGCAAGAAGTATGGCAACCTATCGTGACCAGGTAGAATTTTCAGGAGAAGAGCTCGAAGAAGTGCAAACACGCATGGCTTCTTTGCAGGGTTTGATGCGTGGTTTTGGTCCTCGCATGGAAGACGTGTTTGCTCTGCGAGAAGAATCTGAAGCCAAGCTTGCCGAATATGAAGGCCGCGATGAGCTTATTGCGCAAGCGCGTAAGAGGCGCTCTGCTGCAGAAGAAGAACTTCTGGTTGCAGCGCGCGATTTGGAAAAAGCACGCAAAGCGGTGATTCCTCAGTTTTTAGATGAAGTTCAAAAGCAGATGGCTCGACTCGAAATGGGCTCGGCAAAACTTGAAGCAGATCTGGTCACTCTTCCGCGCGATCAGTGGGATTCGTGGGGTCCTCATACCTGCGAGCTTATGTACGCAGCAGGCGAAGCCATGAAACCTCAACGATTGCAAAAAATTGCTTCTGGCGGCGAAATGAGTCGCATTATGCTTGCGCTTAAAGTGGTTTTAGGGGAAAGCGATAAAGTAGATACCCTTGTTTTTGATGAAATAGATGCGGGCGTTGGCGGTTCAACGGCTCGGTCCTTAGCTGATGTTCTTCGCGATTTAGCAGATACTCATCAGGTTATTGTTGTTACGCACTTGCCGCAAGTGGCAGTGTGTGGAGATGCTCATTATCTGGTAACGAAGAGCAACGAAGATATGCCGAAGACCTCTTTGACCTGCATATCTGGCGATGATCGTGTTCAAGAAATTGCGCGCATGCTTTCTGGCGAAGTTAATGAGACTTCACTTGGCCATGCGCGTGAATTACTGGATGAACGAAAGCGATAAGCACGCAAAGGGATGTAAGAAAAGAGCTAATCAGTGGGCAAAGAAAATGCAGTACAGTCGGTAGTATCTTCGGTCAATCCTTCTATTGTTATGGGTTGTCATCTTTCTTCTGCAAATGGTTATACCGCAATGGCGAAAACAGCCCAATCAATAGGCGCTCATACCTTTGCCTTCTTTACCCGAAATCCTCGTGGTGGCAAGGCAAAAGCAATTGATCAAGCAGATATTGAATCGTTTGCCCGTGCCGCCGAAGAGGCGGGAATTGTGCGCATCGTAGCTCATGGCTCATACACCGTTAATCCCTGTTCGGCGAAACAACACGTGCGCGCCTTTGCTTTTCAGGCGCTAGAGGAAGATTTGCGACGTATGGAATACACGCCGCATCAGCTCTTTAATATCCACCCCGGATCCCATGTAGGCCAAGGAATTCAGGTGGGCATTGAACAGATTGCAGAAGTACTTAACGCGGTACTTAAACAAGATCAAACCACAACGCTTTTGCTTGAAACTATGGCAGGTAAGGGAAGTGAAGTAGGGTCTTCTTTCGAGGAACTTGCTTCTATTATCAAAAAAGTCGACCTGAAAGATAAGGTTGGCATTTGTCTCGATACCTGTCATGTTTGGGATGCGGGATACGATATCGTCAATGATTTAGAGGGAGTCCTTGAAGAGTTTGATGCGGTGTTAGGGCTAGAGAGACTTCGCGCTCTGCACATTAACGATTCGCTTAATCCAAGAGGCTCTCACAAAGACCGCCATGCACGCATTGGCGAAGGTGAAATAGGATCAGATGCTCTAGCTAGGGTAGTGCTCCATCCGAAATTAAAGGGTTTACCCTGTATTTTGGAAACGCCTAACGAATTATCTGGCTATAAAAAAGAGATTGCATTTTTCTATGCTTGCGAATGCGAATCTCTTTGAGTACTATAGGTTTGTCTTATTCAATCCCCCTTTACAACAGCTGTTTCAATGGATGCCCGTGCGAAAGTGTGTATGGGCCAGCTGTGTGTTGAAGTCTGATCTAGGAGGACTCTCGTGAAATTCTTTCTCGATACCGCCGATCTCGACGAGATCAAAGAGGCGGCAAGTTGGGGTGCGCTCGCTGGTGTTACCACCAATCCTACGTTGTATTCACGCATTGGCGGTAAGTTAGCGGATTTTCACAATCACATTGCACGTATTTGTGAGATCGTAGACGGTCCTGTTTCTGCTGAATCTGTTGCTATGACTCGCGACGAAATCATCAAAGATGGTCGTGAACTTGCAGCAATCGCTCCTAATGTTGTTGTAAAAGTACCTACTATGATCGAAGGCTTAGCTGCTACTAAAGTGCTTGCCTCTGAAGGCATTCCTGTTAATATGACGCTGTGCTTCACGGTTCCGCAAGCTATTATGGCTGCTCGTGCAGGTGCTCGTTATGTAAGTCCTTTTATTGGTCGCTTCGATGATATTTCCGAAGACGGCTTAGATCAGGTAGCTAATATCGTTACTGCATTGAACAATTACGATTTTTCTGAAAACACCGTAAATGGTGAACAGATTGAAGTCATTGCTGCCTCTATTCGCAGTGCAAATCATGTTGCTCAGGCAGCACTTATGGGTGCCGATATTGCAACGGTTCCCTTTAATGTATTGAAAAAGTGTGTTGAACATCCACTGACAGATCGTGGATTGGATGCATTCCTTAAGGATTGGGAGAAAGTTCAAAACGCATGAGTGATTCCGTAGTTGAAGAACCTGTAACGGAAGAAGTAAAGCCAAAACGCACCTATCGTCGTCGTACGACGAAAAAAAGTGAAAGTGCTACAACCGAAACCCCACAAACTGCTGGGGTTTCGGAAGATTCAGAGTCTCAGGAAGAACCAAAAAAGAAAAGAGCTACGCGCTCTCGTAAAACTTCAAGTAAAAAAGCTGAAGAGACAAGTGAATCCGCATCAAACAATTCTGCAGCGGAAACTTCCGATCAAGCAAAGACATCTTCAGCATCAAAAGTGATCGAAAATCCAGAACAGTCTACGGAGCAATCCGACACCGATGAAAAGCCTGTTAGGAGAAGAAGAGTTTCTCGCAAAAAGGCTTCAGAAGAGGTAGCATCCGATTCGTCTGTACAAGCTGTTGAGGGCTCTACGGAAAAAGATGAAATCAATCATGCCGTTAAAGAGGCAGAAGCGGTTGCGGATGCGGGATCAGGTGCTTCCCAGGAAGGATCGGCAGAAAGCGAAAAGCCGAGCGATAAAGCCAGTGAAGACGCGCATGACGCTGAGATAAGCGATGGCGAATCGCATGAGGGCGATGATAAACGCGAAGATCGCTATCAAGGTCGTGGCGGATCGCGTAAACAGCGTAGCTATACGAAAAACAACAACCACCAAAAGAATTCTTCTCAGCAAAAAGGTGGTCATTTCCGTTCTCGCCGTACTCATCAGCAAAATAGGCGTGAACCAGTTGTTCCTCAAACCTCCAAAGAAGAACTTGCAAAGCTTAAAGTTGCTGAACTGCGTGCACGTGCTGAAGAGCTTGAGGTAGACCACAAGGGTCTTAAGAAAGCTGAATTGGTAGAGGCGGTATTTGCGGCAAGCATTAAGGCTGAAGGCTTTATGGAAACCGCAGGTATCTTAGATGTGCTCTCTGATGGATATGGCTTCTTGCGCACCCATGGTTATTTGCCAAGCGAAGAGGACGTTTATGTAGGTATGGCTACCATTCGTCGTAATGGTCTTCGTAAGGGCGACTACATTACGGGGCAAACGCGCCCTGCTCGTCCCAACGAAAAATATGCAGCTCTTCAGCGTGTTGATACAGTAAATGGTATTGCTCTTGAAGATTTGGGAAGACGTGTTCGATTTGCTGATCTAACACCTGTTTTCCCTGATGAGCGCTTGGTTCTCGAACACGGGAAATCCACCATTACGGCTCGTGTAATTGATTTATGTGCTCCTATTGGCAAGGGTCAGCGTGGTTTGATTGTTTCTCCTCCTAAGGCAGGTAAAACCACCATTTTGAAGGATATTGCTGCTTCAATTGCTGCAAACAATCCAGAAGTTCATTTGATGTGTCTGCTTGTTGATGAACGTCCAGAAGAAGTTACCGATATGGAACGTTCTATCCATGGCGAAGTAATTTCTTCTACCTTTGATATGCCAAGCGAAAACCACATTGCAGTTTCTGAGTTGGTAATCGAGCGTGCAAAACGTTTGGTTGAAAATGGCCAAGACGTTGTTATCTTGCTTGACTCTCTGACGCGTCTTGCTCGTGCGTATAACTTAGCTCAGCCTGCTTCGGGACGCATCTTATCTGGTGGTGTGGATTCAACAGCGCTGTATCCTCCTAAGAAGTTCTTAGGTGCTGCTCGAAATATAGAAGGGGGCGGCAGTCTTACTATTTTGGCATCTGCCCTGATTGAAACTGGCTCCAAGATGGATGAAGTTATCTTTGAAGAATTCAAGGGTACGGGCAATATGGAAGTTAAGCTGGACCGTCAGCTTGCTGACAGGCGTATTTTCCCTGCTATCGATCCTGTTGCTTCTGGTACGCGTCGAGAAGATTTGCTTTTAGATCCACAAGAGGCACCATTGATCTGGGCAGTTCGTCGTATTTTGGCAAATCGCAACAATACAGAACGTGCTATGGAGTCGTTGGTTAAATCGTTGCAGCAAACCAACAACAATCAAGAATTCTTGATTCGTGCTGCTAAGAAAGCCCAGGGTCATCATTTCGAAGAAGGAAATATCGAATTTTAAAGAACGTAGTACAGGAACGCGATAAGTTTTGAATGTACTATGAGCTCAGGCGTGTTGCTTGGATATTTTCCTATAATGAAATAACAAAGATTAGCGAACCTCGTCGTAAGACGAGGTTCTGTATTGAAGAAGACAACACTACCCTTGTGAGGAGAGCAGGATGTCTCAAGAACCGCAAGAGCCAAAAGGAACCCCACAGTCAGAAAATCAGGGTCCTCAAAAACCGCAGGAGCCACAGGGTTATTCTGCTCCGCAGGGAAATGCATACAGCTATGATCCAAACCTGCAGACAAACGAATATGGTTATTCGCCAAATGGGACTTCTTCAGGATATGGTGTTCCTTATTCTGATTACGCAAGCGCTCCTAATTCTGGTTTTGGAGTGGCTCCTAATCCTAATTTTGGCCCAGCCTCCTATGCGTATGCGCCTTCTAATGGATGGAATGCCTCTGCGCCGAAGCAAAAATCACGTGGTTGGATAGTGGGCATTGTTATTGTGGTCGCATTGTGCGTGGTCACCATGTTTGGCATGTGGTCTTGTTCGAATGCATTTTCTTCTGCGGGATCTTATTCGCAAAACGATGCCGATCTGTTGGTAAACGATGCGGTAGCGGTAATTAATCTTAATGGCACGATCCAATACGATGGCACAACGTGCAGTCCTGAAGGGCTTAAATCTCAGCTGGATATTGCTGCCGAAAATAATTACATCAAAGCGGTTGTTCTTCGCGTGAACTCGGGTGGTGGCGTTGCTACTGCTGGCGAAGAAATGACTGAATATGTGCGCGAATTCAAAGAAACTACGGGTAAACCTGTTGTTGTTTCTAGCGCGGCAACTAACGCAAGTGCAGCGTATGAAATTTCTAGCCAAGCGGATTGCATCTATGTAGGTAAGACAACCGCAATTGGTGCTATTGGTACTGCGATGCAGTTTATGGATTATTCGGGTCTTATGGAAATGCTGGGTATAACTACCGAAGACATTACTTCTTCAAGTAGCAAGGATTCCACCTACGGTAATCGTGCTTTGACCGAAGAAGAGCGTGCCTATTATCAGGCTCAGGTAGATCAAATTAACGAAACCTTTATTGAAAACGTTGCTCAGGGCAGGGATATGAAGGTGGATGAGGTCAAGCCACTGGCTACAGGTCTTACCTTTACTGGTATTGATGCTGTTGAAAATGGTCTGGCTGACGAGATCGGAACATTGGAAGATGCAGTTGCGAAAGCAGCAGAGCTTGCGGGCAGTTCAACAAGAGAAACTGTTACGCTTGATACCTCTTCTTCTGATGATTTGGATCTTTTGCTAGATTTAATGTCAGAGTCTAATACACAAACCACCCAAGAGCTTGCGCAAGCCCTCAAGCAGCTTGAAGCTGATGGCTCTGCTAAATAGCGGCGTTTGCGTTTTGATAAAGAAAAGAGCTCTATCACCTTCGCAAGGATTGTAGAAAACAGTTTCTTGTGCAGACAGAGATACTTATAAGATAAGGCGGATTATTCAACGATGGCGGATAAGATGGCAGAAAATAAAGCTTCAAAATCTAAAGATATGCCTCCTATTGTATGGCCTAAACGTGCGGTGGTAACTGCGGGTATGCCTTATGGCAATAAGGCACTTCACTTTGGTCATGTAGGTGGCGTTTTCGTTCCTGCAGATTGTTACGCACGTTTCTTGCGTGATCGTATCGGTAAAGAAAATGTAGTGTTTGTTTCTGGTACCGACTGCTTCGGTTCTCCTATTGAAGAGGGCTATCGCAAGGAAGTTGAAGCAGGCACGTTTAAGGGTAGCATCGAAGATTACGTTTCTCGTAATCATGATGCCCAAAAAGCCACGTTGGATGCTTACGATATCAGTTTGGATGTATACGAAGGCAGCGGTCTTGGTCATTGCGGAGAAGTTCACCGCAGTGTGACTAATGAATTTGTGCAGCGTCTCTATGACAAGGGTTACCTGCATCTAGAAAGCACCTTGCAGTTCTATGACATCAAAGAGGACATGTTCTTGAATGGTCGTCAGGTAGTAGGCCACTGTCCAGTGCAGGGCTGCAAAAGTGAAAAAGCTTATGCAGACGAATGCGACTTGGGCCATCAGTATGATCCTGTAGATTTGATTAAGCCTATTTCTTCGGTTTCAGGTACGGTGCCTGAGATGCGTGAAGTAAAGAACTGGTATTTCGATTTGCCAGGTTTTGCGAATATCGTGCGCGATTACGTGCAGGATATGGAAAACGATCCGCAGATTCGTCCTGTGGTTACTAAAACCATCAAAGAATTCCTTGTTCCGCCCATTATTTATATCAAGGTGGAGCTCTACGATGCCTATAAAGAAATTGCAGATAAACTGCCCGAGCATGTATATCGCGATGCGGAAAAGGGCAAGCAGAGCTTTGAAATAGAGTTCAAAAACATTGCCGATCGCGATACGGCACGTACCGTGTTAACTGATGCGGGTATTCGTTTCCGTACGGGTAAGGCACTGGTTCCTTTCCGTATTTCAGGTAACGTGGAGTGGGGTGTTCCTGTTCCTGTTATCGAAGGCGCGGAAGGTTTGACGGCATGGTGCTGGCCAGAAAGTTTGTGGGCGCCTATTTCCTTTACTATGGCACGCAACGATGATCGCGGATTAGCTCGCACAGAATGGCGTAGTTTTTGGTGCGATAAAGAATCTTGTGTGTATCAGTTCATTGGTCAAGACAACCTGTACTTCTATGGCGTTGCGCAGCCTGCTTTGTTCGCTGCAATGCAGCATTCCGAACAGCCGAAGGCAAATGCTTCGCAGGGCGAATTGCAGCAGACTAAGCTTATTGCAAACCATCATATTTTGTTTGGCGATAAGAAAGCTTCTTCTTCAAGTGAAATAAAGCCACCTACGGCAGACGAGCTTTTGAACTACTACACTGCAGAACAGCTGCGTGCGCATTTCTTGGCGCTTGCGCTTGATCAGCGTTCGGTCGGTTTCAAACCAAAAGTCTTTGATCCCGATCCTGCAAAGCGCGAAGATCCCCGCGTAGCTGATCCTGCCTTAAAGGAAGGCGCTCTACTTACCAAGGTGTTTAACCGCTTGGCGCGAAGCTGTTTTTATGAAGCGCAAAAGAACTTCGAAGGCTATATGCCTCTCGGTTCTGTTTCGACAGAGGTGTTAAGGCAAGCAAAGAAAACCATGCTCAAGTACGAAGACTGCATGTATCGCGTGGACTTGCATTCAGTCATGGCATTGATGGATGAATTTATTCGCTATGCCAACAAATATTGGTCGAGTGGTATTCGTAGCGCGGAAAATGAAGAATTGTCCGATGACGAGCGCAATCAGCTGCGCCGCCAGGTGTTGATTGATTCGTTTTATCTGTTGCGTATTTCTACGCTTTTGATGCACCCCGTAGTGCCAAAAGGTACCGAGCGAATCTGCGATTATCTAAACTTTGAGTTTGATGAATTCTTCAGCTGGAATTACGACTTCGATAGCATGGAAGAGCTTTGTAACGCCAACGAGCTTGATGATGGTCGTCATCGTGTTCGCGAGTTGCCTCCGCGTACCGACTTCTTTAAGTTCCATCCTTCTCAGATAAAGAAGTAGGCAACAGGGGAAACCTTTCACGCGGAGCCAAAACAAAAATAGAAGCAGGAGAGAGCCGCTTGTTCAAAGCGGCTCTTATCTTGGTAGTTGCCAGCAAATATAGAGCAACTGTGAATTCGCATGAGAACTGGTACGTAAAAATCTTGCATGAAGACGATAGCGTGCTACAATAACAAGGCTTGTCTCGCCTTGGTCGGAAACCAAGGCATACGAAGGAGAACCAATGAAAAAAGATATCCATCCCGAATACGTTGACTGCACCGTAACGTGCACCTGCGGCAACACCTTCCAGACTCGTTCTACCAAGTCTGAGATTCGTGTTGACATCTGCAATGCTTGCCATCCATTCTTTACTGGCACTCAGAAACTGATCGACTCTGGTGGACGCGTACAGCGCTTTGCTAACAAGTTCGGCTCTGCAACTGAGGCAGTTGCTGCTCGCGAAGCAGAAAAGAAGGCTGCTAAGGCTGCTAAGGCTGCTGAAGTAGAAGCAGCTAAGAAGGCAGAACGTGAAGCTAAGGCTGCTGCTAAGGCTGCTCGTGCTGCAGAATATGCAAAGAAGGCTGAAGCTGAAGCTGCTAAGGCTGCAGAGGCTGCTGAAGCAACCGCAGAAGAGGCAACTGAAGAAGCTGCAGAAGCCGCTGCTGAAGAAGCAACTGAGGCTGCAACTGAAGCTACCGAAACTGCTGCTGAATAGTTTAGTTGTTACAGTTACTCAACTTTTTTGGGTTATT
>OLQE01001079.1_pt1 | contig 16588 bp, 12 predicted proteins | sample 1643161 | NCBI WGS metagenome assembly OLQE01 (sample SAMEA3136650, study PRJEB25190) | human gut metagenome | reverse complement strand
TCACTACCGATAATATATGTGATATATGCTTCTGATGAATCATTCCATAGATCATTTATATCACCTGCATCAGCACACTCAACGCCGGGATTGTCAAAAGTGACAGCAACGTGCTTACAAAAATGCAGCCGGATGCATACAACAATCCCTCCTGTCCATAGATCCCTTCAATAATCGGATTTCCCATAAATCCTGCATTCGAACAGATCGTCGCATACTGAAGCACCTTCTTTTTCCCCGGCTCGGCAAACTCAAACAATATCTTTCCGCCCAGCCAGCAGAGAATCTGAATGCCGAGTGCAATCAGTAATACTTCCAGAGAAGCTATCAGCACTTCCGAACTCAAGTCAATTAAAAATGAATTAATAATATTGCACGGAAGTATCAAATCGATCAGTAAATCTGTCAGGCATTTTCTTCCATCTGCCGTCAGAACTCTCTTCTTGGTCAATACAATTCCACAGATCATCAGAAGTGCCAATATGATCTGAAGCTCGATTACACTGTTTATCGTCGTCATATCATCGTTTGCCTTTCTGTCGTCCTCTGATTTCTCTATATTTCATTTTCACTCTCTCCAGCCCGGAAAAAGGATGCCAGATTCTCCAGCGAACTCTCCACAATATTCTCGATCGCCTGATCCGTATAAAATGCCGTATGGGTTGTAAACAATACCTGATCCATTGCAAGCAGCCCGGAAAGTAACGAGTCATCCAGCGGTTTTCCCCTGTAATCCTTCCGCGCAGTTAGATTCTCATATTCATAGACATCCATAGCAAAGCCACCAAGTTTTCTGTTTTGCAATGCCTCATAAACGGCCTGCGTATCAACCAGTCCTCCACGCGCTGTATTGACCAGCAGTGCTCCCGGCTTCATTTTCTGAATCGTTCCGGCATTGATCATATGATAATTCTGTTCAGACATCGGACAGTGCAGTACAACGATATCCGACTGTTCAAGCAGTGTTTCCAGATCCACCTGTTCTGCAAGGCGCTGTACCTCCGGATTCGGGTGATGCCCGTTTGCGAGAATCCTGCAGCCAAACCCTCTCAGATCCTGAATCGTCGCTGTTCCGATCTTCCCGGTTCCGATCACGCCGACTGTCATGCTCTTCAGTTCCCTGCCACGCAGCCCATTCAAAAAGAAATATTGCTCTTCTATCCGCTTCAGCTGTGTTTTCATTTTCCGAAGCAAAGATAAAATCAGCAATACCGTATGTTCGGAAATCGCATTTGGCGAATACCCCGGTACATTTGCCGCTTTGATCCCACATTTTTTAATTGCATTTTTATCAATATGGTCTTTTCCTGCTGTTCTTGTCGCAATAAAACGGATACCCGCTGCCTGCATGGCCCTTGCCATATCCTGATCCACTTTGCAGCCTGCATTGATTGCAACCGCATCATAGCCTTTCAATCTTTCTGCATTTTCCAGCGTAAGCTGTTCCGGCATATATGTAAGTAAAAATCCAAATCTCTGATTTATCTTTTCAAAAATTTCTGTTTCATCCTGCCGGTGTGCAGTTACCAGTACCTTCCGTTTTTCACTTTTCTCCATGACTGTACATCTCTTTTCTGTTTTATATCTGTTACATTTTTTCTGGCATTCAAAAAAGCGTACAAAGAAGTTCTGTACTTCCTTGCACGCTCAATCGTAATAACATAATAAGACTGTAGGCAGTTCTTGCAATCCCAACCACCATTCATTCTTTAATTATGCGGCTAGTATAGAATGACGTTCTTCTTTTGTCAACCTGTTTTTATAGAAATTTTAGAACCCTTTCCTCTTTCTTCATTCTTTTTCCCTTTTGGTCATGCTATACTACCGGTATCGGAGAGCATACATCTGTCCCGTCCGATGCGATGTTTTTATAATTTGTAAAGCGGAGGATTTTATGACAAACGATACAAAATACGCCCTTGAGGCTTCCCTAAAAAAATTTCTTCTGAAAAAACCAATTGACAAAATCACCATCCGAGACCTGACCGATGACTGCGGGATCAGCCGGATGGCATTTTACTATCATTTTAAAGACATTTATGATCTCGTGGAATGGAGCTGCTTTGAAGATGCCTCCCGCGCGCTTGCCGGGAAAAAGACTTACGATACATGGCAGGAGGGACTGCTGCAGATCTTTGAAGCCGTGCTGGAGAACAAGCCATTCATCCTGAACGTCTACCGGGCTCTGAGTCGCGAACAAATTGAAAATTACCTCTTCCGTCTCGTCTATGATCTTATCATGGGGGTCGTCGAGGAAAAAGCTGAAGGGTTGCGCGTGACGCAGCAGCAAAAGCAGTTTGTAGCTGAATTTTATAAATACAGCTTTGTCTGCGTGATGCTCGACTGGATCCGCGGCGGAATGAAGGATGATTATCACATCATCGTCAATGATATCTGCACGACGATGCATGGTGCGATCTCGAATTCTCTGCGAAATTTCGCTGACTCAGATAAATATACTGCTTTATAAATTTTCCCATTTTTTATCATTTCCTTGGTTTTGTAAATAGCAGCCACCGATCTTGTGTGCTAAGATGTGCTCGTAAACAAAAAAGAGCTTTTCCGAATAACCTGCCGATATTTTCACATACTGAGAAGAGACTGCAGGGACTTCGGAACCAATTATAAATCAGAAAGGTGGATTTCATTATGTCGAAAAAAGGAAAGAAATTAGCAGCAGCATCTGCTCTGGCAGCCGGACTCGGCGCAATGTATTATGCATCAAAAAAGAAAGAAAACGGATCGGATAAGTCTGCAGATAATGGCTATCGCAACACCGAGCGTGGCAAATATGAGAAAAACAGCAAGGGCATTTACTACAGCAACGGAAACTACGAGGCGTTCGCCCGTCCGGAGAAGCCGGAAGGCGTCGATGACAAGCATGCCTATATCGTAGGCAGCGGCCTTGCCTCACTCGCAGCAGCCTGCTTCCTCGTCCGTGACGGTCAGATGCCGGGCAAGAACATTCATATTCTGGAGGCGATGGACATCGCCGGTGGCGCCTGCGACGGCATCTTCGATCCATCCCGCGGCTACGTGATGCGCGGCGGACGTGAGATGGAGAACCATTTCGAATGCCTGTGGGATCTGTTCCGCAGCATTCCGTCAATTGAAACGCCGGGTGTATCCGTCCTTGATGAGTATTACTGGCTGAACAAGCATGATCCAAACTACTCTCTGTGCCGTGCCACAAAGAACCGCGGTGAAGACGCACATACCGACGGTCGCTTTAATCTGAGTCAGAAGGGCTGCATGGAGATCATGAAGCTGTTCATGACAAAGGATGAGGACCTGTACGATAAGACAATTGAGGATGTCTTCGATGAGGAAGTATTCGATTCGACCTTCTGGCTGTACTGGAGAACTATGTTCGCATTTGAGAACTGGCACAGCGCACTCGAGATGAAGCTCTATTTCCAGCGTTTCATCCATCACATTTCCGGTCTGCCGGATTTCAGTGCCCTGAAATTCACCAAATACAATCAGTACGAGTCACTGATCCTCCCGATGCAGCGCTATCTTGAGGAGGCCGGTGTTGACTTCCAGTTCAATACAGAGGTTACCAACGTCGTTTTCACCTTCCACAACGACAAGAAAATCGCATCTGCGATTGAATGCAAGGTAAACGGTGTGGAAAAAGGTATCCTGCTCACCGAGAATGACCTTGTCTTCGTAACAAACGGAAGCTGTACCGAGGGTACCATCTACGGCGACCAGAACCACGCACCGAACGGCGATGCAGAGGTCCGCACGAGCGGCTGCTGGAGTCTGTGGAAGAACATCGCAAAGCAGGATCCGTCTTTCGGACACCCGGAAAAATTCTGCTCCGATATCAACAAGACGAACTGGGAATCTGCGACCATCACGACTCTGGATGAGCGCATCATCCCGTATATCACAAATATCTGCAAGCGCGACCCGCGCAGCGGCAAGGTCGTTACCGGAGGTATCGTAAGCTGTCAGGATTCCTCCTGGCTGATGAGCTGGACAATCAACCGTCAGGGACAGTTCAAGGATCAGGACAAGGATAAGGTATGCGTATGGGTATACGGACTCTTCACCGACCGTCCTGGCGACTACATCAAGAAGCCGATGAAGGACTGCACCGGTAAAGAGATCACCGAAGAGTGGCTGTACCACCTTGGTGTTCCGACTGAACAGATCGAAGAGATGGCAGAGCACAGTGCTGTCTGCGTACCGACAATGATGCCGTACATCACCGCATTCTTTATGCCGCGTACCAAGGGTGACCGCCCGGATGTCATCCCGGATGGCTGCGTAAACTTCGCATTCCTTGGCCAGTTCGCAGAGACCCCGCGCGACACCGTATTTACGACCGAATACTCCGTCCGGACCGCAATGGAAGCCGTATACGGACTGCTCGGCGTCGACCGCGGCGTACCGGAGGTATGGGGCAGCGTCTACGACATCCGCGAGCTGCTCGACTCCTCCGTCAAGCTCATGGACGGCAAATCCCCGCTCGAGATCCGTCTGCCGGGACCGTTGAACGCACTGAAGAAACCTGCGCTGCATCTGATTCAGGGTACCGTCATCGAAAAAGTACTGCGGGATCATCAGGTAATTAAGGATGGGATGATGTAGGGAAAGCCTTGATCGTTCCAATACCATCAGGTAAAATAATAGAACCGGGTAGGAGGCGGTGATTAGCCGCCGGGTGCACCGCAAAAAGGCTCGTTATCGGCTATTTAGCCAATAGCGAGTCTTTTTGCTTACTTTTCACAAGCTATTTTTTCGATTATCTGCTATAATATTCTGTAAGATAATGATGATACAAGGGTCAAAAGGTCGAAAAGCCGTTCATGAGAAAGTAGCGATTTACGTAGTAAATCAGCGGATTTCGAATATTTGTAGAATTGCGGGAGCTGCTTCGCAGCGAAGCAATCCGTAAGGCATCTTTTGACCTTAATATCTTCTGTAAAAAATAAAAAGGAGTTTTCTATGACAACGACGAATTTTCCAAAAATAGATCTTCATCTTCACATTGATGGTTCCCTCTCACTTCCGTGCTTTCAGACACTGGCATCCAACGTCGGTCTTTCGATGACCGATGCGCAGATTCGAAAGGCAGTCATAGTATCCGATACTTGTCAGAGCCTTCCGGAATATTTGCAGTGCTTTGAGCTGCCGACCCGTCTGCTTCAGACTGAAAAGGCGCTCACGCTTTCCACATTGGATCTCATCCGTAATCTTGAAGAACAGGGCCTGTTCTACGCCGAGCTGCGCTTTGCCCCGCAGCACTATACCAAGCAGGGACTGACCCAGCAGCAGACAGTTGCCGCAGTACTGAAGGGTGTGGATATGGCAAAAAAGGCAGGATTTCATATCCGGATCGGCATTCTTCTGTGCATGCTTGTAAACGGCTCACCCGCGGACAATCAGGAGACCACAGAGCTAGCCGTCGCCTACAAGGACATCGGCATTGCCGGACTGGATCTGGCTGGCCCGGAATCAGCCGTTCCGATGTCGGAGTTTCAGCCACTGTTTCACTTTGCCTATCAGTCCGGCCTGCCATTTACCATTCATGCAGGCGAATGTGGCGACTATGAAAATATCTCCCGTGCCATCTCGTTTGGTGCACGGCGTATCGGACATGGCTGTGCGGCACGCTTTTCCGAGGACTGCATGCGTCTGTTAGAAAAAGAACAGACCATCCTCGAAATGTGTCCGACGAGCAACGTCCAGACCAAAGCGGTCCCGACCCTTTCCGAGCATCCCATACGGATGTTCTTCGACCGTGGCATCGCCGTGACCGTCAACACTGACAATATGACTGTCTCCAATACGACGCTGGACAAAGAATACGCACTGTTGAAAAAACAGTTCCATTTCACCGATCAGGAGCTGGCGAAGATGAGTCAGACAGCGCTGCGGGGCACGTTTTGTAAGCTGTGAATTTATCCATAGTCCCTCTGAAATTTGACTTGCGATTATTTTTTCTATGAAACTCCTGCTTTCCCGCTATTTTCCGAAACAAAACTACAAGCTTCCAGTCACTGCCGCAACCGCCCGGAACACCTGCTCCACGCTTTCTCGCATATTCTCCGCTGCGACTTCTTTTTTCATCGCTTCTTCTAAGGTCGTAACACCACGGACGATCGGGAAAAATGCATCGATTCCGGCTGCATTGCATGCCCTCGCCTCTTTTGTCACGCTTCCGGCAAAGGCCAGAACACGCACACCATGCTTTTTCGCAAGCTTTGCAACCCCGACCGGTGCTTTGCCCATCGCGGTCTGAAAGTCCAGCTTTCCCTCACCCGTAATCGCATAGTCTGCATCTGTGAGCTCCTGCTCCAGCCCGACCGCATTCAAGATCAGCTCGATCCCAGGTGTCAGCTCAGCCTTCAAAAAGCTGCGGAACGCGAATCCAAGTCCACCGGCTGCGCCAGCTCCCGGCTCCTGCATATAATCTGATCCTATTGCTTTTGCCACGGCCTGCCCATAACGCGCCATCGCCGCATCCAGCGGCTGCTTCATCTCCTCGGTCACACCCTTTTGCGGACCGAACACGTAAGTTGCTCCATTTTTTCCGCACAGCGGATTTGTCACATCGCAGGCAATCCGAAACTGGCATGCGCCAAGGCGCGGATCCGCCCCGACACAATCCACCTGCGCTACGTTTCCAAGTGCCTGCGCTCCTTCTCCAACCTGCTTTCCATATGCATCCAAAAACCGGAATCCAAGCGCCTGCAGCATCCCGATGCCACCGTCATTTGTCGCGCTTCCTCCGATCCCGATCAGAAAATTCCGGCAGCCACGATCCAGCGCATCCCTTATCATCTCACCAACGCCGCGTGTACTCGCCCTCATCGGATCGCCCCTGCCATCCGGCAACAGCGTAATCCCTGCTGCAGCAGCCATTTCCATCACTGCCATCTGCTGCCCGGCGATCCATCCATAATACGCTTCCACCGGTTCACCGACCGGCCCCGTCACCTGCAGCACGACCTTTTCTCCGCCCATCCCTTCGATCAGGGCATCCGTCGTCCCTTCGCCTCCGTCCGCCAGCGGTTTCACGACCACCATGGCATCCGGCATCGCCGCCCGCACCCCATCCGCCGCCGCGTTTCCGGCTTCGATGGAGCTTAAGCTGCCTTTCAGAGAATCTATGGCGATTACTACTTTCATGAGTCTTTCCTCCTGCTGTACCTGATATATATTTTTATGTTACACACTGGTACGCATTGTGTCCAGCTCTATTTATCAGAAATATTCCCGTAAAAATACGGCCGATTCAAGAACGGTAAAGTCTATTTTCTTTGGTTGGATTAAACCATTTATGATTTTTTACCAGTCAATTCCTTTGATCGCATTTTCCACTATAATCCAGCAAAAGCTCCTGCAAAAAACGGATTTTCGTCTTTTACAGGAGCTTTTGAGTTCCCTATATTCTATTCTTATTCCAGCACCTCTATCTCACACGTATGCTCTTTCGTCTTCCTGTCATACGCAATCCCCACCGCCAGAATTCTTCCGGTATATCCGGTCTCTTCTGCCAGCTTGCCACGAAAGCGTGCCGCATAATTTTTCTGTTTGATTTGCTCTACTGCTTCCCCGGCCGAATGATCTACCTTTAATTCCACAATTATACAGTCCGCATGCCTGTCATAACGCGGATAAAAAATAAAGTCTACATAGCCTTTTCCAGACCGGTCTTCTCTTTGGATATCGTATTCGTCTCTTGCCGATAAATAAGCCAGATTCACGATCGCCGTAAGCTCTGACTCCCGATTATAATCCCAAAGCGGCACCTCCGAATCATGCACATGCGATAAAATTTCAGCAATCGTTTTTGTATCCAACGCGCGTGTTGCCTGCAGCATTCGTTCCGATTCTTTCGCCAGACAGTATACATATCCCAGCTTCGGTTCCCTCTTTAGCATTTCTGAAAATCGCAGCATCAACTCCCGGTTCGGAATCGATACCCGCCCCTGATTGCAGCTCAGAAATCCATACACGACCATCGCCGAAAAAATCTCATCCCGCGTAGTCAGTTTCATCGCTGTCGCTGCATATTCCTGCACATCGGCTTTTACCGTTTCTCCTGAGATCAACAATGCCAGGGCATCCCGGATGTCTGCAATGTTATGCTCAATATAATAAAAAATCTCATCATATGGCCCAGCACTCGTCCAATAGCTTCCAAGCTGATTATTCTCCAGCGCAACCACGATGGAACGCGGATTGTACAGACGCTTCCCGGTCTTCGTGTAATAACCATCATACCAGATACGCAGCCCCTCTCTTGTCACACGCCTCTCCATGACCTTCCTGCAATAGCGCGCATACAGCTCGTCCACTTCCTCTTCGGTAAATCCAAAATATTCACTGAACCGTGCCTGAGACGCCATACTGTACTCCAGAAACATATTCAGTTCAGAGCCACTGGAATACTTTGCAATAGGCAGGATCCCCGTCATATAAACCAGCGAGACGTACGCCTTTCCCTTCAGCAGCGTTTTCAGAAAAGTAAGATATTTTCTGCGATCTACCTCAGTCACAAAAGACATATGGAAAACCGCATCCCATTCATCCAGCACAAATACAAACCGATCTCCGGTTTCCAGATTAATCCGCTTCAGATCCTCTGCCGGAGATCCCTTTTCCTTCCGAAACTCCACCCGAGGGTATGCGCGCTGTAAATCTTCACACAGCAGTTCTTTGATATTCGAAATATAGTCCTCATAGCTGTCACAGGCATCATCCATCTCACTGAAGTCAATGTAAATCACATGAGACTGATTTCGGTATTTCTGATATTCTGCCGCTTTTGCAATCGCAAGAGAATCAAAAATATCCGCCGAATCCTTTGCATCAGAAAAGAAAGCGCCGATCATGCTGGCCGCAGTCGTCTTGCCAAAGCGTCGCGGTCTGGTGATACAGATAAAATTATTTCCACCGCTCACCAGTGGTAACAATTCCTCCAGCATCTTTGTCTTGTCAATGAAATACGGTTTCTGCACTTCACTTTTATAAAGAGAATATGCAATCTGGCTGTCAAGATACATCCCCATGTTCCGACTCCTCCCCACTTGCCCCTATTGTAGTTTGAATCAGGCGGACTGTCAAGAAATCCTGTATTCACGTTTTCTGTAAAGCGGACATTCGCAATCCGCTTTAATCCGGATCAGGCAGGCAGTGAAGCAAAAAGGCTTTGCGACTACAACCGCAAAGCCTTCACCTGTGTACGATATTACCATCCTACTCTACATTCTTCAGCGCCTCGTCCATCGGAATTCTCCGGATCTTGCGCAGCTGCAAGAGTGCCACAAACAAGTACGCCGCCATTCCCATCAGGAACATCTTCGGATAAATATCCGGTGCGATGTAGAGGGTGAGCCAGCCGCTGAATTCGGCCATCATCAGCACATAGATCTGACCAATCAGCACCGTCGCGATCCAGAAACTGATCAGGATTGAGAGCACTACGATCCAGGTCGTCGCCGTCAGATACAGGCTCATGATCTCACGTGTCTCATATCCGAGGATTTTAACCATGGAGATCGAGGTCGCATTTTTTTCGATGATCAGCTTTATCAGAAGGTAGATCAGCAGGACGAACAGCACAATGGAAAAGATATTAATCAGATAGAACATACTGCCCATCGACACCTTCAGCTGCCGTGAGATCTTTGTCAGATCATCCTTTGTGATCGTCGCACCGATATAGCCTTCATCGAGGTCTGTAATCTCTGTTTCGGAAAAATAGCCGTTGAAGTAGGTATCCGGCTTCTCAAACACACTGCGCCATGCCTCGATCGGCAAAAATACCGCCAGCGCTGCCGGATAATGATAAAAGGAGCCGACTGTAAAGGTATAGCTTGTATCCTCATATGGTTCCTTTACGGTGATCGTATCCCCGATGCGGATGCCATATTTCTGTGCAAATCCCTCAGAAATGCAGGCGGAATCTGTGCTGTCCTTTTCCGGCAAATTGAAATAGGCACTGTCGTCGGTAATACCGTAAACCATGATATCTTCGCTGTTTTTTCCGGTAATCACGCTTTTCAGGGTCGTCACGCAAAACTTCTCAGCCGTTGGATTGGAAGTATCCATGGACGGGGTCATAAGCTTCTGTAATACCCCCAGCAGGGTATCCTCGTCTTCCTCATCAATCTCTTCGGGCGGACTTAAGATATACTGATAGGTTCCAAGCATATTTGCAAGAACATCATCCTGATAATGTTCCAGGAGAGGAGACATCATCATGCCGAACAGCAGAAGGACATTTGCAAATGTAATGCCAATAAATAACGTCAGATAGCTGGAGCGGTTCTGTAAAATAATACGCATCCGGAATCGCCGGAAAAACCGGAAATTCGGAAGCTGTACCGCACGTCTGGTTCGCTTTCCGCTTAAATCCCTGCGCAGGAATTTGAGTGGAGACAGGCGCAGGCGCTTTGCGATCAGCCAGACATTGACCAGCAGCATCAGCAGAATCGGCACCACTGTCGTGAGCAGAAATGCATTTACATTCCATCTCGTCTCATACGTCGGCAGACTGTAGCTTCCATAGTACATTCCTGCGCAGATGTCCTTGAAAAAGGTATAACCGAGCACATTTCCGATCACTGCCGCAATCAGAGTCACGATGACCGGCAGCGCCAGATAGTGTGAAAGCAGCTCCCTTCTGGTATAGCCGGATGCACGCAACGTACCGATGACACACGCTTCCTTTGCAATCGTATTGTTTGTCGTCACCGCAAATACAAATGCCATAATCGCGATCAGGATATAGAGCAGCACAAGCATCATCGAACGGTCACTGCCCATATCGTCGCCGGTAAAGTTGATCGCCTGATTGCCATAGCGCGGAATATAATCGGTCAGAGTCATGCCCATCCGTTTTGCCAGCACATCCACAAAGTCATCCGACTGCTCCTTCTCTGCCTGCTCATCGGCCGGTTTTTCATCATAGGTAAACGAATAACGGTATTTTAAATGCGCCGTTCCAAATGCATCGAAGCCCTCCTTTGTCATCAGTCCGACGCCAAACTTTACTGCATCAAACATCATATCGCTGTTGTTCTCGAACAAACAGCTGTAGTCAGAAAATGCCACCAGTCCGCAGATCGATAAGGTCCGATTGCCCAGGCAGATTTCGTCTCCGACCGACAGCCGGTTGTTATCCGCATACATCCGGTCGATTGCGATCTCGTCCTTCGATTCCGGCAGCTTACCTTTCATCAGGCATACGAGATCGATTTCGTTACGTGGTCCGTAAATGCGCAGCTTACCAAGGCTCTCTTTGGTGTCGTCCTTCTCTGACTCTGCCACATCCCCCGGCTCCCTGCGCTCTTCTTCCACAAAGAAATTTTCATAAATCTTCACCCCTGCATCCACAAGGTGCTGCAGCTGTGTATCACTCGCCTTTTGGGACAGGGTAAAATTACCGTCTTCTATGTTGTACTTTTCAAAGCTTTCGTTATACGCGGCCAGCATACTGTCATCTGCCACGAGAAATCCGGAGACGAATCCGATCGTAGCTGTCATGAACAGAAAAATCACAATATATTTTCCGATATCGCCAATCAGTTCCCGTGGAAGCCGCTTCATCAATGGATTCTTCATTGTCGCCTCCTCTGTCACCAGTCCAGATCGCAGGCTGCAATCTTTTCTTCATTTACATAATTTTTCCGGATCTGCCCGTCGCGCAGTTTTACGACCCGATCCGCCATATTTTTAATCGCATCGTTGTGTGTGACCATGATAACCGTATTGCCATAGCGGTGATTGACCTCCTCGATCAGCCGCAGAATCTCTTTCGACGTCTGATAATCCAGCGCGCCTGTCGGCTCGTCACAGAGCAGGATATCCGGATTTTTGATGATTGCACGCCCGATTGCCGTCCGCTGCTGCTGTCCTCCGGAGAGCTGATTCGGCAGCTTGTTGCGATGCTCATACAGTCCAAGTGTCTTCATCAGCTCATTGATGTTCAATGCCCGATCGCTCAGATAAGCGCCCACCTCTATGTTTTCCTTCACATTCAGATTCGGAATCAGGTTGTACATCTGGAATACATAGCCCAGATGACGTCTGCGGTAGCGGGTCAGTGATTTTTCATTCATATCCACCGTCCGCTCCCCATTGATCGAAATGTATCCCTCATCCGCATTATCAATTCCTCCGATGATATTCAAAAGTGTCGACTTTCCGGAGCCTGACGGTCCGAGCAGCACACAGATTTCTCCTTTTTCCACAGCAAAATCAATGCCCTTTAATACTTCGGTTCGGTTCGCCTGTGTTCCGAAGCTCTTTTTCAGATTTTTAATTTCAAGAAACATCTCTTCCCACATCCCTTCTCTTTGTGTTAGAGTTTGCTAACTAGTGTTATCATACTGCAATTGCACAAAAAAAGAAATGGCATTTACTGAGTATTTTTCTCAATAAATGCCATTTCTATCATTTCTGTCTCAGATGAGCGCCGCGTATATTACTCGGTCACTGCCTCCGTCTCGCTCTCAGCTGTCTCGGTCACGCTCAGGGAGCAAACGATATTGGTTACATAAGCCTCTGCATTCTCGATATCCTTCGGTCCTATCTGAACGTTGTACATGATACCCGCATCATCCAGGAATGCGATACCATACGTTGACTCGGTCGTAAAGCTGACGGCCGGAATACTATTCACAATACCAAGCTCAACATCAGTATTACCTGCCTTTTCCAGTTCCGCTTTGACTTTCGACAGATCATAATCGGTTCCGATTTCCGTTGCGGTCACAACCATATTCAGTCCGGAATCCGACGGATCCTTTGCCTGGAACATCATACCCTTCTCCTGATCCTCCTCGGAGATCTCAAGTACATCCCAGTCAGACGGAATATACAGATCAAATCCACCTGCAAAGGATACCCAGGTTCCTTCATAGAGGTCTGCATCCATCATATCCATCGTGATCTCCGGAATCGCTTCGGAAGAAGCCTCCGTCGTCACTTCCGTCTCAGTTTCTGCCGCAAATACACATGCAGAGCTTCCGAACGTCATCAATCCTGCCAGCATCAGTACAAATAATCTTTTTTTCATATCGTTTATCCACCTTTCTCCCTGCACAGGGACCTTCCATCCTGTCTGTTCCATTTTTCAGTCACAGGCGTTACTCAAAAAAGCTATGTCTATTTATTTATCAGAATCTTTCTCCCTTTTCAACCGGTCTTGCGCAATGCGCAGATTTTTTGCGCAATCCGCAGATTCCGGGCGGCTATTTCAGACTTTTTTCATCTGACGGATCGTGCTATAATAGAGTTCTGTGGATTGTTCCGTGTATTGCACAGAGCAGCAGATTTTTATCAAAAAGAAGGGATTTTTTATATGAATATTGCCATTGTGGATGACCTCGCCTCTGACCGTCTGCAGCTTATCGGAAAGCTGCAGACTTATATGCAGCAGGCACGAATTCCGTTTACCTTATATGAATTTGACAGCGGAGAAGCATTTCTCGAGGCATTTTCCCCTGGGCGGTTCTCCATCGTATTTTTGGATATTTATATGGGTGGAATGACCGGAATGGCGGTGGCACATGCCATCCGGGAGCAGGACTTTGACTGCCGTCTGATCTTTCTGACGCAGTCGGAGGAATATCTGCGGGAGGGCTACTCGGTCAATGCCGTACACTACCTGATCAAGCCGGTATCCGATCCGGACTTTACACAGGCCATGCGTTTCTGCCGTCTCACCTCGTCTCCGCAGCCGGTCTATCTGGATGTCATCTCTTCCGGCACTCCGATTCACCTTGATACGTCCAATATTGTATATATCAATCTTCAGAAACGGATCGTCCACATCCACACCCTGAAGCATACGCTTCCGGTCACCGGCACCTTTACGCGCGTGACAGAGCCACTTTTATCTGACCCGCGTTTTCTGCTCTGCATTCAGGGTGTCCTTGTTAATATGGATATGATCGTAGATCAGCCCGGCAGCACGTTTCTGATGAAAAACGGTGATGCTGTACAGATCAATCTGCGCAAAAAGCGCTCAATCGTACAGGCCTACCGCCAATATATTTTTGAAAGTATGAGTGAAAACAGATGAAAAAAGACATAAAGAACCGTTGGAAATATCGGCTCGGAAAACTGATGTGTGTGATGCTCGCAGCCACAACGTTAGGCGGAAGCATTGATGCAAAAACGCTGGCAGATTTTCAAACGGAAACACACGAAACATCCGAAGCGGAATCAGATAAAGTTGCAGAAGCAACATCCGAAGCGGAATCAAATAAAGCTGCAGAAGCAACATCCGAAGCAGAATCAGATAAAGCTGCAGAAGCAACATCCGAATCCGTTAAATCAGCGGAGACCGAAACAGAAACCGAATCGTCCGAAACATCGGAAGTAACAGGCACGTCTGAAGCAAGCCAGACACCGGAAATAAAAACCGGCACAATTCTTGAAATTCTGGATTCGGATGCACTCTCCGCTCTCGATCCGGTCATCATCGTGCAGAACACGAGTGAAAACAATGACGCACTGCTGATGCGTATTCTTCAGCTGCAGTCTGTCAGTGCCCGCGTGCGTACGGCTGACGGTGAGGAGACAATCATCCGGCTTTCCGTTGACTGGAATGTCGGACGGCTCGATCTACCGCAGATCGATGTCTCTGTCGCCGGCGAATACGAAGAGCTCGGAACGATCGTCTTCCCGGACGGCTACGCATGCGCGGATCATATACTACGCACGCTGCGGCTTCCGGTCCATGTCGTGCTCCCGGACAGTCCGGTCGTTCTGACAAAGGTCGATGCGTGGACCGCCGAAGGAGAAGCCTACGCTATCGCGACCGGAAGTGATCTGTCTGCTTTCATAAGCACAAACTTACCCGGGCTCTGGAGCTGCTATGATGCATCCCATACTTTGTATCAGGCGAATATCTGCTGGAATACGGATTCCGTTAATACCACGACGCCCGGTCTTTACTGGCTGACCGGCACCCTGGCCGCTCCGGCCCACACCGTTTTTTCCGAGACTCTCGCCGTCCCGGTGCTGCGTGTGCCGATTTCCGTACAGGATCCTAAACATCCGGATATCAATTTCATTTTTCCGGCACGCGGCAAGCTCTGTATCCCGATCGCCGGTCTGCCCGGTAATCCGGCGCAGATACGCATCCGGCTTTGCACACACGATGGTATCTGGCAGGATATCACAGATTCCGGCGCTTGCCAGGTTTCCTCCGATGCCATTTATCTGTCCAATTTCCTGTTTACACCGCAGGAAACCTATAAGCTTCAGGTCACCTATGAAGGCGGAAAGACCGGAATCCTGACCTTTCTCTTTGATGAGACGCTTGAGCATTTCCAATATTCCGGCGGCGACCGCGATGGCGGCGACTCCGACACCGGAAAGGAGGATGACCGGATCCAGCCCGCACCGGAACTGCCGGAAACAGAGCAAACCGAACCGAAACTTCCGGAAACGGAGCAAACCGAGCCGAAAGTGCCGGACACCTCCCAGACAGAGACAAACCTGACCGAAACCAAGACACCAGGATCCTCATCCCGGCCGTTCAATCCGTCTGCCGCTGAACAGACGGAAGCAAATTTCAAGAGCAGTCAGGATTCTGACCGGACGGAATATTTCACATCCGACTATGATCGGATCTCCGGAACGCGCCTTTTGCTGACACTTGAGACGTCCGGCTGTGCCCAGTTCTCCAAGCACGGAATTAGCATCTCCATCCCGGAAGCGACTCTGCATGCGCTTTCGATTGCCTGCGAGGACTTTTTCCGCATCACGATCCTGCAGGCATCGGATGATACATTCTCCTTTTTCTTTGAAAAAAATGAGACTGTCATCCCAGCACTCCCCGGAGTGCAGATCATGCTTCCGTGGTCCGGAGATGACAAGTATGGACTGCTCCTGCTTGATGAGAAGCGATGCATCATCTCCTATGGCAGCTGTGATCCGAATTCTCATATCGCATCCTTCGTTACCGATCAGACCGGAACCTTTCAGATTGTCCCGGATGATGGAACGGTGTCCACACTTGTCAGGCTTATCGATGACTGCCGCAGTTCCTTTTTACAGCAGGTATCCCGATATTTCTTCTGGCTTCTTAGTATCTAAATATGTTATGTGTTGTAACGCATATCTCGCAGCAAAAATGTCGGGGCATTCTTGAACTAAGTCATCAAAAATGCGCTTAAAGGAGGTCTCCCCTTGAAAATATCTATCCGCAGGCTGCTTCCGCTTTTTCTCGCAGCCCTGCTCACCTCGTTCTTTTGTCTGGCGCTTTATTTTTTCAATAACAAATATACCCGACAGACGGTCCAGCCGGCAAATGGACTGATGGTCGTCTCAGAACAGGACCTGGATGAACTGCTCTACCTGATTGATGGCTGGGCCTTTTATCCGGATGTTCTTCTGACGCCGGACGATTTTGCCAGCGGAAGCCCAAAACGCTATATGGTCTATACAAACATCGGGGATCATACCCGTTTCGACACGCCCGGCGAGCCGGATACCCCATATGGCTGCGGCACCTATGTGCTTCATCTGCTTCTTCCGGAGCAGACTGCCGTCTACGGACTGGAGCTGCCGGAAATCTTTTCTGCCTACCGGCTGTTCATCAATGGAA
>OLQE01001067.1_pt1 | contig 16735 bp, 12 predicted proteins | sample 1643161 | NCBI WGS metagenome assembly OLQE01 (sample SAMEA3136650, study PRJEB25190) | human gut metagenome | reverse complement strand
AGGTATTCATCTTCCATGCGGCCAATGATCTGCTCTACTACGTCACTCATAGTAACAATGCCCGACGTTCCGCCGTGTTCATCAACAACCACCGCAATCTTGGTGTGCTTTGCCTGCAGCATCTGCATTAACTTAGACAGCGACAAGCTTTCAGGAACCGCCTGGATGGTACGAATACGCAAGTCCTTCATAGAAGAACCTTCGGGCAGCAAGTAAGCATCCTTGATATGGACAAAACCAATAATGTTGTCCTTGTCTTCCTTGTACACAGGGTAACGCGTGAATTTGTTCGCACCCATAATTTCAAGATTGGTTTCAAGGGCATCGTCCAAGTCGATAGCAATAACCTCGGTACGAGGGGTCATGATGGATTCAGCATCCTTGTCGTCCAAATCGAAAATATTGTCGAGATACTGATACTGATCCTGCTCGATAGAACCCGACTCTGCGCTTTCTTCCAAGAGGATCTTAATTTCCTCTTCAGTGTACGCATCGTGTTCCTTAGATACGTCATGACCAGTTAAACGCATAATGCCGTTGGTTAACGTATTGAACAGCCACATGATGGGATAGGTCATCATGTAGAACGCATGCAGAGGTCCTGCCGTATGCAGTGCATAGCTTTCGGTATTCAGAATAGCCATGGACTTAGGTACCAATTCGCCTACCACCACATGCAATGCCGTCATGATGAAGTAACCAATTGCAACCGAAATTGCCGTAACAGCAGCATCAGGCAATCCCAGAGCCACAAACACAGGGTGGAACAGAGCAGAAATTGCAGGTTCGCCCAACCAACCAAGTGCAAGCGATGCCAAGGTAATACCCAGCTGGCAAGCAGACAGATAAGCATTTACGTTGCCTGCAATATGAGCTGCTCGCTTAGCGCCTGGTTTTCCTTCTTCAACAAGAAGTTCTACCTGAGACTTACGAACACGAACCAAAGAAAATTCCGCCATAACGAAGAAGGCGTTCATCAACAAGAAGAAAACTACTAATAAAAGACTTACCCAGATTGGCATGTATTAATCGTTCCTTTCAACAAGCCATAAGAGATTTCCAAATACTTGCCTTGAGCTATTACACGGCAATCTCCCCCTTTAGGGAAAGGCACGAAATCGAATCAGGCTCTTCCGCAAAAGTGCGAATTCGAGCATAAGAAAACGCAGTCTTGTCACACAAAGACATAGACCGCGTTGGACTAGATACAGAATGCGTATGTGTTACAAAGCGTTTTCGGATCGAACAACATCGACCGCCGCCGTCGGAGTCATTCACGACAGCTAAATCTCCTTATCTGGTAACAGCACCACGCTGTTTCCATCGCGAACTAACGTTCAGTCGAATCGGTGACGCTTCTTACGTGTTTCTCCAAGCGCTTTCTCAGTCGTTGGATAAATATCGAACGCGTTTCAATTCGCTAATACATCATGGTATCAATGCGAAAAGCTTTGTCAATCATCTTCAGGGCAGACGTAGCGTCTTCACAAACTTAGCGCAGCCTAAAAAGCTCTTCGATGATGCTGGTAAGTTTTTCTCGATGACCTGTGCTGTCGGGTGCGCTGCTCATAACCGACATAAGATAGGTAGTACCGTCACATTCGATCAAACCCGCATCACACAAACCACTGAATCGCGGGCTTGAGGCAATCCACCCTGCTTTGTTCATGACGGTTACGTCTGCTGCATTTTCTTCTGCAACATCGCGAATAAGCGAAAGATTGGTCTGCGTATATATCTCGCGCAAATGTTTAGCCGCTTGCGTGTCGCTTTGCAGATAGGTATAGATATGGAACCACAGCAAAGCAGATTCCCTGGCGGAATAGCGCGGGAAATGCGTGTCGTGCGCAATATCGGAATCAACCCCGCATGACTCAAGCCAATCGGTAAACCCTGATCCATCGTAGCGATTGCGCAAATTCGAAAAAGCATTGTTGTCTGAATAGCGCACCGACGCATCCATAAGGCTAATAGCCGAACTCGACAGTCCCGATTTTCCATCAGCTAAATGCTCACTCAAATAAGCAGCATAAATTCCCTTAAAAGAGCTTGCGCCATAGATACGAGTATCCAAGTTATAGGCAACGCCTTGACCTGTGTTTAGATTCAAGAAGAAGCAACCAACCGAATAGCCTTCTGACTCCATCGAATCAATTGCTGCATTAAGATCTGACGTGTCTTTTTCTGCATTCTGGTCTGAAGAGTGGCCCTCGATTAAAGAAAATGCCTGAGCACCCTGGTCAGCATCATCGACTTCCTGAAGAGCATCCACGGTGATATACATTTTCGCTAAGACGCTTTGTGCGCTGCGCTCTGCACTTTGCGCCAGGTAAGAGCCGCCCGTCTCTGCCGCGTCTAGAGCTGCCTGCTCTACTACTTGTTCGCGAAAAACAGTTTGCGCAATAGTAGAGGATTCCACCGAAGGAATGCTCTCTTGCGCTGCGCGATCCCCCAACGCAAACGATGCTCCCGTACAAACACAAACAAGAACAAGGCTCAAACCACTCACGAGCATCGCTACACGATGCTGACATACATATGTTTTCCCTTGTCGAACCTTGCACTGCAATACATCTTTGAAATACTGCTTTGCATTTCCGTTTTTAAGTTCCGTTGGAATTATGTCGCCATCTTTCAAACATGCCTGAATAGCGCGAATTGCCTTTTGAGCAGCATTTTGAACAGCGCTGCGAATCGCATCGAGCAAGTCTTTGTTGGAGTGGGAGTTTCTCATGAGGCAATAATACCGCGCCCTTATAAGGAACTATCGAAAGTTTTCATAAACGAAACGGATTCGAAGGTAAAGACAAAAGATCTTCCTCGTAGAGCGCGACTCAATAATTGAACAATGTTGTACATTTTTCCTATTTGTTTATAACTAAGCTAAACCCTCTTAGTTGCTTAGTACAATAATGAATGCACGCTAACACTACGATTTACACAAGGAGGGAAATATGGATCAAGCCACCGCCGTTGATCGCGAAACAAGCGCGTTTTTGCCTGAACGCACCCATATTCGCGATAGCTTCAGCAAACTGGTTTGGATTTTTCTCCTAATGTCTTTCGTTGGTCTTGTTGGCGAAACGCTTCAACATTACTTCGCTTTCAACGAATGGGAAAGCCGCCCTGGTTTTATTTGGGGACCCCTTTCCCCTATCTATGGCACCGCTGCGGTCCTACTCACTTTAATTTTGGAGCCTTTCCAAAAGAAAAACCCTCTCGTACTCATTGCGATAGGAGCAATCGTAGGCGGCGGACTTGAATATTTTGCCAGCTGGGCAATGGAAACGTTTGGCGGAATTGTAGCGTGGAGCTACCTTAACAATCCCTTTAATTTCGATGGCAGAACCGATCTGTTTCATGCCCTTGTCTGGGGAACGCTGGGCACCCTTTGGGTGAAAATTGGACTTCCGTTATGCGAAAAAGGCTTTAGCTTTATAAACCTGAAAAGCAAAATATTTCAGTTTTTGACTGCGGCGCTTTCAGTGTTTCTCGTACTCAACATTGTGATGACTATCTGCGTTTTAGTTCGCACCGATGATCGCTCGAGCGGCGTTCCACCGCAAAATGCCTTCGAGCAATATATCGATTACGCCTACCCCACCGACATGTTGCAGAAACGCTTCCACAACATGGGTGGGCTCGGCATGTAAAAAGCGGTCCTCGCATTGTACGAGACCGCTTTTGTACTTGATATCCGCGCGATGCCACTGATTTACTTCGCGTGACATCGCTGGTTCTACTTTGAATGACGCTACTGGTTCTCTTTAGTCTTCGTAGGCGTCAGCTGCTTCTTCGAGCAATTCGATGATGTTAATACCTTGAGGACACATTTCTTCGCAATTGCCGCACTGGGTGCACTGCGAAGCGTAACCATCCTTAGCCTGCCAATCGTAGAGGCCTTTAACGAATTGACGATCCTCCGTCATCTTTTCCAGATTCATCAAAGACATGATTTCTGGAATTTTTACTCCCGCAGGGCAATCCTTAGCGCAGTAGCGACAATTCGTGCAATCAATCATGCCTACACTACGCAGCGCCTCTAGTGCCTGTTCAACTACCTTTTTATCAGCATCAGATAAAGGCTTTGCAGACTTCCATTCAGCTACATTTTCTTTAACCTGATCAAGCGAAGACATGCCTGAGAGAACAGAAATAACGTTAGGCAAGAAATAGCAGAAGCGATACGCCCAAGAAACTTCACTCAGTTCAGGTTCAGCGGCTTTCAGAATCTGCTTGCCGCGTTCTGGCAAGTTTGCCAAGCGTCCACCGCGAGCAGGTTCCATGATAACTACGGGCACACCATGCTTTTCGGCGACCTCCATGCACTTGCGTGCTTCAACTACAGGATCTTCCCAGTCAAGATAGTTCACCTGAAGCTGAACAAAATCCATGTTGGGATGTTCGGTTAGCAAAGCCTCAAGAGCATCGGCACCATCATGCATAGAGAAGCCCAAATGCTTAATGACACCTTCGTCTTTTTTCTGCTGAGCCCACTCCCACATGCCGTATTCGTCAAATTTCTTTGTGCGAACGCCGCCTACATTGTGGAGCAAGTAGAAATCGACGTAATCAACACCGAGACGCTCAAGGGAAGTATCCAAACAAGCTTTTGCAGATTCGGCATCGGGCTGTGCCCATGCCAAGCATTTGGTAGCAATAGTGAATGAATCACGAGGATAACGCTTTACCAATGCTTCACGTACTGCAATTTCTGAAGTGCCTTCATGGTAAACATACGCCGTATCAAAATACGTACCGCCCGCTTCCATAAAGGTATCGACCATTGCCTTGAACTGATCAAGGTCAATTGAAGTTTGATCATTAGGATCCGTTAAAGGAAGACGCATACAACCAAAACCAAGCTTTGGTGTCTCAAGTAAATTTGTCATAGTTGGGCTCCTTTTAATTTCATTCTGTACGTAATATTACTTTTAAGTGACACAACGTCAAGAGTCCACACAATATGTGCGGACTCTTAAAGAAAGTTTTACGTTTTAATACAAAAGCAATACAGAGAAAAATCGCTACTTCACACCATACTGTTCGTAATAGGCATCAAGCGCTGCTTTGATATCGTCATCAATAACAACCTTGCCCTGAACTTCGTGGTTGTAGAGCATTTCGGTAACTTCAGCCATGCTTACGATAGATGCTACAGGGAAGCCATATTTTTCCTGCACTTCTTGCTGAGCAGTAACAACACCGCCCTTGCCTACTTCCATACGATTCAAGGAAACGATCAGGCCCTTTACGTCAACATCGGCGGCTGCCTTCAAGATAGGATAGGTCTCATCGATAGACTTACCTGAAGTGGTAACATCTTCTACCATAACCACACGGTCGCCATCATGAAGCTCGGAACCCAAGAGGTTACCCGCATCGGCGCCGTGATCCTTCACTTCCTTGCGGTTTGAGCAATAACGTACTTCTTTGCCATAGAGCTCTTCAAGTGCAATAGCTGTTACTACCGCCAACGGAATACCCTTGTATGCAGGGCCAAAAACTACATCAAAATCCAAACCGAAGTTGTCGTGAATGGCACGAGCATAGTATTCGCCTAAACGCTTAAGCTGACCGCCCGTTACATAAGCGCCTGCGTTCATGAAAAACGGGGACTTACGCCCACTCTTTAAGGTAAACTCGCCAAATTTCAGAACCTGGCTTTCTACCATAAATTCGATAAATTCCTGCTTATAGGCTTCCATGGGCGCCCCTTTTCTCGTTATAAAATCGCACTAACCAGCTTCACCATCATAGCAAATCGCGAACACTGCTCAAGCAGGCAGTTTTAGTGAGTTTTAAAGGGCTTAAAGATGCTTTGGACTTTTGGCAAGTTGCAACAATCGTTAGCATTCTAGAACGATTTAAAAGCTTGGCTACCCTAGCAACGCGCACAACGCGCGCCGAATCCGACGCGCGTCAGACTTTTTCTAGCGCTCTTCAATGGGCTTGTATTCACGTGGCTTCATGCCTGTCTTGTAAGCAGGACGAATAATACGTTTGCCGCTTACCAGTTCCTCGAAGCGATGCGCTGCCCAGCCCGCCATACGCGAACACGCAAACAGCGGCGTAATAAGATCAGTCGGAATACCCAGCAAGGAATATACGAAGCCAGAATACATATCCACGTTTGCGCACATGTCTTTCTTGGTTCCCTTTTCACGCAAAATAACCTCGGGGCTAATGCGTTCGATAAGCTTGAGTAGATTCAATTCCGCCTCAAATTCAGTGCCCTCTGCCATTTTGGTGGCGAACTTCTTCAAAACAACGGCGCGTGGATCCGATTTGGTATAAACCGCATGACCCATACCGTAAATAAGGCCGGTGTGGTCAAAGGCTTCTTTATTAACAATCTTGGCAATATACGACGCTACTTCGTCTTCGTTTTCCCAGTCAGAAACGTTTTCCTTGATTTCCTTCTGCATTGCCAATACCTGATGATTTGCGCCACCATGTTTGGAACCCTTCAAAGAACCAATAGCACCTGCATAGGCAGAGTAAGGATCAGTGTCAGACGAAGACAAAACACGACAGGTGAACGTGGAGTTGTTACCGCCACCGTGCTCAGCATGCAAACACATCATGATGTCGAGCATGTGTGCTTCTTCTGCGGTGTAGTGACGATCGGGACGCAACATGGAAAGAATGGTTTCCGCAGTGGATTCACCAGGAACAAAACGATGCATAATCATAGACTGCCCATTGAATGCAGCCTGCTTTGCATAGTAAGCAAGTACCATAATGCGCGGCAAACGCGAAATAAGCGTAACCGCCGTAGAAATTTCATGCTCGTAGCTGCGGTCTTCGGCTTTGGGATCATCTGCATAAAGTACCAATACCGAACGAGCAAGCAAATTCATGATGTCGCGCGAAGGGGTGCCCATAATCTTAGAAGCCGTAAAGCCATCGGGCAATTCGCGATGCGCATCTAAGCGAGAAATGAAAAAATCGAGCTGGTCTTGCGTGGGCAAATCACCCATGAGCAATAGGTATGCAATCTCTTCATAGCGGAAGCGCTTGTCTTCATCACCACTCAAAAGATCGTACAAATCGTATCCACGAAGCGTCAGCTTTCCTTCGTCGGCGATTTTATCACCTTCGCTCATCATGTAACCATGTACATTAGAGATATTGGTAATACCCGCAATTACACCAGAGCCGTCGCTATTGCGAAGACCACGTTTGACGGGATAGCGTTCATATAATTCTGGATCGACGGAATTTACTTTAGTGATGTTGTCGTACAAGGAAAGCTTACGTTCTTCCATGAAAATTCCTTTCGGCGCGACTCTTGCGTCTTTCGATGCGGCACCCACATTTCTGGATGATCCCGCCCCGTCTTTTCAGCGTGTTTGCTTACGAGTTTGCGCGCTGGCCGTACAAACCTGCCGACGCACCAATTGCAAGTTCAATCAATTACAAACTTTACCGATTACTGACTTAATTACGATTTTTAGCGAGATTCAATTCTACACCGAACTAAAGCGATAAGGTTTCGCATGTGTTTCGATATAGAGACGAACGGTAGCTTGCAATCAAATTGTTACTCAAGCAGGCACGCTCTGAGCCTGCAACTCTTGCAGCTAAGTTCCCTTTGTAACTGATTCCCGTGATACACTTTTCTTTAGGGGAAATAACTAAGTACACCTTAGTAGGGGCAGTATGAGTCAGGAGAAATCCATGAACTGGCAACAGGACTATGAACGTAAACAAATCACACTTGATCAGGTTTTTGAGCAACATTTAACAGGTAGAAACAGCGCTGGTCAAAATCAGAAAATATATATGGGCGGTCTTCATGTACCTACCACAATTATCAATGAGCTCCTTGCGCGTATAAAAAGCGGCAACCTTGTTGGCGTAGACATGTATGGCAACTACATGAATGGAGATATCACCTTCGCCGATATGGATGTAACTCCAGATCAGTTCCGTTACCACACCTATTTCGCAGGACCCAATGAACGCACAGGATTTGCTAATGGATCTCGCTGCGTAACGCATATTCCCGTTCATTTTTCTGACACTAATCGCATGCTGGAAGAAATTGGTCTTGACTATGCGGTAGTTCAGATGACCCCACCTAACGATCAGGGATATTGCAACATTGGTCCTCTTGGATTCGAACAGGGAGCACTACGCGGCGCCAAGCACATCATCGCTCAAATAAACACACGCCTGCCTCGCGTCTTTGGCGATTCCCATAACTATCACGTTGACGATATTGATGCCTTCTTTGTGCAAGACGAACTACTTGAAGACATCGTAACGCCCGCACCTACCCCTGAAGAAGTGAAGGTTGCCAAACTAATTGTTGATCGCGTAAACGACGGCGACTGTATTCAGCTGGGTATTGGCGGCATCATTAATGCTATTGCCGCAGGTCTGGATTGCAAACAGCACCTTGGCGTATTCACCGAAATGTTTTCCGATGCGTTTGTGCAATTGCAAATGAAAGGTGTCATCGACAATTCGCGCAAGAATTATATGCCTGGTGTTTCTGTAGGTGGCTATTCTACAGGTACTCAGCGTTTGTACGACTTTATTAACGACAACCCCGATATGTACTACTGCTCATACGAAACCGTATGCAATCCCGTCAATATCGCACAAAACGACAACTTGGTTTCGGTAAACACTGCGGTAAGCATTGATCTTACGGGACAAGTTTGCGCAGAAAGTATTGGCCCGCGCCAATACTCTGCAAGTGGCGGCCAGTTTGACTTTGTGCGCGGCGTAAAGAACTCCAAAAACGGACGTGGCTTTATTGCTGTTACTAGCGTTGCTCATACCAAGAAAGGTGATGTTTCCAAGATTGTTCCCACGCTAACTCCTGGTAGTGCCATCACTTCTCTGCGTAACGATTTGCAGTATGTTGTTACTGAATATGGCGTTGCCGATCTTCGCTGGGCAGATATTCCCACCCGAGCACAACGCTTGATCAATATCGCGCATCCTGATTTCCGCGATGAACTTACTTACGAGGCTAAGAAGCTCGGTATTTTGTACTAAGCTCGTATTTTCTGCGACACGATAGACTCTTCAGATTCTTCGATGAGATGGTGCACATAATTTTGTGCACCATCGTGTTTTATGCTGCTAGTTTTTGCGACGAAGGCGCGAACGAAGTGATCCGCCCATGCGGCTTTCTGGCTGCAAAATCATAAAGGCAGCAACAACAGAAACTACCGCAAGCAAAGCGCCAATTGGACCAGACCATGCAAAGCCCAAATTTGTAGCAACGACACCACCCATAAAGGAACCAGTTGCAATGCCGATGTCGGATGAGGTTGGCATAACAGCAGATGCCAACGTTAAAGCACGGGGATAGTCCTTTGCGGAAACTTGCAACAAATACGACTGTAAAGGCGCATTCATGTGGTAAATAAACACACCCGTTAGCACCACATTAATAATGCATAACATGGTATCGCCCGAAGCCAAACTCAATCCCAAAAGTGCCAGAACTACCGCCTGCAGAGCAAACATCAAAGGCAGCTTACCCAAACCGTAGCGCTGCGCGAGGGAGCCACTGCCCAAGTTGGATACAATTGTGGCACCGCCATAGAAGAACAGCACCAGACTTACCATCCAAACCGAAAGCCCTACCGAATCTTCCAGAATAGGCGTTACATATACATAGAACACATAGGTTGCCGCCATACCAAAGGCCTTCATAACCAGTACCAAAATGATACGACGATCTTTCAGGATAACCAGCTGCTCGCGCACGCTCGATGAAACGTCAGTCGATCCCGAACGAGGAACCGAAATCAGCAAAAGCACCGTCACAAAAAGTGCCACTGCTTCTACCGCAATAAAGGCGGACTTAATACCGAAGGCATCGGATAGCAGCGTACCAATAGGAGTGCCCAAAACACTCGCAACCGAAAAACCCGCATACACAAACGAAATAATGCGCGGTGCCTGATCCTGCGGAATGATGTCGTTGATAAAGGTCATAACCGTAGAAAGCGTTACACCCGAAACGATTGCAGTACAAATACGCGCCAACATAAGCACTTCATAGCTTGGTGCCAGAATTGCAAGCAGGTTACCTATATTGAATACCGCAAGGAAGATAACGAACAGCGGAAAGCGCCTAAACCTACCTGTCGAAAGCACGATAATCGGCGTTGACACTGCATAGGCAACGGCAAAATAACCTACAAGGTTACCTGCATCTGAAAGAGGAATGTTGTAAATTTCTGCAATATCAGGCGTAATGCCAATAACAATAAATTCGGCAAAGCCTAGGGCAAATCCAACCGTTACCAAAGCAACCGTAGCTAATTTGGTGCGACCAGCGCTATATTCCACGAAACCGTCCTTTATTCTTTCATCAAAAACGGCGCCCGTAGCGCCGTCTTAGTTAAAACACACAGTTTCGTTATTTTAATTGTTTTTAATTTAGATGGTTAATTTTGATAATTTTTACGATAAAAAGACCTTCACCAAAGAACGCGCTTCACTAATTTTGGCGGGATGATCTTTAAAACTCGAAAGCATAATGTGCGAACGCATCACACAAATAATCGAAGAGGTGCCCAAAAGACATTCTTCTTTTAAAGAAAGTTCGGGGATTTTTCTTTTTTCGGGATGTTCTGAGAAAAAAGCATACAGGGCTTCCATAATGGCGGGCTGCAACACTAAAGAGCTCTTGTTACTACGAAAGAAAATTTCTGGAGAGTTCAACATAGCGGCCTTACGCAAGTCTTTGATTTCTTGCGAAGCATCTTCTGCTGTCAGTCCATGTTCGATACATCCCGTGATTACATCAACATAATCAGCATCGGGATGAGCTTCAATCGCCTTTAAAAACATCTCTTTGCTGGGTATGTATGAGCGCCCAATAACTGCAGCACGTTTTGAAGAAAAGTAGTTAAAAAACGTCTTTCGAGAAATGCCTACCTTTTCACATACTTCTTCAACCGTTACCTCTTCGTAGCCCTTCTCTATTACCAAACAAAGAATGGTCTTTTCGATGGCTTGGCGTGTTTGTTCTTTTTTACGCTCACGCAAACCGCACGGTTGCGAAGAATGTTCTGATTTTGTTTTCTCTGGTTCCACTGCTTCTTTATTCCTTTTATCGCTTCTTGCGTTAGTGCTTATATTTCTTGCACTGGCGTTCTCTTACTTCTCGCGTTGATGCTTTCGCATCCTGCGTTGATCCCTTTGTTTCCTACGTTAGCGCTTTAACTATTTGCTTAAATGATGATAAATACGCCACTCACACTATTTCTTTTAAATTTATACTTACTATATAAATACACCGTGTGTAATATTATCACCTGCAAGGCGCAAGCCAACAATCTTTCCAAATTTCTTTTAATAGGAACGGGTGGATTATCGGCATACACCAAGCACGACAACACAGCTATTACTACGACTACACCGAATGCAGAACATACTGTTTGCGGCACACTCTGAAGGAAGTGCTCCGTGCGAAGTATTCTGCACAGAGCGTTCTGCATTAAACGCATATTCGGCTTGAAGAGCATACACAACAAAGAAAGGTCATCTATGGGTTGGGGATTAACCAGCAAACAAAAAGTAACGCTCATTATTTTGATTTTGGGTGCATTTGTTACCGTACTTAATCAGACCGTTGTAACCCCTGCCCTTCCCCCTATCATGGCAGAAATGGGCATCGATGCTGCAACGGCCCAATGGCTGACCACTGGCTTTACCCTGGTAAACGCCATCATGATTCCTATTACTGCATTTTTGATTGACCGCTTTACCACACGATCTCTCTTTATCGTTTCTATGGCCATCTTTGCACTGGGCAGCCTGCTGTGCGGCATTGCACCAAACTTCCCCCTCCTGCTTACAGGCCGTTTAGCTCAGGCTGCTGGTGCAGGCATCCTTATGCCTATGGTCATGACCGTGCTTATGCTCATGTTCCCCGTCGAACGTCGCGGTACTGCCATGGGTATGTTTGGCGTTGTTATTGCGTTCGGCCCCGCCATTGGTCCTACTGTTGCTGGTTTGGTAATCGACCATTACAGCTGGCGCGATTTATTCTTGGCGATCGCTGTCTTTTCTGCCATCGTTATTGCCGTAACACCTTTTGTTCTGCAGAAACAAAAGCCTCATTCCGAAGGTGTTGTGCTTGATAAGCCATCGCTTATTTTGTCCACCCTTGGTTTTGGCACCATGCTTTATGGCTTCAGCGTTATCGGGTCTTCAGGCATCAGCGTGGAAGCACTAATTGCAAGTTTGGTTGGCGTCGTTATTCTGATCTTCTTTTTCCGCCGCCAGCTTTCCATGGAAAAGCCCATGCTCAATGTTCGTGTGTTGAAAAACCACAAATTCTTGATGGGCACCATTATTGGCATGCTTGTTCAAGCCTCACTACTTTCGGCTGGTATCTTGATGCCGATTTATTTGCAGTCACTCATGGGCTATTCAGCAACCATTTCTGGTTTGGTTCTTATGCCTGGTGCAATTTTGATGGGTATCATGGGCCCAGTCGCCGGTCGTCTATTCGACAAGCACGGTCCTCGCGTATTGAGCATCGTAGGCATGACGCTACTGGTCATCAGCACGTTTGCCTTTGCCACCTTAAACGACAGCACCGATGTTGTGTTCTTGACCATCCTTTATACGGTGCGTATGTTCTCGCTTTCTTTGGTGAACATGCCTATCACCACATGGGCTATGAATGCACTCGATAACAAAGTGATGAACCACGGCACTTCAGTGAACAATACCTTCCGCCAAGTTTCTGGTTCTCTTGGTACCGCTATTCTTGTTTCGGTATACACCCTGGTTGCTGCTTCTTTGATGGGCAGCATGGATTCAATACATGCAAGCATTACGGGCATTAACATTTCGTTTGCGGTTTCAGGCATCCTGTGCACCATTGGCTTGATCATGACTGTAATCTTCGTGAAGAATAAGCCCACCGCACGCGACGGTGAAGCTCCTGAGCGCACCGAAACGTCCCTGCTCGAAACCATTATGCGTCGCAATGTGTTCACCTTGCCCGCAAGTGCAACCGTGCTCGATGCTATTCATATGTTTGTAGAAAAGAACGTAAGCGCCATGCCTATCGTCAACGACAAAAACGAACCTGTTGGTTTTATATCCGATGGCGATGTTATGCGCGAGCTTTCCGATAGAAGCCATATGTACACCGACCCTGTAGTTTTGATTATGCGCCTGCAGCGCGACAACTCTGGTTTCGACGAAAAGCTGGATGCGTTGGTGAACCGCAACGTTATGGACATTGCCACGCGCAACACCATTGGCGTAGACATTGACGCTGATCTTCCGATGGTCTGCCGAATCTTGGGCGACAACCACCTGAAGAAAGCTCCTGTTCTTGACCACGGAAAGGTCGTAGGCGTTATTAACCGCTCCGACATCACACAATATGCCATGAAGTCGTACCTGGAACGCGAAGGGATTTAAATTTGAAATAAATCAATAGCGAAGGGCATCCTCATGGGTGCCCTTTCGTTTTATCATTACGGATAGGGAGATTTTTATAAAAGGAATTTCAGCAGAAATCTCAAAGGGGATAAAAGAGATTTCGAAAACACTTTACCAATGAAATTTCAAAAGGAGGGGCACTTATGAAGGGAAGCGACCACACTATTTTCACGACGGGACAAATGGGAATCCCTCGCTTCGATTTAACAGGGAAAAAGGCAATTATTACAGGTGTTGGCAGTGAAATCGGCATCGGACGCGCCATTGCACGCACCTTTGCAGCCTACGGCGCTGATCTGGTAATTGCCGATATGGATGCAGAAAAAATTGAGGCACGCGCCAAGGAAATTGCCGAAGAATCGGGACGCGAACTGGGTACGCATATCATTCCTGTTCACTGCGATGTTCGCTCCAACGAAGACCAAGAAAACTTGGTCCAAACCGCCATGGATGCATTTGGTCGCATTGATATCTTGGTAAATAATGCTGGGGTTGTTCTAAGCAACGATCAGCTTATTGTAGATACCGATGAAGACGAATTCGATCGCGTAGTGAACACCGACTATAAAGCAGTATTCTTCCTTTCGCAGCGTGTAGCAAAAATTATGATCGAGCAAGAGCAAGGAAACATCATCAACCTTGCATCCGTTGTAGCACGTGTTGCTTCTACTCGTATGGCAGCCTACGCTTCAGCGAAAGCTGCAGTTTTGCAGCTAACACGCTGCATGGCGTTCGAGTGGGCTCGTTTCAATATTCGCGTTAACTGCATTTGCCCTGGCTATATTGACACCAACATGACGCAGACAACCCTCAACAAGCCACGTGCTTATGAGGCAATCACACATCCCATTCCCCACAACCGTAAAGTGGGCGATCCCATGGATATTGCTGCTGCTGCCTTGTTCTTGGCGTGCGATTGCTCCGATATGGTTAACGGCACCCCGCTCTATGTAGATGGAGCTAGGTCTATTTGGTAGAGCTCATCCAAAGCCCCTTTTTTCGTAAAGGGGCTTTTTCCGTTTAGCGCAAAATAACAACCTTTCGCACAGAGGGGCTACTCGCCTTTACTACCGAAAAGGGCGAATTTCGCCCGAATTTCGCCCAATAAGACTATTCGACTCAGTTTCGTAACATTTGCGGTAGTAGACTACACCGCAATAAAGTACCCCTCAACAATATGTCTTGAATCGTTGCGAAATCATCTTTCTTTCGATTTTAGAGACGTTTATAGATCGAAAGGAAGGGCCGCCGTGGAAGAATTCACCAATATACTTACCGCTATCGATAGTGTTATTTGGGGTCCACCACTTATTGCTCTTATTTTGCTGGGTGGTATTTTCCTTACCTTCCGTTTGCGCGGTCTGCAATTCCGCACCCTTGGCCTTGCACTGAAGTACACCTTCAAGAATGAAGAAGATGGCAAAGGCGAAGTAACCAGCTTTGGCGCACTCTGTACCGCAATGTCGGCAACGGTTGGTACTGGTAACATTGTTGGTATTGCAACTGCGGTTGTTGCTGGTGGTCCTGGCGCCCTGTTCTGGATGTGGTTGGCAGCTATTTTCGGCATGGCAACCAAATTCTCCGAGGGTTTGTTAGCGGTTAAGTTCCGTACCATGGACAAGAAGGGTCACGTTCTTGGTGGTCCGTTCTACTACATCGAAAACGGCATGGGCCAGAAATGGCGTTGGCTTGCTAAAGCATTTGCATTCTTTGGCATGTGCGTTGCTCTGTTTGGCATGGGGACATTTACCCAGATTAACTCTATCTCGAGCGCCGTTACGGGCTTCTTCGATCCTGCAATGTCCCACACCGTAAACATTCTTGGGGGCGAATTTTCCATCGCTACCGTAATTGGCGGTCTGCTTACGGCTGTTTTGGCAGGCATGGTTATTATTGGTGGCCTGAAGCGCATTGCTACCTTCTCTGAAAAGGTAGTACCCGCCATGGTTGTACTTTTCTTGGTGTTCTCGTTCACGCTTATCTTCTACAACATTGATAAGCTTCCTGCAGCACTGCTCCTTATTGTCCAGCATGCTTTTGGTTTGCAAGCGTTCGGCGCAGGTATGTTTGGCGCTATTCTTATTGCAATGCAGATGGGTCTTGCCCGAGGCATTTTCGCAAACGAAGCTGGTTTGGGTTCTGCGCCAATCGCTGCGGCTGCTGCTAAAACCAACGAACCTGCTCGCCAGGGTTTGGTAACCATGACCCAGACCTTTATTGACTCCATCATCATTTGCTCCATGACTGGTTTGGCGCTGGTTATGACCAACACCTATGGAATTCCTGGCTTGGAAGGTGCTGCCGTTACCAACGCCGCATTCCAGGCGGGCTTGCCTTTCTTGCCACCTGAGGCAGTATCGTTCATTTTGATGATCTGCTTGGCTCTGTTTGGTTTCACCACAATTTTGGGCTGGAACTATTATGGCGAGCGCTGCTTTGAATACTTCTTTAACCGCAACGCGCGCGGCTTAAAGATTTATCGCTGGCTGTACATCCTCTGCCTCTTCATTGGCCCTTACATGACGGTTTCCGCTGTTTGGACGATTGCCGACATCTTTAACGCTTGCATGGCAGTTCCAAACATGATTGCTCTGTTTGCACTTTCTGGCGTAACCGCCAAGGAAGCTTACAACTACCTGAATCGTTTAAAGAAGGCTAAGGGCGACGAAAAAGCAATGGAACCTCGTCCCGACGATTCGGACGACTGGAAGACGCCAAAGAAAGCGGCGTACCAAAAGATGGAAGAACAGATTCAGCGCAACGGATAAAACTCGCAAGTCGAAGATCATCGACAGCGCACATTCAGTGCTTCGGCTAAAGCAAGCCCGACAGGAAAAAATCAGCGCATCGGCTAAAACGAGCCCAGCACAACGGATGAAACTCGCTGACCGATGATCTTCGACCGAAAACCGCTCGAATTTCCGTTCGTCGCTTTGTTAACACGTTTTTAATGCACAAAACCCAAAACAACGTGTAGACTAACGCTTGCAAAAAACATCCTCACTGAAGTGTCTTGAATCGTTTTGAAACTGGACATGGATGGGGTCTCTGGAGAATCCCAGATTTACTGGGTGCCGAAGGGGCAAGGTTTCGCACCACTAAGCGGACCGAAACTCTCAGGCAAAAGGACAGAGCATCATATTCGCCCAAGCGAATTCTTTTTTCTGTATCCTCCAGATGCTTTATCTGTTTCCTGGAGGCACCCGAGAGACAACGCGTTTTAAGCAGTACGGCACGCCAAAGGCAGCTCAAGAGCCAAAAGACCAAAAGGCAGCGCTTCAAAACGTCAAAC
>OLQE01001062.1_pt1 | contig 16841 bp, 15 predicted proteins | sample 1643161 | NCBI WGS metagenome assembly OLQE01 (sample SAMEA3136650, study PRJEB25190) | human gut metagenome | reverse complement strand
CTGCCATGGGCCTTGCGGGCTGCGCGAGCCAGGAAGCCGGCGACAATCTGGCCGGTACCGGCGAGGCTGCCACCAGCGATATCGCCTGGGACCGCGAGACCGACGTTCTGGTCGTGGGCCTCGGCCTTGCCGGCTGCGCCTCCGCCATGTCCGCTGCCGATGCCGGCGTGCAGGTGCTCGTCGTTGAGAAGGCCCCGGCCGACTTCGCCGGCGGCGCGAGCCGTGTCAACGGCGGCTTCATCACCGTCTCCGAGGAGTTCCAGGATCTCGAGTACTGCTGCCGCAACGTCAAGGGCGCCTTCGACCGCGAGGTCATGGCCTCGCATCTGGACGCTGTTCCCATGATGGAGGACTGGCTCGAGGACGAGGAGGTCGACGGCCTGGAGTACGCCGAGTTCCCCGGATACGTCGGCTACTACAACCCCAAGGGCCTGTGGGACTCCTATCCGTCCTTCGTGCAGCACGTGACCGACCGCGGCGTCGAGATCATGTACGAGACGCCGGCGGTGGACCTGATCACCAACGACGCCGGCGAGGTCATCGGCGCCTACGCCGAGCAGAACGGCAACCGCATCGCCATCAAGGCCAACAAGGGCGTCATCCTCTGCTCGGGCAGCTACAACGCCAGCCCCGAGCTCATCGAGCGATTCGCCTACCCGAGCGTTTACATCGCCAACCTGGACAGCCCTTACAACACCGGCGACGCCATCGGCATGGCCGAGCGCATCAACGCCAAGATCGGCGGCTTCATCCCCGACCCGCTGTGCTGGATGGGCTATGTCATCACCGCTCCCTCCCGCGAGGCCGAGACCGGCGTGCAGTGGAACCAGCCCGACGATGCCAACGGCGCCTACATGATGGTGAACCGCTTCGGCGAGCGCTTCCACGACGAGACGGTCAGCTACGGCCACGCCCGCTCCATCGCTCCGCAGATGCTGTGGGAGGAAGAGATCAACGACTACCGCAACACGCCGTTCTGGGTGGTGTTCAACCAGGACGTGCTGGACAACACCCGCGTGGGCAAGTACACCGCCCAGGAGGAGTTCGATCCCAGCTGGGGCACGCCGGTTACCATGACCTGGAACGGCGTCTTCAAGAACCAGCCCTGGAGCCAGGACAACGCGGCCGAGGTCGAGCGCGGCTGGATTGTCAAGGGCGACACCATCGAGGAGCTGGCTGCTGCCATGACCACCACCAACGGCTTCGGCGACACGGTGAACATGGACGCCGCCGGCCTGGCCGCCTCCGCTGCCGCCTTTGATGCCGGCATCGCCGCCGGCGCCGATGCCTTCGGCCGCGATGTGGCCACCATGGCGCCGCTCGGCTCGGGCCCGTACTACGCCTGCGAGCTTTCCTTGGGCGTCATCCAGTCCTTCGGCGGCCCGGTGGTCAACGCCGACAACCAGGTGCTCTCGAACACGGGCGAGCCTGTCGGCCGTCTGTACGCCGCCGGCATCGTGAGCTTCATCTTCGCGAAGACCAGCGCCAATCCGACGGCCCTCATCTCCGGCCTCCAATCCGGCCAGGCAGCCGCCGCCCTGGAGTCCTGGAGCGCCTAAAGTTGCATCCCCCTGCGCCTCTGCCCGTGTGGGGGCGCACTCTCTAATCGAGCCCCGCCGACCTTCCCCCTCCCAGGTCGGCGGGGCTTTGCATGTGTAGAAGAAATCTTGCATGCCCCAAGAGCATGGAAAAGTATAGAGAACCGGCATTTGAGGCATGTTCTGCTGACGGGGCATAATAGGGGAGAACATATGAGGCATGGAACCACGGGCGAAGGGAGAGCGTTGTGGATCTTCGGGATTACCTCGCGCATCTGAATGCGGGCAAGGTCGTGAAAGACGGCTCGGAGGAGCACCTTTTCATGCACGGAGTGAGCCAGGAGGCCATCCGCATCTGCATGGAGATCAACAACCGCTACCACACACCCGAGGAGATTCGCGCGCTGATGGCCGAGCTGACGGGCCGCCCCGTGGACGAGGGCTTCGCGCTCTTCCCTCCCTTCAACAGCGATTGCGGCAAGAACATCCACCTTGGCTGCGGCGTGTTCATCAACGCCGGCTGCAAATTCCAGGACCAGGGCGGCATCTATCTGGGCGACCGGGTGCTCGTCGGGCAGAACGTGGTGCTCGCCACGCTGAACCACGGCATGGATCCCGCCCATCGCGGCGATTTGCACCCGGCGCCCATCCACATCGGCAACGACGTGTGGATCGGCGCCAATGCCACGGTGCTCCCGGGCGTGACCATCGGCGACGGCGCGGTCGTAGCTGCCGGCGCTGTGGTGACCCGCGACGTGCCCGCCATGACCGTCGTCGGCGGCGTTCCCGCGCGTGTTATCAAGAAGATCGAAGTTAGCGAATAGCGCGGGATGGGCTTTTGCGCTCCTGCATTGAAGTATGCATCTAACTAATATCGAGTCATAATCGTTTGGCATTGGTGTGAGACCAAGCTAGGGCGCATACTGACTTTTGCGCCCATTTTTCTCGCTAGGTAGTTGTCGATTTGCCCTCTTTTGGGAGGAAAGGGAATGCTCATCCTGCAGTGATGCCGGGATTCCGGTACGTTTTAAGGCCGATAGGGGACTTCATGGAGCTGAAGACGTTGCGATATTTTCTCGCCGTAGCCGACGAGCAGAATCTCACTAAAGCTGCCGAGGCACTCTATATGACGCAGCCTGCGCTCTCTCGCCAGATGATAGCGCTCGAGAACGAACTGGGAGTGCAGCTGTACAGTCGAGGCAGTCGCACCATTTCCCTTACGAAAAGCGGCCAGCGCCTCCGGGAGAGGGCTCGAGAGATTGTGGAGCTGGCGGATCTGACGAGCAGAGAGTTTGCTGCCAGCGAAGAGGAAGTTGCGGGTTGCGTCGCCATAGGAGCGGGAGAGTCATTCACGTCCGTTTCTGTGGCGCGAGCAGCCGCCCTGCTCCGCGAGCGATGTCCCGGCATCACTTATCGGTTACGTTCGGGAAATGCTCCGGACCTTCTTGCCGATCTTGATGCCGGACTTCTTGATTTTTGTCTGCTCATACAACCGGTCGATATTTCCCATTATCAGAGCTGCCGTGCTTCGGAACGTGACACGTGGGGCCTCATCATGAGAAAAGATAACCCTCTGGCGACCAAGGAGTGCGTCACGCGTGAAGATCTTTTAGGCGAGCCCTTGATATTCTCCGAGCAAAATACCGAATCGTCTCCGCTGAATCAGGCTTTTCTCGACTGGTTCGGCCCCGGGTTCGAGCGCCTCAACATCGTTGCGACCTACAACCTCGCCTTCAACGCGACGCTCTTCGCAGCCCAGGGCTTCGGCAGCATCGTGGCGCTCACCAATCAGCTGCGCGTCGACGAGGCCCAGCATTTGACCTTCAGGCCCTTCGCCCCGCTCTTGCAGGCCGACTCCCATCTCGTCTGGAAAAAGAACCGTCCTCTCTCGCCGGCCGCTGCCGAGTTCCTGCGCGAGTTCGACACGCAGAACCCTCACCTATAAGTTCGTGGCATAGCGCGATATAAAAGCGAGGCATTGGATTTACGGCTTGGACCCCGATAACCTCTTAGATGCAAGAGCCGAACCGATCGTTCGGCGCACGTGGGCAGGAGAGGTCCTGCCGAGAAGGAGGATTATCATGGAACAGGTTTCACGTCGCTCGTTTTTGAAGGGGACGCTGGGAGCCGCCGGCCTTGTTGGCGCCGGCATGGCCGTGTCGCTCGCGGGCTGCGCCCCGCAGAGTTCCGACTTGCCGACAACGGGCGGAGAGGCCGTCGCGCCTGAGAGCTACGATTACACGGCCGATGTGGTCATCGTGGGTGCGGGCGGAGCCGGACAGATGGCCGCCGTGTCCGCCCACGAGGCCGGCTGCAGCACGATTATTTTGGAAAAGGCCTCTATGACCGGTGGCGATTCCATCACGAGCCACAACGACATCCTCGCCTTCTGGCCTGACGAGCATGCCGGCGAGAACGGGGACGATTTCGACAGCTACCTGGAGGATTGGAAGGCCACGCACTGGGTGTCCTACATGGGGCAGATCGGCCGCGACTTCCCCAACACCGAGTTTCCGTTTGCGCGGCGCTTCATGGATCTGTGGGCTCCCGTGGGCCAGTGGCTTGAGGACGAGGCCGGCGTCCAGTGGACAGGCGTATCGCTCGGCCGCGCCCTGGCGACGGAATACACGCCCACGTACCGCACCTGGCATGCGGAAAACGAGCCCATCATGGTCTCGCTCTACCGCGTCATCGAAGGCTGGGATGACTCGGAGACGCTCCTTAGCACCGAGGCCTTCGAGCTGATTCAAAATGCCGACGGGGTCATCACGGGCGTGCGGGCCTATCAGTACGAGACGGGCAAGACTATCACGGTGCATGCGAACCACGGCGTGGTCCTGGCCACCGGCACCTTCTGCGCCTCGCGCGACATGGTGGGCCAGTATTATGGTCGCGAGGTGGCGCAGCTCTCCACTACCGGCACTATGAACCTCACGGGTGACGGGCATCGCATGGCCCGCAATGTGGGCGCCGGATTCAGGGCCATGGACCTGGGCATGAACTGGCAGCCCTGCGGTACCGGCTCGCGTAACTGGGACACCATCGAGGGCCGTCTGTACCTGTTCGGGTACTACGATGGCGCCTTGGCCCCGGCCGACCCGGCCATTGCCGTCAATCTCGAGGGCAAGCGCTTCATGAACGAGGATCAGGTGAACTATGGCATCGGTCGCGAGACTGGCGTCCAGACCGCCCAGACCGCCTTCTACGTCTTCGATTCGCGCTTCGACTGCCATGTGGTCTACGAGGGCGCGGAAGTCATGCTGAAGGACGGCACCGTGTACTACGAGGCCGATACGCTGGAAGAACTGGCGGTGCGCATGAACTGCGATGCCCAGGGCTTCCTCGACGAGATAGAGCGCTACAACGGCTTCGTGGATGCCGGCAACGATCCGGATTGGGGTCGCGACATGACCGCGGTCACCAAGATCGACCGGGGCCCCTTCTACGCCTTCCCCATCACCCCTCAGTACTACGTCACCTTCGGCGGTGTGAAGACCAACGTGGAAAGCGAGGTGCTCACCGATGACGACCGGGTGATTCCGGGCCTGTTTGCCGCTGGCGTGGTGTGCGGTTCTTACGCCGAGCAAGAGGGTCTGGTGTACTATGGCGGCTTCAACCAGGCGCTCGCCTGGGGCAGCCAGGCCGGTGCCCATGCGGCGGCTTTCAATCCCGAGGGCGCGAAGATGGAGGAGCCCACCGGTGACGGCAATGCTGCCCCGGCTGCCGCTGCGGTCTCCGATGCCACCTATCAGGATGGTACCTACCAGGCGGCCCACGATGGCAAGGATGGTCCGGTGCCTGTGACGGTCACCGTCTCGGGCGGCAAGATTGCGAGCGTGGAGGTCGGCGACAACAACGAGACTCCCGGTATCGGCAGCCAGGCTATCGATGCGCTGCCCGCGGCCATCGTGGCGGCCAACAGTGCCGACGTGGACGCAATCTCCGGCGCGACCATGACGAGCGACGCTATTATCGCCGGCGTGCAGGAGTGCCTCGAGCAGGCGGCGTAAGGCGGAAGTCCTGCAGCCTTTCCATTGAATGGGACGCGGCATGGTTCGCGATGGCCTTGCGGCTACCGTGGTGTCCGACGCATAATAGATGCGGTCCCTAAGAGGGCGGCCTTTGAGCCGCCCTCCTTTACGCAGGCGCCTTGCGAAGCGTCTAGCGCGATACGAAAAGGATATTGACCAGTGAAGAAGTTGGAAGATGGCCGATGCGTGGGCGAGGCTGCCCTTGCGCGGCAATCGAGAGCTCGATTTATCGCCCCGGGGTGTTTATGCACGCTAGCGTTTCTCGTGGCTCTCGGATTGTGCGGCTGTGCGGTTTCGAGGGCAAATTCGGTTGCGCTAGACGCTACCGCGCAAGAAGAGGTGTCTTCGCCCGACTCTTCGGATTCCGCTTCGAATGAGGCTGCGAGCGAGAACCAGAAAGAGCGTGGGCGTGCCGATGCCGAAGGTCGAGGCGTCGAGGCGGAGTCGGATCCTTCGCAAGGTGTGGATCAGGCGCCTGCGGGCGATGGGGGTGCTCAGGCGTCAGCGGCCTCGGCAAGGGAGGAGTCTTCTGTGAAAACTGCATCTGCAGCTATGGATGTTAACGGGAAAAGCTTCGATCTGCGGCTCGCCGACAATGAAACGGCCCGCACTTTCGCAAAGTTGCTGCCCCTGAGCCTTCCCATGAGCGAGCTGAATGGCAACGAGAAGTACTACTACTACCTCGACGCCCCGCTACCCTCAAACGCTGAAAACATCGGTCGAATCGAGGCCGGTGACGTCATGCTCTACGGCGATAGCTGTATCGTTGTCTTCTACGAATCCCACGACACGACCTACGCCTATACCCGCATAGGAAAAGTGTCAGACCCTGATGCGTTGGCCGAGGCGGTTGGCACGGGGGATGCGAAAATCAGTTTTAAGTAGCCTTCGATCATGGAGCGCTCAACGAAGCGGTAGCGATCAGCAGAGCAATTCAAAATGATTGCATTACAGTAATGCTATTAAGTATAATCTGGTAGCAAAGGAGGCATGCAATGGCCCAAGCTACCATAAATGCGCGATTGAATGCGGCTGTGAAGGAACGCGGAGACAGAGTCCTTCGCGAGCACGGTCTCTCGACCACTGAGGCTATTAGGGGACTCTGGTCCTCTATGGCTCGAACGCGTGAGGTGCCCGCTTTCCTTATGGAGGAGTGCGCCCATGATGAAACTGCGGATCGCCAGAGAAAGCGCGAAGTGGCGCGCGGTCTGGCAGGTCTTGCTCGCAAGGGTTCCGGCTTGAGCGACGAGGAGCTTTCCGATTTGCGCTTCGCCTCGCTGATGTCGCGCTACGAGGCGCTCTCATGAAAGTACTGCTTGATACCAACGTATGGCTCGACATCATTCTTGGCCGAGAGGGCTTCCTGGAACCATCGCTTACCGCCCTGTATGACTGTATCGATGAAGGTGATGACCTCTGCATAGTTGCCACATCGGTAAAGGATATCTTCTTTGTTGTTGAGCGTTTAGAGGGGGCGAATACTGCTTATGGCGCGGTCGAGCGCATACTCCAGCTCACTCGTGCGATTACGGTGGACGATGTGGTTTGCCGGAATGCGCTCCCCTTGGAAAGACCCGATTATGAAGATGGCGTCATTGCCGCTGCCGCAGAAGCCGAGCAGATAGAATGCATTGTCACACGCGACGATAAGGCGTTTCATTCGCTGGGAATCCGCCGCTGCAGCCCAGTCGAATTCATAAAGGGGCGCGGCACTGAGGTTATAGCGATTTAGTCTATCGTCCGGTAAGCCTGGCAGCTAGAAAAGTGCGTGTCGGATATTAGTCTGTCCCTGCACCGGTAAAGCCGTCGGCGTAGGCGGTGGGGACGACCATGGACGCCTTCGACTCCTTCATGGACTCGTTGACCAGGTGCATCTGACGCAACTTGAAGGCCATCTCGTCTTCGTGGTAGAGCTCGGTCGCCTCAAGCAACATGGCGGCGATGTCCTTTTCGACCTCGGCGAGCACTACGCGTGCATCGCGCTCGCGCTCTGCCCGCGCCTCCGCGGCCATGGACTCCTGAAGCTCCTTGGGAATGACGATGTCGCGGATCTCAACGAACAGGATGGACACGCCCCAGGTGCTCGTCTTCTCTTCGATGGCTCGGCGTAGCTCGTCGTCCAGCTGCACCCGGCGCATGGCCACGTCGGCCACGTTCTTGCGCCCGATGGCGTCGCGCAGCGCGGTTTGGGCCGCCATGGCCACGGAGTCGTAATAGTCCTCCACTTCCAGACAGGCCTTCTTCGCGTCCCAAACCGTCCAGAACACAGCGGCATCTACATTGATGGGCACGAGATCGGCTGTGAGCGTCTCCTCGGCGCCGAAGCCCGTGAGCATAATGCGCAGGTCGGCGCGCAGGGCGATGTGGTCGATGAAGGGAATGGTGAAGTACAGGCCCGGGCCTGCCGTGCGGCTGTAGTTGCCGAATCTCAGGATGACCACCCGCTCCCAGTGCGGGGCGATGCGCACGGTGAAGATCGCGAGCACGGCCACGGCCAGCGCCAGGCAGATGGTCCAGATGTCGATACCGCCCGTAAGGCCGAGCCCGGCCGCGCCGACGAGTAGGAAGACAGCTATGAACAGGGCCGCCGAGAACACGATGGGGGCGTTCTCGTCGGTATGCTTGGTCTTGGGGGAGTTGTAGCGCTCGATAACGGGACGGTCGAAGGCGAGGTCGGCGTCGCGATAGGGCCTCGGTGCGGTTTCGCTGCGGCGCTTCCTAATGCTTGCCATCGTAGTAGCTCCTCTTCTCCGCCGCTGCACTCGCGGCCTCGTCGGCCATGGTCTGCACGATGCCGGCGATGCGCTTGTTGATGTCGCGGAAGCTCAGACCCAGGGCGCGGTACTCTTCCACGCACTGCTCGGCCATGGCGTCCACGGCGCTTTCGGGCGAATCGTCGACGATGACGTTCTTCTGCACGTACATGCCGCGGCCCCGCACCGATACGATAAGGCCGCTCGTCTCCAGATCGCGGTAGGCTTTGGTGACGGTGTTGTAGTTGATCTTGGCGTCGGCCGACAGGCTTCGCAGGCTCGGCAGCTGCTCGCCGGCCTTGAAGTAGCCGGTGCGGATGAGGTGCGCCAGGCGGTTCCTCAACTGTACCCAAAGGGGAAGATCCGACGATTCGTCGATGACGAAGATCGCCTCGCCGCCCACCGGCGCCGGCGCTGCGGCGGCGATGGGCGCCTCGCGTCCCTCGGGCGGAGCCTCCCGAGGAGCATCGGCCTTGTTCAATTCGATTTCCATGCGCTTGACATCACTCAGTTCCGTAGCAGTCATTAATGCACCCCACAAACGATAACGGTCCAGCGAAGACAAAATGCGCCGATGAGGCACACGAAGTCCGAAACGGGAATGGCTCGCTGCTCCTTGCGAAGCAGGGCGTAGGATTCAAGGGCGAAAGGCGCGACGATGCCCAGGCCGACGGCGCCAATGAGGGCGGCCGGCAGCACGGCATCGGAGAGCAGCGCGGCCACGGACGTGGCAGCTTGCGGGTTCGTCCATGCGGCTCCGAGGAACGCCGCCATAAAGGCGAGCTCTGCGACGAGGCAGATAAGGTGGTCTTTCTGGAGCGGTCTGACGGCGCAGATGAGCCTCGTCTCGCTTTGAGCGAAGTAGTCGATGAGCAAAACGGTGGAGAGTCCCGAAGACAGGGCGGAACAGAAGAAAAGCCCCACGAGGAAGGCGGTATGCCAGAAGGCGATGCCGATATTGCTGTAGAGGAATACGCCCGTATATCCCATGACGGCTGCGGCCAACAGGGCGCATATGCCATCGAGCACGCGTTTGGCGCGGCTCGAGAAGATTTTGAGATGGAGCAGGTTGGCAAGCGTCAGCAGAACGCCGACGCCGAGCAGGGCCGACAAAACGCAGGCTCCGAAGGTGAGCACGGTGGGACGTGCTGACAGGAAGATGAGCAACGCGCGCTCGGGGTAGTCGAGGTCCCACAGAAGGCAGAGCATGGAGGCGGCGAGCACCAGCGTAGCGATGGCATAGGTGCGGCCGCGCAAGATGCGGAACTCGCGGCGTACCTGCGCGGATCGGTGAGGGAAGGAGCGGTGGAGCGAGAGGCTCCATATCGACATGACGAGAAAGGCGCCTCCAGCGGCCCCTCCCAGGAACAGGTAGGCTATGACCAGTGCTCCGTACTGCATGTTCCCTTCTGACGTCAACGGCTGCGTGCATTCGCTAGGCGCATCATAGCGCAAGTTGCCGTCAATGCGAACTACTGAAATGCAAGAGCGATTCGCACAAGGGGCTGTCAAGGATGTTTCGGATGCTTGACTGCAACGAGGAACGATAGTAAAGTGAGGCCAGGCGGTCGCCCGGTGTGAGCGGGCACGGCTGCCGTTTACTAGTGTGGCGTGCAGCCGTTCCGCGCCAGTGGGGCGGCTTCTACGCTATCTGCGGCTCAGGGCCATCAGAAGCATCAGCAGGAAACAAGCAATCTCCAACAGAAGAATGGTCTCGTTCATAGCGATCACCTCCCGCCGCATCGGGGGCTGAGCCGCTATGGCCGCCTGGCTAATGTCAATTATAACATTAGAGTCGTTAAAACGGGAACAAAAGTTCGATAAATCTTTTGAAAATACCCCATTGACTGATTTACTGAATCGCTATAGCATATCAGTAGAGCGGGAAGAGGGGACAAATCCTAGGCTGTTGCTTCTGCCGCCATTTCGAAAGGTGACTTGAGTCGCGCATTGCGCGAGACGAGAGGGGAATCAAATGGCATTACTCGAGAAGAAGGTAGGACGCCGCAATTTCCTGAAGGGAAGCGCCGCCGCAGCTGCGGCCCTGGCCGCAGCGGGCATTTCAGGCTGCGCGCCAAGCCAGGGAGAAGGAGAAAAGCTGAGCGGCACAGGCGCCGATGGGATGACGCCGCACAAGGTAGCCTCCGATGCCGCGGTGCTCGACGGCGGCGAGTGGATTACCGTCGATTGCTGGGGGAACTGCGGCGGACGTTGCGTGAACAAGGTTCTAGTTCAAGACGGCGTTGTGCTTCGCCAGAAAACTGACGATGTAGACGAGGACACTCTTGAGCATCCGCAGCAGCGTTCGTGCCCGCGCGGCCACTCCATGCGCCAGCATGTGTTCAATGCCAACCGCGTGAAATACCCCATGAAGCGCAAAAGCTGGCAGCCTGGTGGTGGCGAGAACGCCCATGGCGAGTTGCGCGGTGAAGAAGGTTGGGAGCGCATCAGCTGGGACGAGGCGCTCGATTACGTGGCAGACGAACTGAAGCGCGTCTATAACGACTACGGTCCGCGCAGCGTGGTTTGCATGGGAACCGATTGGCCGGTGCTCAACTTGCTCGGTGGCCGTTTGCAGTGGAACTCCACCGAATCCTATGGCAACTGGTACAACGCGCCCATCCGCATGGGTGGCTCCATCTCTAGCGGTCTGCCTGATTGCGGCAACAACAATGACCGCCTCGATATGCTGAATGCCGAGACCATCGTGCTCTATGGCGTGAACCCCGCTTGGCACAATGCCGGCAACGCCTCCTACTACTATCGTCTGGCAAAAGAGGCCGGCGTCCAGTTCGTGTTCGTCGGGCCCGAGTACAACGTGTCCGCCAGCATGCTCGACGCTCGCTGGATTCGCGTGCGCCCCGGTACCGATACGGCGCTTCTGCTGGCCGTGGCCTATGAGATGATTCGCCTGAACAACATCGATCTCGACTTTTTGCACAAGTACTGCATCGGCTACGATGCCGAGACGCTGCCGACCGGTGCCGAGGAGAACTTCCAGAGTTATGTGCTCGGCGAGTACGACGGAGTGCCGAAGACGCCGGAATGGGCGAGCGAGATCTGCGGCACCCCGGTCGAGGATATCACTTGGTTTGCCGAGACCATCGGTGCCGAGCACGACGTCATGCTGCATCACAATTATGCCCCTTCGCGCTATCGCGGCACTATCGACTTGCCTCAGCTCTTCCTAACGGTAGGCTGCATGGGCGGCCATCTCGGTCGTTCGGGCAACTCCGTGGGTGCAACGTTCTCCATCGAGGCCGGCAATGGGGGCCACGCGGAGAAGCTTGTGCGCGTGGGCGCTGTCGTGGCCGAGCGCGCCACGGGCAAGACGGCGAAAAACGAGCTCGAGGACTCCCAGATGCCGAAGTCGACCATCTGGCGCGACATCCTCGCCGGCCACTACACCTGCTATGGCGACTATCGCAATGGCGAGATCGACAACGGGTTCGTGGGTCGCGACCCGAAGGAGTACGACTTCGATCCGAAGATCATCGTGAACGACTTCCATAATCCTCTGCAGGCAACCGAGGACATTAACTCCGGCATCGCCGCCTTCAAGAAGATGGATATGGTTGTCAATATCGACTATCGCTTCACGTTGACGGCCGAGTATGCCGACATCGTGCTGCCCTGCTTCACCGCATGGGAGGGCAATCTCGATCCCGCCCAAGGCGAGCTGGACGTTGCCACCAACGGCATCATCCGCATGTCGAAGTTCCAGTGCAACCGCGATTACGCTCTGTTCCCGCGTCCGGTGGTTCAGCCCCTGTTCGAGTCGAAGAACGAGCAGTGGATCTATACCCAGATTGCGGAGCGTCTGGGCTTTACGGGCGACGACATCTACCAAACGAGCAGCCTGCAGGCTTACTACGATAAGATCGAGACGGCCGAGTATCTCGATCCCGCCGATGGGGTCACCTACAAGCGCCTGGTCACTATCACCCAGGAGGACATCGATGCTTGGGGCGTGAACGGCGAGCCCCAGGAAGGCATCATCTCTCTGGCCGATGTGCTGGCTGCTGGCAAATACCAGGCGAGTCGCACCGAGGGCGATAAATTGGGTCACATCGGGTATGCGGACTTCGTCGCCGATCCAGAAGCCAATCCGCGCCAGTCCGAGAGCGGCAAAATCGAGATTTACTGCCAGAGCAAAGCGGATGAGATCAATCGCATGCAGCACGGTCCCGACGCCCTGAAGCCGTATCCGACGTTCCATGAGACTACCTGGCAGCAAAAGGACGCGGGCGACTATCACTTCCTGATGTATCAGCCCCATTACCTGCGCCGTTCGCACACTGCCTACGACGAGGGCACTTGGCTGCGTGAGGCTTGGCCGAACCCCGTGTTCATCAGCGCCGAAGATGCCGCCGCCAAGGGCATCGCCTCGGGCGACACGGTGCGCGTGTTCAACGACGCCGGCGCGTTTCTGCGCATCGCATCGGTCACCGAGACGCTCATGCCCGGCTGCATCGCCGTGCCCCACGGCGCCCGAACCTATCTGGATAAGGAGACGGGTCTCGATTTGGGCGGCAACGAGAACATGTGCGTCGACGCGCTGACTCAGGACGACTATTTCCCGACCTGCAACGGCTACAACAGCTGCCTGGTCGATTTCGAGAAGTACGATGGTGAGGCCCTGCAGCCCGATTGTCTGTTCGAGCCCGCTATCTGGACGGAGGAGTAAGCCATGAGCTTGGGATTCTATTTCGATCAGAGCCGGTGCACCGGCTGTCGCGTGTGTCAGATCGCCTGCAAAGATCGCCAGGGCTTGGAAGCGGCCGGCCCCATCCCGCGCCGTGTGACCACTTTCGAGAGCGGCACGTTTCCGAATGCGCGCCTCTACCATCTTTCGGTGGGCTGCAACCACTGCGACAGTCCGGCCTGTGTGGCCAACTGCCCGACAGGTGCCATGTACCAGGACGAGAGCGGTGTGGTGTTGCACGACGATGAGGTCTGTATTGGCTGTCGTACCTGCGTAAACTCGTGTCCTTACGGGGCTCCGCAGTATGTTGAGGACCAGAATCTCATCGTGAAGTGCGACAGCTGCAAGGCGCTGCGTGACGGGGGCCTGAGTCCGGTGTGCGTCGATGCCTGCATGATGCGCGCCCTGGATTTCGGCGAAGTGGACGATCTGGTTGCGAAATACGGTACCGATCTGGTGAGCGAATTGCCAGCGCTGGGCACAGCGGAGACGAACCCGAACATCCGCATCAAGGCCAAGGAGTCTGCCTCCGAGACGTCCTTTAAGGAGGTCGTGCTGTAATGGGAGAGACGATGGCGGTCGAAGCATACGGTGAGGAAGCCCTGAGGGCCGATGCCGAGGCGTGCTACGAGCTTGCTGCTGCTCGGGCTTATTTGTACACGCTGTTTCACAAAGTTCTCGGTGGCGAGCCGACGACCGAGCTTTTGGCCGCCATCGGCAGTGAGGCGACGGCGCAAGCCGTAGCGGAGCTGGCGAGAGAGGACGACACGCTGGCCAGCTTCGCGGCATTTGCCGGCGGAGTCGGCGATAAGGCAGAAGACGCCGCTTTCGTGGAAGAGGCGCGGGAGGAGTTCGCGCGCTTTTTCGAGGGTCCCGCCGAACCGCCCGCCTATCCGTGGGAGGGCCCTTACCTCACCCGCGAGACTATGGTGTTCCAGCCGAGCACGCTGGCCGTGCGCGCTGCTTATGCCGGTTACGGTCTCCAGGTGCGGCGGCTCAAACATATCCCCGATGATCATGTGTCCATCATGGCCGCTTTCATGGCAGATCTTTCGGAACGAGCCGAGGCTGCCCTTCGCGCTGGCGATTTCGATCAGGGTCACGACCTCGTTGCGGCTATGTACCGTTTCTCCCAAGAGCACATGGCAACGTGGCTTCCGGAATATGCGGCTCAGTCTCTGCATGTGACCAAGGCGGTGCTTTATCCACAGGTCATCCATGCGCTGCGCTCGCTCGTGCAGCTCGATGGCGTTTTCCTGGGCGAGACGCTGGCGTGGCTCGACGAGGCCGGCCCAAGGCGCTTATCCGAGGTTGCCGACGACGCAGTCACAGTCAAGGCCGCAGCGCTTGACGATGCGACCGCGAAGCTGCATGGTCTGCGACTTCGCGGCTTGGAGGACAATGAACTCATAGCGAGCCCCCGATAGCTCTTTCGTGTTGCGCCTGCCAGGCCGCTCCTCCGGTCTGGCAGGCTTGTTGTAAAATGGGAGGCGGAAGGGAGGGCTTCATGGTCGAGAAAATCTCAGAGGAGAGCCTTCATCTTGTGGGGAATCGTTCGTTGCGCGATTACGCCTCCCGCTATATAGCCATCGAGAACTCGTTCTGCGCGCGAGCGGAGTGCTTTGGCGTCGCCTTTGCCAAGAAGGTTCCGGGAGATGTCGGGATACGGGCCGGCGATTTTTCGAATGCCCCATCCGTCCATGTGTGCAACGACGGTAAGAGCGCCTTCACGACATGGCGCTCTTCTGCATGCGATGCCTGCCGGCTCGGGATAGGGACAGAGACGTTCGTGCTCACATTGCAGTGCCCCCATCGCTGCTTTTTCTGTTTCAATCCCAATCAGGCCGATTTTGACGATCGCCGGCCAGCAGCGCGCGACGTGTGCCGCCAACTCGAGATGCGTGCTGAACAGGGCGCGGCGTTCACCCATGTGGCCCTTACGGGCGGCGAGCCTCTGCTGTTTCCCGAGGAGTCCGTTGCCTTCGTGCATCGTGCGAAGGAGTTGTTTCCCGGAGTGCATGTGCGTCTTTACACGAGCGGATTCGGCGCGACCGATGAGGTGCTGCATCGCTTGGCCTGTGCGGGGCTCGATGAGATCCGCTTCAGCGTGAAGACCGATCAGGGCATGACCGATGTCGAGAAGGCGCTTGAGGTTATCGGCTCTGCCGTGGACGTCATTCCCGACGTGCTCGTGGAGATGCCAGTCATGCCCGACGAGAGCGAACTGATGAGGGATCTTCTCGTTCGGCTCGACGATCTGCGGGTTAAGGGGATCAACCTGCTTGAACTCGGATTCCCCTTCTTCAATGGTGACGAATTCTCCCGACGGGGCTATGAGCTGAAGCCTGATCCCTATCGCGTGCTCTACGACTATTCCTATGCCGGAGGTCTGCCGGTAGACGGCAGCGAGCGGGCATGCGCCGAACTGCTGGAATTCGCGCTGGGGCAGAACCTGTCCCTGGGGGTTCACTACTGTTCTCTGGAGAACAAGCATACCGGTCAGATATACCGGCAGAACGCGCGCTCTGCCGCCCTTTTCCCGCTGAGGTCGTTGTCCGCGCGCGATTACTTCCTGAAGTCCGCCAAGACCTTCGGAGACGATCGTGTCCCTGTCCGGGAGGTTTTGTCGCGCGAGAGAGTCGACTTCGACGATGCCGATGAGCTTGACTTCACGGAATTTCCCCTTGAGGCTGTCTCCCTGCTGCAAGGCGAGCTTCCCGATATCGAGCTTGCCATCAGCTACGCTGTTTGCGAGTCGCGCAACGGCGAGGTTATCCTGCGCGAGCTGCGCCTCGATAAGACAACGCCAGCAACCTTTGATTTTGCGCAAGATTGGTAGCGGTTTCTGCTCTGGCGCTTGCCGGTCTTATGTAGGGTCCGCTCATTTGGGGGAGGGTGATCGGCGCTGACCGGGGTTTAAGCGACTTGCTCCGTTGGGTACTCGTAAGTCCTGCTGTAAAGTCCTTCGGGGGCGATGTCGATCTCGCCGTTGCTCCAGGTGAGAACACCGTGCTCAATCGAGAACGCGGAAAAGACCTCGGCATTTCCTAAGGGCGCGAACGCCTCGAAGTCCAGTAACTCAGTGGCGTCGAGCAGTCTGGTCTCTCCGGTGCTGAACGTTACGAGCATGCATAGGTTACCAACGTACCGGGCGCTGACAATCTTCAAGTTCTCGTCTGGCTGACTGGCGCACATGTATCCCTGCGATATAAACATTTCGCTCCTCCTGTGTTATGCGAGCGGCTCGATCTTCTCGAAGGGCTTCTTCGCGACGGCGAGGTTCCATGCGCGATAAGCCTCCGCCTCATGCAGGGCGAGCCAGCCGCTCACCATTCGGTACTGGCGCAATGGCAGCTTGCCCGACAGCACTTCTCCATCGAGGCCAACTACTGCCTCTTCGTCTCCGTAAAATACATGCACATGAGGTTTATAGTGCTGAGATACATCGTCGTAGTACATCTTTATGACGATGCCCTTGAATCGGCTGAGCTCTGGCATGATGCGGCTCCTTTCGAGATTTATGTTAGTTTACAGCACGTGTGCCGATATGACTATTCGACGGGGCCTTTTGCCGTGCTCCAGTCTCATATGTTGCCGGATGGTTGAGGCGAAGCGCTGCGACTTGGCTTGCGGCGCGGAGAAATTCGCTCGACCGCTCTGGGAATCCATCTCACCCATTCTCGGGTATATTTCGCGTATTCCCAGTTCGCATGAGGGTAAATACCCGAATGCGGGCGATGTGCGGCCTGCTGCATCCTGTTTAAGATACATCCCGTTCGGTTCGCTTATGGGAGGGCCGGATGCGTGCCGGTTC
>OLQE01001060.1_pt1 | contig 16864 bp, 26 predicted proteins | sample 1643161 | NCBI WGS metagenome assembly OLQE01 (sample SAMEA3136650, study PRJEB25190) | human gut metagenome | reverse complement strand
CATAGGGGTCCCTTCAAAACCTAAAATACGTAGGCACAGCTCACATCACCATACCTACGCATCCATTTCATCTCATCTAATCCTATCTCAATTCATTTAGTCATCCTTACAATTCTCCTCAATCCATTCCTCTATAGGTACAACTCTATGACTTTTCAACAAGTTCTTAACATCCTGTTCATAACCCATTGAACGAAGCCTATTAATACGATAGTTCAAACATTCATTATAGAACTCGCATTTGTGAGTGCAAAACGATAAGCCCCAGTTCCTATTATAACAATCCAACTGCATAATTACCTCCCGTTAATCATGCGTATAATTTCACGGAACCAATTTTTAAGCTTGATACTTTCATAACGAATAGCGCCCATGTTATAGCTATCAATTAAATGCTTAAACGAGGCCATGCGTTTAGCGTTCTTTATAAGCATGACGTTTGGTTTATGATCCTGTGTAGTAGCAGAGTATTTATTGGGATTCTGCAAATCCACATCCATGCTTATATAGTAAATCCAATCAATAGTATCGAACCATATACCAATCCATTGATTGTTATATCGAATACTCATTCTGTATTCGCAGTCTTTAGTTTTCTTTTGTATGAAGTCGGTATTATCTTCTAGCCATTCATTATCAATGGAATAGCTTGCGTATTCAGTTCCCTGAATGAGTTGACCGAAACGGCTCCTATGCTTATCCTCTTGCAATTCAGGGACGTCTACATCCTGTACTAGAATATCGTTTGTAGAGCCGAACCGCTTGAACTCGCCTGCATATGGGCGCTCTAAACGGAAGTAGTCGAAATACGGGTTCATTTGCGTCACCGCGTTACCGAGGAAGAAAACGCGAACCACGGGATGGTCTGTTCCGGGACGGGCTATGGATTCATACAGCTCTAGGAACTTAGTAACCTCGTCGTTCAGATAGGAACTTTGCTTCACTGCAATGAACTCGTCGAATATAATCATCTGCACGTTGGGATGCGGGTCCGACTTCTGGGTGAATGCGTTCGATAGCTGGATTGCATAACCGCATTCCTCACCGTCGCAATAGAGCACGTTCGATTCCGCTTTCAGGATGTGTCCCGGAAACTCCTTGCGAATGTCGTTGAACAAGCGCCCTCCACGGGAGATGGTGAGTTTCTTCAGCTCGTTCTCCTGCCTTCGCACGTAGACGAATTGCCATGCCCTTCCCTGCTTCTTCTCCTTTAAATGCTTGTCCACGCAGTACTTTAGCGTTCCATATGTCTTGCCGCCGCCTCGAAGAGATATGATGAAGTTGAACAAACAATTGTATGATAGCGTCTTGCGAATATCCCAATACTTGCTCATCCCATCCACCTCAAAACATACGTCCAGCTACCATAGGCGGACGTGACGCGAATCTCGTTACCCGTTTGGTCCCCGGTGCGTCCACCCCTAGTCGTTCCCAGTTCGTTTATCGCTGCCTCGACAATCTGGTTGTTACCGCAGTACATGGCGCAATGGCCACTCTTCCATAGCACGTCACCCCGTTGGCATGATGCGAAGCCTGTGAAGTCACGTTGCACGAACCCGTTGCTCATGAATTTCTCGCGCATGTTGCGCGTGTTCGTCTCAGCAGGTTTTATGCCCTTAAGCCCCGCGTGATTCCATGCACTAGCTACGAGGCTTGAGCAGTCGTAATCCGGCCCGAGCCTATGGGTCTGGTCGTAGCCATGCGAGTTGTCGTTGGCTATGCCTATGGCCCATTGGGTAGCAAGCTCAACCACTATCTTGGGAGCTACCGAACCCATGCCGCCTTGAATCGCATCCAGTATGCCCTTGAAGATGCTACCCTGATGGTTGAGCCTGTTCACAGCCCAGTTCAGATTGGGGTTGGTCGAGTTGAACGCAGGCATCAGTACCACCTATCGCAATTGTTGAAGCATATCCCCTCAAGATGCACGGTCCCGTCTCCAGATGCCCCGGATAGGCTCATCTCTCCTGAAGTGGTGATGATGAGCTTGGCTACGGTATCGTTGAAATACACGGGAATGTGTATCTCGCTCTCCGGCCAGCATTCCTCGTGCAGGGTGGCGAACACTGAACCATCGGCATATGCGGTCAGCTCGGCATTACCCATGATTTCGACGATGCACATAGTAGTCAGCATGGCGCTGTCGTTGGCGAGCGCGCATCCCTCGGATGGGGTCATCTCGTACTTGCCTTGGAATATCGTGAACACGTTCGGGTTGCCTGTATCTTCCGGCATGGTGCCTCCTTAGAGAAGCGCCCTCCCAAGGGTATCACCAATGGGAGGGCTGGATGGGGTAGGCTGTCGAGAGAGGGGAGCACAGACCGCAACTATGTCCGTTTGCCCTCCGCACGTTTCACCGTGGTTGCTCGGATAAGGCAGCGCCCTCTTACTCCCCCGGAGCCTGCTTGGATTCTACATCATCAACGCCGGGCTCGTCAACCTCTATGTCGAAGATGGCTAGAATCTTCGCGATGGGGAGGTTGGGATTCAGCTTGCAGATGTTCTCGAGGATGGAGACTAGCTCCATGAGCGTGATGTAGACGGCCACGAGGTACATGACCTCAGGAGGGATTCCCAGCTCCGTGAACGGATAGACTTCCAAGATGGAGGCCACGAACATAGCCACGACCAGCAGCAATATCTCGCCGAGCTTGTTGTAAAGCCCCTCATGCATCACGGAGCTTGAAAGCTCCTTGTTCTTGATGGCCGCTGCTAGCCCGGATACCACGTCGAGCAGCACGAACGCGCACACGATGGCGAACACGAGCATCATGCGCTATCACTTCCTTTCAATCGTCACCTTGTAATCATCGTTCTCTAGGACCGTCTCAGCAGGCACATCGCAGCCAGGGCCACCAATGCTCCCACCTGCATCGCCAGAATGTGCGTTAGGATTTGCATACTTCCCCCAAGCCCCTGCATCGTCATAGAAGAGATTCATATCTATGTTGCCGGAATATCCTGCCAGCTTGCCCTTGCTCGTGAACTGCCATGCGCAGACAAGGCCCTCATTGAGCTTCGGCTTGGGCTTCGATTCCGCCTCGTTGAACGTGTCCGCAGACGGACCGGGCCACTGCGCGACCCATCGCCCGCAGTTGGGTTCGATTCCGGGATTCTCATTGAAAGTCGCTTTGCTTGCGTAGACCCAAGGCCACACGCCGGACAGCTCGTGGACACGTCTTACGAATTCGTTCACCCATGCCGCCGACTGCCCTTCCTCCCAATCGAGGCAGGGGATGCCCTCGCCGAAATAGTTCCGGCAGTTGCGATAGAAGAAGTCTGCTTCATCTTCTGCATCGTTGTTGCACGCGTAATGGTAGAAACCCCAAGGTATTCCGCTGCGCTTAGCGTCCTGAACGTCAGGGTCGCAGGCGGAGGACACGTAAGACGCGCCCTCCGTAGCCTTGACCATGACAGCATCTATCGAACACTTCACATCACTCGGCTTCAGCGAGTTGTTGCCGCTTATGTCGATGAATCTAATCATGCGAATTGCCAAATCCATGGATTCGTCACGCAATCAAAGTAGCAGTTTTCACCGGAAACCACGTCTCCGCCCATGCTTAGCTCTCTTTTGGATGCTTCGTAGACAAGCACACCCGTATGCCCCATCGTGTTCATACCTGTTCCGAACGTGATGATGTTCGGTGTAGCCGTTCCTGCGTTGCCTTTGAATGGGTTACCGATTTGGAAGTAGTCAGGCATCTGGGCTTTCACGCCGTAATCAATCATACCCGTAAGACGGATATTATCGTGGTCGTAGAAAACGTTTATATAACGTGATGCGCCGTTGATGGTGTTGAAAGCGTCCACCTGTTTGTTCTCCACGCAGTTGTGGATTCGACGCGCCATTGCTTCTGCACCCGTGCTATTTGGGTGGACGGAGCTCGGCCCGATGTACCAATCCGATTGATGCCCGAGACCCCACGACCATGCGCCCTCGATGCACGTCGCGCCCGCATCCATGCAGGCTCGCTTGACGGACCACACCACCCGTCGAAGGTCGATGGTAGGCAGCAGCCACGTGTAGAGCATCGGGATGATGAATACCTCGCAACCCGGCCATTTAGCATGTGCGTTGTTGATGCATGATACCGCACCGTTGTAGATGGCCGTCTCCGTATTTGACATGTCGTTGATGCCGCCTGCGATGATAACCGTATCAATGTCTACGGCCGTCGAACCGTTAATCATCGTCGGGAACGTGCTTGAGCCGTTCGCCGATACGAAGCCCGTGCCCGCAACGGACACGTTGGTGACGTTCCATGCTGTAGCGTACACGCTCTGTAGGTAGTGGCCGATGCCGTAGAACTGGTCCACCGAGTCGTATTCAACGCTGTATGAATCTCCGCAGAACAGGACGTTTCGAGACTGCCGCATGATGCGCGGGAGCATGTCGCTTGCGATGGCCGCTCCTGGAGTCGGCGAATTGAAGTCAGATGTGAGCTTCACGTGTCCATAGTCTATGTCGCTTCCCAGACCGTATCTATTGGAATTGGATGCATGGTTCGTCGGGGCTTTGGAGGCCATCTCGTTGTTCAGATTCGTTACACTGCCTTGAAGCGTCTCCAATACGCCCTGCTGCGTCTCGTTTGAATCTGAAATCTGCTTTAGAAGCGTGTCAATCATGTTGACGGCCCCATTGTACTGGTCTCGAAGATTCGGTTTATCTTCCGAATCATAGAGGGGTAATTGGTAATTGGTCGTTTCGCTCATATATTCTCCTATGCTTTATCAGAATATACAAATCCATTGGATGTGATTTTTGCATTGGAAAGGTCGGTAACGGTAAATTCATCGTCACTAGCATTTTTTACGGGTATATTATTAATGCTTCCCTGAATAGTAGAAAGGGTATCATTCAGTTGTTTCAACGTCGTATCTATGGTGTTCATAGCAACGTTATACACGCCGATTAAATCAACGTTATCCGTTGCACTGAATGTAGGAATGTTATAATTCGTTGTTGCCAATTTAATTCCCCCTTATAAAATATCCTTCTTTGTTTATTATGCCGTCTCGTAAATCCATTACAGTTATCGCACCTTCTACTCCTCCGCTTTCACCCCCAGCCCTATATTTAAAGTATTCTGGTATATCGAAATTATCTACCAGCCATAGGCCCATTACGGCAAGTCCCCTCACGTTTAGTCCGCAATCTGCAAGAGCATCAACCGTATTCACAGTATCAGTCAAATCATCGCATGTTATCCCGTGAACCGTTATGTCATTGAACATATCGCGCTGAGAATGCATGGTATCTGTATAGACACCGAGTTGGCAGTCCCATTGCTGCATACCCTTTGCTAGATGCCTGAGTAAATCGTATAGCTCAGTTATAAGCCCCAATAGCTCTGATTTATAGTTCTCAACTCGCTCTGAGAGCTCGGATATATCGCTTCTTATACTAGATATATCGCCATCAACTTGATTTAATTTATCATTGACGGAATCTATCTGCCCCTGTATTCCGTTATTGAAGTCAATTACCTCGTTGACTTTTTCAGTTAGTTTGCAAATTACCTCATAGTAGCTAAGTGCATCATCGAATGAAGCAGGAAGAACCTTATGGCAATACGGAAGAAGATTCCCGCCCATATGCTGTCACCTCACCAAAGTCCCATGAACAAATCGGATAGGCCATCGACAACCTCAACGTCGATGTTACGCAAAGTCTGCCGATATTTCAAGAGCAAATCAGATTGGGAGCCGTCGAAGCCCTTTTCGATGTGCTCGCGCGTGCCGTCGAAGTCCCCGGTGTAGTCCGCGCTTGAATGCGTCGAGCTGGACCCGCTGCCGTCATCGAACGTCACGTTGGTGGCGTAGTCCATCGACTCGATGGCACCGGTGTCCAGCCCGTTCATCGGCGTGTCCTGAAAGACGTTCCGATTGCTCGACGTGCTGGAACCGCTCCCCTCGGTGGTGCGCCCCGTGGTCTCGTCCCTAGTCCACTTCTCGGAATAGTCCATATTCCGCGACAGCATCGGGTCCGTCACCAGCCCCTCGCTCTCGTAGAGCTGGTTGTAGTACGGCATGATGGCGTGCATCGTCTCCCGGAGGTGCCACCGGAACTGCCCGAACGTCTCGAAGCCTATCTCCCGGAACCAGTAGCGGCGCAGAATCTTGTCGTTGAGCACCTGCCTGTGGGCCTCGTCGTAGATGGGATAGTCCCCGAGTCCGATGAAGCCGTAGACCTTCGGCCAGTTCGATTCATCGAGCGACAGACCCAGCTCGCTCAGCTTCTGTTCCACCGGATAGCGGAGCATCGTCGTGTACCTACTCATAGTCCTCTCCCGGAACGCTCGATTCCTCCATGCCCGTTGTCTCAATCTGCGCGTTGCCCGTCGCGCCCGTGCGGATGTAGGTGCCGCTGCGGAACTCAACGTCCACGTCCAGACCGAACAGCTTGTTTATCTGCTCGCACGCCTGCTTGCGCGCGTTCAGGCGAGTGAAGCGCTCCGCCTCCACATCGCCCATGTTGTTTACCACCTCGTCGGATATGAGGCGCTCCTTCTTGTCGGTGTTCACGTTCTCGATGCCTAGGTAGGTGAGGGCCTCGTTCCACAGCTGGTGCTTGTAGACCTGCAACTCGTTGGATACGTAGGGCGTGGTTATATCGAGCACCTCGATGGCACCCAAATCGAAGTTCTTATCGCCATGTACCCAGTTCCTGCCCTCGTCCACCTCCTTGGCGGCGTTGAGGTACGTGAGGCGCTGCTTCTCGTCGCAGCGAATCACGCGGGCCGTGCGCTGCTGCCTGACGTTGATGTCTATGGTGCGCTGGACCTCGCTGAGCCTGTAGGCGTACTGCCAGAGGGTCAGCCACATGGGGACGCGGAGGTAGTTGTTGAATATGATTACCGAGTTGTCCTCGTCGCACTCGTAGTTGAACCCGTTGACGGCGTATGCCCGCCTATCCTTGGGGTACTCGTATATGTCCCACTGCCCCGAAATCATGAGCGGCAGGACGGCGTAGCCCTCCGGCGCCCGCTGCCTCTCGTCGCTCTTCAGCATCTCGTCGTAGAAGAACCCGACGAACCCATCGCGCAGGAGCCAGAACTCGAGCATCCGCGCGTCAACGCCCTCGGGCAGGTTCCTCCAATCGAACACGCTGATGGCGAGGTTCATCAGCCGCCACATGAACATGGTGGCCGTGTCCTGGTTGGTGATGAACGTCTCCCGGTCCTGCGCCCGCTGCCCGTTCTGCATGATTGACGGCGGGACCATGCCGGATGGCGTGTATATGCCGCTGAACATAATCCTCCTTACAGAGAGTTGTCTACCGAGTAGTCACCGAATCCGGAGGTCGTGTGCCAGAACGTGATGCCCCTATCGAAGCACCTGCGTATGAGGTCCAGCGCCTCGGCGGGCGTTCCCGCACCCCTCGTGAAGGGAGCAGTAGAGGTCGTGCCTCCGTTGAGCGAGCGCGGTGCGGAGCCTCCGGTCTTGACGTAGTTCCACGCGGGCCGGGAGGTGATGTTGACCGCCTCTATGCGCTCGACCGCGTACCCGAACCTATCGAAGAACTCGTCTATCTGCTCGGCTATCTCGGCCTTGACGCAGACCTTCTGCATCCCGAACCCCTGTATGCCCGTGGCGAACAGCGTGTCGAAGTCGGTCTGTCCCCTCGTCGTTGTCGGCTGCTTGGATGCGTTCATCGCCGTGGCCCCGAGCTGAGCCACGCTGCCCACGGCGTTGCCGATGGTCGAGGTTCCGAGCGCCGTCCCTGCAATCTGCATGGCGGGTGAGAGGGCTGCGGATGCGGCTCCGATGGTGGCCGCTCCCGCGACTCCCGCCAACGCCGCTCCCGCTATCGTAAGACCTATCGTGCCAGCGTTCTGAGCGGCCCACGTGTTGAACGCGTTGTTGTTCCATGAGCCGAGCGCACCGCACGATATGGTGATTCCCGCATCGTACCCGGTCGCTCCCCTATAGCTGGCCGGATACACCAGCGCCTCGCACGCAGGGGATACGGCATACTTCAGCGCCATCACCTGCGTTCCCAGAAGCTCGTACCTTATCTGTGATTCGGAACCGTTGTAGTCCGTCAGATTCAGGTACGTGTACGGATAGTACATCAGCTTCATGTTTCTAGGGGTGTACCCATCGACGGTGTTCCCGCGCGCAGGTATCCCGTAGCTCTGGGTCACGACGCTGCTCGAATCCTGCCGCGTGTTGGAGTCTTGGAAACCGCTGTCCAGCGAGGTTGCCGCGAACGACGGCACCGATATGACCGCCACCACTGATTCCGTCGCGCCCGCGAAGTTGAGGCCGTTCAGGACGCGCTCCAAATCCTCGCTGCCCCCGCTGGATGTGTTCACGGGGCAGTAGTATATCGATGCCCCGTTGGGTATTCCCTTGTATATGCGTACAGGTGAAGGGGTAGCGTACCACCCGGAGGGATTGAGCAAATCCTCGGCTAGGTTGGAATTGCTGTTCGGTTGGCCGCTCGTGAACACGACGTATCCAGCCGTGGTGAAGAAGTTGTTCTCGTAATCATCGACCACATAGGTGAGAGGGAAGTCGGGTTCGTTCGTGAAGAGATACTTGGAATCCTCGGACGGCGTGGTCTCCCTCTCGATGAAGCATGGAGGGATGGCCCAGTCCACGTTGTAGAGGTAGGTCTGGAACACATCCGTCTCTATGGATACCTCAGCAGTGTTGTCGTTGACGTACTGAACGTCCCGAACGAAGCAATAGATGTACCCGGACGTGACCGAGGAATTGAGGTACATGCAGTAGTTGCAGTGATAGAGGCGGTCGGCGGGGATGGCTACCTTCAACCGCCTGTTCCTGCCGATGTACGAGTAGTTGTCGGAGCTTATCGTCATGAGCGACGATATGTCGGTGAGCTGCTGCTCGAGGGAAGAGTAGAGGCGGACGTTGGCGTATCCGTCGTCCCAAGGGACCGAGCCGAATCGGATGGTCCCCTCCGGTGCGTAGTTCGGCAGCGCCATGCGCCCGCCTCCAATCTATCGTATCTGCTATTCCGCAGCGGTCACGGTGATGGTGGACGTACCCGTCGTGCCGTCCACGGCCGTGGCCGTCACGGTGATGGTCGTGCCTACCGTCTCGTCGGCCGCGATGTGGAGCAGGCCCGTTCCCGCGTCGATGGTGGTGCCGCTCGCGAGCGCGGCGCTTCCCTCCATGGTCCACGTCACGGACTTGTCGATAAGTCCCGTCCCGGTAACGGCCGCGGTGAGCTGCACGGATGTGCCCACGACAGCGTTGGACGAAGCCGGGCTCACGGTGACCCCGGTGATGTCGCTCTCCTGAGAGGTGAACACGATGGCGTTCGCGAACGGGGAGGCGCTGAACGTCTTCCACACGTGGTAGAAGTACTGCCAGTAGAGGCCCTGCCCGTTGTAGTTCTCCGTGAACTGCTCGAAGTTATCGAACACCATGAACCAGTCGGGGTCGAACTTCGCCGCGTTGATGGCCTGAAGGGAGGTTATCTCAGGCCCGGTGAACGGCGTGTACGAGGAATCGCCCTCGAACAGCTCTGCGAGGCGGGCGGTATCGTCGGCATCGAAGTCGAACGAATCGACGGCGATGCGGCGACCGAGGTAGTCCACTTGCGAGATGTTGAACGCGTTGGCGAGGACGTCCACGCCGATGGTGGCCTCAGCCGCGTTCGGTACGATGATGACCTGTTGCTCAACAGGCGTGGAATTGCGCACCCCAGCGCGGTTGTAGGTGCTCTTCAGGAACGTGAGGTTGTTGGTGTACTCACGGTACTTCTTCACGGCATCGGTCGGGTCCGCGCCGGCACCCGTGATAGTCGCAGTCTTGACTACGTAGATTCCGCCGTTCAGGGCCTCACGGCAGACAATGTACTTCATCACGAGGTATTCATCGAGCTGCATGGAGGTGTAGAGCGTGTCCACGATGCGCGCGATTAGGTCGGTCAGCTCGCCGTAGGAGAGGAACGCCTGCCGAAGCTGGTCGTTGGAGATGGTGACCTTGTAGAACTTCTGGAAGTTCATGGTGTGGAACGCAGCGCGCACGTCGGGAATCTCGCGCTTGAACACCTCGGACTCGGCCTTGGAAGGGTCGTAGCTGTGAGGCTTGGCGATGTTGGCGAAAATCTCCTCCACCGTCTCGCCGTACTCAAGCTTGCCCTTCTTGAACACGGCCCAAGGGTTCTCCCACATGCGGGAGGTCACGAGCACGCGACCGATGCGGTTCACCAGAGCGTTCAGGAACGCGTTCTGATAGGGCTGGTAGCCCATGATGTAGTTGCCGATGTTATGGATGCTGGACGTATCGTCTGGGATACGGACGGGATTAGGCATTATGCTTCACTTCCTCCACGAGGCCCGCTTTGAGAAGGGCCTCCTTCAATTCGGGTGTCTCGTTGATGATGGCTTCGAGCGCATCGCGGCCATAGTTAGGGTTCTTCTGCATGGCCTCGTATGCTCCGCGCTCCGTGGCGCTCGGCTTAATTGGCATTTTCCGGGTTCCTTCCCTTGAAGAGCGAATCGAATGTCTTGGGGGCCGCTTCCTCGGAGCGCATCTCGGAGCGCTGCGTGGATTTGGCCTTCTCGGGGCTGGACAGGAACGAGTCAGCGAACTTCCGCTTGGCATCGTCAAGCTCTGCGGCGAGGCCGTCGCGCTCGCCCGTCAGCTCGCCGATGGTGCGCTGGAACTCGTCTCGCTGCCCGATGACCGTATCCAGCTCCATCTGCAAGGCGTTGTACTCGTCGGCGCTGCGAACGTCGGCTTCCTCCATACCGTCCTGCAACTCGTCTACGTAGACGTAAGGCATATAGGCACCTCCCCTCGAAACGCAGAAAGCCCTTGCAGCAATCATACATGCTGCAAGGGCCGCGCACAAGCTCGTTGTCGAAGTTTTATGCGAAGTCCTCCCGACCGTGCTCGTTCAGGGCGGTCAGCGCGTCGATGGGTGTCAGCACCTCGTTCGGGTACAGGTTCTTGACGGCGGTGAAATCAAGCGTATGCAGATAGTAGCAACTGCCGCCATCGGCATCATGCTTCTCTATGAAAACCTTGTAGATATATGTATGGAGCCTTTCATCGAACTCCATCTTCACCGAGAACTCCATCAGCTACGACCTCCATACGTATGCCAGCAATGATATGCACAGGACAATCATGATGAACAGTTCAATAATCATAGTCACCTAAGTATCCGTAGAGGGGATAGAGAACGGGCTTGAAGGGCTTCAGATAGGACAGCGCCGACTCAGCACGGTCCCTGAACCTATAAACCAATCTCTCCTCTCTCACATGCGAGTAGATTAGATACGCATTGGGCCTGCAAAAACGGCCAATCTTATCTGTGATGAATGAAGCCCTATAACTATTTGTTAGCGAGGAAAGGACCATCGTGTAGCTAATCGCTGCCTCTTGCCCGTGAACTTTCATAGCCTCAGCCGGATTATCCGTATATTCTATTGACACCTTTGAATCGCATATCTCCACATGCTTGACGAATACAATCGCATACACTCCGTGCATGCGCACACGCTTCATGATGACGTATTTACTAGACTTCATGGTAATCACACCCTTATCTGCATCTTGCCCGGAACGAGGACGATGCCGCCCGGAACGCGCTTAGGATAGAGCTTGCCGTCGTACTCCGCGCCGAAGTCGAAGTTGTCAATCCCAACGAACTGGTGGCAGACAGACGGCATACCCGCCACGTGGACCGTAGGGGAGGCGCTGCCCTCTTCATACTCGATATAGCATTTAGCGCGCAGGAACTTCCCTTCCGTGAACGTGCTCTCATGCTTCCATGCCCCCAATCTCACATCGTCCACGTCTATGCAGTCGGGTATATCGGTGCCGACTAGGTGTATGCTGTCCGTGTCTGCGTAGATGAACCTATCGTATACCTTCTGTGCCGTCGTTATCGTCTTGTACCTCGCCCATGCCGTGACGAAAACGCCGACGGGGAGGTACACGGGCTTGCGCTCCTGCGGAGGGAGGTCAACGTATCGCAGAACGTCGTTGACAAGCTCCGGCTTGCGCGAGTAGACGGTGGTGCGCGTGGCGAACTTGCCGTACAGGGAGTTGAGCATGAGCTTGGCTATCTGCCTCAGCCCCCTGTTGCCGTCAAGCGTGGCCTGATTCTTTATCGCCACCCAGTAGTCCACGTACTTCTTGAACAGGAAGTCAGCGCTCTGGAACATGTACCCGCCGTGCCATACGAGGTTGTATATATGGTACTGCTGCTGGATAAGCTCCCAATCAACGTTGGTTATGGTGAACGTCACGTCCCCGTCGCTCTTGGCTAGGTACTCCGTCTGATTGAAGCGGTAGTTCCCCTTGAGCTGTATGCACGGGATGTGGCCCTCGCGCACCCTGAACGAGCAGGTTATCTGCACGACCCACAAATCGAACGACCGACCGGGCTTGGGCTTGCCCTCGAACCATACGGGACGGCCATACGGCAGGCGCTCGCCGGATACGGATGCCATGACCGAGGGATACAGGGAATTCACGTCGAACACGATTCCCTCGCCCATGCGCTTCCCTTGAAAACGAGGGTTCACCCATGTGAAGCCCCCTCGATAGGCCCGCCGTATGAAGGTATCTTCCTCGGTGTCCAGCTGCGGGAACCACTTTCGGAACCCCCGGTTACCGCCTATCATCGACTTGTAATAGTAGAGGGCGTTGCTCCCAGCAGTCATCTTGTCCAGCCCGCGCTCGATGAAGGTGTGCATCGCCATCGCGTCTATAATCACATCGTTGTCGAGGTATGCAATCTCTTCATCGGTAAGCTCGTGACCCGGCTCCCTGTATGCGTCGTAGTCTATATGGCCCTTGCGTATAGGTAGGTCGAACGCCTTGGCCGTCTGCTCTATCGACAGGGGGATTATCTTCAGCGAATCCATAATCTTCACGTTGTAGACGGGCGTGAAGTACAGGTCTATGCAGTAGACCTGGTTGGCATCGGATATGACGGTGCTGTACGTGAAGTCGCTCGCCTTCTTACGGTCCTCGACCCATCTCCAGCCGTTTCGCTCCAGCCAGTCCATGATGAACGCGCCGTCGAACGCGAGGTTATGGAAATAGACGTTGCACTGCGCATGGTCGCGGCACCATCCCATGAACCAATCGACCGATGTGCCGTGGTCCACCTTCGACGCATCGCCTATCTCGCAGACACCCACGGCCCACACGCGGCAGTCATCGGGGTCGGTGGTCGTCTCGAAGTCGGCTGTATAGCTCTTGCGCATAAGGCCGTCACGCCACCATTCCTCGTCGAAGCCGTATGTGGAATCGTCCTCCCTGCCTATCGCATCTGCAAGGGAGTTGTACACGCCGTCGATGAAATCGCCATCGAGCGATGCAAGCGTATCCGCGCTCCCTATGAGCCAGTTGGCCTCCGGCACGCATTCCATCAAATCCCTAACCCTCATATCCAGCCCTCTCCGCCATCGATGTGACGTAATCGACCGCCCGCATGTGCCTCGTCTCATACGGCGTGTTCACATAGGGGTTGCTAGCCCCGCCGCTCGTCGTGATGTACCTCGGGTCCATCTCGTCGCGGCCAATAGTGAACATCTTGTTCAGAACATCCGTCCTCTTGGTCGCAAGCCATTCCAGCGCGTCTATCATGTCCTGATAACCCGGCATGGAGTCGTGCATGTTGGCCGGGTCCGTCCAGACGGCCTTGTACGTATCGTACATGGCAACAGGCTCCACTGTGGCGCGCTTCTGCCGCGCATCCTCCTCGCGCCAGCGGTTGAGCGTCGATGCGTCCACGTCTACGACGCTATCGTCTACCTCGCCTCCGGGAATCGGTATCTCGGTATCGGATGCCATCGCGCCCAGCTCGGGCGCGGTCATTGCATCGAGGTCGTAGGCGGTGTCTCCGGTAAACAGCTCGGTGGACACGTCTGCAACGGTCCTCCGCGCGGCCCTCCTGATTGCCCGCTCGTCCAGCTCCCGCTGTCTGCGAGCATACGCGGTGGTGTACCCCGCATCCTCGCTCCCCACCACGTCGAGCGCATGCGGGTCCACGCTGCGCAGGATGCGGGTGAGCTCGGATGTGCGACCGCGCTTGGCGTCGTTCCGGTACCCCACGATTCGACGGAACGCGTTGGCATCCGTGACGCGCGACTTGATTCCCTCCACGGTCGCGCGCTCGGGGAGGAAGCGGGCCAGATGCCCCAGCCCCTGCGATTCAAGCTCCCTCGCCCTCCTGGTCAGCGCAGCGTTGAACGAGCGGACGGCGGAGCGCAGGCGGCTGAGCCTGCCCGGTGTCCAGTTGAATCCGGCCATCCCGCTCACCCCATGTGGGCTACGATGCTCACGTCATCGAGCGAGGTGAACTCGCGCCCGGTGACGCTCACCACGTAGAAGCCCCGCGTCTCTATCTGCCGGTAGAGCTGGAAGATGGCGATGACGGATGCATCCACATGGAACTTGAAGCGGCGGCTGAGCGAATCGCTCAACCACTGCTCCCGGATGAGCGCCTTTGCAGCGAAGTTGCGGCGGTGGTACTCGCTGCTGAAATGGAAGCGGTACCCCGCGTAATCGTGCGTGTACGGGGTATCCCGCAAATCGTAGCAGACCCCGTTCCTCGTCAAATCCGGCATGAAATCCTCCTAGTTCACCATTCCGTCCGCGCCGCTCACTATGAGGGCCATGCAGACGATGCTCAATACCGCCAGCGCCTTGGAACCGAGCCGCTCGGCCGCATAAGCCGATGATGCCATGAGGGCGAGCAATAGAACCATTAAAATCATAGTCTTCACAATCCTTACATAGAAAGGAAAGGGCGGAGCGAACCCCGCCCAATCCATTGCTACCAGACGTATTCAAAGGAGCGAGTAATTATCTCATCGACTGAATACACATCCATCGAGCGAAATGTCACTAGGGCACGTGCAAGAAACACGCATCTATCCTTATCAATGAAAGTAATGGCATCGTCTATCACACGGCTGAAATGCACACCGCCCTTATCAACGCTCGATAAGTAGTTGCAGCCATCTTCGGTCGGGTCATTCCCGCCAAGGACAATGACGTACTTAGACATGGCAAGCCTACTGCACATCGAAGGTGAGCATCGAACCCTTGCCGACGGTGACCTGCTTGATGAGGCACGGCAGGCCCTCGTCCCAAGTCGGTGCGCCGAAGATGGCGATGGCCTTCTTGAGTGCGTTGAAGATGCCCGTCGAGACGGCCTGATAGCTCTCGCCGTCCGTGTCGATGAGGACCACGCGCACCGCGGGCTCAAGCTCGCCCGTCTCCTCGTTCGTGAGCTCAATCTGCTCAGCGAGGACGTCCTTCACCATGATGACCTTGTTGATGTAGTCGCCGACCTTGTGCGTCGGGTTGTTGGAGGCGTTGAAAACCGCCACCTTCGACTCATGGGTGCCACCCTGAATCGAGCAGTACATCGACTGCTGGTTCTCGGAAAGCTCCTGAGCGACGTTGATAAGCTCCATACCTTCGGCCATGACGGCCTCCTTTCAAACGCGGTGCCCGGCCCGTTGACCGGGGCTTGTGTGGACCGCTCGGGGCGCATGGGCTGGTATAGGGTCATCCTTCACGGCACCGGATTTCCCTCCATGCGCTCCGAGCGGCCCGCACGAGGCGGGCGGCGCTGCTAGTCGAGCGGCAGCTCGACGCGCTCCTTTGCGATGGCGAGAAGGTCCTCGGTCGTGAACTTGTAGACCACCTTGCCGACCGGGGTGCAATACGTCTCGGTGCCGCGCGGACACGGGACGCCGGCCTCGATGATGGCCTTTCGCACATCGGACTTGGTCATCGAGGATGCCTCGACGGTGCAGACCGGGCGCGTCACGAGGTCGTAGCGACCGTCATCGGCCTTGACCATCTCGCAGATACCGCAATCGAACTTCTTGAACGTGATTTGACGCATCATTTCAAATCTCCTTTGGATAGGTGTGCTTTGGCACTACTAATATTACAATAGTTGAATACGATGTGCTGGAAGATAATGGAGTTTCACCAAACCTCCATATCTCCTATGGGCGCGTTCAAACCTAGCCTCCTTCCTCCCGTCGCAATGCCCATATGCACGCGCTATCCCGAGATAGCGCGGGCTATAGGTATTAGTCAAGGCACATCACGTAGTCGTGGTCACGGGTGATGTATGCGAACCACTTGCAGCCGTCGCAGTAGAACGTGAAACCGAACGTAAACATATTGGTATTATGCGAAACAATGGCATACCCAACGTAATCACAATTGTGGGCCATCCTCATGCAACAATCATAGGCATACTCTTTAGCTGTTGACCAACGCCCGTAGACGTCTGATAGTTTGGTATCATCAGAACGCATGTAAGAGTTAAACTGAGCCTCCAAATTCTTAAGTTCAAACGTGTAACCCTTAAGTTCGATTGTTTTCATGATTTACCTCCTTATGAAGCCTTGCACTATTTCATAGTGCCCTCATGGCAGCCCTATCGCTAGATAGGGCTGATTGAAGGTACTAACGCTGGCAGGGTACTAGTTCCTCATAGGTGCCGTAATCATCATCCTGCACGTATGAGTAATAAAGAATATTCTCATTGTTTTTACGGTCATACAACCAGACGTAATAATCATCTAGGTTGTAATCCTCACGACCTGCCTCGCACATATCAGTAAAGCGGTCCAGAGCTTGAATGATACTATCGCACTTCTTACTATCAACAACATCAATAAGGTTTTCGCTGCTGAATAGCTGGACTTCGTAGCGGTGCATAGTAGCCTCCTTGGTTGGTGGTTCCTTTCGACACCTATATAATACACTGATAGGTACGTGTATTGAAGATAAATATAGAGATTCACGGTTTCTACACATATGTATACGTATGTTGAAAAAAGGGAATGAAAGGGTTGTATTCAAGGGTCCCCTATGCTAGATCGGAAGA
>OLQE01001057.1_pt1 | contig 16890 bp, 18 predicted proteins | sample 1643161 | NCBI WGS metagenome assembly OLQE01 (sample SAMEA3136650, study PRJEB25190) | human gut metagenome | reverse complement strand
TTTATATGGAGCATTAGCTCAGTCGGTAGAGCGCTTGACTTTTAATCAAGTTGTCCGGGGTTCGAATCCCCGATGCTTCATTGCTGAGAAGCGCCGTAAACCTTGTATTTATGCGGGTTTACGGTGCTTTTGCGTTTTGAAAAATAAGCTGTTTTGAGCTGTTTGAAACAGATGCAAATGTGTCATTTCGGTGTCACCGAAGAGCAGATATGTCATTTTCGTGTCAAAAGATTGTGATGTGAAAAAGAAAATTATTCTGATTTCTCAGGATGTGGTCCGCAGATTTAGGAAGATGTTATGAAATGAATGGTTCTTTGGAAGAGGTGTTTGCACATGTATGAAAAATTTATAGAGGCAGTGAAACAATGGGCGGAAGAAAACGGGAAAATTGAAAGTGTAATTATTGTAGGTTCTTATGCGAGAGGCACGAATACGGTCACGTCGGATCTTGATCTTGTGATTCTTACGCCGTGCAGGGATGAGATGGTGGAAGATCAGGAATTTACAGAATTATTTGGGGAGATTGCGAAGCGCCAGAAGGAGTATTATGGAGCCTGTACCTCTGTGCGTGTGTGGTATCAAAACGGGATGGAGGTTGAATTCGGGCTTGTGAAGCCGTCGTGGATCAGTGTACCACTGGATCAGGGAACGCATAAAGTATTAAGCGATGGATATAAAGTTATTTTGGATAAAAAATCTTATTTTCTGAATTTGAAGCTCTGATCATGCGGCTGGAATGGGCGAAAGCGGCGGTGTCACGAATGATACCGCCGCTTATCTTATGTTCATTGTCCCAGCAATCAAAAGTATTGTCAAGTATGTAGGTTTGTGTTTCTGATTATTGATTTTTATTACGGTTAGTGATATAGTTATTACAGTAACCGTAATAAGGAGGAAACAATGTGAGAGACAACACAAAAGGCGGTGCCCTGACAGAAGTAACATTTTTTATTTTGCTGTCACTGTACACCCCTAAACATGGATATGCCATCATGCAGTTTATAGAAAATGAAACGAAAGGACGCTTAATCTTAGGAGCAGGAACACTATATGGAGCTTTAAATACCTTGCAGGAAAAAGGCTGGATCATGCCTTGTGGAATTTCTGACGGACGAAAGAAAGAATACGAAATTACAGAAGAAGGAAAAGCGGTTGCCAAAACAGAGTTGGAACGGCTCCATTCTCTGGTAAATACGGCGGAAAGGATCATTGGTGGAGATTATGAGTAAAAAGTGTTATCGCTACTTTGGCTTACTGCTGCAGAAACAGGAAAAATGGCTGAACAAAATGGCTGAACGGGGCTATCGCCTTACTGCCGTTGATAAAATGCTATATGAGTTTGAAGAATGCAATCCGGGCAGTGTAGAATACCGTGTGGAATACATTGGGTCAAAATCAAAGAGCAACGGGCGAGAATATTTTCAGTTTCTTGAAGAGATGGGATATTTCATTTTTTTTCTTCTGTTAGGTATCGTAACGAAAGTTGTTTTATTTGCACTGTTTGGAGTAATTCCATTAGTGCCGGCTCTTGTTTATCATCATCAAATTAGAACGCTGAAAAAAGAATCTATATCAGAGGAGTGGTAACCATGAAAGAAAACAGAACATCTAATAAAAGTACCTTTATTGTTTTGGGGATTACCTTTGTTATTGTCGGGATATTGGCTGCAGTCAAAGTGATTCACAACTCAGGAAATAATGCGAGCATAGGATGGGTTGAACATAAACAGTCTGATCTTTGGGCAGCAGACTACTCTTACTTTACAGGAACACAGACGGGCAATTTGCAAGGATCAAACACCAAGTTGGATATAGCGGTTGAAACAGATCGCGGCAGTTTGGAAATAACGGTAAAAGATCCTGATGAGAATCTTCTGTTTTCTGAGACTGTTTCAGATGACACGTCCTTTCGTGTAGATGTTCCGGAGAAAGTCATAGTGTCCGTATCAGGAGAAGAACATAGCGGAGAATTTAAGATCAGCTATTAAGAATGTAAATTCTGCTGTTGCAGTGGCTATGGAGAGGCAAGGGAAAAGAAACCGTATAAAGGCAAAAACGGCAGTATCATATGATACTGCCGTTTCTTTCAGGATGCGGATAACAGGACTTGAACCTGCACGTCGGGGACACCAGAACCTAAATCTGGCGCGTCTGCCAATTCCGCCATATCCGCATACGTGGTATTATATAGTAGATTTTCAGAATTGTCCAGAGTTTTTGAGAAAAGATTTATTGGAACGATGAGAAAAATACAATGGAAATACCATGGAAATAAACGGTTTGGCAGGTGGGAAAAACCGCTGTGAAAGGTGAAAATTCTGTACATGGTCTTAAAGATATGATATAATAGCCCCGTCAGAAAGTGCTTATCCGCACTTTTTTTGAAAACAAATTCGTAACAGTTCAGAAATACCCAGGATCAGGGGCGGAGAAAGGGACTGTAATATAATTTCTTGTCCGGCTGTGAAAAAGCCGGTTTCTATCGATAAATTTCGACAAATAATCCCAGGAAAATATTTTTGGAAGATATGAGGAAAGAGAAATGACAAGGGAAAAATATGAATCTTTATCTTTGAGTGTCTTGCGGGAGCTTGCGAAAAGCAGAAACCTGAAAGGTGTATCTGCCCTGCGTAAAGAAGCACTTATTGAGAGAATGCTGGAAGAAGATGAGAAAGCAGGCAGCACAGAAAAAAATGCAGCCGGTATAGAAAAGAATGCAGGAGACGCAGACAAGGACAGAGCCAGCGAAAGGACGGTGGATTCTTCCGTGGAAGAGAACAGGAGTGAAAAACAGGAGTTTGCTCAGGAAAGAAAAGGATACCGGGAGCGCCAGGAGAATTTCCGGGAGCATCCTCAGAGAAGAGAATATGTGAGCCGGGAGCAGCAGCCCCGTGAGGAGGGGGAAAATGAACCGGTGCAGGAGGGTCAGAAAGAACAGCCGCAGATCGACAGCGGACGGGAAGCCTGCGGAATCCTGGAGGTTATGCAGGACGGCTTCGGATTTATCCGTTCCGACAATTTCCTGCCGGGAGAGAATGATGTCTATGTCTCTCCGGCACAGATTCGCCGGTTTGGATTGAAGACCGGTGACATGATCCGCGGAAATACCAGAGTGAAGTCTCAGAATGACAAGTTTGGCGCTTTGATGTATGTGAAAGCGATCAACGGTTTCCCGCCGGATTCGGTAGCAAAACGCTGCTGTTTTGAAGATATGACACCGATCTTTCCGACAGAGCGGCTGAAACTGGAACGTCCGGGAGGAAGTATGGCGATGCGCGTGGTGGATCTGGTCAGCCCTATCGGAAAGGGACAGCGAGGAATGATCGTATCTCCGCCGAAAGCAGGTAAGACCACACTGCTGAAAGAGGCTGCAAAATCCATCCTTCGCAACAATCCGGAAATGCACCTGATCATCCTTCTGATCGATGAACGTCCGGAGGAGGTGACGGATATCCGGGAAGCGATCCACGGACCGAACGTGGAGGTGATCTATTCGACCTTTGACGAGCTTCCGGAGCATCACAAGAGAGTGTCCGAGATGGTGATCGAGCGTGCCAAGCGTCTGGTGGAGCACAAAAAGGATGTCATGATCTTTATCGACAGCATCACCCGTCTGGCAAGAGCCTACAACCTGACCGTACCGCCAAGCGGAAGAACTCTGTCCGGCGGTTTGGATCCGGCGGCGCTCCACATGCCGAAACGCTTCTTCGGAGCGGCGAGAAATATGAGAGAAGGCGGCAGCCTGACTATCCTTGCCACTGCGCTGGTGGAGACAGGAAGCAAGATGGACGACGTGGTGTACGAGGAATTCAAGGGAACCGGAAATATGGAGCTGATCCTGGACCGCAAGCTTCAGGAACGGAGAGTATTCCCGGCGGTGGATATTATTCGCTCCGGAACGAGGCGGGAGGATCTGCTTCTGACTCCGGATGAGCAGGAAGCAGTGTACAACATGCGCCGTGCTCTGAATGGTCTGAAATCAGATGAAGCGGCAGAAAATATTCTGAATATGTTTGCCAAGACAAGAAATAACGGCGAATTGGTTCAGCTCTTAAAGAAACAAAAAATCGTATAATATCTTGCAATTATAAAAAAGATATGTTATAATTTGAGAGCTGTGCAAGATTCGACAGAGTCTTAGTGAAAGAAACAATCAGAATGACAGGGGAAGCACCGATGCGAAAGCAGTCCACTTGTGAAAATGGATTGTGAGCAGAGAAATGCGGAATCTGTGATTCTGGACAAATAATGAAGAACAAGAAGAGGTGAAGGAAATGAAAGAAGGAATCCATCCGGCATATCATCAGGCAACTGTAACCTGCAACTGTGGAAATACATTTGTAACAGGATCTACAAAAGAAGATATCCATGTAGAAATCTGCTCCAAATGCCATCCGTTCTATACAGGACAGCAGAAAGCTACAGCAGCTCGTGGACGTATTGAGAAGTTCAACAAGAAATACGGCATGAAATAAGAAAAAGCATAAGGGTAAAACAATGGGTTGAGGTTGGAAAATCTCAACCCATTCTACTATCCGGCGATTGTCCGGAAACGCCGGTAAGGGGAAGGGAATCATATGAAATCATCAAATATTGGCGGTCAGGCAGTCATGGAAGGCATCATGATGATGAACAGGGACAAGTACGCGGTGGCTGTGCGCAAACCGAACCGTGAGATCGAAGTGAAGGTGGAGGACCACAGACCTCTGGCGCGCCACGCGAAGATCCTGCAGCTTCCGATCATCCGCGGTGTTTTCAGCTTTGTGGATTCACTGGTGACGGGAATGAAATGCCTGATGTATTCTGCGACTTTTTATGAAGATGAGGAAGAGGAGCAGAAGAGAATGGAAATGAGCGAGGAGGAACGGCAGGCTGCGCTGAAGAAGAAGGAAAAGGATGACAGTCTGATGATGTACGGTTCGGTTATCTTTTCCGTGGTCATAGCAGTTGCCGTGTTCATGCTGCTGCCTTACTTTCTGGCGGAGCAGCTGGAACGTTTTCAGATCCCTCATGTGGCCATTACCATTGCGGAGGCCGTTGTGCGTGTGGGAATCTTTGTGCTGTATCTGTGGGCGATTTCCAGGATGGAGGATATCCAGAGAGTTTTTATGTATCACGGCGCGGAACATAAATGTATCAACTGCATTGAACATGGAATGGAACTGAACGTGGAAAATGTGATGAAAAGTTCCAGAGAACATAAACGCTGCGGAACCAGTTTCCTGATGTATGTCATTGTCATCAGTATCATTTTCTTCCTATTTATTCAGGTGGATTCTCCGGTGCTGAGGGTTGTATACCGTATCCTTCTTGTTCCGGTGATTGCGGGAGTTTCCTACGAGATCATCCGGATGGCAGGAAGATTTGACAACAAGGCAGTCAATCTCCTGAGCAAACCGGGCCTGATGCTCCAGCATCTGACGACGAGAGAGCCGGAGCCGGATATGGTCGAGGTGGCGATTGCTGCGGTGGAGGCTGTGTTTGACTGGAAGTCTTATCTGAAAGAAAATTTCGCAGAAGAAAACGCGGAAGAAGGAAACAGCGCGGGCGGATGCTGCGCCGGAAGTGAAAATGGGTGAAAAAGACAGAAAAACCTTGAAAGAATTGCTGGATTCCGGTATTTTATATTTGACAGGAAAAGGCATTGAGGAAGCGGCGACGGATGCGTGGCTGCTGCTGGAAGAAGTGTTTCAGATAAGCAGGAGCTGGTACTTTGCCCACAGTGATACGGAGGCGGAGGAACAGAAGGCACGGCGGTACGAATCGCTTCTGGAACAGCGGGGACAGCGGATCCCGCTGCAGCATCTGACCGGGAAGACCTGGTTCTACGGACTGCCGTTTACCGTCAATGAACATGTGCTGATTCCGCGGCAGGATACGGAGATTCTGGTGGAGGAGGCGCTGAAGCGGGCAAAGTCGGGTATGAAGATCCTGGATATGTGTACCGGGTCTGGGTGCATCCTGCTGTCGGTGCTTTCCAACTGTCCTTCCGTGATGGGAACAGGCGTGGACCTGTCAGAAAAAGCGTTGGAGACTGCGCGGAAAAATGCGGCTGATCTGAAGATTAAGGCAGAATTTCTCCACAGCGACCTGTTTAAGCAGGTGGAAGGGAGCTTTGATCTTATCCTGTCAAATCCGCCGTATATCCGGACCGATGTGATACCGACGCTGATGCCGGAGGTCCGGGACCATGAACCCTGGATGGCATTGGACGGAAAGGAAGACGGCCTGTATTTTTACCGGAAGATCCTGGAGCAGGCGGGAGCGTATCTTATTCCCGGCGGGTGGCTGTGTTTCGAGATCGGCTATGACCAGGGAGAAGACCTGCGCGCTTTGATGCAGCGGCAGGGATTGGAGCAAATAGAGATCGTCAAAGACCTTGCGGGGCTGGACCGTGTGGCTGTGGGACGGAAAAAGTAACGTCTCAGCCTGCGAATGCAATGTCTCAGTACGCGGTGACGGCGGGAAAACAGAAGACTGCAGGGCATAAAAGTGAAGGAGAAAGATAAATGTTTGATAAACTGGATGATATCCTGTTTCGTCTGGAAGAGGTTCTGAATCAGCTGAATGAGCCGGGAGTGGCAAACGATCCCGGGCTGTTCCAGAAGCTGATGAAGGAGCAGGCAGAGCTCCAGCCGATTGCAGACGCTTATCAGGAGTATAAAAACTGTAAACAGACCATCGAAGACAGCGTTGCCATGCTGGAAGAGGAAAATGATGAGGAAATGAGGGAAATGCTCAAGGAAGAGCTTTCCGAGGCGAAAAAGCGGGTGGAGGAACTGGAGCAGGAACTGAAGATTCTGCTGCTGCCCAAAGACCCGAACGACAGCCGGAACGTTATTGTTGAGCTGCGTGCGGGAGCGGGCGGAGACGAGGCTGCACTGTTTACGGCAGAAGTCTACCGTATGTATGTGAAATATGCGGAAAGCCGCGGATGGAAGACGGAGATGATGAGCGTCGATGAAAACGGAATCGGAGGATTCAAGGATGCGACGTTTATGATCAACGGAAACGGCGCGTATTCCAGAATGAAATATGAGAGCGGCACCCACCGGGTACAGCGTGTGCCGGAGACCGAGACGGGCGGAAGAATCCACACCTCCACGATGACTGTGGCGATCATGCCGGAGGTGGATGAAGTGGAAGTGCGGATCGATCCGTCGGAATATAAATTCGATGTGTTCCGTGCGTCCGGAAACGGCGGACAGTGCGTCAATACCACAGACTCTGCGGTGCGGCTGACACATTTTCCCACAGGAATCGTTATTTCCTGCCAGGATGAGAAGTCTCAGCTGAAAAACAAAGACAAAGCGCTGAAGATCCTGCGCGCCCGGCTTTATGAGTTGGAGCAGGCAAAACAGCATGATGAGCTGGCGGCGCTGAGAAAAAGCCAGGTGGGAACCGGGGATCGCTCGGAGAAGATCCGGACTTACAATTTCCCGCAGGGGCGCGTGACAGACCACAGGATCAAACTGACTTTGTATAAACTGAATAATATCATGGATGGAGATCTGGATGAGATCATTGACAGCCTGATCGCTGCGGACCAGGCGGCAAAACTGAGCAGTATGCAGGAGCAGGAAGGCTGAAAAAGATAAAATCTGCCAGCGCATGTTTGAAAATTACAGGAATGAATTTTCAAACGCATTCTGAGATGTAAAGAAAAATACAGAACAATGCAGGAGGTAGCGTCATGAAAGATACGACACTGGTGATTATGGCCGCCGGAATCGGCAGCCGTTTTGGAAAAGGAATCAAGCAGCTGGAACCTATGGGACCGAACGGAGAGATTATCATGGATTATTCCATCCATGATGCGATCGAAGCCGGATTCAATAAAGTAGTGTTCATCATCCGCAAAGACCTGGAAAAAGATTTCCGGGAAACCATCGGAAAACGTGTGGAAAAGCTGGTGGATGTCCGTTACGTATTCCAGGAACTGGATGCTCTGCCGGAAGGATTCCAGAAGCCGGAAGGCAGAACGAAACCTTGGGGAACCGGTCAGGCGGTGCTTTCCTGCAAGGGAACGGTCAACGAACCGTTTGTAGTCATCAATGCGGATGATTATTATGGAAAAGAACCGTTCGTCAAACTTCATGAGTATCTGATTCAGGAGCATCCGGAGCAGAAGGCGATGCCGATCTGTATGGCGGGATTTATTCTGGGAAATACTCTCAGCGATAACGGTGGTGTGACCCGTGGAATCTGCAGCATGGATGAGGAAGGAAATCTGACGACCGTCCATGAGACAAAGAATATCGTGAAGACCGAAGACGGAGCGGCGATAGAGCAGGAAGACGGCGCACGGACACCTGTGGATGTCAATGCCAGAGTTTCCATGAATATGTGGGGACTCCAGCCGGAATTCATCGATGTTCTCGAGGAAGGGTTTGTGGAATTTCTCTCCGGACAGAAAGAGGGAGATCTGAAGGGAGAGTATCTTCTGCCGATTTATATTGATGAACTGCTTCAGAAAGGCAGGGTTTCGGTCAAGGTTCTCGATACCACAGCGGAGTGGTTCGGCGTTACCTACGCAGAGGATAAAGCAGCGGTGGCAGAGGCGATCCGTAAGCTGATCGATCAGGGCGTTTACAGTGAAAACCTGTATGAGCAGCAGTGACAGCAGAAAGGTCACAGATTTTAGGATTTCTGTGAGCGTTCAGCGGGATAAGCTGCTGAGAATTCACAGCAATTCATTGACATATATTTGGAATAGAATGATAGAAAAGTGACAGTTCAGCTGGCTGAACTGCTGCAGGGGAAAGGAAGTATAAAAATGGGAAAATATTTTGGTACAGACGGATTTCGAGGGGAAGCAAACATTAATCTGACCGTGGAACATGCCTACAAGGTGGGAAGATTTCTCGGATGGTATTTCGGGAAGGAGCATCGGGCACAGATTGTGATCGGAAAGGATACACGGCGTTCCAGTTACATGTTTGAGTATTCGCTGGTAGCGGGACTGACAGCCTCCGGCGCGGATGTTTATCTGCTTCATGTCACCACGACGCCGAGCGTTTCCTATGTGGTCCGGACAGAAAATTTTGACTGCGGTATCATGATCTCCGCGAGCCATAATCCATTTTATGATAACGGAATCAAGATCATCAACGGTTCCGGACAGAAGATGGAAGCGGAGGTAGAGGCACAGATTGAAGCTTATATTGACGAAGGGGTACCGGAAATTCCGTTTGCGACGAGAGAGAATATCGGCCGCACGGTAGACTTTTCCGCAGGCCGCAACCGCTATATCGGCCATCTGATCTCCCTTCCTACCCGTTCGTTCAAGGGAAAACGTGTAGGACTGGACTGTGCGAACGGAAGCGCTTCCGCCATCGCCAAGAGTGTCTTTGACGCAGTAGGCGCCAAGACGTTTGTAATCCACAATGAGCCGGACGGAACCAACATCAATACCAACTGCGGCTCCACACATATCCAGGAACTCCAGAAATTTGTCCGGGAGAATCAGCTGGATGTGGGATTTGCCTATGACGGAGACGCGGACCGCTGCATCGCCGTAGATGAAAACGGCAATGTTGTGGACGGAGATCTGATCATGTATGTCTGCGGAAAGTATCTGAAAGAGGAAGGAAGACTGAATCAGGATACCATCGTGACAACTGTTATGTCCAATCTTGGACTGTACAAAGCCTGTGACCGTGCGGGAATCCGTTACGAAAAGACAGCAGTGGGTGATAAATACGTCTGCGAAAATATGATGGCAAACGGTTACTCCCTGGGCGGAGAACAGTCCGGTCATATTATCTTCAGCAAGCATGCAACTACCGGAGACGGTATTCTGACATCCCTGATGGTTATGGAAGTGCTGATGGAGAGAAAACAGCCATTGAGCGTGCTGACCTCGGAAGTGACGATTTATCCGCAGCTGCTGAAAAATGTGCGCGTATCCGATAAGGCAGCTGCCCGCGAGAATCCGGCAGTGCAGGAAGCCGTCCGAAAAGTGGAAGAAGCTCTTGGAGACGATGGAAGAATCCTTGTGCGTGAGAGCGGCACGGAGCCGGTGATCCGTGTGATGGTGGAAGCTGCAAGCGATGAACTCTGCGAGAAACATGTCAACGACGTGATCGAGGTAATGAATCGAGAAGGATTAGTGGTAGGATGAAAAAAGCACTGCTTTTAGCGGCATGCCTGCTGGCGGCATCGCTGGCAGGCTGCGGAAAAGAACAGTCCGAGCTTTATGACAGAGGCATGGATGCGATGGAACAGCAGGACTATGTCACCGCGATCGGAATGTTTCAGGGAGCCATCGAGGCAGAGGAACGTCTGGCGGAAAGCTACCGGGCGATCGGTATTGCCTATCTGGAAAGCGCAGAATACGAGAGCGCTGCGGAAGCGTTTCAGAACAGCCGGAACGCGATGGAGCACAAGAACGAAGAATTCCAGAAAGATGTGATGATGTATCAGGCGCAGGCGCTGCAGCTGGCTGGAAACACGGATCAGGCGTTGGAAATATATGACCAGGTTGTGGAAGCGTTTCCGGACGGTGACGTTTATCTGTCCAGAGGAAGTCTTCATCTGACCCGGAAGGAATACGACGGGGCAAAAGAGGATTTTGAAAAAGCCCTGAACGAGAACAGAAGCTATGAAATGTGCCTGAAAATTTATCAGCTGTATCAGGACAGCAGCATGAAAGCGGACGGGGACGCGTTTCTGGAACAGGCCACGCAGATTTCCCCAAACGATGCGGAAGATTATTATGAGCTTGGATGTGTCTACTATTATCTGGAGGACACAGAGAAGGCAAAGGAAGCGTTGGAACAGGCTATGGATGAGGGAAGCACAGAGGCTTTGTCCCTGCTTGGAAATGTTTATCTGGATCAGAATGATACCGAGAGCGCCAGAAAACTGTTTGAGCAGGAACTGGAAGGAGAAGAAAAGACTGCCGCTCAAAACGGTCTTGCCCTCTGTGACATCGCGGAAGAGAATTATGACGCTGCGTTGGAGCATATAGAAAGCGGACTGGAAGAAGCCAGCGGTCAGGACAGGGAGAATCTCCTGTTCAATCAGATTGTAGTCTATGAGAAAAAGCTGGATTTTGCCCAGGCAAAAACTCTGATGACCTCTTTTCTGGAGGAATTTCCGGATAACGAGGCGGCAGTGAGGGAGAATCAGTTTCTGCAGAGCCGGTGACAGGCAGGGGCTTCCGGGAGGCAGTGGCCTGAAAAGGCAGGTTTCCGATCATTGTTCAGAAGGAGAAGTATGACAGAACCATATGAATTAAAAGAAGAAACAGAACGGCTGATCCTGGTGGGTGTCCAGGAACAGGCGGGAGACGATACGGAAGATTCCGTCTATGAGCTGGGCGAACTGGTGCAGACTGCCGGGGCAGAAGTCGTCGGCACGATGATCCAGCGGAGAGAAAGAATCCATCCGGGCACTTATATTGGAAAGGGCAAGATCGAGGAGGTCCGGATGATGGCGGACGCTCTGGAAGCCACGGGAATTGTCTGTGACGATGAACTTTCCCCGGCTCAGATGAACAATCTCCAGCAGGAACTGAATCTGAAGGTGATGGACCGAACCCTGGTGATCCTGGATATCTTTGCCAGACACGCGGTGACCAGTGAAGGAAAGATCCAGGTGGAACTGGCACAGCTTCGTTACCGTGCGGCGCATCTGAAAGGTCTGGGACGTTCTCTTTCCAGGCTGGGCGGCGGGATCGGAACCCGCGGACCCGGAGAGAAAAAACTGGAAGTGGACCGCCGGAGGATTCATGACCGGATCGGACAGCTCAAAAGAGAGCTGGCGGAGGTGGTAAAACACCGGGAGCTGGTCCGCACGCAGAGAAAGCGGTCCAACAAAAAAGTGGCGGCGCTGACCGGTTATAGTTCCAGCGGTAAAAGTTCTATTGAAAATTATCTGACGAAGGCGGGGATTCTGGAGGACGCGAAGCTGTTTTCCACGCTGGATACGACAACACGGGTGCTGCAGCTTTCCGGAAAACAGGAAATTCTGTTGACCGATACGGTCGGTTTTATCCGAAAGCTCCCCCATCATCTGATCGACGCGTTTAAGAGCACTCTGGAGGAAGTCTGTTACGCGGACATCATCATCCATGTGGTGGATGCGTCCAATCCGCAGATGGAGACCCAGATGCGGGTGGTATATGAGACGCTGCGGCAGCTCAACGTAGAGAATAAGCCGGTGATCACTGTGTTCAACAAACAGGACAAGCTGAGCGAGAAGCGGACCTTTACCGATCCTGAGGCGGATTACGTGATCCTGACTTCCGCAAAAACCGGACAGGGAATGGAAGAACTGAAGCAGAAATTGGAGAAGCTGCTGCGGAAGAATCAGATTTATGTGGAACGGGTTTATCCCTACAGCCAGGCGGGAATTCTTCAGTTGATCCGAAAGCAGGGGGAATTACTGGAAGAAAAATACCAGGAGGATGGAATTGCCGTGCGGGCGTATGTTCCGAAAGAGATCTACGGAAAAGTGTGAAAGAACTACCTATTGCCTAATAAAGGAGAAAGAGCTATAATTTGAATCAGAATGTAACCGCAAAGCGGTTGCGAAAAAGGGGAAGAGAGGAAAGACAAATGGCATTAAGCAAAGAATCGATCTGCGTCCAGGGCGGATGGCAGCCGAAAAACGGGGAAGCGAGAGTGCTTCCGATTTATCAGAGCACCACATTTAAGTATGAGACAAGCGAGGAAATGGGAAAGCTGTTCGATCTGGAAGAAGAAGGCTATTTTTATTCCCGCCTTCAGAATCCTACCTGTGATATGGTAGCACAGAAAATCTGCGATCTGGAAGGCGGAGCTGCGGCAATGCTGACTTCCTCCGGGCAGGCGGCGACCCTTCTTGCAGTGACCAACATCTGTGAGGCAGGTTCTCATGTAATCTGCGCGGCGAAGGTATACGGCGGAACTTCCAATCTGCTCAGTGTTACACTGAAACGTTTCGGAATTGAGACCTCCCTGGTGGATCAGGATCTTCCGGCAGAGGAACTGGAGAAATATTTCAAACCGAATACAAGAGCCGTATTTGCCGAGACGATTTCAAATCCTGCAGGCGTGATCCTGGATATTGAAAAATTTGTCAAACTGGCACATGACCACGGGGTTCCGATGATCTGCGACAATACGTTTGCGACACCGATCAACTGCCAGCCTTTCAAATTTGGCGTGGACATCATCACCCATTCCACAACCAAATATATGGATGGACATGCGATGGCTGTGGGCGGAGCAATTGTGGATTCCGGAAACTTTGACTGGGAAGCTCATGCGGACAAATTCCCGGGACTGACCACCCCGGACGAATCGTATCACGGAGTCGTGTATACAAAGAAATTCGGAAAGAAAGCATACATTACAAAAGCAACTGCTCAGCTGATGCGCGATATGGGAGCCTGCCAGTCCCCACAGAACGCATTTCTTACAAACATTGGTCTTGAAACCCTGCATCTGCGCATGGAGAGACACTGCCAGAATGCACAGAAGGTGGCAGAATTCCTTGCGAACCATCCGAAAGTTGCATGGGTAGAATATGCAGGACTGAAAGACGACAAATACCATGCACTGGCTGAAAAATACATGCCGAACGGAACCTGCGGCGTCCTCTGCTTCGGACCGAAAGGCGAACGCGACGGCGCAATGCAGTTCACCAATGGACTGAAAATGATCTCCATTGTGACACATGTAGCCGATGCCCGTTCCTGCGTTCTGCATCCGGCAAGCCATACCCACCGCCAGCTCAACGACCAGCAGCTGGTAGAAGCAGGCGTGCTTCCGGATCTGATCCGGCTTTCTGTGGGAATCGAAAACGCGGATGATATCATTGCGGATCTTGATCAGGCACTGAATGCGATTCAGGCGTAACAACGGATGAATGTCCAGCCTTTTGGTGTAAGGCGGACGAAAAACTCCCTGAACGGGTGGCATACGTGTACGGCGGGCGGCTGCGGGAAGACGGAAAATCTAACCGTTCCGGGACCGCTCGGACCGGGTACCGGAGCGATTCGACAGGAAAGCTTTATGCTTTCCCATCTCAGCGCTCCTCAGACTCCGGGCTTGAAGCCCTGCGTCTGCCCCGGTCCGAGCGGCCCCGGAACGCTAAGATTTTCTCGTCTCCCCGCAGATGCCCGCCGTACACGTATGCCACCCGTCCAGGGAGTTTTTCTGTTTTCTGGTACCGGAAGATGCTGACATTTGCAGTGCTATAGATTAAGGCAGAAATCTAAAGCTGTGAATTGAGAAAAAGAATTTTAGGAGGGGCTATGGCGAAGATATGCCTGAGTCGATCAATGAAATTATGGTGAAAGCACTTCCGTTTTTAATTGTGCCAATATTAGTCATTGTTGCATCGATGTTTTTGAAAACATGCTTTAGCAGAGAAATCGTCATATCTTTTCCGTTTTTTATTTTGGGATTAATGATTGGGTTCTTGTTTTTGGTGGTGCACGAATACTTACACGCTGTTATGTATCCGAAAAATGCAGTTGTGTATATTGGAATTGCCCCGCAGTATTTTGCAGCAGTTGCATTATCTTCTTACCCGCTTTCAAGAATTCGATTTGTTATTATGTCACTTCTGCCATCGCTGCTGGGCATTATTCCGATTGTTTTCTTTTGGATCATGCCGCCGATATATAGAGAAGTGAATGGTTTTCTGTTCGGAGCAGCTGTATTGGGACTTACCTCACCTTATCCGGATTATTATAATATATTTCAGGTGTTGAAACAGACACCATCAGGATGCCAAATACAATTTTATAAAGACGACACTTACTATATTATGTAGAAATAGTCAATAAATCTTGATTCATAAGATGAGAGATTGCAAGAGGGAATAAAATAAAAAAATGGAGAAAATACTGGCTGTCAATGGAAAAGCATATGAAATTATCAAACTGTTGGGAAAAGGAAAGGGCGGGTACTCTTATCTCGCAAAAATCGAAAAACAAGAAGTAGTAGTAAAGCAAATCCACCATGAACCGTGTTCCTATTATCAGTTTGGCAATAAATTGGAGGCAGAACTCTCAGACTATAAACGTCTGCAGGAAATTGGAATACCGCTTCCCAAAATGTCGGATGTTGATATGGAAAAAGAACGGATTGTAAAAGAATATATCGCAGGTGATACCGTTTTTGAGATGGTACGGAAAGATTGTCTGCCTGATATATGCCTGGATCGGATGAAGGAGATGTGCAGACTGTTGTACCAGGCAAATATAAATATTGATTATTTTCCTACCAATTTTATCTTGCAGGATGATATTCTGTACTATGTGGATTATGAATGTAACGCCTATATGGAAGAATGGAATTTTGAAAACTGGGGTATCAAATACTGGTCAAAAACACCTGAGTTTTTGAAGTATGTGGAGGAACATTTATAATCACGATTTGGAAGTCTTTGAGATAAATTTTTCAAACTGTCTCATTGCATGGTTATGACAATCATCTATAATAAAAAGCAGGAGGTGACAGAAATGGCTAATGAAGATAAAAAAGATTTTAATGCCATGCTGCATGAGAGTAAGGATATGCCTAAATTTCAAACAATTATAGACGTCAAAAGTATTGAGAAATATGGGGGAAGCAGGATGTATTTCGCACCACCGATTGATTATGACAGAGCAATGAAGCAGGTTCCATATGGAAAAGTTATAACGGTCGGTAAAATTCGGGAATATTTTGCGGTACAGAGTGGAGCGGATTTTACAGAGCCAATTACAGCTGGAGTTTTTGTTTCTATTGCGGCATGGGCGAGTGAGCAACGTTCCGAAGATATAACCCCGTATTGGCGAACATTAAAAGCGAATGGCGAGTTAAATGCAAAATATCCAGGCGGTATAGAAGCGCAGAAAGAAAAACTGGAAGCTGAAGGGCACACAATTATTCGAAAAGGGCGCAAGAATATGAAATACTATGTCAAGGACTATGAAAGTGTTCTTTTTGATTTAAAGTAGAAAATTTTACGCTTTGTAGAGTAAATAGCATGTCAGTAAATTGTCAAGGGGGGGTGAACAGATCACCTCTAAAATTACTGGAGGTATATTGAAATGAAAATAGAGATTGGAAAAGAGTTCCCGCAGTATTTTAAACCCTCATATCCAGAGGAATTTGAATTGTTTTCACACTTTGAAGTGACAGCAGGAATCCCTACCGTTTTATTTGCAATTACTACCTGGAAAGAAAACGGGCAGCCAAATGTGTGCTTTCATTCGTGGAGCTGCTTTCATGGAGATAAGACAGCTTTCTTTGCTGTGATAGGAAACTTGTATCAACACACGCATACCTATGCCAATATTCAGAGAGAGAAATGTTTTTGTATCAACTTTCTTCCAATCAATTATTATGAGAAATTAGTAGCTACGATTAACAACAACGACATGGAAGATGATGAATTTGCGGTAGGAGATTTTACACTTTCTCATGCAAAATCCATACATGCTCCAGTCATCCAGGAGGCTTTTCTCAATATGGAATGTACTTTAAAAGACATTCAAGATTTAAGCGGTGCAGGCATTACTGCTATGATTATCGGACAAGTACAGCATATTTCTGTTGAAGAAACCTATGCAAAAGGCTACGAACAGAGATATGGAAGTGACGGATTTATGATGCTGATACCAGCACCGCAGAATCTTAATACCGGAGAGCCAAATCCGTCTGCGATCGCCACCATAAATATCGAAAAATATGACTAACAAATTTATTTTCCAATCTTCCGGTACCAACAACCAGAAAGCGGCCAGGGGCAGGTGGGATGCGTGTGCGGCGGGCATCTGGAAATGCGTGAGAAAATCTTAGCGTTTCGACGCCCCGGAGGACGGGACAGACGCAGGGTTACAAGCCCGGAGTCTGAGGAGCGCTGAATCGGGAATGCATAAGGCATTCCTGATGAATCGCTCCGGTG
>OLQE01001055.1_pt1 | contig 16913 bp, 16 predicted proteins | sample 1643161 | NCBI WGS metagenome assembly OLQE01 (sample SAMEA3136650, study PRJEB25190) | human gut metagenome | reverse complement strand
CTCACACCACCGTGCGTACCGTTCGGTACACGGCGGTTTCAATAGTTGACGTGCACAGACTGATAGGCTGTGGCTAAATCATAGAAGCCACTGTTTATCAGTCTTTCTTTTGTCATGGCTTTCTTAACTGTCGTCAGATTGGCACAATACCAGTGTCCCCTTCGACAGTTTGCCGCCATGTTCGCATAATATTCATGGATTCCCATTTTTATCAGATTTCTCTTCTTTGTTCTGGGCAATTTCCATTGTTTCCATATACACATACGTATTCTGTGATAGAGCCATCCGTTGACGTCATCTATGTTGTTCTTCATACTTGCAATTCCGTAATAGTTAAGCCATCCCCTCGCATATACCTTAATCTTCTCAAGGCTTGGCTTGATTGACTGACATCGCTTACGGGAAGATAACTCCTTCAGTCTAGACTTGAACTTCTTCCATGACTTCGGATGAACTCGGACATAAATGCCCTTTCCGTTCCTTCCCAATGCAAAGCCAAGGAATTTAAAATTTCGGATTGCAAACACGCTGACAGTACGGCTCTTTTCTCGGTTGACTGTAAGTTTCAGCCTCTCCTCAAGATATTTTGTACTGCTTTCCAAGAGTCTCTCTGATGCTCGCTTGCTCTTTGCAAGAAGCACAATGTCATCTGCATATCTTATGCATGGAACACCTCTTTTCAGGAATTCTTGGTCGAACTCATTGAGGTAGACATTTGCCAGCAATGGTGATAGATTTCCACCTTGCGGTGAGCCTTCCTCTGTGTCAATGACCACTCCGTTTTCCATTACACCGCTCTTCAGATAGCGCTTTATCAGCTGTACTACACGTTCATCTTTTACATTCTTTCGGAGAAGATTGATGAGAATTTCGTGATTAAGAGTATCGAAGTACTTTGACAAGTCAAGGACTACAGCAAATGTATAGCCTTGTTCTGCATACTCCTTAACCTTAAGTATTGCATCTTTTGCACTTCTGTTCGGACGATAGCCATAGCTGCCTTCTGCAAACAGCGGTTCATAGATTGGCACTAACTGTTGGGTTATTGCCTGTTGAAGTGTACGGTCTACCACTGTTGGTATGCCAAGCTTTCGCACACCACCATCTGGTTTGGGAATCTCAACTCGTCTTACTGGAGACGGAGTATACTTTCCACGATAAATGCGGTCAGTTAACTCTTGTTGATGTTCCTTTAGATATGGAAGAGCCTCCTCAATGGTCATGCCATCAATTCCTGGCGCTCCCTTGTTTGCCTTGACTCTCTTATACGCTCTGTTAAAGTTGTCTTTATACAGTATCGCTTCCAAAAGTCTCGGCTGTGCACTGTCTCTTTCTTTCCATATCCGATTGAATGACCTATAGCAATTCCCTGAGAATAATCTCTTCTGCAATCGCTCTGTGCTGGTTGGCTGCTCTTACCCATGCCATTTGATCTGCTTCTTTATCCGACAATGGCTCTTTTTCTTCTAACTGCTTCAGAATTACCTCTTCCCGTGCTCTGGCTACCTTGTCCACTTCCAGAAGATGTCCTCCAATAGTGTCCTGCAGAAGCATGACCTGATACAGAGAATTTTTATGGTTCTTCAGATAATCTCTGCGAAGAAAACCGTACTTGCCAAGCTGCTCCATCTGTTCACCGGATTTAAAAGTAAGGTTTGGAATAAGGTATCCATTTACATTCGTATACGTTATTAAATAGGACATTCGCAATCCGCTTTCGCTACTTGCTCATGAACGCAGTTGCTTCGCTGCCTGCGTTCATTTTATTAGCACTCTCCATTTCTCATCATTTTTTGACCACAAATTTACGACATTTACGACAAATCTGACACTGCTTTACAATACCAGACAAAATGACTGATGCCCCGGAAAGCCTGTAAAACAGGCACTTCCGGGATACACAAGACAGGACAAAAATCGACTTCCATTATCAAGAGGTGAGTGCTAATTTTTTCAAAAAAATTTGTGTACCCGTAAAATGAAAAATCTACTTCCATATTTCATCCACAACATATTCCCGGCTCCGGGTATGCAGCACTTTTTCTCCTGCCATTCCAGTAAAAATATGATCTAGCGCGGCAGTACCCATCATTGATAGTTTCTTATGATCGCAAAGTTACGAAAAAGGCAAGTATCTTTTTTTGTGATACTTGCCTTTCTGAAATATTAATTTTATCAACCAGATATTCTCCATCTGCTTTACTGTCTATTCATAATTTTCTCTATTTCTTCTCATCCAACAACATCACACCCTGCGCCGGATTCTTATCAATCGCACCAACAATCGGATGTGGTACATAACACTCTTCCAGATATGCAATGCCTTCTGCTGTCAGTCGAACGTTCAATGTACCTGCCGCATCATCCAGATACTGCATCTTCGTTGCACCGATGATCGGCGAAGTAACACCTTTTGCCCACTGCCATGCGATTGCGATCTGCGACATCTTACACTGATACTTTTCTGCAAGTTCGTGTACGTGGGTGACAATCTTCATATCTGCGTCTTCCGTACGGTCATATTTGCCAACCGCAACTCTGTCCGTTCTTCCTCTTAAAGATTCAGATTTCCCGGAAGATAGCTCCTTGGGAAAGTCTTCCTTCATTAAAATATACTTTCGATGCAATCACTACTTTGTCTCTTGTTGTATGATTCTTTAATGCTTTTCCAAGGTATTCTTCACTTGTTCCTACCGAATATCCATTTGCTGTATCAAAAAAATTGATTCCAAGATCCAGTGCATGTGCCACCATCTCATCCGTCTGCTTCTCATCCAGTGTCCAGTCATGCATCGTTCCGGCTTTTCCAAAGCTCATGCAGCCTACACATAATTTTGATACTTCGATATCTGTATTTCCAAGTTTCGTATATTCCATATGCCTCTTTCCTCCATGTTTATGTTTTCTGACATTCAGACTGTTCATCTTCGAACTTATCACTATTCAAACCGGATATGATACAGGCGGTAACCTGTCTTCAAATCTATCCCTACTTTCATTCTGACACGTTGTCACTACCTGTAGTGTAATTCTTTTCTGACATCATGTCAATACCACTTTCAAAGATACAGCGAATCCAGCACCTACATGACCTTCCACTGGCAGTTCCTTGCAAATGCATAGAAAAAAACGGATCATCTACCGACAATCCTCTTTCTCTCTTTCTTTACATTTCTTTACATACATCAATCCATCCACATGCCCCGGCAACGTCTTCCAGTTCTGCAATCGTAAGTCTGACTGCACTGTGGTCATTACCAGCTGCAGGATATACCGTCTCAAAACGTTTCAGAGACTCATCTAGATAAACTTTAATTCCATCTTTAATTCCAAATGGACACACACCGCCCGGGGCATGTCCGATATATTCTTCTACTTCATCGAACGGAATCATCTTCGCCTTCACATGAAACTGATCCTTATATTTACGGTTATCAACCTTCGCCGTTCCCTCTGTCAGGATCAGGATTGGTTCTCCATCAACCAGAAATGACATCGTCTTTGCGATCATTCCCTGCTCTACACCGAGGGCTTCTGCTGCAAGCTGTACCGTCGCACTTGATTCTTCCAGTTCAATCACGTGATCTGCATAACCTTTTTCTTCCAGATATTTCTTTGCTTTTTCTAATGACATGATCCATATCTTCCTTCCTGCATCTATACTTTCTTTTTATTATACTACTTCTATACTGCTTCTTCATTCCTTTTTATATCGGTTAATTCACTCCACAACTCATGTTTCAGCAGGATAGCAGCCATCAATGCTGTCAGGAAATCAGAAACAGCCTGTGCGGCCAACACACCATGATATCCGATCATATGCGAAGCAATAACGATCACAATTCCATAGATCACACCCTGACGGCTGACTGATAACAAGAATGCTCCCATTGCTTTTCCCGCCGACTGGAATACACAGGTCGTAACCAGAACGACTGCCATAAACATCATTCCTGCTTGCTGTAGACGTAACATCAGCACACCCGAATCTACAATCTCCGGTGTCTTCATGAATACACGGATCAAGGGGCTTGCACCGGCGGATAAGATTACTGCCAGTATAACTGCCAGACCACATTCGAATTTATAACAGAATGCGAGAATCTCTTTCAGACGTTTCTTATTCCTTGCCCCATAATTATAACCAACCAACGGTTGACATCCGAACGCAAATCCAACCAGAATCAACGCCGCGATCATATTTACTTTCATCACGATTCCCATCGCCGCAACTTTATTGTTTCCATATACAAGCAGACTCCTGTTTGTAACAGTAACTGCAAAGCTCTGCATAAAGTTCGTGATCGATGCAGGAATTCCGATTGCCAGGATCTGTCTGAATTCTTGCATGTTAATATGCATATGTCCCGGATCAATCGACAGCTTTTTACTCTTTTTCAAATATATCCACACATAATAAGCGTCCGTCGCAATATACCCGATGATTGTTGCAATCGCGGCTCCGCCGGCTCCCATACCCAGTACCGAAATAAAAATAGGATCTAATATAATATTCACTACTGCACCAAGGACGGAACCTTCCATGGATGCTTTCGAAAATCCTTCTGACCTGAGCTGGTTGTTCGGTGTAAATGATACAATAATAAATACAGAACCCAGCACCAGATATGTATAGTACTGTGATGCATATTTGTAAGTATTTGCATCCGCTCCTAATAAATGCAGCATCGGTGCACGGAAGATCAGAAGTAATACCGTTACGATCACTCCGCAGATAATTGCTCCATAAAAACAAAAGGAACTGATGCGTTTTGCATCCTCATCTTTCCTCTGTCCGAATAATCTTGCGATCATGGAACTTCCACCCAGTCCGAAGATATCTCCAAGTGCGATCATAGCCGTGAACATCGGTGCTCCAAGTGACACACCTGCTACCAGATTCGTATTTCCCGTTCTTGCAATGAAGAATGTATCTACCATATTATAGACCAGTGAAATGACCATACTGAATACCAGCGGTAATGCCATATTAAAATATGCCTTATGTACCGGCGCTTTTTCAAAAAGTTCGTTTTCCATATATCTGTAAACCTCCACTATGATTTCATCTGAAATATTCCATTTCTTAATTATTGTTTTGTGAACTGTACCGGTTATTTTACAACAAACTTTCTGTTTTGTCACAGGAATATTTCCATATTTTATTGTATATTTTTTCATACATATCTATATATTTCCGGCTGACCGCAGAACCCGATATCCACATTTTCATTTCTTATCCAGCTTATTATCTGCAGAATTTCTTACCGGCATCTTCTTTTGCAGCTTCTTTCAAGCGACCAACGGCAAAAAAGCCTTGGATCCGGCACAATAATCCACCGGATTCAAAGCTTCTTATAATCTCTTATTTTTTCTGATTAATTTTCTTCTGCGATACGATCAGTCCCAGCAGAATTAACAGAGCTCCCGTCACAGATACGAACGTCATCTTCTCATGCAGTATCACCACAGATAGCACAACCGTCACAACCGGTGACACATAAATATATACACTCGTCTTGATCGCACCGATCCATTTGGTAGAAAGATTCCATAAGAAGAAACCCAAAGCACTTGCTCCGACTCCAAGGAACAGAAAATTAAGTATAATCTCCGGCTTTTTAAATACTGTCACATCCCATTCACCGATTTTCTTGATGATTGCGGAATAGAATCCCCAGGAAATCATAGCCGTAAATGCCAACATATCTCCCTTCGGATTCAGATGCAGGCTCTTCGCTCCATTCATACTAATCATTGCGATTCCAATAATCGCTATCACAAATCCAACGGAGAAATTCACCCCCCGGCTTTTCATTTTTGAAAAATATCCCCACGATCACTGCCACAAAGAATGGTGCACAAGCTACAATGATTCCGACATTCGATGCATAAGTCATTGTAAGTGCCGTATTCTCCAACATAAAATACAACACGATACCGAAAAGCCCCGCTCCCGCAAATGCAAGTTCCCGCTTTTTATCCACAATTTTCAACGTATGCAGGAATAATATCCACATCATCTGCGTCCCACAAGCCAATACATGTCCTATAATCTACTGCTTCTTAACTCCCTTCATAAAAAAGGGTAGCAAAAAAGCGGGTGATGGGAATCGAACCCACGTATCCAGCTTGGAAGGCTGGTGTTCTACCATTGAACTACACCCGCATCAATAATGCTCATTTATAATAGCATGATGTTTTCTAAAATGCAAGCACTTTTTTAAATTTTTTTAATTTTTTTGACACTTAACTCAATTTCACATACAGAGAACTTGCCACCGGCAACTTCTCTTGCATACTTTGGTATCTACAGGACCCACCACTACTGCTTCTCCAATTTGCAATATTTTTTCAAAGTGCTACAATAGATAACCGAAAAAAATATTCCGCCGCCGTAATCATCAGCAACGAAATATTTTTATCAATATCAAAACAAAGAAGGCGTATGATATGTTCCAATATTATCTAATTCATTATTTTAATTTTAAGAATGCAGGCGGCTTCATGCTTGTCTCACTGCTCTGCCTGATCGCGGTTCTTGCAATCGTTATTTTGACAGCGAAGCTTAAAAAACACTACAAACTCAACACACAGGATCTGACACCAAAGCAGATTCGAAAGCTAAACCATATACATAAAGTAAAAGAAATTTCTCTTATCGAAAGCTTTTATGAGATGGTATTTTCCAGTACTTCGGTACTTTTATTCCTGTCTCTTTACTATATTATCGATGAGCGAATCCCACAGGCTGCCTTTTACTGGCAGAAATACCAGAACATTATCTTACTTTTATTCCTGGTATTTTCTGTATTTATGACAAACTGGTTCGATATCCTGTTCGTCCCATTAACTGCAATACCAACCAGACAAAAGGCTTCCGTAAGGCTGATCTCTGCCTTTTATATTATTCTGATCCTGTTATACATCAAGTTCATCTATCATGATTCGAACTATGATTCACTGATCATGTATTTTATCACACTGGCAGTTGGTCGTTTCCTCTACTTTGATTCTACACTCGAAGATATCAGAGATACACTGCAAGGTGTCGCAAGGAATTTACCGCTTCTTGCATTGATGGGAACTTATTCTGCCATCGTATGCTGGTATGGATTCCACTGCGGATTCCTGCTGACTTCCAATGGTGTCATCCTTAGTACGCTGCTGGCGCATCTTTTTATGGATGTATCGATTTTTGTACTGGATAAAACGCGGCTGGTGAAATTGTTTATTTAATTTTTTAACCTACTTTTTATCTTTTTTCAATACAAGTAGGTTACAAATTACAAAGCACAGTATTTCCAGAATTATAATACTTCCAATGATCCATCCAGCCGGATAATGAAATGTAAAATAAGAAAGCTGTTTTCTCATATATACTTCAATTCCCTTTAACACGATCGATCCAACTGACATCACAAGACCTGCAATGAACAGCACATAATAGCTGCCTTCCAACAGGAACAGCTTTCTTTCCTGCCGGTATGTCATTCCAATCTTTCTCATAATCTCCAGCTCTTTTTTTCTGTTCACGATTCCCGAAAATACAATATTGAAATAATTAACTAACCCGACACACAACAATATCACACTGATACTTCCGAACATAATCCTGTTTCCACGGATATAATCTGCATTTTTCTGCATAAGATCTGATCTGGCAATATAGAAAATTCCTGCTTCTCCTTCGCCATCCGGGCTTGTCTGTGTATTACTTTTCCGCCGCTGGTTTTCTTCCGAAAGAATCTTCTGGATTTCATGCATGACCTGCTTTTCTTTCTTTTTCTCTACATTTAATTCCATACAGAATGTCTTTCTCTTCGTAGACAATCGGTTAAATCCTTTTTCACTGACCAGATAATAGATATCTCCTTCTGCTCCATGCCAAGTCTGGTGAATCTCAGGGAAGCCGTCTGCCTGATTATCCAGATAGCCGCTTAACGTATATTTTGTAGACGGTGTTTCTGCTTTTATTCTCTCATCTTCCTTGTCTCTTTCTTTGTCCGTCATGGAATTCCACCGGATACATGCTTCTTTGTTCTTTAACGGAGATAAACATACCGTTTCTCCCACCGCTTTTTCTGCCTGTTTTTCCTGCTTTTGTGACAGTTTATGATCATGGATGATCATTACTCCTGTTCCATTTTCCAGACTGTCCATATCGACTTTCAGTCTGTTCTTCTCTACATATGTTTTTAATGCTTTTAACTCATTTTCACTGACAATCTGGACAGTATCGGCATCCAGTCCTTCGATCATCTTTGCCCCGGATTCATAATCAGTACTGATTTCTTCCGCATATTCTATATTTTTACCAAGATAAGTATCCTTTTCCAGTGGACGGATTCCATCTCTGGATATAGTCGAAAGCATATAGGCTCCTTCGGTTATGTAAGATTCCTTTTTCTTCACACCATCAAGATTCCACAATCGCTTCCGTACCTTTTCAGATATCGGTGAAAATTCATCATAGTCATTGTCATATAGAAGTTCGAAGTTATCCACTTTGGATTTTAAAGGATCTTGATCCGGCGATTGTGTCTGATATTCTGTCCCGCTTCCCTCTTTTTGTGCAAACTCGCTGAATTCTCCTGCAATCAGGAAATCCGGTCTCTGATTGATGATATTAGCATAATCGCTTCCATCGGTGATCACCATAACAATCAGGAACATTTCGATTCCCAGAAACAGTGAAATGACTGTGATTACAAATCTCTGCCGATATCTTGTAACGTTCTTCCACGCCATAAAGCACAGTTCCTGTGTTTCACTTCTTTTTTTCTTGTTTAAGGCTGCTCCTTTCCCCACATAATCTGCTCCCGAAAACTTCTCCCGGATGCCTGGACGATTTAAAACAACTTGTCCACGACTTACTTTTCCATGATCTACTTTTCCATGCTGTCGTTTCTTTCTTCCCTTCTGCTCCGTGTAATGCATTCCCTCTATACAGGTTCTGTTTACCGTCTGCCAGATCACTTGTTCCGATGCACCCAAGATCACCAACAACGTGAAGACTACCGCTAACAACAAGATTTCCACCCGAAAGATCTGCAGTTCTTCTGCGCCTCCATATCCATTCAGATACTGTCTGCCCAATAGTTCCGGTATCAGATATCGCAGCAGCAGAACCGACAAAACTGTCCCCGTAATACCTCCCGGCACTATCGTCCGCATGATCTGCCGGATATAGATCTTACGGATCTGCTTTTTCGTTGTACCGATCGTATGGAGCAGTGCCATCTGCCTTATATCTCCTGCCATGGATATCTGCATCACATTGTAGACAAGCAAAAACATTCCGCAGAGAATCACAACTGCCTCCACTGCTGCCATCCCGTAACTTCCTGTCACCTCTTTTACAGCCCGGTTTTTCGCTGTATCTGTCGCAATGATCTGTTGGGAATTGTCTTTCATCGGTACATCTTCATATAATTTTTCTTCTGTATCTTTCCAGTCCATGTCATTCGACGGACAGATCAGAATATCCGAACCATCTTTAATATCATAACCCCAGTCCTTCAATTTCTTTTCTGACACATATCCGATCGCTTTGCTTCTTCCATTATCTTCTGTATAAACACTGTACCAGCCTGATAATTCGAACTCTTCTTTTTCTGTCTGAAAAAAGCTGATCGATACATCAAGTGCTATCTTCATCCCTCTTTTCGGATTATCAATTCCAAGCTTTTTTAACGTCTTTACCGAAAGCATGATTTCCTGCTGCTTTTCCGGATATGTTCCGTAGATACCGGTATAGGCGGGCTTCATCATCTTTTCCCATGCAGCCTGATCCAGCACTTGTATAGAACAGATAGATTCTTTCTTCCCGGATTCTGTGGCTTCCCCCATTTTCATTCTTCTTCCGGTTTCTCTTACATATCCTAAGGAACGTACTTTTTCATATTGCTGCTTTGTTCCCTCTTCTATGTAAGTGGATGCTGTTGTTCCATCCATCCGGATATTTTTCGTATATTCTGCATTTATTTTCCCGTAAGCCGTGCCAAAGACAAATGTCAGTGTAAGAATGCATAAAACGACTGCTCCCATAAGAATCCGGTTTCTGCCTTTATTGCATTTTCTGATTGCTTCTGAAAGCAGCCGGATCACGTTCGTATTATTATTCGGTGTAAATCCATTCATTTCATTACACCTCCGCATTGTATAATTTCCCGTCTTCTACACGCAGGATACGATCTGCCATCTGTGCGATCGCTTCCTGATGGGTCACAACAATCACCGTCTGGTGGAATCTTGCGGCACAAGTCTTTAACAATGAAATTACTTCCATACTTGTAACAGAATCCAGATTTCCTGTTGGCTCGTCGCACAAAAGTACTGCCGGCTTTACCATTAACGCCCTTGCAATTGCCACTCGTTGTTGTTGTCCGCCGGACAGTTCTTCCGGGAGATTCTCTAACTTTTCTCCAATCTTTAACGTTCTGACAATATCTTCCAGTAATGTTTCATCAATCTCTGCACCATCCAATCTGAGTGGAAGAACGATGTTTTCATATACGTTAATGACTGGGATCAGATTGTATTGTTGAAATACGAATCCGATATTCCTTCTCCTGAATATTGTGCGTTCATCTTCCGACATGTCTTTCAGACTGTTGCCACGTATCCAGACTCCACCTGCAGTGGGTTCATCCAGACCGCCAAGTATCTGAAGTAATGTCGTCTTCCCGCTTCCTGATGTACCGATGACCGCGAAGAATTCCCCTTCTTCTACCAACAGACTCACTCCGTCCAATGCGTGGACTTCGTAATTATCTGTCACATAATATTTCTTTAATCCTGCTGCTTTTATCATTTCCATAAGATTTGGCTCTCCTTACTTATAATTGTGTCCATTCCATATCTCCATAATCTGCTATCTGCCAAATCAGCCACAAGGAACTGCCAGCGGTAGTTCTTGCAGGTAGCAGCTTTTTTCATACACATGGTACTTCAGAACTTTCACACTCTCTAAAGCATACAGGACAAATCTAACAAACTTCTAACAAACCGGAAGATTTATCTCGATCATCAGACCTTTTTCCGGATATCTGTTTTTTGCAATCATAAATCCGCCATGAAGACTGACAATTTTTCTCGCCAGATAAAGACCGATTCCATAGCCTTTCTGTGTAGTCACGTTCTTTCCTCTGTAAAATCTCTGGAAAATCTTATGCTCTTCCCCTTTTTCAATTCCAAGTCCATTATCTTTTACCGTAATCTTTGCATGCATTTCATTCTTCTGGATTTTCATTTCTATAATTCCACCGATCTGACTGTATTTCACGGCATTATCCAGAACATTGTCGATTGCTTCCCCGATCCAGTTGGCATCATGTGGACACTTAACTTCCTGTGGCATCTCTATTCTGAATGCAATCTGTTTTTCTTCTGCCCGTTTCTGAATTCTTCCAAGGCTGTTTCGCACAGTCTTTAAAAGGTCTGTCTCTTCTTTCCGTATCTGAATCATGTTCTGCTCGAGCCTGGACATCTTCACGAATCCCTCTGTCAGGAATTCCAGTTGTTGTTCTCCGGATCGCATTGCACTTAAATAGTTATCCACATTTTCATCTGTCTTTGCCCCGTTTTTACTCCATTCTTCCTCTAATAATTCCTGATATGTCCGGATATTGGCAAGAGGTGTCCGCATCTGGTGTGCAATCTCCGAGATCAACTTCTGAATCTCATCTTTACTTTTTTCCGCCGCTTCTGTCCGGCCGTTTAACATCTCCTGAATCCTTACCAGTCTGGATTCCAATCTTGCATACAACGTTTCTTCGCCTGCTTTTACTTCATGGATCTTTTCCTCACGCAGTATCTTTTCCATACATTCCGCCAATAACTTAAGCTCTTTCTGTCTGCACTTTTCCTGATAAACATATATGGCAGTTCCGCCCAGAATTGCTCCTGCCGTTACTGCCACTGCGATTATTGTAATATTCATTCTTTTCTCTTCCTTTTTTGTATCCACGATTACTTTTTCAGACACACTCCAGCTTGTATCCCAATCCGAATACATTTTTCAGATATACCGGTGATGCTGCATCTGATTCTATCTTTTTCCGTAATCGATTAATTGTAACGCTGACAGTGTTATCCCCTACAAACTGACCGTCCAGTCCCCAGACATGTTCCAGGATATTTTCTTTTGTCAACACATTTTCCTGATTATACATCAAGTATTCCAGTAATTGATATTCTTTTGCAGTCAGATTGATTTCTTTATCGTCTTTATATACTTTCTTTTTATCGGGAAATAATATAATTTCTCCGCAAACTAATTGTTTTTCTTTGTTGTTCCGGCCAAGCACTGCTTCTATCCTTTTTAAAAGCACCTTCATAGAAAATGGTTTTACAACATAATCATCCGCTCCTGTATCAAATGCAGTCAACATATCCGTTTCTTCGTCTCTTGCTGTCAGAAAAATGGCCGGTATCTCTGCATTTTCCCGGATTTTTTTGTAACATGCAATCCCGTTGCCGTCAGGAAGACCGATATCAATGAGAAGAAGGCTCTCACCGCCTGTAATGGCAGTAAGAGCCTCTTGTTTTGTATATGCGGATACGGTCTGATAGCCTGCGTTTCGCAGTGCTGTTTTCAGTGCCTGATGTAATAATGTGTCGTCTTCTATAATTCCGATTGTCATATACTTTCTCCTATCAATACATGCTTCCCTTCAAATGCAAATCCATACTTCCGGATTTTTCCTTCCTCACATCCCCGTCTGATCAGTTCCGTCTCATATTCCTTTTTCTCAATCTGCTTCAATGCCGTCTTCACGGTCTCCTCCAGCGAAACTTCTTTCCCTATATTTCTCACCTTAAACTCAATAATAATCGCATCTTCACTCTTATCCACCGGTTCCAGCATCACATCATACCGTCCAAATCCACTTTCTCTGTTCGAAGTTATAATGTATCTGCCTTCCAGCTCCACCATAAGTCCCAGTACGAATCCATGATAAAAACGCTCCGGCTCACTGTCCGAACCTTTCTTTCCTATATCAAAATAACTGAACATATATTTTGACACCTGATTCATGTACTGATTCATTGCATCTACATCGCCCTGAAGCAATCCTTGAATAAAATCATTATAATCCTCGGACACTTCTGTAAACCATTCATGAATCATATTCTCGAACATCAGATGTACTTCCCGGTTCGTGAGCGCCAGATAATATTCATCCCTTCCGGTCCGTTCATTCAACTTATGTCCCGTCACTTTCAGATAACCGCTGGCAAGGAGCATACTCCAGATCGCACTTTCTGAATAACTCAATTGGTTGAATACGACCTGCTCATCCAATGTCGTCCATAATTCTTTCCCTTTTAGTAAATCTTCAAATTTAATCTTCAGATTTCTTCCACTTTCACGGATCAGTGTTCCGATAAACCGGTTACTGCTGGTATTCGCCCAATACGCTGCCATTCTTCCCGTTTTCAGATAATTCAAAATTGACCACGGATTGTAGATATCCGATATCTTTCCAAATGTAAAGCCATCATACCACTGCTTTACTTCGGTCTGCTTTTCTTCCATCCCATATTCTTTAAGCGCCGCAAATACTTCCTTTTCTGTAAATCCAAAGCTTTCCGCATAATCTGCCGATGTCGTTGTGATAACGACCAGATTATTCAGATCCGAAAATACAGACTCTTTTGACACACGGGTAATTCCCGTCATAATCGCACGTTCCAGAAATGGATTCGTCTTAAATGCCGCATTGAACAGGCTTCTGGTGAATGATACCAGTTCTTCCCAATAGCCTTCTACATACGCTTCCTGCATAGGCGTATCGTATTCATCCAGCAAAATAATGACTTTCTTTTTATAATACCGGGAAAGAAAATCCGACATCTTATGCAGTGCCATCGTTGCATCTATTTCGTCCATGTCCGTAGAGATTCTTCGGAAATATCCACTTTCTTCTTCTGTAAGCAGACCACTTGTAAGTAAAAACTGATTTTTATTATAGATATCTGTCAATAACTGACAGATTCTTCTCTTTGCCATCTCATAGGTTGGTTCTTTTACATTTGCAAAAGAAAGACTGATTACAGGCCAGGTTCCCTGCATCTGTCTGTATGATTCATCCTTCCAGATATCAAGCCCCGCAAAAAGCTCTGCTTCATCTTTATATTTGATGGAGAAAAAATGCTCCAGCATACTCATTGTCAGTGTCTTTCCAAAGCGCCGCGGTCTTGTGATCAGCGTTACACAGTCCCTGTTCTCCCACCATTCTTTGATGAAATGTGTCTTATCTATATAAAATAAATTTTCTCTTCTGATATCAGCAAAATCCTGCTGCCCGATTCCGATGACTCTTGCCATGTGTCTGCTCGCCTCACTTATATTTTCATTTCTTATTCCATATTCTAACATGAACCTGAATTCTTGAAAAGGAAAGCTCTTTCCAAACGGCGGGAAACATCAATTTCCCATGTATTTTTCCGAATGTCTGTTCATCCATATCAGTACACCAACACAGATAATGATTGAGATGATCGATCCTGCCGGTGCCGCACACCCCATCGGAAATAATGTATCCGGAAAATGCGTTGCCGCATAATAAGACAGTGGAATTCTGGCACATACGATAGATATGGAATTGTGGATAAATGATACGATAGACAAGCCATATGCATAAAAATATCCACTTAAACAGAAATGCACTCCTGCAAATACGCAGTCCCATGCATAACTTCTTAAATACTGTCCTCCGAGTATCTGTACTGCGCCGTCATTCGTAAATAATCCGACAAATGGAACAGATACAAACTGCACGATCGTTGCCGCAACTAATCCATATCCTACTGTCATACATAATACATACCGCAATGTCAGGCGTGCACGGTCATGCTTACCGGCACCAATATTCTGCGAAGCAAGTGCCGATATCGTTGACAGCATAGAAGACGGTACCAGGAACAGTATTCCGATGATCTTTTCCACAATTCCTACAGCCGCCGCATCATTTAATCCACGCTGATTGGCAAATATCGTGATTGCAATAAAGGATATCTGTATAAATCCATCCTGTAATGCAACCGGCACACCAACTTTTAATATGTTTTTCATCGTGTGCCTCTTCGGCCGCAGATCAGACCTTCTTAATTTGATCCCTGTGCCTTTTTTAATGATCACTGTCAATGACACGATAACACTGACTGCCTGTGCGATGGTCGTTCCAAGTGCAGCTCCGGCCGCATCCAGTCCCATCACTCCGATAAACAGATAGTCCAGTCCGATATTCGCTGCACATGCTACTGCAATAAAATACATCGGGCTTTTCGAATCACCGATCCCTCTGAAGATTGCACTGATAATATTATAGGCCGTAATAAAAGGAATTCCTATAAAGCAGATGGTCAGATAACGGATTGTTCCCTCTACGGCTTCAGCCGGAGTAGACATCACACTGACGATCGGTCTGACTGCTGCCAGTAATATGATCATAAGTATGATCGCAATTCCCATGAACATCGTCGCAGTATTCCCTATTGTCTCCGCTGCTTTCTTGTAGTCTTTCGCACCAATGCATCGTCCGATCATAACCGTCGCTCCCATTGCAAGCCCCACGATCATAACTGTCAGCATATGCATGATCTGGCTTCCGATCGATACCGCCGTCGTGCTGCTGACACCGCCAAACTGTCCGACTATAAATAAATCTGCCATACCGTATAATGTCTGTAAAAAGTACGATAACAGATATGGCAGTGAAAAATAAATAACTGTTTTAAATACACTTCCTGTTGTTAAATCTCTTTCCATATTGTAATGTCCTTATCTTTAAAAATACTTATTTCATAATTCTATTCCCAATTATAAAGTTAGTCAACGATTCAAATTCACTGAATTTTTCTTTTATCTTTCTTTACACGATATGTTAAAATACATTTATACAAATGTTTTTATCTAAGGAGGTTTCCATGAAAACAATCACACTTCACAATACAAATTTATCTGTTTCGGAAATTGGTATGGGGTGTATGCGTATTAACAGCCTGGAAACGGCAGATGCCGTAAAAGAATGGATAGACACTGCGCTTGCACATGATATCAATTTCTTCGATCATGCAGATATCTATGCAAAAGGACAATGCGAAGAACTTTTTGGCAAGGCTCTGACTCCTTCCCTGCGTGACCAGATCATTCTGCAGTCCAAATGTGCGATCCGCCCCGGTATTGCTTTTGATTTTTCCAAAGAACATATCCTGCAGTCCGTAGATGATATCTTGAACCGCCTGCATACAGATTATCTCGACATCTTATTACTGCACCGTCCGGATACCTTAATGGAACCGGAAGAAGTAGCTGATGCATTCCGTACTTTAAAAGCCGCCGGCAAAGTACGTCACTTCGGTGTCAGCAATCAGACCCCGATGCAGATAGAATTATTGAATAAATATCTGGATGAACCACTTCTCATCAACCAGCTGCAGCTCAGTATCGCACACTGTCCAATGATTAATTCCGGAATCAATGCAAATATGTACAATGATTCTGCAATCAACCGTGACGGCGGCATTCTCGAATACTGCCGCTTAAAAGATATCACCATTCAGGCATGGTCCCCATTCCAGTACGGTATGTTCGAAGGCGTCTTTCTTGGAAATGAAAAATTCCCGGAACTCAATAGAGTCATCAATGAACTGGCTGAAAAATATAACGTAACCGACAGTGCCATCGCTGTTGCCTGGATCTTACGACACCCTGCCGGAATCCAGACGATCATCGGCACAACTAATAAGGACCGGATTGCTCAGATCAGTAAGGCATCCCTTGTGAACCTGACCCGTGAAGAGTGGTACCGGTTGTATATGGCTGCCGGAAATCGACTGCCGTAAACTTGGGATTTAATTTATTAACTGGAAAGCGGCCTCTCAGTCCTTGAAGGAAACAATAG
>OLQE01001041.1_pt1 | contig 17016 bp, 19 predicted proteins | sample 1643161 | NCBI WGS metagenome assembly OLQE01 (sample SAMEA3136650, study PRJEB25190) | human gut metagenome | reverse complement strand
CAAAAGCCTTATCGTGCAAGCACGAACAGCTTTTTGACCTTTTGACACTGGTATCTTTATATTATATGCTATATGAATCCACGACTATCCGTCATTTCACGCATCATCTGTATGACGTAAGCACCACTATTTTCTAGCGTGCCCTGGAAGGGGGTGCAGGGGGAAACCAGGACTAGCGCAACTCCGATGGTTTCCCCCTGCATATTTTAAGAAAAAATCAGAAAGGAATCTCTTTTATGGAAAAATTTACCGGCAATAAAATCCTCGTCCTCGGCTGCTCTGGCAGCGGCAAAAGCACTTTCTCAAGAAAGCTTGCCGCACGCACCGGTCTCCCTCTGATCCACCTCGACAATATCTGGTGGCGGCCTGACCAAACGCACATTACGCGGGAGGAATTTGATCAGAAACTTAATGAAATACTGCATGATGATTTCTGGATCATTGATGGCAATTACAGCCGGACCTACGAAGAGCGGATCCGTGCCTGTGACACCATTATCTTTCTTGATTACAGCGAAGAGGTCTGTATGGACGGAATTACCCGCAGAGTAGGACAAGACCGCCCAGATATTCCCTGGACAGAGCAGCATCTGAATCCTGAACTTGTGAAGTTTGTTCATGATTTCCACGAAACCGGCCGTTTGCAATTGCTTGCTCTTATAGAAAAATATTCCGATAAGAAAGCTCTTATTTTTAAGACCCGCGAAGAGGCTGGCGAGTGGTTATCGCAGACTTAAAAAGGTTTCGCAGCTTTTTCTGCGAAACCTTTTTATTGTATACTTATTCTGAAAATCAGCGGATCAGTCCGACGCTTGCGATGAGTTCAACCTCACACAGAACGTTCTTCGGCAGTGTTTTTACTGCGACACAGGAACGTGCCGGTTTGGAAACAAAATATTTTGCGTAAACTTCGTTGAAGGCTGCGAAATCATTCATATCTGCCAGGAAGCAGGTGGTCTTGATGACGCTGTCAAAGCTTGCGTGAGCCTCTTTCAGGATCTCGCCCAGGTTCTTGCAGACCTGCTCAGCCTGTGCTTTGATGTCACCGTCTACCAATTCACCGGTCTCCGGGATGATGGGAATCTGTCCGGACGTATACAGGATATCGTTGGCAACGATGGCCTGAGAATAAGGTCCGATTGCTCCGGGTGCTTTATCTGTGGAAATCACTTTGTTCATGGTGTGTTCCTCCTTTTCTGCCAGTTCGATGCGGCAGTCATTTTTTCGACATCCGGGAAAGTTCTTTTACAAAAATTTTCCCGGATCGTCTCTTTATTACATACAATTCTATTGTATCACAACTTGTTTTTCTTTTCTACTGAATTCTGTCAGATGATGGCTATATAGCGCATTGCCTCATTCCAGTAAAAAACTGTTATTTTTCCTTTGTCCTGCTCCCGCAGCTGTTTTTCCCAGAACATCCGCTGCAACCGCAGCCACAGCCTCCGTTTTTGATATCCCGGTGTTTTTTCCGGATCACCAAAAACGCATACAGGACGATCAGAAGAACGATCACAATTCCTGCTATCATATATCTATCCATCCTTTCCGCCAAACACGCTTTTTTCGTTTTCTGTCAGCCGATGAACAGTCTTCCGATCTGATATACCAGAAGTGTCACTACCCAGGCGGTCCCAAGCTGAAACAGAGCTGCCTTCAGAGCCCATTTCCAGCCACCCATCTCTTTTTTGATCGTAACAAGGGTGGCAGCACAGGGAATATACAGCAGGCAGAAGATCATCAGACAGTAGGCATTCAGACCGCCAAAGCCCATACCCGCAAGCAGCTTATACAAACTGTCCATTCCCGTCTGAGAGTTGACATTGGAAATTCCGAAAAGTACGGCACAGCTGGTAACAACCACCTCTTTTGCAGAGATTCCGGCAATGAGCGCCATTGCGATCTGCCAGTGTCCCAGTCCCAGTGGAATAAAGAACGGCACGATAAACTTTCCGAGAACTGCTCCAAAACTGTTTTCCATATCCGTCGTATAGCCGCCGGGTCCGAAGTTCAGGATAAACCACATGATAACGGAAGCCACAAAAATCGTTGTCCCTGCTTTTGTGACAAAGTCCTTTACCTTTTCCCAGACGTAAATTTCCACGGTCCGGGCGCTGGGAGCCTTGTACTCCGGAAGCTCGATGAGCAGGATGTTTGGATTTTCACCTTTGTCTGTCAGGTGAAGGATCGCAGCAATACCAATGGCTACAAAAAGTCCGATCACATACATGGAATAAGCAGCGATCATCGCATGTTTTCCAAAAAACATTTCAGAAAACAGGATATAGATCGGAAGTCTCGCGCTACAGGACATAAACGGTGTCACCAGCATGACCCGGTACCGGTCTTTGGGATTTTCCAGTACTCTGGAAGCCATCAGTGCCGGAACGCTGCAGCCAAAACCAAGGATCATCGGAATAAAGGCACGGCCGGAAAGTCCCAGTCTTCCCATAATGCCGTCCATGACATAAGCCACTCTGGACATATATCCACTGTCTTCCAGAAATGCCAGTGCCAGAAACAGGATAAAAATATTCGGAAGGAAGGTCAGCATACCGCCTACTCCGGCAATGATACCGTCCGTCACCAGTGAAATGATCTCCGGCTGCACATGAAGCGAGGTCAGCCCCTGCCCTACTGTTTTCGAAAACAGCTCCATCAGAAGCTCCACATAGCCCTTCAGCCAGTCACCAACCGTAAATGTCAGAAGAAAGACCAGAGCCATGATACCAAGGAAAATGGGGATTCCCCAGATCCTGTGCGTCAGGAAATGATCCACCTTATCCGTAAGTTCTGCTTTTTGTGCCTTATTCACCACAACTTCTTCCACGATCTCCTGGATAAAGTCATACTTCTGATTGATGATATCTGTCTCATAGCTCCGATCCAGTACATCCGGCAGTTCTACCGGATATTTGGCCGTGATCTCCGGATCCTGTTCCAGAAGCTTTAAAGCCACCCAACGATGATTGGTGATCTCCGGATAGTTACGCTTCAGTACATCCTTGATCTGATCGATCTTATCCTCGATCTCATCAGAATAGACCATCGCATAATCTTCGTGATGATTATGTCTGTGATGAGAAACGCTGGAATGATTGTGTTCCAGTCCTTCCGGATGGGAAGAATCTTTATGATGCTCTGCCGCATGGATCAGGATATCAAGGCCTGTCCTTTTTCTGGCAGAAACCGGAATAACCGGGATTCCCAGCATTTCCGGAAAACGGTGCAGGTCGATCTCCATGCCCCGTTTTTCCACGATATCCATCATATTTAACGCCATGATCACCGGTTTTCCAAGTTCCAGCAGCTGCAGCGTCAGGTAAAGATTCCGTTCCAGTGCAGATGCGTCCACCACATCAATGATCACATCCACCTCATCACTCAGAATAAACTGCCTGGATACCTGCTCTTCCATTGTATAGGAAGTCAGACTGTAGGTTCCCGGAAGATCCACCAGTTTGAATTCATGGCCATGGTACTTCATGGCTCCTTCTACTTTTTCCACCGTCACGCCCGGCCAGTTGGCCACCTTTAAATTGGCACCGGTATAGGCGTTAAAAAGAGTCGTTTTTCCACAGTTTGGATTTCCAATAAATCCGATTCTCAAGTCTTCACTCATGCCTTTTTCCTCACCGTAATCTGTTTTGTGATTCCTCTTCCCAGGGCAAACCTGGTTCCCCTGACATTGACGATCAAAGTTCCCCTGCTCTTGGCATTCAGGATAAGAATCGAGGTTCCCTCCGTCATCCCCAGAGCCTCCAGCCGTTTTTCCAGTTTCAAAGGAAGCTCCAGCTTTTCAATCGTATAGGTTTCATTTATTTTTCCGGTATCGAGAGTCATAAGAAATCGCCCTCCTTTTTCTGTTTTTCAAGGGCTATGATAGACTTGTTGATAACTTTTGTCAATAAGTAACTCTTTCGAATGTGCCACTTTGCATTCGCATTTGCAGCTTTTGTCTCCCGTTCTGCCAGATCCGGGATCGTTGTTATGACAGACTCATCTCTTTCAATGCAGCCGCCGCCCGATGCACCTCTTCCTCCGTATTCCCATGAGAAAAGCTGAAGCGTACCATTCCCTGTTTTTCTGTATGAAACAACCGATGCATCAAAGGTGCACAATGCCCGCCCGGCCGGGTACAGATCCCGTACTCCTGAAACAGCCAGTCACTGACTTCTCCGGAATCTTCACTTCCAAGATTCAGAGAAAGCACCGGTGCGCGCAGTTCCCCATCCAGATCTCCGTAAAAAAGAAATTCCGGACTATCCTTCAGTTCTCTGTAAAAAAGATCCGCAAGACGCAGTTCCTTTTCCTGAAATTCCTTTCGGCGTTCCTCTTCCATAAGATACCGGACACCGGCCAGAAGTCCGGCAAGCCCATGTGTATTCAAGGTTCCTGCTTCCAGTCGTACCGGCATGGCAGAGGGCTGTTCTTTTTCAAAAGTAAGGATCCCGCTTCCTCCGGAAAGCAGCGGCTGTATCTCCACACCCTTCCGCACACAGAGTCCGCCTGTCCCCTGAGGTCCCATAAGGCTTTTGTGACCGGTAAAGCAGACCACATCGATCGCATCCTCTTTCATGGAAATGGGAAAAATCCCGGCTGTCTGTGAGGCATCCACGATCAGAAGTGTCCCGTTTTCCCTGCAGATTTTTCCGATCCGACGAAGATCATTCCGGTTTCCTGTTACATTGGAAGCATGCGTGACCACAGCAAGCTTTGCTCCTTTTCGGATCTTTTCCTCCAGATCTTCATAAAGAAGACGCCCCTTTTCATCACAGTCTGCCAGCAAGAGGGCAACTCCCTGTTTTTTCATTTCATAAAGGGGTCTCAGCACACTGTTATGCTCCATCACGGTGGTGGCCGCCAGATCTCCCGGCTTTAAAAGGCCTTTGACAGCCATATTCAAACTTTCCGTAGCATTTGCAGAGAAAGCCACCTGTTCCGGTCCGTCTCCGTCAAAAAGAAGATTCAAGGCTTCTCTGGCCTGAAACACCATGCGGGAAGCCTGAAGAGACGGTCCGCAGCCGCCCCGGGAAGGATTTCCAAATGAATCCATAGCTTCCGTCACCGCCTGCAGCACTTCCGGCGGACGGTGAAAACAGGTGGCTGCACTGTCCAGATAAATCATCCCTCTGCCTCCCTTATAAGCGAAAACAGGCCTTCCAGAACACCCCCGCCGATGCATCTGGCTTTATCAGAAATCGTAAAACAATTTTCATATTCCGACAGTCTTGGATCCACATCTGCCATCTTAAGTCCTTTTGTCACAGGAAAACCATCCGGAAGGATTCCTCTTAAGAGACCGGAAAGCGGTGACAGAACTTCCACTTCTCCGATTTTCCCCAGTGCCTCTCCTTTTTCCACGGAATCACCGATATCATGAAAAATATGAAGGATCCCTTCCGCCGGTGCGTGAACCACCCGTTCCTTTCCATAACCGGCAATGACCCCCGGCACTCCCGTATTCGGCATAGCCATTCCTTCCCGTATAATCCGTCCAAGCGAATGTCCGCGCATGGTCTCGATCACCAGATCCACATCTACACCGGCTGTAAATCCCGGCCCCAGTGCAATGGTATGTTTTGCCATCGTTTTATCTGTCCCCAGATTCTTTTTTGCCAGAATGGCATCCACCAACGCCATCGGTTTTAATTCTTTCAGATACCTGCAGTCCGCATCTACCAGAAGCGGAATCCGTCCTCTTTTCCAGACTTCTTCGATCTCTTCCGGACACTCGATCCGCTCTGCTGTCAGTTCTTCGACGGCAGCTGTCCCTTCATAAACCGCCTGTGACAGAGCCACTTTCCTGCGGATAGCCGTAGGGCGGTCTGTTTCCAGGATCACAACTCCAAAACCACTGTTCCAGAGCTTCTGAATCGTTCCTGTTGCAATATCTCCGCCTCCACGGACAACTACCAGTTCCTCTCGTTTTCTCTGCATGTTTCCTCCATTGCCTGTGTCAGGCTACTCTCTTCCTTACGGCTTTACGAGCAGGTCCGCGTGTGTCATACGTTCTGCGATCTCATACATATTCGTCACCTGCCCAACAGCCAGCTTTTCTGCCAGGTCATAATGGTTCAGGCAGGTTCCACAAGTCAGGATTTCCACACCGCTTTCTTCCAGGAAACGAAGATCTGCCAGAGCTTCACTCCCCTCAACCGTCATGAATGCACCACTGTTATAAAACAGCAGGGTCTCCGGAAACTGATCCTGCTGGGTCAGCGCATAGAGAAAGCCTTTTAAAAGCAATCTTCCCAGGACAGGATCTCCCTCTCCCATATGATCTGCACTGATAACTGCCACCATGCCTCTGCGCCGTTCATCTTTTTTCTCCGGTTCCAAAGCTGCTTCCTCTTCCAGCTTTTTCAAGGCTTCCTCACCGGAATCTCCGGCCACGATCTTGACCAGATACTCACGGTCCCCCGTCTTTGCAGAAGCGGAAGCCAGACCTTTGTGTTCTGCCATCTTCATAAGATTCTGCACAGCGATCTCATTGTCCACCAGGATCTCAACCACTTCTCCTTTTTCCGCATCTTTCAAAGCATTTTTTGCTTCAATCACCGGTAATGGACACTGTTTTCCTCTTGCATCAATTTTCATTTTCTTCCATCCTTTCAGTTTTCATAGACTGCTTCGTAAATCACTCTGCTATTTTCCGCCAGTTTTTCCATTTCTTCACGCCAGGAGCGCTCTGCCATCCAGGCAAGGCCACAGCCTGCTGTGAGCTCACCCGGCACCGGAACCAGACGCCCCGGAAGACCTGCCGCATGACAGCATGCTTCCATCTTTATGGCTTCCGTCGTATTGGGAAAAGTCATAAAGCAGCGGTTTTCTCTGTCTCTTCTGAGAAAATTCCAACGGGTATGTATCTCTTCTGCCATATCCTGTTCTGAACCTTTCTTTGTATATAACGTTCTTTCTCATTCATCATACGTGATACTTGATGAAAAATCAATTGCCTAAGCGTACATTTGAAAACCCCGAAAATTCCGGCTTTCATCCGCATTTTCGGGGTTTTGCATCATACAACAGCAGAACGCCGGCTGTTCCCGTATATACCCAGACAGAAACCGCCCAACCAGCTGCATGATTCAGTTGAAATATACCATTTCTTCCGCGGGTGCCTCACAGGGAACCACATCAGAAGCATAGAAAACCGGTCCTTTGCCGCGGTACTGCTTGGAATATTCGAAAGCCACTTTCGCAGTCACCTGTACCCACTGACCGTGGCGGAGGTTTTTCGCCAGCGGTGTCTTGCAGATATAGCCAATGACACGCGTATCATCCGCACAGCAGGTCATGGCTTTTCTGCCGGGGACAAAGTACTCTGCCTCTTCTTTACGGCTCTTCATCGCACGGGCCTTGAAGCGTACCGTCTTGCCTACATATTTCTTCGGATTATCTTCCATATCAATGTAGAAAATACCGTAATCCACATCATCGATATCAATGATATCCGCATTCATATCATACGGCATACTTTCTTCAAACAGATCAATGATATCACCATTTTCATCCTCAAAGCTGATATCACAGGCCGGATTGACCACCTTCAGGCCTCTCCGGTAATTCGCCAGCGACATCGTCGTCTTACAGCGGTTAAAGATCACCATGTCCGCATCCTGTACCATCTCCGTAAAGACAGACTGCATATTATTCCGGTAGATCTCATAGCTGCCGCCATCGATGATAACAATCTCCTGACAGATCCCCCATCCCGGAGGCATCTCCATGGCTCTCAGCTTATTGACTCCCCAAAGAGGATTGTACTCAATGATCACGCGCTCTGGCCGGTATTTTTTCTCCAGTGCCCTTAATGCGGAAAGTGTCAAGTCCTCCGGTTCTTCCATCGTTGCCACTACCGTATGGTATTTCAGAAGATCTTTTTCATCGTACTCTTCCTCACCTTCTTCACAGTTGATCAGAAGAGTGGTTCCATCCACCTGAAAGTAATCCTGACGAAGGGTGAAATTCAGGAAAGATGTTTTTCCGCTTTCCAGAATTCCATCCACCAGATAGACCGGCGTTGAAATTTCAAAATCGTCCATAATTAACCTCTTTCAAACCAGAGTTTTTCCAGTTTTTCTTCATCCATTTTTGAACCGATCACACAGATACGGCCTGTATACTCCGGATTTCCGTCACGAAGCTCATACTCTTCCGGAACCATATCGAAATATGTCCAGACACCGTTCTCATCCTCCAGCATACCCTTTGCACGAAGGATCACGCCGTAAGAAGCATCCTCGGAAAGAGTTTTCAGGATCTCCTCGATCTCAGCTCTGCTGAATTTACGAACGGTCTCCTTGCCCCAGCTGGTAAATACCTCGTCGGCATGATGATGGTGGTGATGATGCTCGTGATCGTGGTCGTGGCAGCCGCAGGTGCAGTTTTCATCATGCTCGTGGTCGTGATGATGCTCATCATGATCGTGATGGTGCTCATGCTCTTCGTGGTCATGGCAGCCGCAGGTGCAGTTCTCATCATGATCGTGGTCGTGATGATCGTGATCATGCTCCTCCTCTACATGAGAAAGATCAATTTTCTTGCCCTCGATCGTATCAAGGATCTTTTTACCTTCCAGCTGTTCCACAGGAGTGGTGATGATCGTTGCATCCGGATTCAGCTCACGGATCATGGCGATAGCAGTTTCAATCTTTTCATCCGTAGCTTTTGAAAGATCGGTACGGCTCAGAATAATGGTTCCGGCAGCCTCCACCTGATTTTTGAAAAACTCACCGAAGTTTTTCAGATACATTTTGCATTTCAACACATCCACAACCGTAACGGCACTGTTCAGGACTACATCCTGATCATGCAGACGCTCTACCGCATGGATGACATCAGAAAGTTTTCCTACACCGGAGGGTTCGATGACGATACGGTCCGGATGATATTTCTCCACAACTTCTTTCAGCGCAGTTCCAAAATCTCCCACAAGAGAACAGCAGATACAACCGGAATTCATCTCACGGATCTCGATCCCTGCATCCTTCAGAAAACCGCCGTCAATACCGATCTCTCCAAATTCATTTTCGATCAGAACGATCTGCTGACCTTTGAAGGCATCCTGTAAAAGTTTTTTGATCAAAGTGGTTTTTCCGGCGCCAAGGAAACCGGAAATAATATCGATTTTTGTCATTTTCTACATCTCCTGTCTTTTACTACAAAAGCGGACGAAGAATCCCTCCGCCCGTATTATCTCTTAAAGATACTGCATTTATTACTTTTTCTTTCCAATGCATGATTATACTACGAAAAAAATTTTCTGTAAATGGCATTATTGAAAACTTTTCTCTTCGTACTGCTATTTAAAATCTGCTTTCTTTTCTCTTTTATTTGATAATTCTCCATGCTCTTCCAGATATTTCAGGAAGCCTTCACACCCCTCAACCACATCCTCATAAGTTTCATCAAAATTGCCTGTGTACCACGGATCCGCTATATCTCTTCCTGATCCGGCAAATGAAAGGAATTTATACACCTTCCCCTCAGGATCTCCTTTCAGCATCCGGTTAAGGTTCCGTATATTGGCGGTATCCATGCCAATAATATAATCAAACTTATCATAATCTGCCAGCGTGATCTGCTTCGCTCTATGAGGCACCAAAGGAATCCCTACCTCCCTTAATTTATTTACAGTTCCTCTATGCGGAGGATTGCCAATCTCCTCCCGGCTTGTTGCAGAACTGTCTATCACAAACTGATCCGCCAGACCAAGAGCTTTTACCTTGTGTGTGAAAACGCTCTCGGCTAAAGTCGACCGGCAGATATTTCCATGGCACACGAAAAGTACTCGAATCATTGTTTTTTCTCCTCTCAAATTGCCGTGAAATGCCGTATTTTGCAAGGTTTTATCAGCATTTCACGGTATCGTAATTTTCTTCTCATTTACTACATTTTTTGCAAAAAAATGCAAAACGAAGCAAATCACTCCCATCTGTAGTAGTCAAATCGTAGTCAGTTTAGGGGGTGCAGACTACTGACGGGGATGCGCATTATTTAACGGAAGGTTCACTTTACTATATCGCGAAATACATTTTATTCACTTATTTCTTTAAGATCTGAACCCTCACGAATATATTTTTTACCATCATATAATTGACCCGATTCTGCGGTTATAGTAAACACAATCAATGTTCTTTTCTGTATAGATATAATTTCATAATTTTTCAAATCATCTTTTAATTCCCTTGAAATAGGCTCCATATCTATTCTATCTTTAAAAGCATTCATCATTCTATCAACAGAGTTATAATGAACTTTTGCCTCCGCATCTACCCCAACCACTCTATGGGTATTATATCTATATGCACGTATTCCAAAGTGTTCCGACCACTGTTTATACCCACTTTCATTGTCGGCTACGCCGACTATAATCATTCCTGGATTTTTTGAATCCCTTTTAATATTTGTCATTGCAGAAGCAACTTTAGCAATTTGACTAATATTTTTAAAATTCAATCTCCCCTCATTGTATCTATATCTACTAGGTGAATGAAAATATGTAAATCCTATCTTATATTCAGTATATTTTGTTTCTATTGGGGCAAGATTTAATCTCGAGATAACCTCATTAACTAATGGATTGTCACTTTCCACCTCTACTAAATGCGAACCAATTATATCAGAAATCAATCTAACTGTATTGTTCTCAGTTAAATAGTCTGAAGATGTTTTCTCTTCAAACTTGTTTAGAATAGAACCTTTTGAATTTTTTAAAGTATCTGCAAAGTCCTGATAATCACCTATTGCCTTGCAATCAAAATGCACCTGTAACATTACCTTAAAAAACAACATAAAAATATCTGTTTTCTTTCTGTCACTTGCAAATAACATTTCTGAAATACTTATGCCGGTTTCATCATATATCAAATCTATTTCATTAAAAACCTGTATAAATAAAGTTTTTATATTATCATAACATTTCACTAATTTATCATCTGCGATTTTTCCATCTTCTGTGTTTGCATCATACAAATTATCCAACACCGAAGTACTAACTACAGCTATGGGTCTGTCCAACAAAAAAGCTCCTAATAATATAGCAATTATTTCTTCATCCCTTGATTTACGCAATAAATCTTCTGTTAAAATCCCATATTTTCTCCAAAACACATTTTCAATATTTATTCCGTAATCTAATCCGCTATTACTCAAACTAATTTGGGGCATAGTTTCTAATGTAACAATATCAGATAATGTTTTACTACCTCTGACTGTACTAGATATTTCCCTTACTAGTTGTGAAAATTTATTCAATGCCCCTGCTTGTCTCAAATCATGTTTTGATAATTTTGTTCCTGTAGAGTTAAGTCGTTTAAATATCTCATCAATAGTTTTTGTATCATGTGAAGTGGATATTATAGGTAATTTATATCCTCTAAAATCTATACATATTTGTCTGTCAAGCACTGGGGTTTTTTGTATTAATTTTCCCTCTTGTTGCAAATCAAAAGTACTAGGCGTTGCAGTTATATCAAAATATCCCCTTTTTCCATTCACTACAATTGGAAATTCCTCTAACATAAATGATATAATTGCATTTATACGCTGAAGACCATCTATTATACCATATGTAGTTTCTTCGCTTTCATTATATTCCACCATCATAATATTGGGGATTGGAAATTTTTTTATCAATGAATCAATAAATAATTCTTTGTCACTCAAACTCCAGACTAATTTTCTCTGGTACTTTTGATCTACAAACAATCTATTTGAAATATATAATTCTAGGATATCATTTATCGTCCAATCATCCACTGCTAACTTTTTTCCCATCGTATCTTCTCCTTTTATGCACAAAGTATATTTTTAAGTGTTTGTATCTAAAAGCTATTTGTACACTAATGCCCCCCATTAGTTATTCGACATATTTCTTTACGATTTTATCATATTTTTCCCGTTTACACCAGTAAAAAGACACCCAAGCATTTCCTGAGTGCCCTTAAAATTTCTTCCTTATTACATTATCAAACAACCTTGAACATATTCTACTTCAAAGGCTTAGCATCTTTATCCGAAATCCCCATTTCCTTTTTTGTTTTTTCCAATCCCTGCATTTTCTGCAATTCTTTCTCTGCATCATCCAATCCCATATGAGTATACACATTCAGAGTGACTCCTATATCTGAATGTCCCATCAAATACTGCAGCGTCTTGGGATTCATTCCCGATTTTGCCATATTCGAACAATAGGTATGTCGGCATACATGAGGTGTGATTTTTGGCATCTGTACCTTATAGATTTCATTGTACCTGCCTACCATACTTTTAAATCGGTGTTCCCAGTGCATAGCCACAAGTGGCATTCCTTTTTTATCAAGAAATAAAAATCCGGTATACCCTCCCACTATTTTTTCCATTTTGTATTTTGGCCGATCCTCAATAATAGCCCTAAACATGTCCGCAACTTCATCTGTAATTGGCAATACTCTGGTTCCTGCATTTGTTTTCGTAGATTCTATTACATACTCCATAGAAGAAGTTCTCTGCAATTGATGGTCAATATTAACTGTTTTATTTTCCAGATCAATATCTTTTAGTGTCAATCCGCAAAACTCTGAAATTCTCATTCCTGTATGAAAAAGTATGTAAACCACTTCGTAATATTTGCAATACACCACATCATCATGAACAAATTTCAAAAATTTTCTCATCTCATCCTTTTTTATTGCCTCTCTTGTAACTGCATCATTCACAACTACTCCGGCAAGTTCAAATGCAAATGGATTCTTCACAAGAACATCATCATCAACTGCCATTTGGAAAGCTGGCCTGAGAACTCCCCGCACACTCTTGACGGTGCTATAGCCTCTCTTATCTTCCTGCTGCATTTTAATAAGAAATAATTTTGCATCTGATGTCTTTATTTTTGAAATCTTCGCACTTCCAAACTTCTCTTTTTCCAAAATATTTTGCACAAATTTGTAATTGTTCTTTGTATTTGGTTTTGTATTCACTTTTGTTTTTAGGTATCTTTCCACCAGTTCGTTGACCGTGATATTCTTTCCCATTGGGTCCAGCCTGTTATCAAGGTCGTATCCTATCTGTTTTTCCAATTCCCTAAGCGAAAGACATGGCTTCTTCCCAACTGGCTGCGGGTCTGTTGGTTCAAGCCTCCAGCTATAAACAAAATATGGTTTCCCACCTACATGGTACTTAAACTGATATTTTCCATTTGCTCTTATGGATTCTCCTCTTCGAAGGACTCTATGCTTTGAGTCCCTCCGAAGTCCTGCTTTTCCTGCCATCAACGCTCCCTCCTTCTGATCTCTGGATGTTTTTCCAAATACTTTTCAAACTCTCTGCAAAGAATCAATCTGCGCTCATTGTAATAAAAAGCTACAAAAGTCAGTCCTTTTTCATGCAGCAATGCATAAAATTTTCTGCGGCTCAGTCTGTAATAATCAATAGCTTCCTGAACTGTCATAACATCTTTGTTCTCTAACGGTGGTGTTAGAGTCCGCTTGAAACAGCTAGCCTAAGACCAGCAGAAACAACCAATCTGAGTCCAACAGAAAAAGCCACTCCGAGTCCAATTAGAAAAGCCATTACCATATTAATTCATGATCTATAATGGTGTTAGCCAATGCACCATGAAAGGAGAAACATGAACGAAAATAATAGTAATGACTTGCAGACTATCATAACACAAGTCATAGAAGAAATGAAGTCTGAGCAGGGGGATAAGTTTGATCCAAACAAAATCAACCTTGCTGAAATGGGACGCCGTACCGGTCTGACAAGAGCTCAACTCCGTAGAATAAAAGCAAACGGATTCCTTGTTGTTCCACACGCCCTTACTGGGAGAAAAGCAGCTTCTACAATTATCTCTGGATATACGGGAGTCATAGATGATTTGCTGAAAAAGAATGTATCTAATTCCGAAGTTATCCTGGAACGAATCCAGGAACAGGGATATACAGGAAGCCTGGCTACTGTAAAAAGATACATCAGTGAGCATAAAGATCTTATTCCACCTAAAAGGCAGGCAGTTGCACCGCAGGGAAATCGCGGACGCAGATATACCAGCGATGCTGGTGAGAGCTATCAAATGGATTGGGGATTTGTTAATGTCGATACAGACAATAACACTTCTTATAAAGTAGCCTGTTTTGCAATGATTTGTCATCATTGTGGCGAACGTTACATAGAATTCTTTCCAAATGCCAAACAGGAAAATCTGTTTATTGGTATGATTCATGCGTTTAAACGTATGGGTGTTCCAGATCATGTGCTTACAGATAATATGAAAAGTGTTGTTCTTTATCGTGATTCAGAAGGGCATCCAGTATGGAATCATGATTATGAGGCTTTTATGAATACAATCAGCTTTGAGACGAAGCTGTGCAGACCCCGGCATCCGTTTACCAAAGGAGCTGTGGAACGCCTGGTACGTTTTGTAAAAGAAAATTTCCTCGCAGGGCGTGTTTTCGGAACCATCACAGATCTTAACTATGAAGCATGGAAATGGTGCGACAACCAGAATCACCGATATCATAAAGCGGTTGATTGTATTCCGCATAAACGGCATTCTGTCAGCTGTATGAAAAATGCTTCATTACTGAAGGATACTTTTGATGTCAAAAAATATTTATGCCCCATCCGCTGTATTTCATTTGATGGTTTTGTTACTTACGAAGGGCGGCGTTTTGGAATACCTTATAGTTATGGCAAACATCTCTGCCGTGTTCAGAGAGAGAACTTTACTCTGTATGTCTATGACCTGGAACTGCGCAAGATCCTGATTACACATGATGTTACATGGAGCAGGAAAGACAGTTTCTGCAAGGACCAGTTCGTGGATGAACAGCCGGAAGAAAAGCCATCTGTTCCGATAAAAATCAGTATTTCGCAGAAAACGGAAACTCCAAAAAAATCAGCTTTTGCAAAGTTTGCATTTGGAGGTGACAAAAATGAATGAAACGCTGATTGAACAGATTCAGGCAGACGCTTCTGCACTGGATATCAAGATAACAACCCAGGAAATAGCACTATATCTTTCCGAAAATAAAGTTCCTCCGGAACATTTGGAAGCATTGAAAGAGTTTATGATTTATCTCAGACAGAATCAACGCGATAAGGCAATCAGTGCACTGTTACAGCACAGTCGTATTCCTCAGAAAGAGCCAAGTACCTTTGAAAACTTTGATTTTAGCAGAGTGACTGGCGAACATGCTGCCCAGATAAAATCGCTTCCAAATCTGACAGCACTTTATTCAAGGCAGAATATCGCTTTTATAGGCCCACCAGGGGTCGGAAAAACTCATTTATCAATGGCTTATGGAAACGCCTGTTGTCATAAAGGTCTGAAAGCTTATTTCATAAAAGCGACAGAACTAAATGAAAAATTCACAAAAGCACGAAGAACAGGAACTGAAAGCAGTGCTGTCTCTGGTTTGGTTAGACCTTCTTGCCTGATTATAGATGAAATAGGCAGAAGTATCTTCGATATGGAAAATACCCGTCTCTTCTTTGACATGATTGATCGTAGATGCAGTAAAGAAGGACCAAACTGTATGATTTTTACCAGTAATCTGACTCCAGACAAATGGCGTGACTTTTTCCGGGAAGAAGATTCGTTACTTTGTGCTTTGGACAGAACTTTTGATGCTGCTACCGTTTATCTTATGAAGGGAGAAAGCTATCGAGGACGAAACTTGAAAACCTATTCAATAGAAATCAGTGATCCGGCTGAATAACTGTTGATGATTAATTAGCCAAGGTGCATTGGCTATTTCTGTTGAGCTCAAATTGACTGTTTCTATCGGACTCTGAGTGGTCGATTCTCCCGGACTCTAACACCTTCGAGCTCTTTTGATTCAGTTCTGTAAACTTGAATTTACTTTAATAAATATTTTTCAAACGCTTTATGATTATCAAAGTGGACTTCTCTAAAAAACAGAACTAACCAAATAATATAGGTTGGTATAGCTATATATGGGGTTAAAAAGCAGGATAATAATGCTCCTGCCAACATTATAATAGCCCACATAAAGCACTGATTTCTTATATCACGAGAGATATGAGCTTTATCATACAATGCCTGTTCTTCTTTAGAAAATGAATTAAATCCTGAAACAAATTTTGCTGCTTTTTCCTTAAAAATCGCAAATAACACACCTATAATCAGAAATGGTATTACCAAAATTATACACGACCAAAATCCTATATTCATAATACATACCTCCGCTTCAAACTCCGATTTGCACTTCAAATCGTTTTCTTCATTCTATCACAGCATCTATTATTCTGCCATCAATCTTTCGAACCAGGTATCCATGACAATAATAAACTGGCTTGCCCCTTTCCACTCTTGCAGCATTTCATCCAGAGTTTTGTGTTTCTCATATTTCTGCACATACACCCAGGTGGCTATACCACTGGCCTCAGAGATAATTCCCGTTATGATCTTACGCATGATGTCCTCAAATTCTGCGATTTCCTCTTTAGGAACAATGTCATAAAGGTCGGGAATCTGGAAATCTTCTTTCCCACAATTCTCATGTACATCAATTAAATCTGCCTTAACTCTCTTTCTGGATTCCTCAGGTAATTTCAAATATTGCCAGATCATTGACACCACTTCTGATGGTGTGTCTTTTTTGATTGGTGGTAACTGAATAAAATCATTGTTTTCGATCATTTTCATATCCTCCTCAAGATACAATAAAGTCAATAATACATTCTCTTGTCATGTCCAGGACAGTATCCACAAACACTCCTGCAAACAGGATCAGATACAGAATTGCACTCAGCACGAACAGGAATGCAACCTGTACCCAGTCATGGTAACCGTATGCAGTCGCTATAATCAACAAAGTGAATATAAACCCAAGGATTCCTCTGACAACCGCATAAGTCTGTACTGTCATTTTTACTGCCAAGCCGATCACAAAAAGGATCAGCCATACCGGCAGTAATAATATCTTCCCAACAAGTTTTAAAATAAACATGTGCACCTCCTATCTTACCAGTCCTGGCATATCATGGTTCACCTCTGCCTGATAA
>OLQE01001034.1_pt1 | contig 17177 bp, 15 predicted proteins | sample 1643161 | NCBI WGS metagenome assembly OLQE01 (sample SAMEA3136650, study PRJEB25190) | human gut metagenome | reverse complement strand
TAGTAAATCAGCGGATTTCGAATGTTTGCAGAATTGCGGGAGCTGCTTCGCAGCGAAGCAATTCGTAGGCATCAGTTGGGGTCAAAAGGTATTTTGGTGTTTCTCCCGGTGCACTTCCTCCAGCTTCTCGATCAGGCTGTCGATCGTCGCACACTCTGCCATATACGTCTGCATGCCGTATGCATCTGCCGCCGCCTTTGTCTGCACCCCGATACAGATCGCCTGCACATCCGTATACGCAATGTCCCCGGCTGCCGCTGCGAATCCCTTTACAGTCGACGCGCTTGTAAACAGCACATACGTCTCCGCGCCCTGCTCCAGCTCTCTTTTTATCTGAACCGGTGAGGCCTCCGGATCTTCCTCCAGTCCATATACGGTATCATAAATCGCAATGTCATCCGCCTGCACGCCCTCTGCCTTCTGAAGCTCTGCAAGCAGCTCCGGGCTACCGATGGCTGCGCGCGGAATCAGTACCCTTGCATGGCTGCATACCTTTGCGAGCGCCGCTCCAAGATGCGCCGCATCAAACACCTCCGGCATCAAATCTGCATAGAACCCATGTTTTTCCAGCTCCTTTGCCGTCCCGGTACCGATCACGGCAAATTTCACTCCTGAAAATCTCCGGACATCAAAACGCTGACGCTGCAGCTCCTCAAAAAAGACGCGCACGCCGGTCGGACTCGTGAATACAATCCACGCATAGTCTGAAATATCCGTCAGAGCCTGCTGCAGCGCAGTATTATTTTCTCTTGCCTTTGTCCTGATCGCCGGAAGCTCGATCACCTCTGCTCCGCATTTGCGCAGCTTTTGTGCCGTCGTACCAGAAAGTTCTCTCGGTCTGGTGAGCAGCACACGCACACCGCCAAGCGAAAGCCGATCCACCCAGGAAAAGGTATCCGCAAGTGCACATACCTCGCCGACCACTATGATTGCCGGTGTGACCGCGCCCTGACGTGCGACTTCCTCCGGCAGAGTCGACACCGTCGCCACGATCCGCTTCTGTGCCGCTGTCGTACCCTTTGAGAGCAGCGCAGCCGGCATATCCTTCTTCATCCCGGCTGCAAGCAGTCCCTCGCAGATCATCTCTAATGCCGATACTCCCATCAGAAATACGAGCGTTCCTCTGGTCCGCACGAGCGCTTCGAAGTCGATGTCGCACGCCTCACCCTCGCGCTTGTGTCCCGTAATAATATGTACCGAGGAACAGTAGTCCCGGTGTGTCACCGGAATGCCCTGATAGGCCGGAACTGAGATCGCACTCGTCACGCCCGGTACGACCTCATATGATATCCCCTCCCGGATCAGTACTTCGAGTTCCTCGCCACCGCGCCCGAACAGGAACGGATCTCCGCCCTTTAAGCGCACGACCCGCTTTCCTTCCTTTGCCTTTTCGGCGAGCAGCTCACTGATCTGCTCCTGACGCATCGTGTGATTGCTGGAGCGCTTTCCGACATTGATCGCCTCTGCTGTATCCGGGATCATCGCAAGAATCGCCGGTCCGACGAGTGCATCGTACACGACTACTTCTGCATCGGTGAGCACCTGATGTCCCTTTAAGGTAAACAGCCCCGCATCCGACGGACCCGCGCCGACAAGCCACACCTTTCCCGCTCTTTTTACTGTCTTCATTTCATTTACCATAATGTTCTTCCTTATTTGATCGCCTGTTTTCACAGACAGACATCCTCTTGATCTTTTCTATTTCTTCGCGTACCCTTATCCTCTGCACGCCGCAAGGATCTGTCCGGCGACTGCTGCGCCGAGTGCCTCTGCCTGCTTGATACTGCCGGTCGCCTCCTCTCTGAAGGTGCTTCCGCTCTTCTCATCGTGGAAAAATCCGAGCAGACGCAGCGTGCCATGCCCGACATCCGGAATCGCATGCGCCGCGATCGGGTCGCTGCAGCCGCCGTCCAGATGCCGGACAAAGGAGCGCTCTGCATATGCGCATGCCTCTGCTACCGGATCATTAAAGTCCGCAAGGAAGCCCATATCCTCCCCGACGCGTCCCTGTACTGCCAGAATTCCCTGCCCGGCTGCCGGAATCATCTCCTCCTCGGAAAAGTACCTGCTGATCCGATGCGTAAGCCCCAGACGCTTCAGTCCGGCTGCCGCCAGCAGCGTCGCGGAAAACTCACCCTCATCGAGTCTGCGAAGCCGTGTCTGTACATTACCGCGGATTGTCGCAAAGGTCGCCTGCGGATACAATCTGGCAAACTGCAGCATCCGACGCTTGCTTGAGCAGCCGATCGGCTTTGAAAAATCAATCTTCGTCACGCCCTCCGGCAGCACCAGCACATCCCGCGGATCCTCCCGGCTGGAAAATGCAAGAAGCGGAAGCTCCTTTGGCAGCTCCATCGGCACATCCTTTAAGCTGTGCACCGACAGATCGGAGCGGCCGTCCACCAGCGCACGGTCCAGCTCTTTTACAAACAGTCCCTTGCCACCGACCTTCTCCAGCGCCTGATTCAAAATAATATCACCGGTCGTCTTCATCGTCAGAATCTGTACCGAAAGCTCCGGATGCGCCTTCTGAATCCAGGCCTGCACCTGCTCCGACTGAATCACAGCGAGCCGGCTCTCTCTGCTTCCGATTGTGATTTCCTTTTTCATAACTAACTTGGTCTCCATTTATTTTTATTTGCATGCTTTTGCTGCCTGGCTCAGGTATTTCCGTAGACCTTCTCCAGCCCGTCCAGGCATTCCAGGAAGGTCCGGCTGCTGACCTCATCGCGCAGGCCGAACAGCATGTGGTTCATCGCACGCATAGATGCCTGCAGGATCTCCTGCTTCAGCTCCTCAAGCTCCTTCGCCTCCACCGGCAGATGCTGCAGCTTCTTTGTCAGACGCGCCTCCACATCCGCAGCGGCCTCCTCCTTGATGCTCTGAATCCGCGGTACGATGTCACGTCCCTCATACCAGTTGAAAAATTCCTCTATCTGCTCTTCCATACAATGCTCCGCCTGTGCGATCGCCGCCTTCTGCGCTTCGCTTCGCGCCTCGGCCCGGAAACAGTCGATGTCGTACAGCTGCACGCCCGGAAGCTCTGCGACCGTCGGCTCGATATCACGCGGCACCGCGAGGTCGATCAGCACGACCTCCTTTGCATAGGCCTGCGCCACAAGCTCCTTTGTCACCGTATAGTTCGGGCTGACCGTCGCACTGACGACATAATCGCACTTTGGAAACAGCTCCATACGGGCTCCGTAATCAATTCGCTTACAGCCAAGCGGAATCTCCACGATACCACTCCGGTACTGCCGTACCGTCACCGTGACATCCGCCCCTTCTGCCAAGAGCATCGTCGCGGTCAGCTTTCCCATGACACCGTTACCGATGACCATACATTTCTTTCCGGCAAAGGTCTGCCCCTGCTCCTTTAATGTATCGATAGCCGTGCGCACGACGGAGTTGTCCGTATGGGAAAGCTCCACCTCTGTCTTGACCTTTTTCGCCGCTGTCACGGCCATGCGAAACAGCGTCTCCATCACACTGTCCGTCGCGTACTGCTCTCTGGCAAAGCTCAGCGCCTCTCCGACCTGTGTCACGATCTGATCTTCACCAAGAATCCGCGACTTCAGTCCTCCTGCCAGCCAGAAGAGGTGCTGCACCGCCTCCCGCTCTTTGCGAAATACAAAATACGGACGGTACATCTCCGGATCCGCCTCTTTTATTTTACAGAGCTGCTCATAGAGCCCTTCTTCCGGAAAACCGTCGTCGGTACTCGCCCACAGCTCCATCCGGTTGCACGTCGAGATCAGCACACATCCCTCGATCCCCGGCACCTTCTGAAGCACTGCCAGCGCCTCCGCCATCTTCTTTTTTGTAAATGAAAACACCGTTCTCACATCGATCCCCGCACGGGTATGATCGATGCCAATCATTTGTATACTCATATCTCACACCTGTTCCATTGCTTTTTCGGCATGCGAAAGCAGCAGCTTCCGAATGTCCGCATATTCCCCCAGTCCTTTCAGCACACAACGCACTGAAAATCCGGCTGCTTCAAACACGGATTTCCACGAATCCTCTTCGTCGCCAGCAAGATCATTGTTTGCATGATCTCCGGCCACAATCATAAACGGTGCCAGTACCACATGCCGATACCCCGCCTTCTGTACCAGACGCATCACGGATTCCAGTGTCGGATAGCCCTCAACCGTCCCCATGAATATGTTGGAATGCCCCAGGTCCTTGAACTGGTAGTCCAGTGCCGCATACACTGCATCAGCATAATGCTCTGTACCATGTCCCATCAGCACAAGCGCCTCATCCTTTGCCGGATGCAGCTCTTTTACGATCGCATCGATGACGTATTTACTGTCTTCTGCCGTCGTCAGCACCGGTGTACCGATACTGACACGCATAAAACGATCCGCATATGCTGCGACATCCGCCTTCATCTGGTCGTTCTCGATCCCGTTGATGACATGGGTCGGCTGAACGACGACTTCCCGGATCCCGTCCGCTGCCATCGCCTCAAGTGCCTCACAGACATTGTAAATGTGAATACCGTCACGCTTCAAAAGCTTCGCACGGATCATGCCGCTCGTCCACGCACGGTAAATCGCATACGAAGGGAATGCCTCCGCCATATCGTTCTCGATCTGGTCGATCGTCTTTTTTCTTGTCTCCTCGTAGCTCGTTCCGAAGCTGACTACAAGGACTGCCTTTTTCTTATCGTTCATTATCCTATCCTCCGAGTATTCTGCCGGAATCTCCGGAAAGAAAAAGCACCCCGGCCATGGGATGCTTTTGTATTCTGCATTCTGCCCCATTCCCCCATCCCAGAAATGAAAAGCACCTGATCCTGCGAATATCCTGACTTAGCATCATCCTTCGGAACCCCTTCCCAGAGTGCAGTCCTTTTGCACTCCAGTGGTTATGTCCTTTTGTCCGCCTTACAGTAGTGGTGACTGTTCCGGATTCTCACCGGATTTCTCGCATTTTGACCTCAACATTCTTATTGTATACTCAATTTTATCGGCTGTCAAGAAAGGGGCTGCTCCCCTTTACTCTCCATATACCCGGATCACAGCCTCGACCTTGCGAGTGTTCGGCTTCTCTGCAATACAGTGTACCGCTTTCTTGAAATCGCCCTCGCACACCCGGTCCGTGATCACGACGATCTCGGCACAGTCATTGATCCGCTCCTTCTGGATCATCTGCTGTACGCTCACCCGATGTCCGGCAAATTCGTTTGCGATCATCGCAAGCACACCGATCTTATCTTCAACCAGCACGCGCAGGAAATACCGGCTGCGCACCTCTTCCATCGGTACGATCGGAAGCTCCTTGTAGCACGTACAGGAAACGCGTCCGCAGCAGCCGTGCACGAGATTCCGCATGACCTCAAAGACATCGCCTGCCACCGCACTTGCTGTCGGAAGCTCTCCGGCTCCCCGTCCGAGAAACATCGCATTGTCGACTGCATCCCCGCGCACAAATACGGCATTGTAGGAATCATTGACCGTCGAAAGCGGATGGCCGAGCGGAATGAGCATCGGTGCCACATAGGCTTCAATGCCCTCGCCCTCGCTGTGCGCCATACCGATCAGCTTGATGCAGCAGCCCATCTCCTTTGCGTAACGGATATCATTGGCGGTAATGCCTGTGATACCCTCGGTCGATACGTCTTCAAAGCTCACGCGGGAATTGAACGCGATGGATGCCAGAATCGCCACCTTGCGGGCTGCGTCGAGTCCCTCCACATCTGCCGTCGGATCGGCCTCAGCATATCCAAGCTCCGTCGCAAGTGCCAGTGCCTCCGAGAACTCCATTCCCTCCTGTGCCATTTTGGTCAGAATAAAATTCGTCGTGCCGTTTACGATACCCATGACCTCGGTCAGATGATTTGCTGCAAGGGACTGCTTCAGCGGTGTAATGACCGGAATCGCTCCTGCCACTGCCGCCTCAAACATCAGATCACAGCCATGCTGCTTAGCGACTTCCATGAGATGACCATGGTCCGATGCAATCAGATCCTTATTGGCGGTCACGACATGCTTTCCGGCCGCGAGTGCCTCCCCGATGTAGGTCCGTGCAGGCTCGATGCCGCCCATCAGTTCGATCACGATCTCGATAGATGGATCATTCAATATCTCCTGCCAGTCATTCGTGATCAGCTCCGGATGTCCGGTCCGCTCCGCTGCCTTTGCCACATTGCGGACAAGAATCTTCTTCACCTCCGCCGTCGCGCCCAGCTTATGTACCATCTCATCCTTCTGTGCATTCAGTACCTTCCATGTACCAAGTCCCACCGTACCAAGTCCGAGAATTGCCACGCCTATCGTTCTGTTCTCCATCGCTATTTCCTCCCATTGCGCCATCTTTCACTTTATCCGCGTCCGTTTCGCATCTATCCGCGCCGCCTGTTTTTTACGCATTCTTAGCATCCTGCGTACCTTCTGTGCACACGTCGGATTCGTCTAACAGTATACTGGAAAGCGTTCTAAAATACAACCCTGTTTTGAAAAGACACTATCATCTGATGGCAGCCGGATATCCTTTTCCCGCACATATTTAAAACGCCACCGGATACTGCAGTTGGCAGTCCCCGATGGCGTCTTGGGCAGGCTCCTTTAGAAGCTGCCCCGCGTGGATACGAAATTCATCTTAACGGTAAATGAACTTTATTTGTTGTAATTTACGATCTTACCGAAATCCGGCTTCAGAGCTGCGCCGCCGATCAGACCACCGTCGATGTCCGGCTTGGAAAGGAGCTCTGCTGCGTTGCCTGCGTTCATGGATCCGCCGTACTGGATACGAACTGCCTCTGCGGTAGCTTCATCATACATCTCAGCGATGGTGTGACGGATCATTGCACAAACCTCCTGTGCCTGATCAGCAGTTGCGGTCTTGCCGGTTCCGATTGCCCAGATCGGCTCGTAAGCGATTACCATGGTCTTTACCTGGTCAGCGGTTACGCCTTCCAGATCTGCTTTGATCTGAAGATTGATCCAGTCTTTGTATGCGTTTCTCTCACGAAGCTCCAGAGACTCGCCGCAGCAAAGGATCGGGGTCAGGCCGGAAGCAAATGCCTTGAGCACTTTCTTGTTCAGAAGTGCATCATCCTCCTTGAAGTAATCACGACGCTCGGAATGTCCGATGATGACATACTTAACACCGGCATCCAGAAGCATCGGAGCGGAGATCTCTCCTGTATATGCTCCCTTGTCCTCGATGTAGAAGTTCTCAGCGCCGACTGCTACATCAGAGCCCTTGACTGCCTCTACGACCGGTACGATATCGATTGCCGGTACGCAATATACAACGTCTACATCCGGATTTACTACGAGATCTTTCAGGGTATTTACTAATTCTACTGCCTGGCTCGGAGTCATGTTCATTTTCCAGTTGCCAGCGATAATTTTCTTTCTTGCCATGTTCGTTTCCTCTTTTTCTAATTTTCTTTATTTATCATCTGCTGCTACAACGCCCGGAAGGTCCTTGCCCTCAAGGAACTCAAGGGAAGCGCCGCCGCCGGTGGAGATGTGGCTCATCTTGTCACCGAAGCCGAGCTGGTTGACAGCTGCTGCGGAATCTCCGCCACCGATGATGGTCGTCGCATCGGTCTCTGCGAGTGCCTTTGCAACAGCGATCGTGCCCTTTGCAAGGATCGGATTCTCGAATACGCCCATCGGTCCGTTCCATACAACGGTCTTTGCGGTCTTCACTGCGTCTGCATACAGAGCAGCGGTCTCAGTGCCGATATCCAGACCCATCTTGTCAGCCGGGATCTCGGTGGATTTTACAACAGAAACTTCAATCTTGGCGTCGATCGGATTCGGGAACTCTGCTGCAATCGTGGTGTCAACCGGAAGAAGCAGCTTCTTGCCAAGCTTCTCTGCCTTCTCGATCATTTCCTTGCAGTAGTCAAGCTTCGTATCGTCTACGAGGGAGGTACCTACTTCACAGCCCTTTGCCTTCAGGAAGGTGTAAGCCATGCCGCCGCCGATGATCAGAGTGTCGCACTTCTCAAGCAGGTTGGAGATAACATTCAGCTTGTCTGCTACCTTTGCGCCGCCAAGGATTGCAACAAACGGTCTTACCGGATTGTTGACTGCATTGCCGAGGAAATCGATCTCCTTCTGCATCAGATATCCGACTACATTCTCGCCGCCCTTTGCAGTGATGAACTTGGTCACGCCTGCTACAGATGCATGTGCTCTGTGAGAGGAACCAAACGCGTCGCATACATAGATGTCAGCCAGATCAGCGAGCTCTTTGCTGAACTCTTCGCCGTTCTTGGTCTCCTCTGCACCACGGAAACGGGTATTCTGCAGAAGAATCACGTCGCCGTCCTTCATCTCATCTGCTGCCTTGGTAGCTTCCTCGCCGGTAACATGATAGTCTGCGATGAACTTTACTTCCTGGCCAAGCTTCTCAGAGAGACGCTTTGCTACCGGTGCAAGGGACTCGCCCTCGTTCGGTCCGTTCTTTACCTTTCCAAGATGAGAGCAGAGAATTACCTTTCCACCGTCTGCGATCAGCTTCTTGATGGTCGGGAGTGCTGCTACAATACGGGTCTCATCTGTGATAACGCCATCCTTAAGCGGAACATTAAAGTCGCATCTTACAAGGACATGCTTGCCCTTTGCATTGATGTCATCCACTGTTTTTTTATTAAGCATTGGAATTTCCTCCTTATCATTAAAAGAGGCCCGGTCCTAATCGACCGGACCTCTATTCAGGTCTTACTTAAAACGAAATTATGCAAGCTCTGCGAAGTACTTGATTGTACGAACCATCTGGCTTACATAGGAGTTCTCGTTGTCGTACCAAGAAACAACCTGTACCTGAGAAGTGCCATTGCCAAGGTTAACAACCATGGTCTGAGTAGCATCGAACAGAGAACCGAATCTCATACCAACGATATCGGAAGATACGATCTCGTCTGTGTTGTATCCGAAGGACTCAGTAGCTGCTGCCTTCATAGCTGCGTTGATACCATCAACAGTAGCCTCGCCGGTAACAACTGCGTTCAGGATAGTGGTAGAACCTGTCGGGGTCGGAACACGCTGTGCAGCTCCGATGAGCTTGCCGTTCAGCTCCGGAATAACAAGGCCGATTGCCTTAGCTGCTCCTGTGGAGTTCGGAACGATGTTGACTGCGCCTGCACGGGATCTTCTGAGGTCACCCTTTCTCTGCGGTCCGTCAAGGATCATCTGATCACCTGTGTATGCATGAATTGTGCACATGATACCGGACTCGATCGGCATGTAGTCGTTCAGAGCCTTTGCCATCGGTGCCAGGCAGTTGGTTGTGCAGGAAGCTGCGGAAATAACAGTATCCTCTTTTTTCAGAGTGGTGTGGTTTACATTGTAAACGATGGTCGGAAGATCGTTTCCAGCCGGAGCGGAAATAACAACCTTCTTAGCGCCTGCTGCGATATGAGCAGAAGCCTTCTCCTTGGAGGTGTAGAAGCCTGTGCACTCCAGAACTACGTCTACTCCAAGCTCTCCCCACGGAAGATCCTTTGCATCCTTCTCAGCATAGATCTTGATGGTCTTGCCGTCAACTGTGATGCTGTCCTCGCCAGCGCTTACAGTCTCAGCCAGAGCATACTTACCCTGAGATGAATCATACTTTAACAGATGAGCAAGCATCTTCGGGCTTGTCAGATCGTTGATTGCAACTACTTCGTAACCTTCAGCACCGAACATCTGTCTGAATGCCAGACGACCGATACGACCAAAACCATTGATTGCAACTTTTACTGCCATGATTACAATTCCTCCTAAATGTAAAATGTAATTTGATAGTATGTTGGGATTTCTCGACTTCGTGAAAACTTTCCCAACCTGATTGTTATTTTACCCAATTTGTCCCAAAAATTCAAGTGGCAATCTGCATTCCGGGTAAAATTTTGTGGACTTTTTGCATCTCTTCCACTATTATGTTTACGGAATGTACATTTTGCCGGTTTTTCCGGCACTCTGCACCATTCACAAGACAGAAAGGAGCGATTTTATGAGCATTTTTTATGACTGCCATCTGCATTCTTCCTTTTCCGCTGACAGCGAAACGCCTGCGGAGGCGATGATTCAGCGCGCCATCTCCATCGGTCTTTCCGGAATGTGCTTCACGGAGCATCTCGATACAGACTGCCCTCCGGAAGGCCCCGACTTTTGCCTCGATCTTCCGGCCTATTTTGAAAAGCTCTCTGCATTACGGGAGCGCTTCCGGGATGTGATCGATATCCGCATCGGGCTGGAATTCGGCATCCAGCCGCAATGTACGAAGCTTCTTCCGGCGCTTGTCGCACAGTATCCCTTTGACTTTATCATCGCTTCCCAGCATTTCATCGACGGCAGGGATCCGTATTACCCGTCTTTTTTCGAGGGAACATGTGAAGAGACATGCTACATCCGGTATTTTGATGAAATCCGTGAGAATCTGGACCGATACTCGGACTTTGATACACTCGGCCATCTCGACTACATCGTGCGCTACGGCCCGAACCGCAACCGGGAATACACGTACCGGCGCTACGCCGACCACATCGATCCGATCCTGCACCGGCTGATTGACCGCGGCAAATGTCTGGAGTTGAACACCGGCGGCCTGAAATACGGCCTTGGCGAGCCGAACCCGTGCCGTGAAATACTGAAGCGCTACCATGACCTCGGCGGCGAGCTCATCACCGTCGGCAGCGACGCACACGCTCCGGAGCACATCGCGTATGATTTTGCGACGGCAGAAACGATTTTAAAGGAGACCGGCTTCCGGTATTATACGGTGTTCCGGGAAAGAAAGGCAAAGCAGCTTCCGCTGTGACCGCCGCAGACACCGTTTTACAGACCCATTTGGCCTCATTCTTCCGGTGCGATCTGATTGTACGCACGGAACGCATCGGAGATATGATACTTTGTATCATCCGTCTGCGCCCAGCCGGCTGTCACGAGGATGTACTCTTTTCCGTTGATCTTAGCCATGCTCGCCAGACAGTGGCCCGCCTCATCGGTGTAGCCGGTCTTGCCGCCCATGAGCTTTCCGCCGTTCACACTGTCGTCCGTAATATTTTTAAAAAGTGAGCTCCAGAATGTAAATCCGTCCGGATGGACCGCAGTCGGCTGCACAGTGTAGGAATGTGTCGTGAACACCTGGTAAAAGGTCTTATTTTTCAGCGCTGTGCGCAGAATCTCCCCGATCTCGTGCGGCGTCGAATACTGATCCTCGCTGTGCAGTCCGGTCGCATTCGTGAAATGGGTCTGCACAAGTCCCATATCCAGTGCATTCTGGTTCATCAGCTCCACAAACGCATCCTCGGAGCCTGCCGCCTCGATCGCCAGCTGCATACAGCACTCTGCGCCCGACGGAAGCAAGGCCCCATACAGCAGATCACATATCTTTGCCTCCTCGCCCGGCTCAAAGCCGGCGCGGGACGCATCCTGTGCGTACAGCTCATCATAAAAATCGGCTGACATGGTCGTCGTCGCATCCAGGTCGGAGATCGACCGGATCGCCGTGAGCACGGTCATCACCTTGACCATCGATGCAGGGAATATCTTCTCGTCGCCCTTTTTTGAGGCGAGCACGCTCCCGCTCTCTCCATCCAGCAGAATCGCATACGGGCTTACGAGCATGCTCAGATCAACAGTTTTCTGCAGCTTTTGCACCTGTGACTCTGCCTGTGCCTGATCGGACCGTTTCTTCCGGCTGTGCACCAGTGCGATCCCGGCCGCAAGACAGACAATGAGCACGAGAAGGAATAGAATGATCAGCAGCTGCCGGTTTCTGCGCCGCCTTTTTCTTCCGGCCGGACGCCTGCCCTTCCCGGATGCTCTTTTTACCGCAATTCTTTTATCTGCATATCTGCTTCCGCCGGATGTACGGCCGTCGCTTCTTTTAGTATTTGTCCGGCTCTGCCATGCAGATTTCTCACTGCTTCTGGCTGTTCGCCGGTCATTTGGTATTTCTGGCTTTGAGGAAGCGGACGGTATCCGTCGCTCCTGTTGAGACTGTCTTCTTTCCATCTTTTTTCTCCTGTGGCAGCTCTCCACAACATCCGTTTTTTAAGTAAAACAAACTTCTGCCCCTCCGCCTTCGATAGGCAAAAAGGACAGAAGTATCTGTCTGATCTTTATTTAATAATTGTGCCGCCGCCTGCGACGTACTCGCCGTCATAAAATACAACTGCCTGTCCGGGTGTCACTGCACGCACCGGCTCCTCAAAAATGACCTCGGCCCGGTCCGCACCGATCCTGCGGACATGTGCCTTCGTCCCCCGGTGATTGTAGCGGATCTTCGCCACCACCGGAAAATCATCCGGGAAGTCCGGGACGCTCATAAAATTCAGATCGGAGCAGATCAGCCGGTCTGCATAGACCTCCGTCCCGTCTCCGATGACGACCTCATTTGTCTCCGGCCGGATCTCAAGCACAAATACCGGCTTTCCCATCGAGAGGTTCAGACCCTTGCGCTGTCCGACGGTATAATGGGTGATCCCGCGATGACGTCCGACGATCTTCCCGTCCGTCGTCACGAAATTGCCCTCCGGAATCTTTTTACCGCTGTTCTCCTCTATAAACCTTGCATAGTCCTGATCTGGCACAAAGCAGATCTCCATGCTGTCCGGCTTGTGTGCCACATAGAGTCCCAGCTCCTCGGCAATCGCACGGACCTGGCTCTTCTCATAGGCACCGACCGGCATTTTTGTACGCATCAGCTGCTCCTGTGTCAGATTGTACAGGGCATATGTCTGATCCTTTGCCGCCGTCACAGAATTGCGGATCGCATAGCGGCCATTTTGCAGCTGCTCAATCCGGGCGTAGTGGCCTGTTGCGATGTAGTCCGCACCGATCTGCATGCTGCGCTGCAGCAGGGACTCCCATTTGACATAGCGGTTGCAGGCGATACACGGGTTCGGCGTCCGCCCGTTTAAGTATTCCCGCATAAAATACCGGATGACCTTCCGGTCAAACTCCTCGCGAAAATTCATGACATAGTAGGGGATGTCCAGCATCTGCGCGACTCTCCGTGCATCCTCTACGGCACTTAAACCGCAGCAGCCGCCGTTCTCCTCGACCGTCTGATTGTCCTCTTTTTGCCAGATCTGCATCGTGACGCCGATGACTTCATATCCCTGCTGTTTTAAAAGATATGCCGCGACGGAGGAATCGACGCCGCCCGACATACCGACTACGACTTTCATTAATACTCCTCGGACTCTTCTTCCTCGCCCTCATGGATGTCAGACTTCGGCTTCTTCAGTCCTTCGATCTCGATGCCGTTCTTCTGCGCATAATCCCAGAGTGCCGCGTGGATTGCCTCCTCTGCAAGCAGGGAGCAGTGTACCTTTACCGGCGGAAGTCCGTCCAGCGCCTCCATAACGGCCTTGTTCGTCACCTCAAGCGCTTCCTGGATCGTCTTTCCCTTTACGAGTTCAGTCGCCATGCTGCTCGTCGCAACGGCTGCGCCACAACCAAAGGTCTTGAACTTCGCCTCTTTGATGACACCGTTCTCGTCGATGTCGAGATACATTCTCATGATGTCGCCGCACTTTGCATTTCCCACGGTGCCGACGCCGCTTGCATTTTCAATTTCTCCTACATTTCTCGGATGCTGAAAGTGATCCATTACCTTTTCTGAATACATTCTGTTTCCTCCTATCTGATACCCGATCCATATTCAGGATCCGGGCAGTAGCTTCTATTTTCTGATGAGACAACACACGCGCTGCGAGCTTTGCCTCTTATTTTGATCTGCTGTGTCGGTTACTGCTGAGACTTCTTTACAAAATCCTCATACAGCGGTGACATGCTGCGCAGCCGCTCTACGATTGCCTTTGTCTCATCTACGACATAATCGATATCTTCCTTCGTCGTATCTGCACCGAGGGTCAGACGCAGAGAGCCGTGTGCGATCTCGTGCGGCAAGCCGATCGCCATCAGTACGTGAGACGGATCGAGGGATCCAGATGTACAAGCTGATCCGCTGGAGCCACAGATGCCCTTCATATCGAGCATAATCAGAAGGGACTCACCCTCGATGAACTGGAAGCTGAAGTTCGCATTGTTCGGGAGACGGTCTGTGCGATGTCCGTTCAGACGTGTGTAAGGAATCTCCTTTAATACGCGGTCGATCAGATAGTCACGCAGCTTTGCTTCTTTTGCGGTACGCTCCTTCATAGTCGCAAATGCTTCCTCGGCTGCCTTTCCATAGCCGACGATACCCGGTACGTTCTCCGTGCCTGCACGGCGCTTGCGCTCCTGTGCTCCGCCATGAACAAAGGAACGGATCTTGACACCCTTGCGGATGTAGAGGAATCCGATGCCCTTCGGGCCGTTCAGCTTGTGTCCGCTGGAGCTGAGCATGTCGATGTGATACTCGTCTACATTGATCGGCAGCTGGCCGTATGCCTGCACGGCATCGGTGTGGAACAAAATGCCATGCTTCTTTGCGATCTCTCCGATCTCTTTGATCGGCTGAACCGTTCCGATCTCATTGTTTGCAAACATCACAGAAATCAGGATCGTATCCGGGCGGATCGCTCTTTCCAGCTCGTCGACCTTTACCTTGCCGTTCTCATCGACATCAATATAGGAAATCTCATAGCCCCGCTTCTCGAGATATTCGCACGTATGCAGGATCGCATGGTGCTCGATCTTTGTCGTGATGATATGCTTTCCTTTGGATTCATAAGCCTCTGCCGTCGCCTTCAATGCCCAGTTATCCGACTCAGAACCGCCGGCGGTAAAGTAAATCTCCTCCGGCTTTGCGCCAAGCGTCGCTGCGATCGTCTCACGGCTTTTATTGATCGCTTCCTTACTCTTTGTTCCGATACTGTAAATGCTGGATGCGTTTCCGTAGTATTCGGTAAAATACGGAAGCATGGCCTCTACAACAGTCGGAGAGGTCTTGGTCGTTGCTGCATTATCAAGATAAATTAATTTTCCCATAGCTTTATTCTCCTTCTATCTAAATCACGGTCCCATCAGCCGGAGCAGCTGTTCCTGCTGTAATCGACATCATGATTTTTTGCTTTTTCCTGTGCTTTTCTGCTCTCAGCTACCAGCTGATCGAGCATCATCTCATCCACGGTCTTCTCTATGCTCTCATTGATGCGCTGCCAGACATATTTGGTCACGCAGAGCTCCTCGCCTTCACAGCCCTCCTCGGTCTGCGCCGTGCAGATCACCGCTCTGACATCTCCTTCCAATGCGCGCAGGACATCTCCGACTGAAATACCTGACGCAGGCCGCGCCAGACGATAGCCACCCGCCGCGCCGCGGATACTGACCACGAGTCCCGCCTTCTTCAGCTTCGCTACAAGCTGCTCCAGATAGCTCTCTGAAATCTTCTGCCGCTGTGCAATGCTGCTGATGGAGACAGCCTCCTGCTCACTGTACTGAGCAAGGTCGATCATAGCCCTCAGACCATATTTGCCTTTCGTGGATATTTTCATTTCATCACCCTGCCTTACCTGTCAGTATGACATTTCCGAGTAAATTGCTCGGATTTCATTTGCAAGAATACCATTCTCACATTATTCTGTCAAGGGATTTTTAAGCAAAAACGTATCATTTGCGCACTTTTTCCGGCATAAGCTTAACTAATCCCTACCCGGAGGCAGTCATGGTTCTCTCTTATCTGATCAAGGGTACGTTCTGGCTCACTGCAGCCGGCCTCATCACCCGCACCGCAGGCTTCTTCTATAAAATATTCCTCTCCCGCATCATTGGTGCCGAGGAAATCGGCCTGTTCCAGCTCTGTATGCCGCTCTATACGTTCTGCCTTGCTGCCGCATCCGGCGGCATCCAGACGACGCTCTCCCGCTTCATCGCCGAGGCGGAAGCAAAAAAAGATCCGGAAGAAACACGGTGTTTCCTTCGGATCGCGCTTTTTCTCACATTTTTTATCTCACTCCTGCTCGCCTTTTGTCTCTGGGGGGTCTCGGATGTGATTGCCGTGCGTTTCCTGCTGGAGACAAGATGTCAGTGGCTGCTGCAGCTGCTCGCACTCTCGCTTCCCTTTTGTGCAGGGCACGCCTGCCTTATCGGCTATTTTCTCGGAAAAAAGCAGGCGGGGATCACGGCGCTCTCTCAACTAATTGAACAGGGCGTTCGTATCCTCACGGCCGTCCTTTGCTGCCTGTTCCTGTCCGGACGCACGGCGCAGGGCGCATCCGTTCTTGCCCTCGGCACACTGGCAGGCGAAGGAGCTGCCTGCCTGTACTGTCTTCTGCATCTGCCGCGCCTCTCCTTTGGCAGACTACACGGCAAACCTCTGTACATCCGCCCGGTTGCAAAGCATATTTTTGCTATCGCTGCACCGCTCTCGCTTTGTCGGATGATGCTCTGCATCCTTCAGGCAATCGAAGCGGCTCTCCTTCCGCAGCAGCTACAGCGCTATGGTCTGTCCGCCTCCGACGCACTCTCCTGCTATGGCATTTTAAGCGGAATGGTACTGCCGCTGCTTCTGTTTCCAACAGCTGTCACCGGTTCGTTTGGCATGCTCCTTCTTCCGCTCATCTCTGAAGCCCAGACGCTGCGGCACGAATCGCGCATCGTCTCCGTCTCCAGGATCTCGTTTTTCGGAAGCCTGCTGCTCGGCCTGTTTTTTTCTTCCTTCTTTTTTCTCTCCGGAGATGTCGTTGGCCGGCTGCTCTTTGACAGCGCGGAAGCCGGCCGCTGCATCCGAAGCCTTGCCCTGCTCTGCCCGCTGCTCTATTCCTCCACCACACTGACCGGCATCCTGCATGGACTTGGGAAGACAGCCGCACTGTCCGTCCAAAGCACAGCCGGCTTTCTGCTCCGGCTGCTCTTCGTGCTCTTTGCCGTGCCACGCTTCGGACTGGCCGGATATGTGCCGGGCCTGCTGGTCAGCCAACTTTTTCTCGTCATTGCCACACTCTGTCTGCTTGGCGAAGGCCTGCAGCAGCCGCTGTTCTCGCTGCCTGAGCTTCTGCTTCCGGTCCTGCCGGGCCTAATCGCCGTCGGTATCATGCTGCTCCTTGACAGTCGGATTCCCTGGCTGGGCGCATGCAGCTGGGGATCACTCCTGGTACACACCTCGCTGCTGTTTTTGATTTTTTTTGCGTCGGTGATATGTGGCTATTTTCCTGCAAGTAAAAAAAATTAAAGCAAGTCCCACTGCTTATTGCTTTACGCAGGGGGCTTGCTTGAACGCAGATAAGCATTCCCCTGCTTCAAGTGCGCGGAGCACTAAGCGGCGGG
>OLQE01001033.1_pt1 | contig 17208 bp, 18 predicted proteins | sample 1643161 | NCBI WGS metagenome assembly OLQE01 (sample SAMEA3136650, study PRJEB25190) | human gut metagenome | reverse complement strand
ATGTACGCAATTATTGCAACAGGTGGTAAACAGTACAAAGTTGCTGAAGGCGACGTAATCAGAGTTGAGAAACTCGGTGTTGAAGCTGGTGAAACTGTTACTTTTGATAATGTTATTGCAGTAAGCAATGACGGATTAAAAGCTGGTGAAGATGTGAAAGATGCCAGTGTTACCGCTACTGTAGTTGAGAACGGTAAAGCAAAAAAAGTTATCGTTTACAAATACAAGAGAAAAACTGGATATCACAAGAAAAACGGTCACAGACAGCAGTACACTAAAGTAAAAATCGAAAAGATTAACGGTTAATCTGGTGTCATTATGATTACAATTACAGTTAAGAAGAGAAATGGAAATTATCTGGAATTTGTTTCGAAAGGTCACGCCGGATATGCAGAGGAAGGACAGGATATTGTCTGTGCTGCTGTCTCTGTACTGGTGATCAATACTGTAAATTCTCTTGAGACATTTACAGATGATCAGTTTGAAGTGCAGGAAGATGACGGCTATGTATCTTTTCATTTTACGGCTCCGGTTACTGAGAGGGGAACCCTTCTCATGGATTCGCTGATTCTCGGATTAACAGAAATTGAACATAGTTATAACAATCGATATTTGACAGTAAAAGTCAAGGAGGTGTAACAACATGATGAAAATGAACCTTCAGTTATTCGCACATAAAAAAGGAGTTGGTTCTACAAAGAACGGTCGTGATTCCGAATCCAAGAGATTAGGTGCGAAGAGAGCAGACGGACAGTTTGTTAAAGCTGGAAATATTCTTTACAGACAGCGCGGAACTAAGATCCATGCTGGTGAGAACGTAGGTTGCGGTAAAGATTATACTTTATTCGCACTTAAAGATGGTGTCGTAAGATTTACCAGAAAAGGACGCGATAAGAAACAGGTTTCTATCGTTCCAGTAGAAGCAGAATAATCTGGTTAAGCGAAGGCTTCAAATCTAATATGGGTTTGGAGCCTTTCTTTTATAGTAGAATTGCTATAGATTAAAAGAGTTATATGATATAAAAGAAACCATAGCAATCCTTGTAAATAATGCATATTGATCCGACTCATCAGAGTGCGAAATCCTGCTGAACGGTCTCAAATGCATTAATTTAAGAAGATTACTATTACGAAATAATCATTAGTAAAGGACAGAGGTGTGTCATATGTTTGCAGACAGAGCGAAAATCTATATCCGCTCCGGTAAAGGCGGCGACGGCCATGTGAGTTTCCGCAGAGAATTATATGTTCCGAATGGCGGTCCTGACGGCGGCGACGGCGGTCGTGGAGGAGACGTGATATTTGAGGTAGATGAAGGCCAGAACACCCTTGGCGACTACCGACACAGAAGAAAATATAAAGCAGAAGACGGACAGGAAGGCGGCAAAAAACGCTGCCATGGTGCCGATGGAAAAGATGTTGTATTAAAAGTTCCGGAAGGAACTGTTATCATGGATGCAGAATCCGGTAAAGTAATTGCTGATATGTCCGGTGAAAATAAACGCCAGATCGTATTAAGAGGCGGAAGAGGTGGCAAAGGAAACCAGCATTATGCGACTGCAACCATGCAGGTTCCGAAATATGCACAGCCAGGACAGCCTGCGCAGGAACTGGAAGTTCTTCTGGAGCTGAAAGTAATCGCAGACGTAGGTCTGGTTGGATTCCCGAATGTCGGAAAGTCCACATTCCTTTCCCGTGTTACCAACGCACAGCCGAAAATTGCCAACTATCACTTTACAACCCTGAGCCCAAATCTTGGTGTTGTAGATACTGAAAACGGTGGTTTTGTGATCGCTGATATTCCCGGTCTGATCGAAGGTGCTTCCGAAGGTGTGGGACTTGGACATGAGTTCCTCCGCCACATTGAACGTACCAGAGTCATTATCCACATTGTAGATGCAGCATCTACAGAGGGACGTGACCCAATCGATGATATTTACAAGATTAATAAAGAACTGGAAGCTTATAATCCGGAAATTGCTGCAAGACCACAGGTAATCGCAGCAAATAAAATCGACTGTATCTATACAGAAGACGGCGAAGAGAGCCCGATTGACAAACTTAAGGCAGAATTTGAGCCAAAAGGAATCCAGGTATATCCGATTTCCGCTGTCAGCGGTCAGGGTGTCAGAGAACTTTTATTCCATGTGAAAGAACTTCTTGACAGCTGCCCACAGGAACCTGTAGTATTTGAACAGGAATTCTTCCCTGAAGATATGTTGATCGGAGAAAACCTTCCATATACAGTAGAGCAGAGTCCTGAAGATCCGACAATTTTTGTTGTCGAGGGACCGAAGATTGAAAAGATGCTTGGCTACACAAATCTTGATTCCGAAAAAGGTTTCGCATTCTTCCAGAAATTCCTGAAAGAGGGAGGCATCCTGGAAGAACTTGAGAAGGCAGGCATTCAGGAAGGTGATACTGTGCGTATGTACGGATTTGATTTTGATTACTATAAATAGATTCAATAATGAAACAGATGTGGTAAGACGGATGATTTTGTCCGTTTGCAGAGAATAACAGAGGAAAATAAAAATGACAAGTAAACAGAGAGCTTATTTAAAAGGTCTTGCAATGACCATGGATCCAATCCTTCAGCTTGGAAAGGGTGGTCTTACTCCTGAGAACACAGCCGCAGTAGATGAGGCGCTTGCAGCCAGAGAACTGATTAAGATCAGTGTTCTTCAGAACTGCCTGGAGGATCCGCGCCAGATGGCTGAGGTTCTGGCAGAACGTACACGTTCCCAGATCGTACAGGTTATCGGCAAGAAAATTGTTTTATACCGTGAAGGCAAAAACGAAAAGAAAAAAATTGAATTACCCAGAAAATAATACGGAGTTTTTTATGGCTGACATCAAACACAGAATTGGTATTATGGGCGGTACTTTTGATCCCATCCACATGGGGCATCTGATTCTGGGAGAGAAAGCATACGAACAGTTCCGACTGGAAAAGGTACTGTTCATGCCTTCCGGAAATCCGCCTCACAAGAGAAACCGTCAGGGACGTGCCACAGATGAAGAAAGAGTTGAAATGGTCCGCAGGGCGATTACCGGAAATCCTCACTTTGAACTGTCGCTGACTGAAATGCATGAAAATGGTTATACTTACACTTATCATACACTGGAAATGCTAAAAGAGAAGAATCCGGATACTGATTATTATTTTATAATCGGCGCAGACTCCCTGTATGACTTTGATACATGGCGTGAACCGGAAAGAATCTGCAGAAACTGCATTCTGGTAACTGCTGTAAGAAATCATTCCACAATCGCAGAGCTCGAAGCAGAAATGAACCGTCTTTCGCTTAAATATAATGGCACATTTCTGACACTGAATACCACAAACCTTGATGTATCCAGCGAAATGCTCAGAAACTGGATCAGCGAAGATAAAAGTGTGCGTTATTATATTCCTGATCCGGTGATTGAGTATATCAGAGAAAACCAGATTTACAGTCTGGCCGAAAAGAAAGGATGATCTTCCGATGGTAGAGTATGATTTTATAAAAATGCAGAAAAAATTAGCAAAATATCTGGATGAGGATCGTTATGAACATACGTTGGGAGTTATGTTTACATGTGCAGCACTTGCCATGGTTCATGACTGTGATCTGATCACAGCCCAGACTGCCGGACTGCTCCATGACTGTGCAAAATGTATTCCGAACAAAAAGAAGCTGAAAATGTGCAGCCAGCACCATATTTCGGTATCTGAATTCGAACAGGAGCATCCTTTTTTACTTCATGCCAAGCTTGGAGCCTACGTAGCTAAAGCTAAGTATGATGTTACAGATGAAAATATTCTTTCTGCCATCACCTGGCATACTACCGGAAAGCCTGAGATGACACTGTTGGAAAAAATCGTCTATATTGCCGATTATATTGAACCCAAACGTGATAAAGCTCCTAATCTTGCAATTGTACGTAAACTGGCTTTTCAGGATCTTGACGAATGTATGTATAAGATTTTGGGTGATACACTGGCTTATCTGGAGGAAAATCCGAAAGATATTGATAATGCTACGAAAGATGCTTTCTTGTATTACAGGGATTTACACATGAAAAGACAGTCCTGAGTATAAGTTGTCTCGACTGGCAGAGTTTTACATATAGGGGACAGCACAACAGGGAGAACAGATTACGGATATAAATATTTATTTAGAGAAGATATATGTAGCTATTCAATAGTCTGTTGATCATGAAGATATTGAACAGTTACAAAAGCAGATAGAAAGAGAGGTTGTTTCCATGAACAGAGAACTTGAAATGGCAAAACTTGCCTGCCGCGCACTTGATGAGAAAAAAGGAAAAGATATTAAGGTAATAGATATCCATGAAGTATCTGTAATTGCCGATTATTTTGTAATTGCAAGTGCTTCCAACCAGAATCAGGTTCAGGCTATGGTTGACAATGTAGATGAAACACTTGGCAGAGCCGGATTTGAGGCAAAACAGATTGAGGGAACCAGAAACTCCAGCTGGGTTCTTATGGATTACGGCGATATGATCGTCCACGTATTTGACGAAGAGAATCGTCTTTTTTATGACCTCGAAAGAATCTGGAGAGATGGTAAGGTTCTTGACGTTAATGAATTTCTTGAGAAATAAGTAGAAAAAATTGTTACTGTTCACTCTGTTCACAGCAACACGCTTGCGATGCACAGACTTTATGCTAATCGCATAAAGTCGCGCGGTATGTCTCGGGTTTTCTGTGACCTTCGTTCACAAAAAACACTTCGCGGGATATTACCAGTGAATAGTAACGAAAAATTTACAGTTATTCGGTGTAGAACTGCGTAGCGAGGCGGATGATTTTATCCGCCTGACTTTGTGAAATTTGCAAAATAAAATACAGAGGAAATCAGATATCATCATCAAGAGATACCTGATTTCCTCTGTTGTTTTTTGAATTGATATAGTATAATTTGCAGTGTATGGGGACTTGCTTGATTCGATTATGAGCAAGTTGCGAAGCGGATTGCGAATATCTGCCTGACTATTCACGTATCAGTTATATTACTCATACAAACGGAACACACCAAATACTTTGCCAAGAATCTGAAGACCTTCATGTACAAGGATTGGCTCCATTGTATCATTTTCCGGTTGGAGACGATAGTATCCTTTTTCTTTATGGAAAGTCTTAACTGTAGCACCGTCATCGATCAGCGCAACAACAATATCTCCATCCTCTGCTGTGGACTGCTGTTTTACCAGAACCTGATCTCCGTCAAAAATTCCGGCGTTTATCATACTTTCCCCTTTTACTTTCAACAGAAAGCTCTGTGAATTAGGCATAAACTCTGCAGGGATAGGGAAATAGCCTTCAATATTCTCAACTGCCAGAAGTGGCTGTCCGGCTGCCACAGTTCCTATGATGGGAACATTCACAACCTCTCTGCGGACCAGATTAAAATTGTCATCAATAATCTCAATCGCACGTGGTTTCGTTGCATCTCTGCGGATATATCCATTTTTCTCCAGTGCTTCCAGATGTGAATGAACGGAAGAAGTAGATTTCAGGTTGACTGCCTCGCAGATTTCACGAACTGCCGGCGGAAATCCCCGGTTCAAAATCTCATTCTTTATGTAATCAAGAATCTCCTGCTGCTTTGGCGTGATTCTTCCATATGGCATAATTATACCCTCCTTTTTAAGTTATTTTTTGTTCGTACACTCTTCATAACCATTCAGCAGTCTGCTATTCTATGAGATACTGAACAGTTTCTGATTTTTTTATCATATCATAATTCCTGACAAAAAGCAAACTTATATTCTGAAAATATGTTCTTACTTATGTGCTCCCGTTACTGTTTACTCCATTCTCAGTAACGGGATAGTGGTGTGTGAACAGTAACGATTATTGTGAATTCTTTATGAATAAACTTGTTTTTAAATGTGCAAAGTGTTACAATATTTTGGAAAATGGTGTAACTATTCAGCAGTCACTGTGAAATCGCTGAACAGTTATAGAATGATTATGAACTGCACAAAAAGGAGACATTCCATTGTCTGATAATAAATCAAAAAAAATGCCGGGAATCCTGGCAAGGCTTCGCATGGTCGTGGGGCTGAATATCGGAACGATCATGTTTGGCATCTTATTCATATATATGGCATTCAGTGCCATATTATATTTTACAACTACTCATATTGAGTCCTATCAGGTTACATCAGGACCTTTATCCCGCAACGAAACATATACCGGTCTTGCCATACGTGAAGAAAGTTTATGCAAGGCAGATTCATCAGGCTATATTACTTATTATGCAAGGGAGGGCAGTAAGATCAATGCTTCCGGAGCGGTGTACGGACTTAGTGATACAAAAACAGCTTCTGCTCCGGCATCTCTTGCCCCGGAAGAACTTTCAAAGGTACGGACTGATATGATGAGTTTTTCCAAAGGATTCAGTTCAAGTAAATTTAACAGCACCTACAGCTTTAAATATGAACTGAAGGGAAATATCCTTCAATATGCAGAGTCTGGCAATACCTCATCTGCTCCTCTTACTTCAGATGAGGACGGTGAAGGAAATGACAGTGGTGACAATGACAAAACAGCAGATATTTATCCCGGAAATCAAACTATCTGCCAGTCCCAATCTGATGGTATCGTTTTATATTCCATGGATAATTATGAAGGAAAAACAGTAGATGCTGTAAAGGCAGAAGATTTCGATCAGAATTCTTACCATGAAACAGATTTGAAAACTTCCGACAAGGTAAAAGCAGGAGATGATATTTATACCATTATCACAGATGAACGCTGGAGCCTTCTGATTCCTTTGAGCGACAGACAGGTTGAAAAACTGAAAGACCGTTCTACTATACGTGTCAAATTTTTAAAAGACGATATGACACAAAACGGAGATTTTTCCATTATTACCATAGACGGTGACAAATATGGACAGATTGATTTCAATAAAGGTCTGATTCGTTATGCATCTGACCGTTTTTTGGACATTGAACTTGTAACCAACACAGTTGTAGGTCTGAAAATCCCTCTTACCTCTATTGTAACCAAGGATTTTTATGTGATTCCATCCAGAATGGCCACTACACAGGATAATCAGACAGGTTTTACCCTTTATGAGGGGAAAAATAAAACAACATTTAAAAATGTGAGCATTTACGCAAGCATTGATGATTCATCTGTCTCCAAATTGGCAGTGGACGAAGCAGAACAACCTCAGATTTATTATGTTGACAAGAGTTCATTTAAGGAAGGGGATGCCCTGATCAATACGGATACCGGTGAAAAATATGTGATCGGAGAGACAGATACCCTGGAGGGAGTATACTGTATTAATAAAGGCTATGCGGTTTTTCGCCGTATTGAAATACTTGATGAGAACGAAGAATATGCTATTGTATCTAAAAACACCACCTACGGTCTTTCCAGATATGATCACATTGTTCGAAACGCTGATAAAGTAAAGGAAGAAGACATTTTATACTAATTAAGGAGGCTTAATATGTTAGCTGATAAACTAAACCTTGTGAAAAAGAATATTGAAGAGGCCTGCGATACTGCAGGGCGTTCTCCCCAAGAGGTAACTCTTATTGCGGTCAGTAAGACCAAACCGGTGGAAATGCTGAAAGAAGCATATGATGCGGGTGTAAGAGTGTTTGGGGAGAATAAGGTTCAGGAGATCGTGGATAAATACGATCAGATGCCATCAGATGTACAGTGGCACATGATCGGACATTTACAGAGAAATAAAGTGAAATATATTATTGATAAAGTATCTATGGTACACTCTGTAGATTCTGTCCGCCTGGCAGAGGCCATCGAAAAAGAGGCAGCAAAAAAAGATATCTGCATGCCGGTTCTGATCGAAGTAAATGTAGCAGGAGAGGAAAGTAAGTTTGGCCTTTCAGTCGAAGAGGTATTACCATTTCTGGAAGAAATTTCTTCTTATGAGCATCTTCAGGTAAAAGGACTTATGACAATTGCACCATTTGTAGCAAATCCTGAAGAAAACAGAGAAGTTTTTCAAAAATTAAAGAAATTAAGTGTTGACATTGCGGCCAAAAACATTAATAATGTTAATATGAGCGTCCTGAGTATGGGAATGACAAATGATTATCAGGTCGCAGTTGAGGAAGGGGCCACTATGGTGCGCGTGGGAACGGGTATCTTTGGCGAAAGAGATTACTCAATAAAAGAAGATTAAAATAAGATTGGAGATTAAAATGGGCGTTTTAGATAAATTTTTAGATGCCATCAAATTAAACGATGATTACGATGATGATGGATTCTTAGATGATGATCTGTTAGATGAGGAAGAAGATGATGACTTTCTCGATGACGATTTCGATGAGAAACCAAAGAAGAAATTTTTTGATAAATTCTCTAAGAAAAAAGAATCCGATGATAATGATGACTTCGATGATGTAGAAGAGAAAGCAGTAAAGACAGCTCCTAAACAGGCATCTGCTCCAAAACAGACCGCTTCGGCTCCGTCTAAGGTTACGGTCAAACAGGAACGCGCCGAACGCCAGACACGTCCTGCAGCATCTTCCAAGATTACTCCAATGAGAAGCAGCCGCAAATCAAATCAGGGCCCAAATATGGAAGTCTGTGTGATCAAACCTTCTTCTATGGAAGATACGCGTGAGATTGCTGACACTTTAGTAGATAATTCTACTGTTATTTTGAATCTGGAGGGAATTGATGTGGAACTGGCACAGAGGATCATCGATTTCACGTCCGGTGCATGCTATTCTTTAGGCGGCAGCCTTCAGAAAGTATCCAGCTATATCTTTGTACTTGGACCGTACAATGTAGATATTACCGGTGACCTTCAGAATATTCTGGGAGGCTCTGCTCCGTCTGTAAGAGCAGGATATTGATCCAGGATGGAAAAAGACGAATTTTTTCTTAAGAGAATCCGGGAATTGGCAAATCTCTCCTGGCAGAGAGATATCGTTACATTTTCGGATTTTCTTAATTTAAATGAACAGAATATAGTCAGTAGCCTGAAACATCAGTTTCCCCAGATTGTTATGGAGACGTCCGGAGGCTATGAGAATGCGGAGCGTCAGATGGTTGCATTTCATCCTGATGCTCTTGCTTTTACATGGGAATATCCCATCGACTGTCTGAGGATTGAACCAAAGGCTCTTAAATTCTCTGAAGAGCTTTCTCATCGTGATTATCTCGGTGCACTTCTCAATCTTGGAGTAGACAGAAGTGTGATTGGTGATATTGTTGTTCAGAAAAAAGCTGCCTGGTTTTTCTGCCAGAACAAAATGACGGAATTCTTTCTTGAAAATCTGTGCCGGGTCCGTCATACCAATATTCTGATCACAAAAGTGGAGGATTCTGATGAATTTCCACGCCCTGTCCTTGAAGCTGTCAGCGGTACCTGTGCTTCGGTACGTCTGGATTCATTGATCTCGCTTGCTTTTAAGACATCCAGAAGCAGTATGGTATCTTATATTGAAGGCGGGCAGGTTTTTGTCAACGGAAAACTGATCACCAGCAACGGATATGAGCCAAAAGAGGGTGACATTATATCTGTACGTGGGAAAGGACGGTTCATTTTTGACGGTGTTTCTCACCAGACAAAAAAAGGACGCTGCAGTGTGCGTATTATGCGCTATGTATAAATTTTGTAATAAAAGGAGAACAGGAAAATGGCAGAACAGAAATTACTTGTAAAACGGGAAGGAGATTTCCATTATCCTATTTATTTAAAAAATGACTTTCAGGATCTTGCCGGTGCGATCAGAGAAGAAGGACTTGAAAACCGGAAAATCTGTATTGTGACAGACAGTCATGTTGCACTTCTTTATCATGGGGCAGTTAAATCAGCTCTTCAGGAAATTTCCACTGAAATATTCTCTTTTGTATTTGAAGCTGGTGAAAAGAACAAAAACCTGAATACAGTACAGGAATTATATAAAACTTTGATTGAGAATGAAATGGACAGAAAAGGTCTGCTGGTTGCGCTGGGCGGCGGTGTTGTAGGTGATCTGACAGGTTTCGGAGCTTCCACTTACCTGAGAGGGATTGATTTTATCCAGGTTCCTACTACGCTTCTGGCACAGGTTGACAGCAGCGTAGGAGGTAAAACAGGTGTTGACTTCCTTCAGTACAAAAACATGGTAGGAGCTTTCCATCAGCCCCGACTTGTATATATGAATATGAGTACCCTGCAGTCTCTTCCGAATCGGGAATTCACCTGTGGAATGGGTGAAATTCTTAAGACAGGACTGATCTGCGATGAAGAGTTCTTCCGTTTTGTATGTAAGAATCAGCCTGAGATCAGTAAATTGGATCTGAGTATGCTTTCCAGAATGATCCGCAGATGCTGCGAGATCAAGGCAGGTGTGGTAGAGCGTGATCCGAAGGAGCAGGGAGAACGTGCACTTTTAAATCTTGGTCATACAGTCGGACATGCAGTCGAAAAAATGAAAAACTTTCAGCTGCTTCATGGACAGTGTGTTGGAGTCGGTCTGATCGCTGCCGCTTATCTTTCCATGCAGAGAGGATTATTAACAGAAGAAGAATACGAAGAGATCAGAAAAGGGTGCCATTCTTATAATCTTCCTCTTTCTGTTGATTCACTGAATGCCGGGGATGTCCTGGCAGCAACAAAAAAAGACAAAAAAATGGAAGCCGGTCATATTAAATTTATCCTTATGGACGGGATCGGTAAAAGTTTTATAGACAAAACTGTCACAGATGAGGAACTGCTCCAGGCAATCCAGGAGATTCTGATATGACAGCTGTTTCCTCCGTATCTTCATGTATGCACTGGATTAGAGGCTGTATTATTATCCTTTTGCTGACAATCCTGGATCAGGGAAGTAAATCTCTTGTTCTGGCACAACTGAAAGATCATCCTGATATCTCTCTCATTCCAGGAGTTCTTCAATTACGGTATCTCGAAAATCGTGGAATGGCCTTTGGATTGTTTGAAGGTAAAATTCCGGTGTTTGTGATTTTGTGCCTTTTGTTTTTTGGTGTATTTATCTATGTATATGCCAGAATCCCGAAAAACAGATATTATCTGCCGCTGTCAGTAACTGCACTGGTAATGGTTTCCGGTGCTCTTGGAAATTTTATTGACAGAGTATGCAGAGGCTATGTTGTGGATTTTATCTATTTTTCACTGATTGATTTTCCGGTATTTAATATAGCTGATATGTATGTGGTATGCAGTGGCATATTACTTGTTATGCTGGTGTGTTTCAGATACAAAAATGATGAAGATTATGACTTCTTAAGAATAAAAAAGGATTAGTATTATGGAAATTCTTAATTATCAGGTTTCTGACGGTCAGTCCGGTATCCGGATTGACCGCTATCTTTCTGAAATGAACGAAGAACTGTCACGTTCTTATATTCAAAAGCTGCTTAAAGAGCAGAAAATAACCGTCAATGGTTCTGCTGTAAAAGCCAACTACAAAGTTCAGGAAGGAGATGAAATCTCCGTAGCAGTTCCTGACATAAAAGAGCCGGATATACTTCCGGAAGATATCCCTCTGGATATTCTTTATGAAGATGATGATGTACTTATTGTAAATAAACCAAAGGGGATGGTGGTTCATCCCAGTGCCGGACATACTTCCGGAACATTGGTAAATGCTATTATGTTTCACTGTAAGGACAATCTGTCGGGGATCAATGGTGTTCTGCGTCCTGGTATTGTCCACAGAATCGATAAGGATACCACAGGTGCACTTCTTGTATGCAAGAATGATAATGCACACCGCAACCTGGCAGAACAGTTAAAAGAGCATTCTATCAGGCGTAGATACCGGGCAATCGTAGCAGGAGTACTGAAAGAAGACGAAGGGACAATCGAAGCTCCCATCGGGCGCCATCCGATTGACCGCAAAAAGATGGCTGTCAACTATAAAAACGGCAAGGATGCTGTCACACATTATAAAGTTCTGGAACGTTTCAAAAATGCCACTTATGTGGAATGCCGTCTGGAAACAGGCAGAACGCATCAGATTCGTGTGCATATGACAAGTATCGGTCATCCACTTCTGGGTGATGAAGTGTACGGTTCCGGTAAGAATCCTTATCATCTGCAGGGACAGACGCTTCATGCAATGATTCTTGGCTTTGTTCATCCATCAACGGGCGAATATATGGAGTTTACAGCTCCTTTACCTGAATATTTCGTTAAATTATTAGAAAAATTACGAAAGTAGTTTGCATTTTTTTGGAAATGTTGTATAATATGTCTATCGAATATGTAACAGAAGGGAGTGCAGACTATGAATAGTACGAGTTCAATTATTACAATTGGTCGTGAGTACGGCAGTGGAGGAAGACAGATAGGTCAGGAAGTTGCCAAATATTTTGGTATTAAATGTTATGATAAAGAACTTCTCGAACACGCAGCAAATGAAAGCGGTATCTGCAAAGAACTTTTTGAGAATCATGATGAAAGACCAACTAACAGCTTTTTATATTCTCTGGTTATGGATACCTACTCATTTGGTTATTCTTCTTCAGGATTTACAGATATGCCTATGAACCACAAAGTATTTCTTGCACAGTTTGACGCAATCAAGAAACTGGCCTCCGAAGGTCCATGCGTTATGGTCGGAAGATGTGCAGATTATGCGTTGTCAGAGTATAAAGACTGTTTCAGTGTATTTGTACATGCAGATACAGACTGGAGGATTAACCGTCTTTCACAGAAACATAATAAAACTGCAAAAGAAGCAAAAGACATGATCAATAAGACAGACAAGAGCCGTTCCAGTTACTATAATTACTACACCAATAAGAAATGGGGTGCTGCTTCAAGCTACAATCTCTGCGTAGACAGCAGCAAACTTGGAATTGATGGTGCAGCAAAAGCAATCATTCAGGCAATTGAGATTTTTGATTCCATAAAAAATAAATAGGATTATATTTTTACAGATACTTTACCACATCCTTGGTAAAGTATCTGTTTTTGGATGAATTTATAACAGTCTTTTCAATTCATTCCAGATTGCCTGCGGCAATGGAATTTTGGCTTGTATGCCTCGGGATAGTGGTGTATGAACAGTAACAAGACTGCTATAATTTTTTTTAATATATATTAAATTTTCATGACATTTGTTAAAATATATGCTATAATCATACCATGTTAAAAAGGAGGACATTATGAAATTTCGTTGGGACAACCGATATTTACACTGGGGTGTAACCGCTTTTCTGGTAATTGCCGCCAGTATGCTGTTTTATTATGGCATATTTCACATGAAAACCCTGATCGTGGGAATCAAAACTTTTCTGGGAATTATGGCGCCTATTATCTATGGTGTAATCCTTGCTTACATTCTCAGTCCGCTGATCAATCTCTTTGAGCAGAAGCTGATCTATCCGCAGCTGGAAAAGCATAATATTAAGTTACAGAAAAAAGGAAAACGGGCTATTCGATGGGGATGTGTCCTTTTTTCCATGTTCCTGTTCTGGATTATCATTTACGCATTACTGATGATGGTGCTTCCTCAGTTGATCCGAAGTATCATGAGTATTATTTACAGTTTTCCGTACTATATAAAAGTTATTGAAAAGTGGCTCAATTCATTTGTTGAGCATGGATGGAAACTGAATCCTGAAATGCTCGATATGATCAACCAGTATTCTGTAAAAGCACAGGAGTATCTTACTACCGATATTCTTCCGCAGATGCAGGATATGCTCAAAAATGTTTCAGCAGGTATTTTTGATATCCTGATCTTTATGAAGAATTTTCTGATCGGTGCCATTGTAGCTTTGTATGTACTTGCAGACAAAGAGAAATTTGTTGCCAAAAGCAAAATGATGGTATATGCTATATTGCCTCATAAATGGGCAAATATGCTTATACGCGTTATGCGTTTTACAGACAAGACTTTTGGCGGTTTCATATATGGAAAACTTCTGGATTCTGCTATTATTGGAATTTTGTGTTATTTTGGAATGTTGCTTTTGGATTTGCCGTATCCAATTCTTATCAGTGTAATTATCGGTGTGACAAATGTCATTCCGTTTTTTGGTCCTTACATCGGAGCCATTCCATGTATTTTGCTTATTTTAGTAGTAGATCCCATAAAAGGTCTGTATTTTGCAATTTTTATCCTGCTTCTTCAGCAGTTTGATGGAAATATCCTTGGTCCGAAAATTCTCGGAGACTCTACCGGACTTTCCAGTTTTATGGTTATTGTTGCCATCATGATCGGGGGCGGTCTCTTTGGAGTTCCGGGAATGATTGCAGGAGTTCCTGTATTTGCCGTACTTTATGCTCTGATCTGGAGACTGATCAATCATTCTCTTAATGACAAAAAAATGCCGGCAGAAGAGGAGACATATATAAATATTGACTGTCTGGATGAACAGACAGGTGAAGTACTTCCTCTTTGCAAGGAAGAAAAACACAAGGTTTCACCGGAAGAACTGGAAGCGAGAAAAAATAATTTCTTTATGAAAATATGGAATCCGCTTTCCGGACTGGTCATAACCATATGGAAATATCTCCTGCGGATTTTAAACATAATATGGGGATATATCAAAAAAGCAGGGATTTTCCTGAAGAACAGATATGTTGAATTAAAGAATAAACGAGAGAAAAATAAGTAAACCTTCACAGTTACAAAAAAACACACACAGGAGTTACTATGAAGAAAAAAAAGTTATATTTGACAGCTTTTCTTTTGGTTCTGGCACTGGCTCTGCAGGGTGGAATCTTTTCCGGTTTCTCTGTACCGGTTCAGGCTGCAGCAACTTCCAAAAAGCAGACAGGATTTGTGAAAAAAAACGGAAGCTGGTACTATTACGATAAGAATGGAAAAAAAGCTACCGGCTGGTACAAAAGTGCTGCAGGAAATCAGTACTATTTCGGAAAGACCGGTGCAGCCAAAGCTGGAATTCTGACCATCAGTGGAAAAAAGTACTGTTTTAATGAAAAAGGTAAAATGCTTACTACCTGGCAGACAGTAAATGGAAAAACGTATTTCTTTGATGAAAAAAAAGGATATATGCATACCGGATGGGTAACTACAGCTGCAGGGAATAAATACTATTTCTGGAATGACGGGGTGATACGATCCGGTTTCCATAAAGTAAATAATGTATATTACTGCTTTAATGAAAAAGGAAAAATGTATAAAAACTGTTTTCGCAAAAGCGGGAATTCCACCTATTATCTTCAGGCCAATGGCACTATGGCAAAAGGGCGTCTGAAAGTAAAGGGAAGCTGGTATTCCTTTAACAGAAATACCGGTCAGCTGGTCAGAAGCGGATGGTATAAAGAAACAGACGGTTCTTATTATTATGCAGCTTCAAATGGTAAACTTGTCAAAGGCTTCTATAAACCGGATTCCTATTATCGGTATTTCAGGAAATCAGATTGTAAACTGGTTACGGGATGGCAGACGATCAACGGACACAAGTATTATTTTAAGAAAACTAATGGAATCCGTTACGATGATATTATCCTGAAATCGTCATCTGGGAAAAGATATTATTTTGAGTCTGACGGAAAACTTGCCAGCAGTAAGTGGATCACGAAAAAAAGTGCTCATTATTATGCGAAATCAGATGGGGTGCTGGCCTCTGGATGGCTGACAGTAGACGGAAAGAAATATTATATGAATCCTTCTACATGTGAACGTGAAAGTGGGTGGGTTACTGTAGATGGAGAGAAGTATTACCTGAGTTCCTCCACAGGTGCTCTGGTTACAAATCAGTGGATTGATGATAATCATTATGTTGGAGAAGATGGTTCTCTTATTCCTGACTATCAGAACGGAGTTTCTTTTCGGTGGCCTTTAAGCTCAGGTTATTCCTATATCAGCAGTTATTTTGGAAACAGGGAATCTCCGGGAGGAGTCGGTTCTACCAATCATAAAGGAATTGACATTCCTGCTCCTACAGGAACACCGATTTATGCGGCAGCATCAGGAACCATTGTTGCCATGCTTTCACCGGCAGCGTCAGGCGGTGCCGGATATTATACCAAGATCAATCATGATGGAAAGGGACTTATCACAGAATATATGCACCAGTCTAAATTTAACCCAAATCTGAGTGTAGGAGATAAGGTCAAAAAAGGTGATATTATCGGATATGTAGGAAGCACCGGGAACAGCACCGGTCCTCATCTTCATTTTGGGGTTATGGTTAATGGGGTAAATCAGAATCCTCTGAATTATGTGAAGAGACCGTCATAATTAACCGGTTTCAGCTAGAGCGTGTCTGAAAAATCATTCCCGCAATCTGCACGCCCCACTTTGCGGGATATTTCACCCGAATTCAGTTGCCGTAGCCCGCTACGGCGCCCTCATCCGGGCAAAATATCCCACAAATTGTGACGCACATCTTGCAGAAAGCCTTTTTCAGACACGCTCTAGTACATCGTTTCACAGACAAGCGAGTGGTATAGTTATTTTCATTTTATAAATATGTAAAAAAGGATATATGGTATATGAAGGAAGAATCAGAAAAAACATACACTTATTACAGAAAAGCGCAATATCATGAAACAGACCAGATGGGCATTATCCATCACTCTAATTATGTAAAATGGATGGAAGAGGCTAGGATTGGATATATGAGCCGGATGGGTTTCAGCTATAAGAAAGTAGAAGAGTTGGGAGTGATCTCCCCTGTTGTGGAAATTTCAGTTGCATATAGAAAGCAGGTTTTCTTCGATGATGAAATCCGGATCCGCGTTGGCATTAAGCAGTATAATGGAATTTCTCTGGAATTTAATTATGAATTTTTTAATGCGAGCAGAAATGAAATCTGCACAACCGCTTATTCCAGACATTGTTTTCTAAAAGATGGGAAACTGATCGCTCTCAAAAAAGAGCTTCCGGAATTGAATCGCATTATTACAGATTGTCTGTAAAACTAATGACTTTGGAAAATCACGTATAGTAGTGATCAAATCCCAGTTGGGACAGCCTATAGCGGCTTTTTCGGGAGATGATGTGTACTGGGAAGTTCCGGAAGACCTTCCCAAAATGACGAAACTTATGGTTGACGGAAAAGCCTTGTATATACATCGGGCAAACTACCAGATTATTGACAAAAAATTGCTGTAGAAAAAATTTAAATTGAACGCTAAGTAATTTAATCAATGTTTTTGACATGAAGGCAGAAAAAAGTTATTATTTGATAAATACAAACAATTAGCACGCAAAAATAAATCCGGAAACAATAAATGGATGTACTGGTTGGCAACAATAAGATAACATAAA